>Ga0164296_1000788_pt1 | contig 36227 bp, 30 predicted proteins | sample GEODES057metaG_FD_113533 | JGI IMG/M metagenome (GOLD analysis project Ga0164296, IMG submission 113533) | Dystrophic lake water microbial communities from Trout Bog Lake, Wisconsin, USA - GEODES057 metaG | ecosystem: Environmental > Aquatic > Freshwater > Lake | place: USA: Trout Bog Lake...
CAACCTTCCAAGGCGCGCTCAATCCCAAAGCCATTGCAAACAGGTCGTTCTGATCCATCTCCCAATCTGACATCTCCCGCCCTCCTCTGCCACCAGCTACCCACTCAATTCAGCGAGGCGGCACCTTTTTGATGACTTCAGGAGAAGCGACGAAATTTATAATGCTTGTGATCCGCTGCACCCCATCGACGACTTCCCATGTCGAATCTGAATTGGTTGCAAAGAAGAGGCTTGGCACCGGAATCCCTAGAAATAGCGACTCGATTAGTTGCGATTGCCGAATTGTATCCCAAGCAAAGTGTCTTTGATATTCTGGCGCAATGTCGATTGCGCCCTGTGTTATCATATGAAAAATCTGTTGAACAGTGATGTCGTAATTGTCGAAAGCGACTGTTCTACGGTTTGAGTCAATCTGGGATTGAATTTCTACGGGATTCATTTTTGCAGTTATCTCCGATGCGAGAAATTATTATGCCCTCATGTGGTCCACAAGGCAAGTTTTGTGTGGATTAGGCAAATGGAACCAGAAAGCAGACTCACGTGGGCCTCACCAACTCGCCACCACCTCATACGCATACCCTCGCAAATACTCCGTCTCCGGAATCGTCGCCAGAATCGGATGATCCGGCCTCTGCGTGTACGTCGTCACCCGCCGCAGCGTCTTCTTCGCATCCACCGCCGCATCCGTGATGCTGCTGTGGAACTCCTCGGCGCTCACATGGTGCGAGCAGGTGAACGTGGCAAAGATCCCGCCCGGCTCCAGCATCTTCATCGCCCGCAGGTGGATCTCCTTGTACCCACGCAGCGCATCTCGCACCGAACTCTTCGTCTTCGTGAACGACGGCGGATCAAGGATGATCAAATCATACCGCGCAGCCGCCGCCTCGTTGCGCTTCAGGAAATCAAAGCAGTTCTCCGCCACGCAGTTGATCTGCACCCCAGCAATGGCCGCATTCTGCTTCGCTACCTCCGTGGCCGACTCGCTGATGTCCACCGCCGTGACCTCACTGGCACCCGCCAGCGCGCAGGCCTGCGCAAAGCCACCCTGATTCGAAAAACAGTCCAGCACCCGGCGGCCTTTGGCCAATGCGGACACAAGCTGGTAGTTGTCGAGCTGATCCAAATACAGCCCCGTCTTCTGCCCTTCGAGCAGATCCGCATGAAACGCGCTGCCCTGATACCGCACCACAAACGGCTCGGGCATCTCGCCGCTGATCACCCCTTTAATCTGCTCCATGCCCTCGGCCTTGCGCACCGCGCCTTCATTGCGCTCCACGATCCCGCGTGGCTTCAGCACGTCATTCAGCGCCTGAATAATCAGATCCTTGCGCAGATCCATCGCCAGCGTCAGCGTCTGCACCACCAGAAAGTCACCATAGCGATCCACAATCAGTCCGGGGATGCCGTCCGACTCGCTCCACACGATGCGGCACAGATTCAGATCCACTCCCGACGCCTCGCGCACCTTGATCGCCCGCTGAATGCGCCGCGTGAAGAAGTCCAGATCCAAATCCTGCCGCCGATACGAAAACAACCGCGCCGAAATCTGCGACACCGGATTGTAAATCGCACTCCCCAGCGGCTTCCCCCTCACATCCTGCAAATGCACCACATCCCCCGGCTTCGGATCCCCAAAGCGCTTCTGAATTTCAGTCGCATAGACCCAAAGGTGACCGTGAAAAAGACGCGCGCGTGGCTGGACAGTGAGGGTGGGCATGGTTGGTAGAAAGGGAGTGGTGGTTGATAGACAGGTCTGGGCGGAATGATAGAGCGCTTGGACCAAATGACGAATGAGTAAATCCGAATGACGAACGAATGACTAAGCTCGAATAACGAAGAGCGCATCGCCGCCGACCCTGGTTTGACATTGGGCATTCGGGCTTATTTTGTCATTCGGATTTACTCATTCGTCATTGTTCGAGGCTCACGACCGCTTTGATGACGCGCGAGTCAGGAAGAAGCCACGCGATCATTTCAGAGGGCAGTTCCCTGAACTCACACCGATGGCTGATCCACGGCTTCGTATCAATCTGCCCCGACTGAATCATCCCCAGAATGCGCGGAAAGTCAGACGCCACCGCATTGCGGCTGGCAAACAGCGTCAGCTCCCGGCGGTGAAACAGCGGATCATCAATCAGCACCGGCTCCTTCGTGATCCCCACATACACGATGCGTCCCGTGAAGCGCGCATGCTTCAGCGTTCCCGCCATCGAGCCCGCATGCCCCGTCGCATCAAACACGATCTGGAACGCCGCTCCCTCCGGCACCGCCTCGACGACAGTCACCCCCGGATAGTTCTGCTCCACAAAGTCACGCCGCGCAGGATTCAGCTCAAGGATCGTGATGGCCGCCTGCGCCGCCCGCGCAAACTCCAGCACCGTCAGACCAATGGGCCCGGCCCCAATAATAAGAACATCATCCGCCGCCGCGACCTGCGCCCGGTTCACCGCATGGCACCCAATCGCCAGCGTCTCCACCAGCGCGAGCTGCTCAAAGCCCAACGCATTGCACGCATGCAGCTTGTGCGCTGGCAGTACCATTCGCTCACGCATGCCGCCATCGCAATGCACCCCCAGCACCTGCAAGGTCTCACAGCAGTTCGTGCTCCCACGCTGGCAGGCATGACAGGTCCCACAGTTCAGGTAAGGCTCCACCGAGCACCGATCCCCCACCTTCAAATGCGTGACGCCATCACCCACCGCCAGCACCTCCACCCCCAGCTCATGCCCCAGGATGCGCGGAAACTCGATGAACGGCATCTTGCCCAGGTACCCGCTAAAATCTGTCCCACAGATGCCAATCGCCCGAATAGCCACCAGCGCCTCATTCGCTCCAGGTGCATCAGCCTCCGGCAACGTGGTCCAGGCAAAAGTTTGAGCAGCAGTGAGAGTGAGCGACTTCATGAAATGATGAAACGGGAATGACAAATGACGAATTCAGATAGCGTCCTATCCGTCGCATACGTCCTATCCGTTCTATGGTTTGAGGGTTGGCAGATTCAGTGTGCCACATACCGCCCCTTTTCCACCTTGATTTGCGGCACGCGCCGCTCTTTCTCAAACACCTCATATCCTGGCAGCAGCTCCTGCCAGAAATCGCGATAGGCCGGGTCCGCCGCTTGCAGACTCTCCGCCGACATCCGAAACGGGAAACTGTGCACCGGCACACTGCCACCGCGTTTGAGCGCCGCTTCAACCACAAGGTAAATCTCCTCAATCACCGGGTCCGTCATCGCAAAGCAGCCGATGCTGCACATGTCCCCATGCACCATGATCAGGCTGCCCGTGCGCTTCTGGGCGAGATCGTAGGCATTGGGGTAGCCAATGTTGAAGGCCAGATGGTAGCGGCTCGCGGGATTGAGCTGCTTGGCCGTGAAACTGTAAAAGCCCTCTGGGGCCTGCATGTCGCCCTCACGGGTCTTGGGCCCAAGCGTTCCTGAGAAACAGGCGATGGGGTAGGTGCGGAACAGCCGCCAGGTCGCCTTGTCATCCTGCAGCCAAAGCTCAAGCTCCCTGCTCTCCTTGAAAATGCGGATGAAAGCAGGCTGGCCGAGCTGGCACTGCTTCGCCGCAAGTTCGTCATTCAGCTTGGGCAAAAGCCGCGCAAGTACATTCGCCAGGCGCTCCGCAGCCGGCATGCCCACCCAGTCGTCCACCGCTGGCGGTGCAGGGTAGGGCAGGGGGAGAAAGTCACGCGAGAGCACTTGCACGGCGCAGGAAATCCAGGAACTGACTGTCGTCAACGAGCCTGCGCGTGCGGCCAACAGACCCGAGAGTAACAGGCAGGCCACGAGCAGCAGGATGCGCATTTTCATGGCACGGACTCAAGATTACGTGGCGGCGGGAAGAACGACCGGCTGCTTGCCGCGAACAATGTTCATCGCCCCATTGAGTTCACCACCGGGTTCGATGGAAACGGAGCGTGCGGTGACATCGCCATTAATGGAGCCATTGCCGCCAATGAGTACAGGGCCAGAACTATAGATTGTGCCAGTCACGCGTGCCTGAATGTCCACCTCCGTGGCATGCACCGAATTGAGGAATGCGACGTCCGCCCCTTTCTCGACCACGAAACGATTGCAGCGGATTTCACCGATGATGCTGCCAGTGGTGCGGAAGGTGGCGTCACCCGAGCAGGTGACGTTGGCCTCAATGATACCATGGCATTCGAGATCACGGCACTGAACGCTGGTGGCGGAGAGGCGTCCGCGTTTACGAATGAGGACATCCCCACGCGTTTTGACGGCCTGCGTGGAGGTCATGTTGATCTCAACATCCTCCAGGGAAATGTAGGCACCGCAGGCAGGGCAGTTGGCGGACTTGGCCGAGCGCCCAGTTTTGAACTTGTGCCCGCAGTCAAAGCACTCGGCGTCTTTGAAGTACTGGTTCCGGTACATGCCCTGCTCCTTCATCTTCTGCAAAGACGTGGCAGTATGCGGGGCCGGTGCGGGCGTTGGGGGCGGTGAGTTGGACTGCGGGCGGCGCATGCTCGCCGTTGGCGGGTCATACTCGGCAGTCACCGCAGCAGCTGCTTCTGCCGGTGGCGCAGGGGCTTCGGGGGCGGGCAGATTCTGGCTTTGTAGGAAAGCACCGAAGCCATCGGCCGCCGTCGGCGCTGGCTCGGGTGGTGGCACTTTTTCCACCGGCTTGGCTGCAGGTTCCTTGACGGGCGGGCTGGCAGGGGCTGGCACTTCCGCCCAGGAATCATCCATGCCCACACCGGAGCGCGTCACCGCTGACGCAACAACCCGGCGCTTTTCGATGGTGAGGTGCACCCCGCATTTTTTGCAAAATGTGGAAACAACGAGGCGCGGCTCATACTGAGCCGCGCCACAAGAAGGGCACGCCACCTCGATTTGATTCTTGGGTGGCGTGGGAAGGATGCTGGTCTTCGTGCCGAAGATCCGCCTGAACACTCAGGTAAGGCAGTTAAGGTTGTGGTTTGGCACCACCGAAGGCAGGCTTGGTCTCAGCCTTTTTGCCAACCTGGGACTGACCCATGAAGGTGGCACCTTCTTCGATGGCAAGGGTGCCTGCAGCGATGTCACCCACGAGGATGGCGTTGCTTTTCAGCTCGCAACGCTCAGCGACGGTGATATTGCCTTCGACTTTGCCGAAAATGATAACGGAACGGGTTTTGACTTCGCCCTTGATCAGAGCGTTTTCACCCACGGTCAGGCCACCGTCGGAAATGACTTCGCCTTCGATTTTGCCATCGATAATGAGGTCGTGGGAGAATTTGATGGAGCCTTTGATTTCGACGTCGTTAGCGAGAACGTTTTTACTGGTGGTCATGACGGGAGCTGAGTGTGAGCGTTGGGGTTGTGCAGCAGGAGCGGGTGCGTTTGAGAGAATGGGAGCGCGCTCGGCTGCGGGAGCCTCGGAACGCCTGTCTTCCTTGTGCCCTTCGGATTGTCCAATGATTTGTCTTAACATGAGATTTAAAATATAGCTGGCTATTAAGTTGAGTGTCAATCTTTGGGTTGCTTATTTTTTGTCGGTTTACTGTCAGTACTTTGCTGCGAGGAGTTGCGTAGGATGCGTTTTGGGGCTGTATCGAGTCATGATGGAATCTGTGTTTATCACAGCCGTGGAAACGGTCTGTGCGATTGGTTTGCGGATGGAGGAATGCCTGACCGCGTTGCGTGAGCGGCGTGGGGGGCTGACCCTATCTGGAGCTATTTCGGGAACTGGGTTTGCCTCACTGCCTGTGGGGGCTCTGCCTTCACGCGAACTGGTGAAGGGGCGGCGCTATGGCGCTGCCAGCAATGCCGCAGTTCAAGCAGCCACTGCAGCCGTGCGGCGTGCAGGCTGGACGGCAGAGGAAATCCGCGACTCCTGGCTGTTCGGTGCCAGCAGCCGAGGCAACGTAGGAGAAATATTGGGGGTGAATGCATGGCGCAGACCGCTACGCAGGTTCAGTGCCAGCAACACCATGCACTGTGAAATACCTGCCGCCGTCAGCATCGAACTGGGCATTCGCGGCCCCTGGCAGATGGTTTCCAACGGCTGTTCCTCCGGTCTGGATGCCCTGGGCATGGCCTGGCTGGCCGTGGGTGCCGGCCTAGCCCCTCGCGCGATCGTGGTGGCCGTGGACCTGCCGTTGATCGCTGCACTCCTGCAAGACTTCCAGGATACCGGCCTGCTTACCAGCAATAACGTCAACGATCCCTTCTCGACCACCACCAGCGGCTTCCTACCCGGAGAAGCCGCCGTGGCCGTGACCCTGGAACGTGACGGCTCAGGTCGCCCCAAACTCTGCCGCCTGGAGCATTACAGCGCGAACAGCGATGCCTACGACTCGCTCATGATTCCCGACGACGGCGGCGGCATCGAAGCCTGCGTTCGTTCCGCCTTGGTCGCTGGCGACATCAGCAAAGTCGTGGCCATCTGCCCGCACGCCACCGGCACTTTGAATCACGCGCGCGTCGAGCCTCCAGCCCTGCTGCGTTCCCTGGATGGCAAACGTGTTCCACTCCTGCCGCTCAAGCCGCAAACCGGCCACACGCTGGGCGCGAGCGGCCTGCTGGACGTGGCCCTGCTGGCTGGCTGCATGGCGGACGGCTGGTTGCCCGCAGTGCTGCCCGGACTGACGCCACCAGCCTGCGGCCTGCCCTTGAATGAAGCGCCTCTCCACGTTAGGGCGGGAGATCGCGTGGTCAAACTGGCCTCCGGCATGGGCGGGCACAATGCGGCAGTGTCCTTGGTCGCGGTCTGATTCGCACTTGGCACAGGCGGCGAATTCGCGAAAGTCGCGCACCGCATGACCCGACTGCCGCTTTCGATTTCCATCATCTCCCTCAACGAAGAGGCGAACCTGCGCCGCTGCCTCGCCAGTGTGGGGGAACTCGCCCAGGAAATCGTGATCGTCGATTCCGGCTCCACAGACCGCACCGCCGAAATCGCCGCAGAATTTGGTGCAACTTTTGTGCATCAAGACTGGCTCGGCTACACCGCTCAGAAAAACCACTGCCTCTCGCTATGCTCCCAGCCATGGATTTTGGCGCTGGATTGTGATGAAGAACTCACCCCGGAATTGCGAGATTCGACACATCGATTCTTCGCCAATGGCGACGATAAACGCTTCGACGGCGCCTGGATGTCGCGCCTCGTCTGGTTCATGGGCCGCTGGATTCACCACGGCGATTGGTATCCCGACCGCAAAGTACGCCTCTTCCGTCGCGACAAAAGCCAGTGGGCCGCCGACGGTGGCGGGCAGGTACACGAGCGGCTTGATGTAGCAGGACCCTGCACCACACTGCGCGGTGACCTGCTGCACTACTCCTTCAAAAACATCGAGCACTATCTGGTGAAGCACGTGCAGTACTCGAATGTCTTCCTACAAACCCAGCAAAGCAAAGGCAAGCGCTGGTCACTCTTCCACACCTTGTTTCGCCCCTGCTGGCGCTTCACCCGTGCCTATGTGCTGAAGCTAGGCTTTTTAGACGGCTTTCCAGGCTTGTGGATCGCTGCCGCGACGGCATTTTTCACGTTTGATCGCTACAGCCGGATGTATGAGAGCGCAGCGGAGGGCAAGAAGAAGTAACGGGATGAAACTGGCACTGATCCATCCGCAAATGATTCGCGGCTCCGGCGTGGAGAACTACCTCATCGAGTTCGCCAAACGTCTCGCTGCCGCTGGCCATGAACTGACTTACATAACGTCGCTGACCACGCCCGAGATCGGTGCGGCGCTGCCCGGCCGCTGGGAGTTGCAGCCACGCCTGCGGGGCTCCGCCACGCTGCGCATGTGGCACTTTAACCGCTTGGCTCCGCGTGCTGTAAAGGCTGCTGGCGTGGACCTGAGCATCGGCTTTGGCCGCACCTGCGTGCAGGACATTCATCGCAACGGCACCGGCTGCCATCGGCTCTATGGCAATCTGTTGCCGCTCTGGCAGCGTTTCAGCCTGAAGCATCTGTATGAACTGCATCTGGAGCGTAGGCTGTACTCGGGCCGCGAGACGTCGCAGTTCATCACAAGTTCCGCACGTGTGGCCGCACAGTTGCAGGGCATCTATGGAACCAATGGCGAACGCTTCCGTATCATCTCGCCACCTCTCGAAACCCAGCTCTTCCAACCCGCCGAGAGCCGGGCCTCTGTGCGCGAACTGTATTGCCGCAAGCTGCAAACAGATGCAGCGAAGCCAGTGCTGTTGTTTGTTTCGCTCAGTCATCGCCGTCGTGGCCTCGAACCTTTGCTGGAGGCGATGGCGCAAATTGACGCCACGCTCTGGATCGTGGGCAAGAGCCTCAGCCCCGCGCTCCTGGATAAGATCAAACACCTTGGCATCGCCTCGCGCATCCGCTCCGTTCCGGTGACGAGCAACCTCGTGGAACTCTACCAGTCCGCCGACTGGTTTGTGCATCCCACGCAGTATGATGCTTTTTCCAACACCGTCCTGCAAAGCATGGCCTGCGGACTGCCTGGCATTGTCTCGGTGATGGACGGTGCCGTCGATCACGTCCGCAACGGCGAGAACGGCCTCATGCTCTACCACCCGCAGCAGCCCCAGGAACTCGCCGCCCGCATTCAGGAAGCGCTTTCCTATGATGCTACATCCTGGTAGTCTCTCTCCACGGCTGCACGTGAAACTGTGCAAGCCCTGACATGGGAACGCCATCTCGCGGAGTGGGAGGAAGTACTGGCGGGGTGAGGGTGCTATGATTGACAAAAGTGCAATCGAGTGCATGATACCGTTGCGTTTTATGACACCCCGCGTTCTCAAAATAGTTCATTCAGCCCGGCTGCGGCCAGGGCTCGGGATGACTATGTCATAGAGGACAGAAGTCAGATATCGCTGCTATCCCCGGGAGCCCTGATTGCCGCCAGTCTGCATCAGGGCCTTTTCATATCCTTCCGGGGAGCAGCACGTTCACATCGAACATCTGACTCTTATGAAACTCAATCTGACTGACTCGGGCCGCATTCGCAACATTGGCATCGCCGCCCACATTGACGCTGGCAAAACCACGCTCACCGAACGCATTCTCTTTTACGCAGGCGCCATCCATGCCTGCGGAGACGTGCACGAAGGCAACACCACCACCGATTTCTCGGACATCGAACGCGAGAAGGGGATCACCATCTCCTCCGCCGCGGCTCCATGCTCGTGGACTCAGCAGCCCGTCGCAGGCCTCACCCGCCTCTTCACCGGGCAGCCGCATCGTCTCAACATCATCGACACACCCGGCCATGTGGATTTCACCGCCGAAGTCGAACGCTCCCTCCGCGTGCTCGACGGCGCTGTCGCCGTCTTCTGCGGCGTCGGTGGCGTGCAGCCGCAAAGCGAAACCGTCTGGCGTCAGATGGATCGCTATCGCGTGCCACGCGTGGCCTTCATCAACAAGATGGACCGCCTCGGCGCTGACTTCCCCCGCGTCGTGAACGAACTCCAAACCAAGCTCGGCGTTTGCGCCTGGCCCGTGCTGCTGCCCTGGGGTTCCGAATCCGCACTACTCGGCCAGCTCGATGTCATCGAAGAGCGCGCCCTGCGTACCCATGCTGATTCACCCACCGGCTTCACCGTGGAGTCCATTCCCTCCGAATGGCTCACTCCGGTCGAATCCGCACGTCGTGATCTCATCCAGGCTCTCGCCAGTCTTGACGATGCAATCGCCGAACTGTGGATCGAAAGCCTCCCCGTGCCCGCGCAGGCACTCCGCGCCGCGATCCGTCGTCAGACCATCGCAGGCCGCTTCGTGCCCGTCATCGGCGGCAGCGCTTACAAGCACATCGGCGTCTCCGCGCTGGTGGATGCCATCGTGGACTTCCTTCCTGCACCCGATGAGGTGCAGCGCGTAAACGCCATCGATGCCCCACTTGCCGCGCTCGCCTTCAAAATCGTGCGCCATCCGCAGGCAGGCCGCCTCGTCTATGTTCGCGTCTATTCCGGCACCCTCCAAAAAGGCACGCTGCTCCTCAATCCGCGCCTCGGGAAAACCGAGCGCTGCGGCAGGCTGCTCCGTGTCTTTGCAAACCGCCGCGATGAACTCGAAACCGTTCAAGCAGGCGACATCTGCGCCGTCACCGGGCTCAACAACTTCAGCACAGGCGATACCCTGTGTCTGGTAGATCATGGCATCATGCTTGAGCCGCCCGTGTTCCCCGAACCCGTCGTCAGCATGGCCATTGAGCCCGCGAAGTCCGCCGATCAGTCACGTCTGGCCACCGCCCTGTCACGCCTCAGCGACGAGGATCCCACTTTCCGCGTCCGCACCCATGAGGAGACTGGCCAGTGCCTCATCTCCGGCATGGGCGAGCTCCACCTCGAAGTGATCCGCGAAAAACTCCTGCGCGAGCATGGCGTCGAAACCATCGCCGGCGCACCAGAGATCGCGTGCCGTGAAACCATCACGCAAGAGGCTGCGGCCGATCATTTGCTCAAAAAGCAAAACGGCGGCTCCGGCATGTTCGCCCGCGTGAAGGTCACCGTGCAGCCTCTGGAGCGCGGCGGCGGCTTCGTCATCGAAGACGCCATCATCGGCGGCAGCATCCCCTCCCAGTTCATGGGCGCGGTGCGCCGTGGCATCACCGAAGCCGCCGTCGCAGGCCCTCTCCGGGGCAGCCCGCTGGTCGATGTCCGCGTCCGCATCATCGACGGCGCAAGTCACGCCAAGGACTCCAACGACCAGGCCTTCCGCATGGCCGCTGGTGAAGCCCTCCGCGAAGCCGTGCGCCACGCCGCCCCCGTGCTGCTGGAGCCCGTCATGCAGGTCGAATGCACCGTCACCGACGAGCACCAGGGCGACATCCTCGGCGATCTCAACCGTCGCCGCGCCCGCATCACCGGCATCGATCACCGCAGCACCGAATCCGGCATCCTCGCCGAGGTCCCCCTCGCCGAAATGTTCGGCTACGCCGGAGCCATTCGCAGCCTCTCACGCGGCCGCGCCAGCTACTCCATGGTCCCTACAAGCTATGAAGTAGTCCCCGCCTCCGTCCTCCCACGCATGCTCAAAGCATAACCAAGTCCCACCACGCGGAGCCCGTCTCGAAAGAGCCGGGCTCCGTTTTTTTGCACTCAGTCAAGGAGCGGCACTTGCCAAGTGCCGAAGTGCCACCCAGCGCTCTATTAATCCACCGAAGCAAAATCGTCCTCGAACTCGAACTCGGTTTTATCACATCGCCTCAGCTTGCACATTCAAACTTCCCAATGCCTGCTTCCTCTGCTAAAAAGCAGTCGAGAGCTTTAGCTCGTCGGCCTCGGTTCTCGCGCTTACTTACGACGACTATCCCAACCACTCAGTCTGCAGATTCAAGCACCTTGTTCCATTCGTGCTGCAAGCCTTGTGCTTGGATCATCTCAGTCAACTGCTGACGCGGCCAGTCCTCGCCCATCCCTGTCAGCATGCGGTTGATGTCTCGCAGATGCTTGGACGAGCCGCCTTCTCGGAAAAACTGCAGCTTGCGGACAATGACATACTCAGGAGGAGCAAACACCACTTTTTCTCCATCAAGATCGGCTTCAACAACATGAGCGATGCCCCAGGTGTGAAGTGCATCCCTGCTGGTCAGGTAGATGTCCGCTTTGAAGCCGCTTTCATGATGGATGAGGTTGAAATGCCCGCGCTGTTCACGGTTGCGTTCTGACTCGACGACTTCGAATGGCGGGCAGTAAAATTCCTCGGCTGGAAAAGCTGCCAGGAAGCGTCTTACATCCTCGCGTCGAAGAAAGAGAATGATGTCCACGTCATTCGTCATGCGCGGCTCGCCATAGTAAATGGCCGCGACGCTTCCGCTGACCATGTAGGGAACACCAAGCTGGTTGAGCTTCCCGGTAAAGATCAGGTATGACTCAGGTGACTGCATACATGAAAATCTCCTTCACCCTCTGCTGCACCTGCTCTTCGGTCCAGTCCGGGTGCTGCTGGCGTAGGCGGGCGGCTTTGAGCCTGCGCGCACCCCAGTACAACTGAAATGCCGTGCGCAGCTTTTGCGCACCGGTCATACGCCGTAGCGTAGCGATGTATTCAGGGGTGAGCTCAGAGGCCATTAATTAAGAGTTGTGCAGTGCGGCCCAATTTGCACGAAAAAAGTGGCTGGGAACCGCCAGGCATGGCTTTGTCCATTTCTCCGATCTTGCCATCCACTCCTTAGAACGTAAAGTCCCCCATGGTAAATGACCTGACGGAGCCTCTAAAAAAGCGCGTCGGCGGCAGTCTGTCGCATGTGCCGCCATTAGAGCGTCTGGAGATGCTTCGCCTCAATGCTCTCATGCTTCGCGGCGGTAAATGGTCGCCACCCCCAGACGATGGCACCCACGTCAAAAAAGTGGTCGGTCTTGCTCGCCGTGCGGAGCAGCAATGACAGTACAAAAAAGCGGCCGGGTCACCCCAGCCGCCTTCAAAGTCACCCAGTCGCTTTGCAACTGGAGTCATAAAACACCTCAGCCAATCACCTCAGGCCATTCCGTATGGAACATCTGGCCTTCAGGCTTGTCCGTGCGCTCATAGGTATGCGCACCGAAGAAGTCGCGCTGGGCTTGCAGCAGGTTGGCTGGCAGGCGGGCGGCACGGTAGCTGTCGTAGTAGCCAAGGCTGGCGCTGAACGCAGGAACGGGGATGCCGTTCAGCGTCGCGATGCTCACCACTTCACGCCAGTTCTGCTGGGTGCTGCTGAGCACATCCTTGAAGAACGGATCAAGCATGAGGTTGGCCAGGCTGGCGTTGGTGCGGTAGGCGTCGGTGATGCGGTTGAGGAAGCGGGCACGGATGATGCAACCGCCGCGCCAGATGGCGGCGATGCGGCCGAGGTCGAGTTTCCAGTCCTTCTTGCTACCCATCGTCTGAATGAGGTCCAGACCCTGCGCGTAGCTGATGATCTTGGAGGCATACAGTGCGTCGTGAACCTTCTTCACGAGTTCCTTCTTGTCCGTGGTGATGTTCACCGTCGGGCCGGTGAGCTGCGTGCTGGCGGCGACGCGTTGCTTCTTCTGTGAGGAGAGAATGCGGGCTTCCACGGCGGCGTTGATGGTGCTGATCACCACCGCGTTTTCTGCCGCGTTCATCAGTGTCCACTGGCCGGTGCCTTTCTGGCCGGCCTTGTCCACGATGAGTTCGACGATGGGCTTGCCGGTCTCAGGGTCCTTCTGCTCCAGGGCCTTGCCGGAGATCTGGATGAGGTAGCTCTGCATGTCGCCCTCGTTCCACTCGTTGAAGATGGCGGCCATCTCGTCGGTGGTGAAGCCCGCGTGCTTGAAGATGTTGTAGGCTTCGCAGATCAGCTGCATGTCGCCGTACTCGATGCCGTTGTGGATCATCTTCACGTAGTGACCCGCACCGCCAGGGCCGATGTGGATGACGCAAGGCTCACCGTCCACTTTCGCTGCGATGCTCTCGAAGATCGGCTTCATCACTTCCCACGTGGAGGCAGGACCGCCGGGCATGATGGAGGGGCCTTTGCGGGCGCCTTCTTCACCACCGGAAACACCCGCGCCGATGAAGCGGAGGCCTTTGCCAGCGAGGTAGGCGTCACGGCGCTCCGTCGTCTGATAGAAGCTGTTGCCGCCGTCGATGATGATGTCGTCCTTGTCCAGGAGGGGGATGAGCTGCTCAATCACCGCGTCCACGGCGTCACGGTCGGTGTCCTTCACGGCGGTGGATTTCACCATGATGTGAATCTTGCGCGGCAGGGCGAGGCTCTGCACGAAGTCTTCCAGCGTGTGGCAGCCGACGAGGGCCTTGCCGGGGTGCTTGGCCACAAATTCATCCGTCACACTGGTGGTGCGGTTAAAGACGCTCACCTGAAAGCCGCGGCTTTCCACGTTGAGAACGAGGTTTTGGCCCATCACAGCGAGGCCGATCAATCCGAAGTCACTTTTTTTGCTCATATTTAGGGGCCGCAGACATACCCGCCCCCTCCGTCTTGGCAAAGGGGATTTTCCTCATGGCTGGCATGAGCGGGATTGATGGAAACGGCACGATTTAGCAGTTGTGCCGTCTCGGTGGCTTGGAGTATTCCTCTGAGGCTATCATTTCACCCAATATGCTCATGCAATACCACGTTGCCAAAAATGGAGAGAAATCCGGCCCTTTTGACAAAGAGGAGGTCTATCGCCGACTCGTCGCGGGTGAACTCAGCGGAACCGACCTCGGCTGGCACGAGGGCCTGGCGGAGTGGGAGCCGCTCTCGAAGCTGATTCCGCCCCCAGCTCCGCAAGCTCAACCGGTCTTTGCTGTTCCTGGCGGCGGTGTGGTGCCAGCTCCCGCTTTGGCGGCCACGCCCCAGGGCACTTCCGGGCTGGCGATTGCGAGCTTGGTCTGTGGTATTCTGGTTTTCCTGACCTTCGGACTGGCCGGTTTGCCAGCGGTAATCACTGGCCACATGGCGCTTTCGAGGATCAAAAAATCTGCCGGCGCGCTCAAAGGCGGTGGCATGGCCATTGCGGGTCTGGTCATGGGCTACCTGGGGTTTGCCCTCGCCTTTGTGGCTATTCTTGCCGCGCTGGCGATGCCGGCTTTCACGATGGTGCAGCAGCAGGGAATGCAGATGAAAGTGGTGAATAATGCCAGGCAGCTCGTATTGGGCATGAAACAGTATGCCGCAGACCATGATGGCAAATACCCGCCAACGCTCGATGCTTTGTTCGAAGAACAGATTTTGCCAGACCGCAAACTGCTTGAATTTCCTGCGGCATTCAATGTTGCCGGCCAGGGCTGGGATTATCGGGGTGCCGAACTCACTGACAGAAGCGATGGCCGCGCCATCGTCCTCATCACCAAAAAGGCTGTGGGTTCCAAAAAGAAGATCATTGCCCGCAATGATGGATCGGCGGAGGTCGTGAAAGAGAAAGATGTGCCCTGAAAACATTGGCTGCATTACTGCTTCCTCCACCCATTAGTGTGAACCCATGACAAAAGCTTTCTATCTCCCCGTCGTGCTCGGTCTCGCCGCCTCGGCAGTTCTGGCGCGTGATCTGCAAAAAAAGCCGGTCCACGCCCTGCCTGCGGTGCCGGCCGCCGTCGTGCCGGTGGAGCCCGAGCCGGTGCGCCACACCATGGCAGACTGCCATCTTCATCTGGTGGATTTCCTCCAGCGCACCGACGGTGCCGCCGCCGCTCTCAAGGCCATGACGGCCTCTGGCGTCACAGATGCCGTCGTCAGCGGCATGCCCGTGGTGAAGCAGTGGTCGGAGTCGGAGCACCAGCAGCCACAGTATTACCTCGAGGACGACGCTCGCTGCTACTGGTACTCCGCCACCGACATGCTCGTCGCGCGCGAGATCCAGGCCCTGCCTGAAGCGGACCGCAAACATTTCCACCCCGTCATCTGCGGCTTCAACGGCGCAGATCGCAACGCCGTCGACCACGTCCGCCGCATGATCGAATGGAATCCCGGCTTCTGGCAGGGCATCGGCGAAGTGATGACCCGCCACGATGACCTCTCCGCCCTCACCTACGGTGAAACCGCGCAGGCAAACAACGAATCCCTCCACCGCATCTACGAACTCGCCGCCGAGCTCGATCTCCCAGTCTTCGTCCACTCCAATGCCTCCTCCGTCTGGAAGCGCGAACCCATCTACCTGCACGAGTTTGAAGAAGCAGTGCAGACACACCCCAAAACCAAATTCGTCTGGTGCCACGCCGGCATCAGCCGCCGCGTGGACATCCCATCTCTAACGCAGGAGATCGATCGCATGCTGGCCACCTATCCCAACATGAGCGTCGACATCTCATGGGTCCTCTTCGACACCTATCTCGTCAAAGACGACAAACCCGTCCCCGCCTGGCTGGAGCTCTTCGAAAAATTCCCCACTCGCTTCATCATCGGCTCAGACAAAGTCGGCCGCTTCCACGACTACGCCCCCGTCATGCAGCGCTATTACCTGCTGCTGGACGCCATGAAGCCGGAAACCGCCAAGCGCATCGGGCATGACAACATGCTCGCCATCCTGCCCAAGCAGGGCGCTGTGCTAAAGCCAGCCGCCAAGCTGGAGGAATTGCCAAAGGTGCCAGTGCTGACGCGCTGATACTACGGAGTTTCGCAAGACGCACATTCTGGACCCCGACGGCGGAGCCATCCAAGCCTGTAGCGAGAGGTTGAGCGAAGAGGCCCTCTTGCCCGCCGGTCGTTGCATAACTTTGGAAACGGTAACAGCGACACCTCTCGTCGGCGTGTTAGATATTAAGTTCCAGGCGCTAGCATCGCGGAGCGATGCCAGCACTCATTTCCTAGCCACGCTTATTTGCTCACAGCATGACAAGCACACCCACTCAGGGCACCGGCTGCCCCTTCGCCCCAATGCAATAGAGCGAATTGGCGGTTCGCACAAAGAGGCGTTTGTCGCCAATCGCAGGCACGGAATTCACCGGGCCGTCCAGCTTGCTGGCGGCGATCTTTTCAAACTTTGGCCCGGCCTTGATCACAATTAGATCGCCTTGTTGGCTGGCGCAGAAAATTTTGCCATCACCTGCCACGGGGCTGCTGAAAAACTTGGCGCTGCCTTGAGTTCCTTCGATGCGTTCCTCGTAGATCACCTTGCCGGTTTTGAATTCGACGCAGCGCAGGATGCCGCCGTCGCCGAGGAGGTACATGTTGTCGCCAATGACCAGAGGGGAGGGGACATAGGGCAGTCCCTTGGGAATGTCGAAGGGCACGGGCTTGGGTTTGCCGCTTTTGAGGTCGATTGCGGCGATTTCTTTGACACCGCCGCCGGTTCCGAAGGTGCAGAAGTAGAAGTCATCGCTGAGCACGCCAGAGCCGAGGCTGCGCTGCTTGAAGCCAGGATTGTACTGCCAGTTGATCTTGCCGGTCTTGAGGGCGACGCCCATGACGCCGCTGCCATTGTTGGCACAGATGAGCTCCTTGGCACCGCCCTTCAAATCATGCACCACGGGGGTGGAGAAGGTGTTGAGGCAGTTCGGCATATCCAGTTTCCAGACCTGCTTGCCGCTTTTGGCGTCGAGCGCCACGACGCAGCTTTTCCACTTTTTCTGCTCGGGGTCTTCCGTGTAGGCCTTGCCATCGCGCTGCCAGTCAAACTCGCTGCGCACAATCATCAGGCCATCGACGACGATCGGCGAGATGCCGGTGCCGTGCTCATGAATGTAATCGGCCACATGATCGTTGCGCCAGACCAGTTTGCCTGCGTGATTCAGCGCCAGCGCCTGGATGTTCGTGCCGCTGCTCCAGTTGATGTAGATGCGTTCGGCATCAATGAAGGCGGAACTGCTGGCGTAGGTGTTGTAGGTCTTGTGCAGGGGGTGGGGAACAAACGCTTCTTCATGCCGCCACAGTTCCTTGCCGTCCTGGGCGGAAAAGGCGATCACTGCACGGCGCGTGTCGCTGGTTTCGGAAGTCACGACGACCATGTTCTGCCAGATCACCGGGGAGGACCAGCCTTTGCCTGCTGCCACCTTCCATAGTGTCGTGCTGTCGTCCACCACGGCTGGCAAACCTGTGGTGTTGGCAAGTCCGGTGCCGTTGGGGCCGCGAAAGCGTGACCAGTCTGGGGCGGAGAGCGCAGAGACAGAAAACAGGGCGAGGAATACGAAGGTGAATTTCATGCGAACGAGTAGAACGCGGGTGGTTGGATGGAAATTGCCGGGACCGTGCAGACTGTATCGAAACAGCGCTGATCACATGGAGGGGGCAGGTGGAGGCTGGGCCTCTGTCGCAGGTTCGGCTGCAGCGGGCTGTGCCGGAATCTCAGGAGAAGCCGGGGCAGGGGGGGGCGTGGATTGTGCCACGAGCGCTGGCTCGGTCTTGAGAGCTTCGACGGCAGGCTCAGATGGCGTGGCTTCTGCGGACGGCGCAGTCTCAATGACTGGCTCCGGTGGAGATGGTGGCGCAGGTTCAACGGCTGGCGCAGCCACTATAACGGGTTCGGGCTTAACCAGCGCAATCTTGACCGCCTCCAGTGCCTCGCTGAGGCGATACTCGAGCTCCGCGATTTTGTAGCCATCTTCGCGTGCCCGCTTGCGTGATTCAGCTTCCAGTTGGGCGAGTTTCTCTTCCTGCTCGCGCAGCTTTTTGTCGCTGGTGCCCGCAGAGGCACTGGGCGTTGGAGCCGTGGCCAGGCCGACGGCATTCATGAATTCTTTCTGCACCATCTCAATGCGGGCCTCGGCGGCTTTCAAGGCACGTTGCAGGTTCCCGATCTTGGTTTCGGCCTGCTGATTTGCTTCGCGCGCCTTGGCCAGTTCGGCCTCGGCCCCACCAGCGGCGGAGTAGGCAGCATGCTCGTCGCGGGCTTTTTTCAATTCGACCAGGCACGTCTGCATCTCCGCCTTGTGCTTGAGCACCAGGTCCTGCGCTTCGATCAGGCGTTTTTCGAAGTCTGCGGCTCGGGCGTTGGTGGCCTCGATGGCCTGTTCCTGCGCTTTCATCCGGCCCTGCTCGGCGGCCAGGGCGGTTTCGAGATCTTTGATGCGTGACTGCGTGGGGGCCAGTTGCGCCGCCGTTTCACGTGCGGTGGTCAGCTCGCTTTCCAGGCGCGCGATCTGCTGGGAGGCATCGTTCGTGCGGCGCTCCGCCACTTCCCGGTGGGTGTTGAAGCGCTGCTGCAGATCGGCAAAGCTCGCGGCGGCGGCGGTGCTGGCTTTGGCGGTTTCCTCCGCCAGGGCGGCGGCTTTCGTTTTCTCCGCCTGGAGCGCAGCCCCGGATTCAGTGCGCAGTTGCTCCAAAGCGGCGCTGGATTCACACTGCAAACGCTTGAGTTTGCTGCGCATCACCAGCCAGATGATCAGCAGTGGCAGCAGGATGGCGGCAGCGGCCCCGGCGGCAAATGCTTCCACAGAGAGAGGGACGATCAAATCGGGTGTGGCGATTGCTGACATAGTTCCTGCAAACATAGCTCTATATGAACGCTCCCCCTGTATTCTGTCCAGCACGCATTGCTCCTTGAGTGCTGGATAAAGGTGGTTACTCTGCGCGCCCTTTCCCCCCAACCACCCCCATGTCCAAGTTTAACATCCTCATCGCCGGTAACAACGACCCCATTTCGAGCAAAGGCATCGACCTGCTCAAAGCGGAGCCGTCTTTCTCTGTTGAGGTGAACATGAATCTCAAGGCCGAGGATGCCATGATCGAGGCCTCCCGCACGGCACACGCCATCATCGTCCGCAGCGGTGCCAAGGTGACCGCCAAGGTGCTTGATGCCGCCCCCAACCTCAAAGTCGTGGGCCGTGCCGGTGTCGGCGTGGACAACATCGACGTACCAGTCGCTTCGAAGCGCGGTGTGGTGGTGATGAACACACCCGGCGGCAACACCATCTCCACTGCTGAGCAGGCCTTCACTTTGATGATGGCCCTCTCCCGCAAGACCCCCCAGGCGCACGCGACCATCGTCAGCGGCAAATGGGACCGCAAGAGCTTCCAGGGCACCGAAGTCTATGGCAAAACCCTCGTCGTCCTCGGCATGGGCCGCATCGGTGCGGAGTTCGCCAAGCGGGCGAAGGCCTTCGGCATGAGCGTCGTGGCCTACGATCCGTATTTGTCCAAGAATCGTGCGGAAAGCCTGGGTGTCACACTGTGTGAAGACCTCGACGCCGCCATCGTGCAGGCCGATTACATCACCATGCACATGCCGCTGACGCCTGAGACAAAGCACATGATCAATGCCAAGCGTCTCCTCACGCTCAAAAAGACCTGCCGCATCATCAACTGCGCCCGCGGTGGCCTCATCGACGACGCCGCACTCGCCCAGGCCCTCACCGACGGCACCATCGCCGGCGCGGCACTCGACGTGTTTGAAGTCGAGCCCCCACCTGCCGATTACCCGCTCCTCAGCGCCCCAAACACCGTCTTCACCCCTCACCTCGGTGCCTCCACCGAAGAAGCCCAGGAGAATGTCGGCATCGAAATCGCCGAAGTCATCAAGGCCCACCTGCTGCAGGGCACCGTCGTCAATGCGGTGAACATGCCCAATGTCGATCCCAAGGTGCTCGCCGAAATCGGTCCCTTCCTCAAGTTTGGTGAACTCCTCGGACGCCTCGTCTCCCAGTTCGCGCCAGCCCGTGCCAACGTCGTCCGCATCAACTACAGCGGCAAAGTCGGCGGCGGCGACACCACCCTCATCTCCCGCGCCGTGCTCAAAGGCTTCCTTGAACGCGCCGTCGGTGCTGAACAGGTGAACTACATCAACGCCAACGGCGTCGCTGAAAACCTTGGCCTCCGCTTCACCGAAAGCCGCCTCCCCGAAGCCAGCGAATTCACCGACCTCATCGAAGTCATCGCCAAGAACGAAACCGAGTCCGCCAGCATCTCCGGCACCTTCTTTGGCAATGAGCCGCGCATCGTCAAGATCAACAGCCACCGCATCGAGGCCCGCCCTGAAGGCACGCTCCTCTTCATCGAGAACATCGACCGCCCCGGCATGATCGCTGCCTACAGCGCCACCTTGGGCAAAAACAACGTCAACATCGCCGACATGAGCCTCAGCCGCGACAAAGTCAGCGGCAAAGCCTTCACCCTGCTCACCCTCGACTCCACCCCAAGCGCCGAAGTCCTCGCCGAACTGGAGAAAATCCAGGGCATCAGCAAGGTGCATTGCGTGGCGGTGTAACTTTGCCGGATAGGAGTCCTGCCAGCGCTCTCCGCGCTGGCAGCCTCACTTTTTGGCTGTCTGCCCCTGATCCGCCTGGGGAACGCCGGATTGTCCAGAAAGGACCTGCGGCCCCGAAAATTTGGGTGGGGTTGGCAGCTCGGTGCCATCGGGCACGCGATCGAGCACGAAACCGCTGAAATCCGCAGGCAGCGGCAGCAACCGGCCATCGGCGGTCAGCACCAGACCTTCCGGCACCAGCTTGGCATTCACCCGCATCATCCTGCCATTGCGAATCAAAAACGCCTGTCCGCGAATGGCAAAGAGTCCCTCACGTATTGTGGGGCTGATGTCATTGACGAAATCCGTGGGTAGAACCACCAGCCGCCCCTCAGGAGTCAGTACCTGCCCCTCTGGCGCCAAAAGGGCGTCCACCCGTGCCGCCCGCTCATTGCGAATCAGGTAGGTCTGCCCCCGATAAAACACCACACCGTCATGAACCACCGTCGAGTCTCCGGCGATGGCCCTGACTTCCTTGGCGGCTGGGCTGCTGGTCTGAGCGGACGCAGAGATGGCCCCAGTCAATGCTGCGGCAAGAAGGAAGAAGGGGATGGGTTTCATGGTGGCGAGAGCTTAGTACGCAGCCGCAGCACCTACCATGGGGTGGTCACCCCAAACCGGGGTGGCACTTCCATCCGTCGTATAGTCCTCTTTTTCAGAGCATGAGCCACTTTGCTAGTTCAGCAGCCATGCCACCGCTGAACTCTCAGGATCTTTGCCTTTGCCTTCGCCTTTGAGCCATTGCGGCTGTGGGCCTTGGAGTGAGATCATCCCTGGTAGATCGAGGTATTTGGCACCGCCGGGGAGGAACATGGGATCACGGTAATCGAGGAGCTTGCCAAAGCGGAAGCCATGGGTGTCGAATGCGGCGCGGTCGATGGCTTCACCAGCCAAAGCACGGGCGGCGACGGCGATGGGGCCGGTTTGCGGGCCGAAGGCTGCCAGGCAGACCGTCTTGGGGCTCGGGTGTGAACCGACTTTGGTATTCCGCAGGAAAGTGGTGAGGGTGAGCACATCATGCGCGCGCTGGGCAAAGAGCGCACTGTTGTAACCATAGGTGTAGCCGGCGAATTCACGGGGATTGCCCACCACGCGGTTCTGCTTGGCCGCTTCGCCACCTTGAAACAGCAGATCGACCCCGAGCACGGCTGCGCCACCGGCGACGAGTTCTTTGACCTGCTGGTTGGCGATGCCGGATTTGCCAGCGTCATCCAGCCAGATCACGACGCGGCCATTCCACTGCTTGGGGTAGAGCCAGTCCACGCTGAGTTCTTCGTTGTAGGTCTTGTTCGTCAGCGTGCCCGTCATTTCGAGATGATCGCCGCGATCCTGCTTGTCCTGCAGCGTCCATTCGACTTCGCCCGCTTTGTCATAGCTGCGGCCAATGACGACCTCGACGGCTTCGCGCAGCACTTTCGGGTCAGCCGCGCGCAGTTGCTGGTCGGCATCCGTGGTGAAATGCTTGAGCAGCTTGCGCTCAAACTCAGGATCAGCGGCCTTCGGGGCAGGGTGCTTGTCGTCCCAGACGGTGAGCTGTTCTTTGGTGAGCGGTTCATAGTCCTTCTCGATAACCGGCGACTCCTGCCCCAGCTTGAAGTGCTTGTTCACAAACGTGTAAAACGCACTCCGCGTCACCGCGTTGTAGTTGTGCGGAAAGTGCTCCCCGCGCAGCAGGAAGACATTGTCCTTTTTGCCAAAGGTCGTGTACAGCTTCTGCAAATCCGGGAATCCCTTCGTGGCAAATTCCTTCGTCCAGTCATTCGCCGTGTTCATTCCCTGCGGCTTCGGCGCAAACAGTCCCGCAAACTCCACGTTGCCCGTGTTGATGCGCAGCAAAGAAGTGTTCTCGCACGTGCAGCCACCCTGCATCGCCGTGCTCACCATCACGCAAGGAAAGGAGAGCTTGACGCGGTCATCAATCGCCGCCAGCAGCATCGTCTGCGTGCCACCACCACTCGCACCGGTGATCGCCGTACGTTCCGGATCGACCTCAGGCAGCGATAGCAAAAAGTCGAGACCACGCACGGCGTTCCACGTCTGCAGTCCCATGATCGACTGCAGATGCGCCTCGGCCTGCGGACTGTAGAGGCCCCAGTTTTCTGCGGTGTTCATCTCCGGCCGCTGCTTGGCAAAGGTATGCACGATCTCGCGCGGGAACTGTACCGAGTCCGAGTCGCTGAGCATGTCCCACTGCCACACCACACAGCCCATGCGCGCCAGTTGGATGCAAAGCGACTGGAAGATGCTCTTGCCACCGCGCTCGAAACGCTCGCCACCGGCGGCGATTTCCGCACGTACCTTCGCATCCGTCTCCATGGAAAGGCGCGCATCCTTCCAGTGACCGTGCGCAAACATGACACCGGGAACCTTGCCCTTGATCACCTTCGGCTTCCACAGACTGCCGGTGACGAAGAACCCCGGAGCGCTCTCGAAATAGACCTTCTCCACGGTGAAGCCATCGCCTTCGAACTTGCCATGAACGACGGCGTTGAGCGGTGTCTTCGTCGGCATCGGATACAAGCCTTCGGCCACGAGAATCTGGCGGCGCACATAGTCTTTGCGCACATCCCACTCGCTCAGCGATGACGGCGGATTGAACGGGAAATAGCCGTTCAGATCCTTGGGCGGCTGCAGGCGGACGTCCTCCGCGTTGGCAATGGAAGAGACGAGAACGGCAAGGAACAGCAGTTTGGAATTCATCGGGTTGGGAGGAAACGAAGGACAAGCTACGGCGCGAATCCCGCAGGTTGATCAAACGACGACGAATATTCAGAGCGGCAGCCCCTTTTAAGAGGCAGAAAACCAAGCGAAACCTTTACCCGCCTGTAGTGTTGGAGAGGTGCGCCATTTTCCCGGCGACACTTCCTTTATGACTCAAATCCAACCACTACTTCTGGTGCTGATCATACTGCACCTCGCGGGCGTCGCCTGCCTCGGCGCGACGGATGTGCGGATCGCGAGCGTCAAGCGCATCAACACCAATGGCGGCCGCGTGGACTGGGACCAATCGGGTTCCAACCGCATCGCCTATGACAAGAAGGGCTCCAATGGCTACTATGACGTCTATTTGATGGGGCCGGACGGCGTCGATGTGCTGTCGTTGACAGCGGGCAAGACCGCACAACTTCCCGGCAAGCATGCAGGCAATCCAGCCTGGCATCCGGGCGGGCAACTGCTGGTGTTCCAGGCCGAGCGTGCGACCTATGGCAGCGACGGTTCCGCCACACCGGGCCTGGGCCTGGGCAATGACTTGTGGTTTGCCAGCCCGGATGGCGCGCATTTCTGGCGCATGGACACCGTCACTGTCGGAGGCTATGCGCGCCCTCCAGGCATCCTGCATCCCCACTTTTCCCATGCGGGCACCAAACTGATCTGGGCTGAGTATGTCGGAGCCAGCGGGACTTTTGGCGAATGGCGGCTGAAACTGGCGACCTTCGCCATGGTCAGCGGCGTGCCGAGCGTGAGCAACGTGCAGACCTTCAATCCGGGCAACGGACAGAACTTTTTTGAGACACACACCTTTGCACCGGACGACAGCAAGTTTTTGTACACCTCCACCAAGGACAGCTTTCTTGAGATCTACAGCTTCGATGTGAATTCGCAGGTCAGCACGCGGTTGACGACCGACCCCTTGGTATGGGACGAACATGCCCATTACACGCCTGACGGCCAGTCGATCATCTGGATCTCCAGCCATGGCCTGAGCCCGGTGAACGGCACCTACCCAACCGACTACTGGGCCATGGATGCCAATGGCGGGAACCAGCGCCGGATTTCGTGGTTTAATTTGTCCACTCATCAGCACTATCAGCAGCAGGCGCAGGAGGTGGCGGGAGATTTTGATTACAGTCCCGATGGCACGCAGATGGTTGTCTATGTGCAGGTGGGGCAGGGGCTGGCCTCCGAAGCGGACTACAATGTGCTCCTTACATTTGTGCGCAGCAATGGCACGGTGCAGAGCCTCCCCACCACGGCGGAAATGATTTACACCGCCTCGGTGCCCAGCGAGACCGACGCGGGCGGCCATGTGCCATTGGAGCTGTATGCCATGGACACCGAAGGCGTGACAATCACGCGGCTGACGTTCTCCCAGTACACTCAGATCCACGCCGCAGTTTCCCCGGATCGTACCAAGGCCGTGGCTTCACGTGTGGTGAGTGACACCAACAGCAATGGCGTGCTGGATGCGGATGACAAAAAAGACCTGTGGCTGTTTGATTTCACCAAAGGCACCGAGACCAAAATCACCTCGAACTACGATGCCGGCCTGGGTGGTGTGGACTGGGGGGCGGACAGCCAGAGCATCTATGCCTCGATGACGCTGACCGCCACGGACTATGACATCTACAAGATCAGCACCGATGGTTCCTCCATCGTTCCCGTGACGACGACACTCATGACGCAGCTCGGTCAGGCCGGCACGCGCAAATGGGTGTCTGATGTCAGTGTCTCGCCTGACGGCCAATGGCTTGCCTTTATTTTCACGCCGCCCCAGGGCACCAGCGGATTTCGCGTGAAGACGCAGGTGAGCATGGCGCGCATTGATGGCACGCAGGCGAGCTTGGTCACAGATGGCGGGCCGCTGGCGCCTGGCTACCTGGGCACCCAGAGCGTGGGGGATTTTGATCCCGAACTGTCTCCCGACAACGCCTCCATCGTATTCTCTCGCGTCACCACCGCAGGGTTCATCGGCACCAATCCCAGCGAGGACATCATCAGCGTTCGCGTCTCAGATGGTACGCTCACACCAATCTCTCCCTCAGGGCAAAATGCCATCAGCGGCATTTCCGACTGGTCGCTCGATGGCCGGGTGTTGTACAGCGAGTGGAACGCCACCCTGCCCCGGGTGGGGCCGGTCCTGGCGCGTACAGATGGCAGCTTGCAGCGGCGGCTAGGCTGGGGCCTCAGTGGGTCGCACTTCAAATGGATTGCACCCATCTGGCCCGCCACGCCGCTGAGCTTGGCGCGGCAGAATGCCACTCAGGCCAATTTGTCGTTCACCGCCGCCACAGGGTTTGTCTTCCAGACGGAATCCTCGGTGGATTTGATCAACTGGCAGTCCTCCGGCTCCGCTGTGACCGGCAGTGGCGTGACGATCAACTACACCATCCCTCTCACTACCCAGTCCAGAGCCTTCCTGCGGCAGAAGATCAATCCGGTCGCTCGTGATATTCTTGCGCCCGGCTCATGAGCCCTCAGTGACGGGCAAGTTCCATTTCAGGCTGCGACTTGGACGGGAAGCAAGGTCTTGTCGAATGTCCCAACGACGTTGACTGCGACCTTTTTATCGACGGTGAAATTGGTCAGGCTCAGTTGCAGATGGTGGGCGTCGCAGCGCGGGCATTTCTTCAAGACCCAGGTGATGCGTGCGGCGGCACCTTTCTGAATGGTCGGATCCAGTGCGGCAATGGCGGCTTCGGTTTCAGCGAGCGGCGCTCTGGCGATGGGGGCGACGAGCTGATTGGCGCGTGCAGTGAGGGCACTAACTGCGGCTTGCAAAGCGGGGAGACGTTCCTTCTTTTTCAGCTTCTTCACCTCGGCCCATTGCTCAGGCGAGTGAATGTGCCCGGTGCGGTGCTTCTTGAGGTACTGCTGGCAGTTTTTGCAGTAAGGCATGCCAAAGACCAGCAGTGAGGGGAGCATCGCGCCGACTGCGTAGCCACCGATTTCCAGCAGCTTGTACGCATAGCCCCAGCCACCCAGAGGTTCGCCAGCATCGTTGCCGTAGCGCTTTTTAAAGGACATACTTTCGCTGATTTCGCGGAGGTAGTCGGTAAAGCCAAAACGCTCCGGCGGAATGTGCATGCGCTCAATTAGACTCAAGTACGTGAGGTATTGCGCGGCGAAGTAATCGATGATCGCGGTCGTGATCATACCCAAGACAAAAGCCTTGCTCAGCTTCACATGCAGCAAGCGCGAGCCGATAGCATATCCCAGCCCGCTGCCGATGCCTACCAGCAGGGCTCCGGCAGGAATGATGCCGTTCGCATACCAGCCCATGATGTTTTCGCCGTTGTCATTGGCGATTTGCACCAGCCACAAGGCCAGCGCCGAGGTGCCGAGACCGCAGAGATAAACGATGAGACCCGGCTGACGGAGGGATGGATTGGAAGCACTCATGACAACGCCGAAATATCAGGGCGCGAAATCGAAGACAAGCCTTTTGTAATGGCAATAATGTCAGCTTCGGAACCCCAATTGATCAGCAAGTGCCAGACACTCAGCCACCGGTTTGAGCCCCTGCGACGGCGTGGGATGCGTGAGGCACATCGCAGCGGCACAGACCGCGAGTTTCAAGCGTTCGGCCACGTGCCAGTTCTCGTGGGTGCCATGGAGGTAGCCGGCGGCGAAAGCATCTCCGGCTCCCGTGGCTCCGGCGATGAATCCAGGTGGCAGCTTCAGCGAGGGCTGATGATGAACGGCACCTGCTTTTTCCACGACGATGGCTCCGGCTTCAAAGTGGATGATGACTTCGCGTCTGACGCCAGCTTCGAGCAGAGATCGCGCAGCGGATTCGATGAGTTTGAGATCGGTCGGAGAGGTTCGGAGGTCGAGACCAGTGGCGCTGCCAGCTTCGAGTTCATTGAGAATGAGAAAATCGGTGAAGGGCAGCGCGGCGGCGGTGATCTGACGAAATTGCGGATACGTGGAACTGACGAGATCCACGCTGGTGAGCAGCCCGGCGGCTTGTGCCGCTTCCAGCACTCGGCTGGCGACAGAGCGGCCATCATCCAGCAGGCGGTCCATCTCACTGAGGAGCATGAGGTAGCCGAGGTGGAAGATTTTCGCCTGAGTGCCGCTGAAGTCGAAGTGCGCTTCACTCAGCAGCGCGTTGGCCCCGAGTTGATGGAAGAAGGTGCGGCGGCCACTGCCACGCACGGTCATGGCGTCTGTGTAACTGGTGGGCGCACAGTCGGTTTGATGCAGTTGGGAGATGTCGATGCCGGCGGCCTGGCAGTCGCGTAAAATCCAGTCGCCGTTCAAGTCGGCGCCGACAAGTCCGACGGCGGCGAGCGGGTAGCCGCAACGCATGGCGGCAAGGTCTTTGAGGACATTGTAGGGGCCGCCACCGTTGGAGGAAGTCTCGCCCTGAATGAAGGCCAGCATGTCCTGCTCCGGCCAGGCGTCGATGAGCTTGACGTGATCAATGATGAAATTGCCGCCAGCGAGAATCCCTGTGCGTGTCATGAGGCAGTCAGGAATGAAGTTAATACAGGACGACGAAATGGTCGCCGGTCGTGTACGCGGCGGTGAAACCCCAGACCGGGACGCCGGGCTTGAGACCGCGATTGGCAGTGGGCTGGCCAGCGGCATCGAGCACGACCCAGGCAAGCTGGCCTCCCTTCTGCCAGCCAGTGCCCACACTCCATGTCACGAGGGATTCACCACGTGCATTGGTGGCGAGCGCGGGATGACGTGCCTGATCGCCCGAAATCGCAAGCGCCGTAGATTTCTCATCGAGCAGAGAGGTGTAAATCCTGCCCTCAGCTTCCCAGGCGGCACGGGTATTGGGTCCGGCTGCGATGACACTGGCGCTGCTCATGGGGCAGGCGCTGATGGCCCAAGGGCCGACCGTGCGGTTTTGGAAGGTGGCGCCTCCATCGGTGGAAGACATGAGTGTGATGTCACGCTGGCTCATGCTGCGTGCCGCACGATAGAGCGTAAGCAGTTCACCCGTGGGGCTGACAAAGGTTTTGAGCGAGCAGCAGGCGCAGACGCCAGGATCGTTGGCATTGGCGATCTTGGGCGCGGCGAACGTGCCGCCGTTGTCTGTCGATTTGAGGATGAAGACGCGGCGGTTGATTTCACCGGGAGTAGCATCCATAGGCGCGCCGTGCCAGACGACGAAGACTTCGCCCTTCGTGCTGGCGGCCACGGAGGCTCCACCGTCGAGCGCCTTGGTATCTGCGCGCAAATCGCGCTGCTTTTCAAACGTATGGCTGCGATTCAAGGAACGCGTGTACAGTAAAGGGGAGGGCTGGTCTTTGCCTCCGGGGCCGTTCCAGACGACGTGCAGGGAGTCGTCTTTGCCCACGGCGATTTGTGCCCCGCGAATAGTACCAAGAGCAACGGCGGTGGCGGGTGTGCTGTTGATCGTGCGCGGCGTGCTCCACTCCGAGGCACCGGCTTTTTTGGTGACGTAACGGACCTCGCCGCCACCGGGATTGCCTGTTAAATAGACGAGATGCAGGGTGCCGTCCCTGGTGGTAACGACCTGCGGCTGTACGCCACCTTCAGGTATGCGTTCAAGGAGGACCTCCGAGCCACCGGCCAGAAGTGGCAGCAGCAGGAATGTGAGGATGAATCTGTTCATGGCAGGGCTGAGTCAGGCAAGACGCAGCGAATAACGGTCTCCATGACGCCCAAGCTTCATCGGAGCACCATATATTTCGCTGAGGTGGCTGCTGTGCAGCACCTCCTCCTTGGTCCCGGACGCATGCACCTGGCCGTCTCTCAGCAGCAGGCAGTGGGTGATGCTCGGCAGGATTTCTTCCACATGGTGTGTCACCATCACCAGAGAAGGGGACAGCGGTTTTACCGCCAGCTCCTGCATCCACTGCAGGTAGTGCTCACGCGCCACCGGGTCCAGACCCGCGCACGGTTCATCCAGGATCAGCACCTGAAACTTCGCCATCAGCGCGCGGCAGATCAGAATTTTCTGCTTCTCCCCCTGCGACAGCGTCCCCCAGCACGCTTCACGCAGGTAAGCGCAGCCCACCCGCGCCAGCAGCCGTGACGCGGCCCGGCGCACCGCCGGTGGCGGGACCTCGATCAGATTCAGCTTCGCCTCGCGACCACTGGCGATGACATCGAGTACTGGCTCACCGCTTTCAAGGTAGGTGGTAAGGGTGTTGGTGACCAGCCCTACCCGGCGGCGGACTTCACGCCAGTCGTCCTCGCCAAAGACGCTGTCGCCAATGCGGAGGGTGCCACTGGTGGCGCTGTCATAGCCGGTGATCAGGTTGATGAGGGAGGTCTTGCCGCAGCCATTCGGGCCGAGGATGCACCAATGCTGGCCTGGATCGACGCGCCAAGAGATGCCTTTGAGGATGGGACGGCCACGGCGGAAAGTGAGGTCAGTGACTTCGAGAACGGGGTTGGACATGCGGGTGGATGGTGGAATGACGAATGCGAAATGTCGAGCAGCGTTGAACGCCATCGATTTAGTGCGGATACACGGTCTGCGGATAGAATTTGTCCTTTTGATTTTTCTCCCGTGACAAAAATGACCATCCTGCTAATCTCGAAATCTCTTTCTCAAAAAATGTCCGTTTTCCCAGAAGCCCAGCCTGATTGCGCAGCCATTTGCGATGACGTGCGTCACTCCAAGCTTGCGCTTCGCCGTAGTTTTTTTGTAAATTGTGCTGATGTGGAACGCACCCTGCAACTCATGAGACCCCTCTTCTGTGCCGCTCTGGCCCTGGCCGCTGTCACGCCTGTGTTTTCACAGGCTCCTAAGCCTGCACCACCTGCGGCTCCCGGAACTCCGCCCGCTGCTCCCGGTGCCCCGCCTGCAGCAGCGCCAGGGGCTTTGAACATTCAGCAGGAGACGGAAGCTCTCATCAATGCTGCCACGGCACTGTTTGCCGAGGCCAAATACCAGGAGGCGCTGGCCAAGCTCGCGGTGGCAAAGAAGAACCTGAACAACAAGCCTTTCGAGGGCATTTTGTTCACGGAGGGTGCCTGCCACTACAACCTGAACGATTACCCGAAGGCGATTGAATCCCTGGAGGCCTATGTGAAGGAGTTCCCGCAGGGTTCGGCGATCATCGACGTTCGCATGGCGCTGGGTCGCTCTTATATCGCCAGCAAGCAGGATGACAAAGGCATTAAAGAGCTGACGGATGTGGTGCGCAGTTCGCCGGAGAAAAAAGCCGAGGCCGGACTCATTATTGCCGATACTCTCAACAAAAAAGATCAAAAAGAGGAGGCGCTCGAAATCCTGAAAAGCGTGCTGGAGGGGGGGATTCGCAGTGCGGAATCCATCCAAGCGGCGATGCTGGCGGCCAATATTTATGTCAGCAGCGGCAAGTTGGATGAAGCCACCGCGCTGATGGAAAAGGTGCGCAACTTTGCCTCGGGTGGCGACAGCATTGCTCAGATGAACAACATCTATCTCAAGCTGGGTGACGAGATGATGGAGAAGAAGGCCTACAAGGAAGCGCTGGGTGCCTACCAGCTCGTGCGCAAGAAGGCGGAAATCTCCCGCATTCAGAATGACCAGGTGGCAAAACTCCAGGCCCAGCTCAAGACCGCGAAAGGGGTGCGCAAGGATGAGATCGAAACGAAGCTCAAGGCCAACCAGGAAATCATGGGAGAGATCGAGAAGCGCACGGATTACGACGCCTCGCTGTATTACCGCCTGGGCCGCTGCTATTATGAAATGGGTGCGCCGAAAGAGGAAGGAACGGCCACAGATTCCTCGCGTTTGTGGCAGGCCATTCTGGCGTTTGAGGTGATTGTGAATGATTTCAAGCAGTTCCCGCAGCGGGACAAGTGCATGTACGGACTCATCACCGTCAATGCTGCCTTGAAGCGTGTGAAGCAGGCGGGTGATCTGTGCGAAAAGTTCATCGAGAACTTTCCGGACAGTGATATGGTTGGGGAGGTGTCGATGATGGTCGGCATGATCTATTATCAAAACAAGCAGTTAAAAGAAGCGGTTAGTTCCTGGAAAAAAGCCCTGAGTTACCCCAAAGCTGACAAAGAGCGGCTGAACTTTCTCATTGGCAGCGTCCAGTTCGAAATGCAGAGCTTTGACGAAGCCCGCAGGACCTATGAGACGCTGCTGCAGACTTACCCCCAGTCCACTTACAAGGATGATGTCCAATACCGCATCGCCCTGACTTATTTCTACCAGAATGATTCCAAGAGCGTGACCAAGACGTTCAAGGCCTACATCAAGGAGAATCCCAAAGGGCAATATGTCGTGGATGCGCGCTACCGTCTGGCTTTCATTGACTTCCAGGGAGGTGACAAAAAATCGGCGGAAGCACAGTTGCTGAGCCTCGTCAAAGATGCCCCGAACGATCAGAACATTGGCCAGGTGCATGCCCTCCTCGGAGACATCTACAACCAGCGCACTGATTATGAGAATGCGATGATTCATTTCGCCGCCGCGGTGGACAAGGCCAAGACGGAGGATGTTCTCAAGTATGCCATGGATCAACTGACGGATCTCTACGTCGGAGCCAACAAGTGGACGGAGTTGGCGGAGATGTGGCAGAGGTACTACAATACGAACAAGGACGACGACGACCTGGCCCTGAAAGCCATTCTCTGGATCAGCCGGGCCAAAATCAAAGAAGGCAAGGTGGATGATGCCAAAAAACTGCTGGCCGAACACATCAAAACCCGCATTCCCATCGTCAACAACCAGCAGGTGGAAGGATTGATTCAGCAGTTGGTTTCAATCAGTACGCCCAAACGCCGACGGGTTGCCGCTGCAGCGCCAACTCCGCCAGCGGACGGAGCGAAGCCTGCCGAAGGAGCTCTCGCTCCGGCACCAACCCCGCCGCCAGCGCCAGAAGTCACCTTTGAAGAGGTGGAAAAGCAGCTCGAAGAGTTGCTGAGCCCGCCACAGGCGGCGATGAACGGCACGGCTCAGATGCGCATCCTGTTTGCGAAAGCCTGGCTGGCCAAGTCCATGAAACTGCCGGACAAGGCCGAAAAGTATCTCACCATCATCATCGAGGTGGCCAAACCTGACGATCTCAGCCCCATGCTCCTGGCCATGGTGGGGGACAGTGCCCGTAAAAAAGGCGATTTGGAGAAAGCCAACGGCTGCTATGTCCGGTTGAGAGACTACTTCAAAGACAGCGAATTCTCAGACGGTGCCCCTGTCGGCTTGGGTGATATTGCCTTTGAAAAGGGCGAATATGACAAGGCGTTGGAACTCTTCCGCGATGCCTTGAACAACTATCCTGGCAGTTCCCACGTGCTGGACGCGACCCAGGGGGAGGCCAAGACGCTGGTCAAACTCAAGAAGTTTGACGATGCCAAGAAGATCTTCGAGCAAATCTCCAACACCAAAGAGTGGCGTGGCCATGCCACCGCCAATGCCCTGCGCATGCTTGGCGAAATTGAGGCGCTCAATGGCAAGCACGAGGCCGCCATCGCCTACTTCCAGCGGGTCTTTATTGCCCATCAGAAATGGAAGGATGAAATGGCCAAATCCTACCTGCTTTGCGCCAAATCATTCATTGCTCTCAGCAAGCGCGAGGAAGCCAAGAAGACCCTGGAGGAGATGCTTGCCCGCAAAGACCTTCAGGGCCAGACGGCAGAAATGAAAGAGGCAGAAAAACTTCTCGCCACCCTGTAATTTGATGCGAACCCACCTCACGATCCCCATGCACTCGTTCGCCCGCTTTTTGCTCATTTTCGCCGTCGTGGCCGCTGGTTCCGCCTATGGCCAGGCCATCGTCCTCAAGGATGGCAACCGTGTCTTCTCCTCTGAATTTTCGATTCAGGACCACAAGATTGTCCGCACCATTCAGATCGGTGAGCAAAAAGCCACCAGCATTCTGGACAAAAAGAACATCGATTCACTGGAGTGGCCCTATCCCGCTGAACTGACCGAATCTGCCGACCTGCTGGCCAAAGGCAAGACTGAGGAAGCGATTGCCGTGCTGAAGAAAGGGCGCGACTTTTTTGAGCACTTTGAAGGCATTGAGGGCAACTGGTATATTGATATCTACTTCGCCTACATCGAAGCGTTGAATCAGGGGGGTAAGTTTGATGAAGTGGTGAAATCACTGCCCGCACTGCGCGCGCTGAAACTCACCGATGCGCAAAAGATGCGGCTGCGCATTATCCAACTCGATATTGAGCGGCAGACGACCTCGGATTACGCCGCCATCATTGTGGAAGCTCAGGGCATCTTGAAGGAAACCGACGATTCTGCCATTGGTGCTTCGCTGTGGGCCATCATTGCCGACGTTCACACCCGGAAGAAGGAATGGGAGAAAGCTTTGCTGGCCTATCTGCGCATCCCAGTCTTCTATGGCACACAGATGCAGCGTGTGCCGGAGGCGGAACTGAACGCGGCCAAGTCACTCATCAAAATGAAGCGCTACGAGGACGCGACTTCCTTCCTGGCCCGCATCGTTGAATCGTATCCAGGCTCGCCGGTGGCAGAATCCGCCGCGAAGGAGAAAGCGGCGATTGCCGGAATGAAGAACGTAGCCGACGAAGAGGCTGCCGCCGACGGCAAAACCGACGCAGCCAAGCCGAAGGAAGGCCAGCCCGCTAAAACCACCGAGTCCAAACCCAAAGCCTGAACCATTTCCCCCATGCAAACCAACACTGCCACCCACATGACCCGCTACATCTCCAACGGCCCCGCCCGCGCGTTCCTTTGCGTCCTGCTGGCGTTTGGCGTTCTCACTTCCTTGAACATCTATGCGCAGGAGGCCGCCGCACCTGCTGCCGAGGGCGCGGCGGCCCATGCGGGCGAGGGTGGGCACTCGCTCATTGAACGCTTCATTGAGGGGGGCTGGGTGATGTATCCCATTACCGCCTGCTCCATCGCGCTGGTTTGGCTTACTGTGGATCTTTGGATCCGCACCGGCATCAAGAAAATGGCTCCTCCGGCCCAGGTGGCCCAGGTTCAGGACCTGTTCCGTGCCGGAGATTACGTCGGTGCCTACCAGTTCTGCAAAGGCAATCCCACCGCCTTTACCAACACGACCCGGGTGGCGCTCAGCTTCCTCGGAGATGGGCACGATGCCACGGAAGGTGCGTTGTTCTCCGAATTGAACAAAGCCAATGCTTCCATTCAGACGCGCATCAACTACCTCTCCGTTATCGGGGTGTGTACGCCGATGATTGGTCTGACCGGCACCGTGACCGGGATGATGAGCGCTTTCGCCACTCTGAAGACCAGCGGTGCAGGGGATCCTGCCAAACTTTCCGGTGCTATCGGTGAGGTGCTTATCGCCACCGCTTCCGGTCTCTTCATCGCCGTGCCTGCTTTCATGTTCTTCTACTTCCTGCGCAACCGCCTGCAGGTTTCCATGAGCGATCTGCAGGAAATCTGCACCTCGCTGTTCCGCAAGATGCCCTACCAGCACCTCAAGGACGCACACGTCGGCGAAGAAGAGTTCTACGCGGCTATTCCGAACTGGGTGGCCGGCGAAGCTGCTCCTGCAGCATGATTGTTAGTTGCTGAATGTTTCCTCAATTTCTTAACCCTTGACCTTATAACACTATGGGCGGCGGCGGCGGCGGCGGTGATGGCGAACCGGAGTTTCAAATCGCTCCGATGATTGACGTGCTGTTGGTGTTGCTCATTTTCTTTATGAGCATCACTTCAGCGCAGGTGTTGAGCATCGACAAGGAGATCGTACTCCCTGTCGCTAAAGACGCCAAGAAGAAGGAAAAGAATGTGATGAACGAGGCGGCGCTCAATGTGCGCTGGACCAATGGCAAGGCGGCCATTCTCTTCGAAAATAACACTTATGATAATGTGGAGCCGCTGGTTGAGAAACTGCGCGGCCGCCACGATAGCAACCCCAAGTACCGAGTCGTCATTCGTGGTGACAAGCGGTTGCCTGCCATCGAAGTCCAGCGGGTGATGAGCGTTGTGGCCCAGGCGGGCATTGACGACATTTCCTTCTCTGCTTTGAACAAAGAATAACTGTAAAAATTCATGTCAGCACACGGACGCAAAAAGCCTCGCGAGATCGAGCAGGAACAGGTGGCGGTCGGTTTCCAGATCGCCCCCATGATTGACGTGGTGTTCGTCATCATGCTCTTCTTCATGGTCATGGTCGGCTCGGTGAAGGTGGAGCGCGAGCTCAAGAGCCAGCTTCCTGGCCTAGCACCGCCCAGCGACAGTGCCCCGCAGGAAATGCCGGATGAAATCATCGTCGGTGTGGAGGAAACCGGTGCCGTTACGCTCAATGAAGAGGAGTTTGACACCGGTCGTCAAGACAAGGCGCTGCCCACCTTCATTGACACGCTCAAGCGCCTCAAGCAGGAGGCTGACAACCGCAATGCGAAGGTGATCGTCACCATTCAAGCGGAGGAGCAGGCCACCTATGAGCGCGTGATCGACGTCCTCAACGCCCTGTCTGTCGCCAAGATTGCCAACGTGACTTTCACCGTTGGCAGTGACGCTGGATTTTAATTTCCGCTCCTTTTTGATAGTTTCCACCCAATAAATGGGGCGGCAGGTCCGTCCTGTTTATTTGAATCGCATTTCGTCATGAATCCCTCGCAGCCAGGAACCCCGCAAAATCCGCCGCCGCCAGCACACCCCGGTGCTACTCAGCCGTTGCCGCCGGGTTATGCGTCGCCGCCTGGCTATCCGCCGCAGATGCCGGGATATCCGCAGGGTTATGCGCCACCACAGGGCTACCCGCCGCAGATGCCAGGGTATCCCCAAGGGTATCCGCCGCCACAGGGCTACCCGCCCCAGATGCCAGGGTATCCGCAGGGGTATCCGCCGCCACAGGGCTACCCGCCGCAGATGCCGGGGTATCCTCCCGGCTACATGCCGCAGATGCCGATGCCGGCGATGATGCCGCCGCCCGCTCCTTCCACCGGCACGGGCTCAGTACCTGCTGCTCCTGCCCCCAGGCCAGCCAGTGCGGCAGTGCCGGTAGCGATGCCGGTCCCTTCCGCCGTGGCTGCAGCCATTCCGGTGCCTACAGGTGCCGCCCCCAAGATGCCTGCGCCAAGC
>Ga0164296_1000789_pt1 | contig 36221 bp, 29 predicted proteins | sample GEODES057metaG_FD_113533 | JGI IMG/M metagenome (GOLD analysis project Ga0164296, IMG submission 113533) | Dystrophic lake water microbial communities from Trout Bog Lake, Wisconsin, USA - GEODES057 metaG | ecosystem: Environmental > Aquatic > Freshwater > Lake | place: USA: Trout Bog Lake...
CCCGTCGCACCCTGCGCACCCGTCGCACCCTGCGCACCCGTCGCACCCTGCGCACCCGTCGCACCCTGCGCACCCGTCGCACCCTGCGCGCCCGTCGCACCCTGAGCGCCCGTCGCGCCCTGCGCACCCGTCACACCCTGCGCACCCGTCACACCCTGCGCACCCGTCGCACCCTGCGCACCCGTCGCACCCTGCGCACCCGTCGCACCCTGCGCACCCGTCGCACCCTGCGCACCCGTCGCACCCTGCGCGCCCGTCGCACCCTGCGCGCCCGTCGCACCCTGCGCGCCCGTCGCACCCTGGACCCCGGCGGGGGTCATCGAAGTGGTGATGGTCAGCGTTGTCCCACTGGCGGTCGCGGTGATGTTATTGGCACTCAGGAAGCTGCCCTCGAGGACGATCTGGTCGAGCGTGCCACTCGCGTCGCTGAAACTGACGGTCGCCAGCCCGTTATCGACGACGGTGGTGATATTCGGCGCAACGCTGACGTTGTTGACCGCAATGGTGTCGCCCTTCTCGAACCCACGGATTTGGGCTCCAAAGACCCCGGGATTGTTGATGGTCAGCGTGCCGGCACCGGTCGAGCCCGTCGCCACGAAGTCGATGATCTCGCCAGCCGTGACGCCGAGCAGGCGATCGACGCCGCCCGAGGTAGCGGCTCCTGCAGTGGCGGTGCCGCCGGTGGCGCCGGCATAGGCCATCGTCGTGCCGTTGAAGGTCGAACCCATCGAGAGATTGGTCAGGGTCACCACGGACCCCGAGGAGGCGGCGGTGAAGCCGAGATCGCGCAGCACCGCATTGCCGGTGATGGCGGAGGCGATATTGGTGGCCTGGGTCGACGTGGTCGTGCTGGCGGTGACGGCGAGTGTATATCCGCCTGAGCCAAACAGCGCGGTGTTGGTGAAAGTGACGTTGGTTCCGCTACTGGCACCGGCAGTAATCGTCAGGGTGGTCGTCCCGGCGATCGTGCCGGACGCGGTCGCCGCGGCCGATCCCAGCACCAGCGCGGAATTACCGATGATATTGATCATACCGTAGCCGGTCAGCTGAAGGCCGCTGCCGCCGAGGATGGTCGCCGTGGCGGTGCCTGAGGTGGCCGGCACGATGTTAAGGTCGCCGTCGTTCTCGAAGATCGTCGTGCCATTGGAGTTACCGGCACCGAACAGCGTCCATGTGGAGGCGGTGGCCGCCTGCGTGAGATCAGCGGTGCTGTTGACGTAAATATTGCCGCGGTTGACGAACGACATCTGGCTCTGGAAGGCGGTCGGCGTGATGGTCGAGGTGGAATCGCTGATCGCCCACACGTTCGCCCCGGCACCGGTAGCCTGGCTAAGGGTCGGCAAGGCATAGACGGCATCGTAGTTGGCATCGAAGGGGGCGAAATCGAGATTGCCCGGAGCCGTCGTCGACGGCGCGGTCGTGCCAGGCGCGCCAGTCGCGCTGAACCAGCGCGCGGCGTGGCCCCACTGGTCGTTCGCGGCAGCACCAACAAACACTGAGTTCGTCATGGTCAAACCCCCGTTCCGCCACGGCGCTCCGGCACGCGCGGTTCCATTCACGATTTTGTGACGACTTATCCGAGCGTATAAAAATATGTCAACAACAGTTAAAAGATCGAAGGATAACATTTTTTGTCATGTCTCATTAACCGAGACTGACCCCGCCTGGGTTTCCCTGCATAATCAAGGACCTTGCGGAAGCGGCTGGGAAAACGGGAGATATCAACCTTCCAGTTGGTATTGGACGCTCTCACCCCGGCAGACTACGACTGTGATCAGATGGTAGGAGGCGACATGGCGACGATCGGCCTGTGCATGATCGTAAAAAATGAGACGGCGATCATCCGGCGCTGCCTCGCCAGCGTCCGTGCGCTCGTCGACTTCGCGCTGATCGTCGACACTGGATCCACCGACGGCACCCAGGAGATGGCGCGCAACTTCCTCGCCGAGAGCGGCCTCGCCGGCGAGGTGGTCGAGGAGCCATGGCAGGATTTTGCCTATAACCGGACCTTCGCGCTGGCGAAGCTGCGGGAGCATGCCGACGTCACCTACGCGCTGATCATGGATGCCGACGACTTCATCGTCTGTGACGACGGGTTCGACGCGGTCGCATTCAAGGCCGGGCTCACGGCCGATCTCTACGACGTGCCGATCCGGCACAACTCCATCACCCATCATCGGCCGCATCTGTGCCGGAACAGCCTGGCGTTCCGCTATCGCGGCGTGCTCCACGAATTCCTCGAGGGCCCGGCGGACATGACCCGGGCGACCGCAAGCGGATTCCATATCGAGGCCCGCAGCGAGGGGGCGCGCAGCCTCGATCCGGACAAGTATCGCAAGGACGCTGCGGCGCTGGAGCGTGCGCTGGAGAGCGAGAGCGATGCGTTCATGCGCTCGCGCTACACCTTCTACCTGGCCCAGAGCTATCGCGACTGCGGCGAGCGGGAACTGGCACTGCGACACTATGTCGCGCGCGCGGAACAGGGGTTCTGGATCGAGGAAGTGTTCTGCGCACTCTATCAGGCGGCGCAGCTGACGCAGGGGCTGGACCGGCCCGAGCAGGAGGTGCTCGACGCCTATGCGCGTGCCACCGCGGCCGCGCCCTGGCGGGCGGAGGCGCTGTATCATGCCGCCCGTTTCTGCCGGCTGAAGGAGCGCTATGCCGACGGCTTCGCGCTGGCACGGCAGGGCCTGACACTGGCAAAGCCGGGCGGCGGACTGTTCATCGAGGACTGGATCTATCAATACGGCCTGCTCGACGAGTTCGCGGTCAGCGGCTATTGGGCCGGGCACTATCAGGAATCGTTGGAGGCAAGCGAGCGGCTGCTGCGCGAAGTCTTGGCACCGGAGGCCGACCTGGCCCGGATCGCCGCCAACGCCGAATTCGCCCGCACGAAACTGCGACCGCCGGCGGCGGAGCGCAGCTATTTCCCGGTGGTGTGCATCTTCGGCGCCGAGGGGATCCAGCTCTACTCCTCGACCGAGGCGCCCGACATCGAAACGCGCGAACTGACCTGTCACTGCTACGCCGATGACAGCGATCTCGAGGCCATCCTGATTGCGCGCCGGCCGCATGTCATCATCACCTTCGGCGTGATGGAACAGTTCGCCAGGCTGATGGTGGCGCCTTTCGATATCCGCCGGCGCTGGCTACATTTTTCCGATACCTCAGATCTCGCCACCGTCGGGCGCGATGCGTTCCTGTGCTATCTGGCGGTCTGCGTCGACAAGCGCGCCAGCGTGCCGCTGGTCTCGGTTTTCACGCCGGTCTATCGCACCGGGGCACGCTTCCTGCGGCCGCTGCAGTCAATGCTGGCGCAAAGCTACAACAACTGGGAATGGGTGATCTGGGACGACAGCGACGATGACGGCGCGACGGCGGCGATGATCGCCGAACATGCCGCGCGCGACCATCGCATCCGGCTGATCCGGCCCGAACGACACTCGGGCGTGATCGGCGAAGTGAAATACAACGCCTGCGCGCTCTCGCGCGGGGAGATCCTGGTCGAGCTTGATCACGACGACGAGCTGGTGCCCAACGGGCTCGACATGATCGTCGCCGCGCACGCGAAATATCCCGAGGCCGGCTTCTATTATACGGACTACGCCGAAGTCGATTCAGGCCTCAATCCCCTCACCTACCCCGACGGCTGGGGCTTCGGCCTTGGTGCCTATCGCACCGAATTGTTCCGCGGACGGGAACTGGCAGTGGCGATCACGCCGGGCATCAGCCCGAAGGTGATCCGCCATCTCGTTGCCGCACCGAACCACATCCGGGCCTGGCGGCGCGACGTCTATTTCGCCATTGGCGGACACAACCGCGACATCCATGTGGCCGACGATTTCGAGCTGATGATCCGGACATTCCTGGCGACACGCATGGTCCATATCCCGCGGCTGGGCTACGTGCAGTATCAAGACGGCGGGAATACGCAACGCGTGCGCAACAAGGATATCCAGCGGCACGTGCGGTATCTGCAGGGCAAATACGACCAGAGGATCCATGACCGGTTCGTCGAACTCGGGGTGGATGATTACATGTGGAATCCGGCGGGGTGGGCAGACTTCGCGCGGCCGAATCCCGAAGTGGTTGCGGTGGCGTCGATCGAGGCAGAGATTTGAAGTGTGAGGGAAGAAAGGCTCCGCCGGCTTAGGGCCGAGGGGCCCTAAGAACCCACCAACTCACGCGGCTGGATCGTCGTTCTTCAGCTGATAACTGCTTTCTTTGCGCCGCAGGCCATCAGTTCACGCGACCGCACCGAACGCTGTGCGGTCGCATTGGATTTCTGGGCTTCGCCACTCACCACGGCGAGATCGTTGGATTTCGACCGAAGGACGTTGATCCAGCCGAGAGAAATGATGGGTTGCAAGGGCCTCTCGGCCCTTGCACGCCGGAGGCCCTTCCCTTCCGTCAGGCCCCTTTGTTCGGATTGATCAAGTATTTGAGTCCCGTCGCCCGCAGATTGTATTTGGCGACGTTCCTCGGATCGAGCACGCCGGCCAAGGATATTTCGGCGGCGTAGTGGCTGGCAAAGGTGGTCTTGAGTTCGGCGGCAACGCGTTCGCGCATTTTTTGGGCCGCTTCCGGTCCGATTTTGGCGAGGAGTGGCATGAGGAGCCAGCCGCCGATGCCCCAGGCCATGCCGAAGCCGCGGTTAAATTCGGTGGGGCGGGTATCGAGGCCGCCGTAGATGTAGACTTGCTTGTGCACGGTTGAGCCGTAGCGGTTGTAGGTGGTGGAGGTTCGGTTGATGGCCGCTTCCATGCAGGTGAGGATCTGGCCGGCGAGGCGTCCGCCGCCGGTGGCGTCGAAGGCGAGGGTGGCGCCGGTGCCGACGAGGGCGTCGGTGAGGGCGTCGGTGAAGCCGGGGGTGGAGCTGTCGACGACGTGGACGGCGCCGAGGGCTTTGAGGGTGGCGACTTGTTCCGGGCTGCGGACGATATTGACGAGGTTGATGCCGTCCTTGAGGCAGATCTTGACGAGCATCTGGCCGAGATTGGAGGCGGCGGCGGTGTGCACGAGGGCGGTGTGGCCTTCGCGGCGCATGGTTTCGGTCATGCCGAGCGCGGTGAGCGGGTTGACAAAGCAGGAGGCCCCATCAGCGGCGGTGGCGTCCGGCGGCAGGAGGAGGCACTCGGCGGCCTTGGCCAGGCGGTATTGGGCGTAGGTGGCACCGCCGAAGATGGCGACGGTTTTGCCGAGGAGGGCTTGGGCGTTGGCGCCGGCGGCGACGACGGTGCCGGCGCCTTCGTTGCCGACTGGCAGCGACTGGCCGACGCGGGGGGCCATGGCTTTCATGAAGGGGGCGGGGATGCTGGCGGTGAGCGTTGGGCTCGTGGGCGTGCCGCCGGTGCGGGCGGTGGTCATGTCGGCGGCGGCGAGGAGGAGGCCGAGGTCGGAGGGGTTGATAGGCGCGGCTTCGATGCGGACGACGACGTCGTCGGGGCCGGGCGTGGGGTTGGGGACGGCGGCGAGCGAGAGTTCGACCTCGCCGCCGGCGGTGACGAGGGAGCGGAGTTGCAGACTGGTGGCCGAAGAATCGTAGCTCATGGGGATGTCCTGGAGGTGAGTGGGTCGAGCTACATGCGGGCGACGGCGGTGAAGCCGGCGTCGGCGGCGACGAGGGCCGCGTCGATATCGGCCGCGGTGTGGGCGACCGAGAGGAACATGTTGTGCTTGGGGTGGAAGTAGGCGCCGGCGCGCAGGGCGGTGGAGCAGAAGCGGTTGGCCTTGGCGAGGTCGGCGTCGTTCTCGAAGAGGACGAGGGGCATCTGCACGGGGCCGGACTGGCGGATGGGCACGCCGTGCTTGGTGGCCAGCGCGTCCATGCCGGCGCGGAAGCGCTCGCCCATGGCGCGCATGTGGCCGATGCCGTCGTCGCGCTTGAGGGCGGTGACGGTGGCGACGGCGGCGGCCATGGGGACGGCGGCGGTCCAGAAGGAACCGGTGGAGAAGGTTTTCGTTACGGGTTCGCGGAAGCGGTCGTTGCCGGTGATGGCGGCGAGCGGGTGGCCGTTGGCTATGGACTTGCTCCAGGCGGCGAGGTCGGGGCGGACGCCGAGGCCTTCCCAGGAGCCGCCGATATGGAGGCGGAAGCCGGCGCGGACGTCGTCGATGATCAGCGCGGCGCCGGTGGCGTCGCAGAGTTCGCGGGCACGGCGGGCGAATTCGGGGGTGGGCATTTCCTGGTCGATGCCGACGTCGTGGCGGAAGGCGGAGACAAGGATGGCGGCGAGGTCGCCAGCGTTGCGGTCGACGGCGGCTTCGAGGCTGGCGATGTCGTTGAAGATGTAATGGTCGACATGGGCGCGGTCCTCGGTGGTGACGCCGGAGAGGGAGGGCGAGGTCCAGGGCACGGCGCCGTGGTAGGCGCCCTTGGCGACGAGGACCTTGCGGCGGCCGGTGCCGGCGCGGGCGAAGACGACGGCCATGGTGGTGGCGTCGGTGCCGTTCTTCTGGAACTGCACCCAGTCGGCATGGGGGATGGTGTCGACGAGGAGTTCGGCGAGCTCGACCATGGCTTCGCCGGGGCCGTTCTGGCAGTCGCCGAGGGCATTCTGGCGGGCGGCCGCGGCTTCGACCTCGGGGTGGTGGTGGCCGAGGAGGACGGGGCCCCAGGAGCACATGAAGTCGATGTATTCGTTGCCGTCGACGTCGCGGATGCGGCAGCCCTGGGCGGAGGAGAAGAATTGCGGGTAGCCCTCGGGCATGTTCGCGGCGTTCTGATGACCCCACATGCCGCCGGGGACGACTTTCTGCGCGCGGGCGCGCAACTCGGAATCCTTCGCGTTGTGCAGCATGGCAGCCTCCGGTGCGTTGAAGGGAGAGAGCCTAGGCCAGAGGGCGGGCGAGCGCGAGGGGTGGCCGGGTCGGCACGGGGCGATATAATCGCAGGATGACCCGAAGTGGCGCCGCCGCGTGAGCCTGTCCGTCGAAAGCGATCCGTTCGATCGCATTCGTGCCTTGCCGATCTGGTCCGGGCGAATCGAGATCGCACCGCTGACGGGTGGCATCACGAACCGGAACTACCTGGTGACGGAGGCCGCGGGGCGGGCGGTGGTCCGGATCGGCGGGGATATTCCGGCCCATGGCATCATGCGGTTCAACGAGCATGCGGCGAGCCGGGCGGCGGCGGACTGCGGCGTGTCGCCGGCGGTGCGCCATGCCGAGCCGGGGCTGATGGTCATCGATTTCGTTGCCGGGACGACGCTGCTGCCCGAAGGGGTGCGCGCGGATCTCGGGCGCTGCGTCGACCTGGTACGGCGGGCGCACCGGGAGGTGACGGCACGGCTCCGCGGGCCGGCGCTGTCGTTCAACGTGTTTCATGTGTTGCGCGACTATGCGCACACGCTGCGGGCGGCGGGGTCGTCGCATGCCCGCGCATTGCCGCGGCTGGGCGACATTGCCACGCGGCTGGAGGCCGCGGTGGGGCCGGTCGATCTGGTATTCGGCCATAACGACCTGCTGTGTGGCAACTTCATCGATGATGGTGCGCGGCTTTGGTTGATCGACTGGGATTATGCGGGTTTCAACACGCCGCTGTTCGATCTCGGCGGATTGTCGTCGAATAACGGTTTCACCGCCGCGGACGACGAGGCGATGCTGGAACGCTATTTCGGCTCGGCGCCGACGCCGGAGCTGCGGCGCAGCTATGCCGCAATGCGCTGCGCGTCGTTGCTGCGGGAGACGCTGTGGAGCATGGTGAGCGAACTGCACTCCGATCTCGACTTCGACTATGCCGCCTATACCGCAACCAATCTTGCCCGGTTCGAAGAGTCCTGGGCAGGGCTTGAGGATGTGCACGCGCCATGACCGACCTGCCGGCTTCCTCGCGGATCATCGTCGTCGGCGGCGGCATCGTCGGATGTTCGGTCGCATACCATCTCGCCAAGCGCGGGCAGGACGTGTTGCTGTTGGAGCGCAACAAATTCACCTCGGGGTCGACCTGGCATGCCGCAGGGCTGGTGGGACAATTGCGCACCTCGGCCAATATCACGCGGGTGTTGGGCTACTCGGTCGAGCTTTACGGAAAGCTCGAGGCCGAGTCTGGCTATGCGACAGGCTGGAAGCAGAATGGTGGGCTGCGGCTGGCCTGCAATGCGGAACGCTGGATCGAGGTGAAACGCCAGGCGACGACGGCGCGCAGCTTCGGGCTCGACATGCACCTGCTGACGCCGGCGGAGGCGCAGGCGCTGTGGCCGCTGATGACGATCGATGATCTCGTCGGCGCCGCCTTCCTGCCGACGGACGGGCAGGCCAATCCCTCGGATATCACGCAGGCGCTGACCAAGGGGGCGCGCATGGCGGGGGCGCGGCTCGTCGAGGAGGCGGGGGTCGATGCGATCGAGGTCGAGCAGGGGCGGGTGCGCGCGGTGGTGTCAGGCGGGCAGCGGATTGCCTGCGAACGCCTCGTGCTGTGCTGCGGCCTGTGGACGGCGGAGCTGGCGCGGCGTATCGGCGTGAGCGTGCCACTGACGCCGTTGCATCATCAATACGTCATCACGGATCGGATCGAGGGCGTGACGCCATCGCTGCCGACTTTGCGTGATCCGGACCGGCTGACCTACTACAAGGAGGAGGTCGGCGGGTTGGTGATGGGCGGCTATGAGCCGAACCCGATCCCGTGGCTCGGGCGGCCGGCGGCGGGTCAGGGGCCGTTCCAGCTGCATGACGACAACTGGGAGCATTTCGAGCCGATCATGACGCTGGCGCAGGGCCGGGTGCCGGCGCTGGGGCAGGTCGGGATCAAGCAGATGATCAACGGGCTTGAGAGTTTTACGCCAGATGGCAACTGGATCATCGGCGAAGCGCCGGAAGTGAAGGGTCTGTTCGTTGGCGCCGGGTTCAACGCGTTCGGCATTGCTTCGGCCGGCGGCGCGGGGATGGTGCTGGCCGAGTGGGTCGCCGATGGGGAGCCACCGTATGACCTTTGGCCCGTCGATCTGCGGCGCTTCGGGCGCAATCATCGCGATCCCGCCTGGGTGCGCACGCGTACGCTGGAGGCCTATCGCAAGCACTACACGATCGCCTGGCCGATGGAGGAGTACACCTCTGGCCGGCCGTTGCGCCGCTCGCCGCTCTATGACCGCCTGGACGAGGTCGGGGCGTGCTTCGGGGAGAAGCTCGGCTGGGAGCGACCGAACTGGTTTGCCGATCCGGCACGGGGCGAGGCGGCGCGGGATGTCTATTCGTTCAAACAGCCGAACTGGACCGCGGCAGTGGCGCGTGAGCATCGCGCCTGCCGCGAGAGCGCGGCGGTGTTCGACCAAACCAGTTTCGCCAAGGCGCTGCTGGTCGGCCGAGACGCCGAGCGGGCGCTGTCCTGGATCGCTGCCAACGACGTGACGCGGCCACCGGGACGGGTGACCTACACGCAAATGCTGAACCGCAACGGCGGCATCGAATGCGACCTCACGGTTACCCGAATTTCCGCCGATCGCTACTACATCGTCACCGGCACCGGCTTCGCGACGCACGACTTCGACTGGATCCGCCGCAGCATTCCCGCTGACTGCTCGGCCGAGTTGGTCGATGTCACCTCGGCCTATGCGGTGCTGGCGCTGATGGGACCGAACGCGCGCGCGATCCTCCAGGCGCTCACAACCGACGATCTGTCGCATGCCGCCTTCCCCTTCGCCACCGCGCGGGAAATCGCGCTCGCGGATGCGCCAGTGCTGGCGTTGCGGATCACCTATGTCGGTGAGCTCGGGTGGGAGTTGCACATTCCGACCGAATTCGCAGCCCGCGTCTACGACACGTTGATGGAGGCGGGTCGCGCGCTCGGTCTGGTCAATGCCGGCTATCGGGCCATCGAGACGTTGCGGCTGGAGAAGGGCTATCGCGCCTGGGGCACGGATATCGGGCCGGACCACTCGCCGTTGATGGCCGGGCTTGGCTGGGCGGTAAAGCTACGGACGGCGCAGGACTTCCTCGGCCGCGCCGCGCTCGAGCGCGATGCCCGCCTGCCCCGCCTGCTCGCCGGCTTCACGGTCGACGACCCCGACGTCGTACTGCTCGGCCGCGAAACGATCCTGCGCAACGGCGAACCGGCGGGCTGGCTCACCAGCGGCGGCTTCGGCCACACGATCGGCAAACCCATAGGCTACGGCTACGTCCGTAACACCGCGGGAGTCGATGCCGACTACGTGCTGAATGCGAGCTACGCGCTGGAGATCGCCCGCGAGATCGTGCCGGCGAAGGTGAGCCTGGAGCCATTCTATGACCCGAGGGGGTTGCGGCTGCGCCTCTGACCTCAGGCTCGCGCGGCGCCGTGGCCGTGACGATCCAGCAACTGCAGGGTCTCCGGACGGAACCACAGCATCACCGCGCTACCCGCCTCCGGCAGATCGCGCGCGCCTTCACCATGCAGATCGACCACCGCGGCAACGTCGCCGGCCAGCATCAGCCGCAGGCGCACGACCGGGCCGAGGAAAGTCACGTCGCGCACCGTCGCCGCCAGGCTGTTGCTTGCGCCCTCGAACGGATTGATCGCAATCGCCTCGGGCCGCAGCGCCATCTGCACCGTCTCGCCCGCGCCACCGCTGACAGGATGGCCGGCTTCGAGCCGCGCGCCACCAAACGACAGAACCCCGGCCGCGGCATCCTCGATCCGGCATGGCAACACATTGGCGGTGCCGACGAAGGTCGCGACAAAGGGAGTGCGCGGCGTGCGATATACATCGGCCGGCGTGCCGATCTGCTCCACCCACCCTTCGCTCATCACCACCACGCGGTGCGACAACGCCAGCGCCTCCTCCTGGTCGTGGGTGACAAAAATCGCGGTGATGCCAAGCTCGCGCTGGATGGCGCGCAGTTCCTCGCGCAGCGAAACCCGGATCTTGGCATCGAGCGCGGAGAGCGGTTCATCGAGCAGCAGGATCCGCGGGCGGATCGCGATCGCGCGCGCCAGCGCCACGCGCTGCTGCTGGCCGCCGGAGAGCTCCACGGGATAGCGCCCGCCGAGCTGCGGCAGGCCGATCAGGCTCAGCATCTCCTTCACGCGGACGGCGATCTCCTCGCGCTTCATCCCGGCGACCTTGAGGCCGAAGGCGATGTTCCCTTCAACCGTGAGATTGGGAAACAGCGCGTAGGACTGGAACACCATGCCGATCCGCCGCGTCCGCGTCGGCAGATGGGTGACGTCCTCGCCGTCGATGGTGACGCTGCCGGCGGAGGGCGTCTCGAAGCCCGCGATCATCCGCAGCACCGTCGTCTTGCCGCAGCCCGACGGGCCCAGAAGCGAAACGAACTCGCCGCGCTCCGCCTCGAGCGAGAAATCCTGCACGGCGATGGTGGTGCCGAAAGCCTTGCGCAGGCCGCGAACGGTGAGAAAGCTCATGCGGTCATGTTCCCCGGCGGCGGCCACCGAAGGCGCCAATCAAAACCATCAGGCCCCAGGTGAGGGCAAAGGCGACAAGCGACAGCGCCGCCGGCTCATAGGCGCGGCTGGCGCCGAGCAGCTGCATGAAGGGCCCGAAGGCGGGACGGTCGAGCAGGCTGGCGAAGGTGAACTCGCCGAGCACGATGGCCGAGGTCAGGAAGGCGCCGCTCAGGATGGCGGTGCGGATATTCGGCAACACGATGCGCAGCAGGATCGTATGCGGCCGGGCGCCGAGGCTCTCCGCCGCCTCGCTGAGCGTACGCACATCCATGGCGCCAAGGCCGGCATCGACGCTGCGGTAGATGTAGGGCAGCGCCAGCGTGATGTAACCGAACGCCAGAAGCGCATCGGCACCAAAATCGCTGTCCGTCAAAGGAAGAAACGAATCCGAGCCATAGAGCCGCACGTAACCGAACACGATGACGATGGCGGGGACGACCAGCGGCAGCAGCGTGACGAATTCGACCGCCGCCCGCAGCCGCGGCGCATGCAGGCGCACGGCGTAAGCGGCAGGCACGATGATGAGCATGCCAAGCACCACCGTCACCAGCGCCATCACAGTCGAATACAGGAACGTGTCCTGGAACCGATGGTCCTCGAAAATCGCCGCAAAAGCGTCGAAGCTATAGGCGCCACGGCGCATACGGAGCGCGAACTCCAGCACGCCGAGCAGCGGCAGCAGCAGATACGAGGCACCCATCGCAATGACGACGGCGCGCGCGATCCTTGCCGGCTTCATCGGAACCGCCGGGCCGAGAAGGCGCGCAGGCGGAGATAGACGATATTGCAGACCCCGGTGATCGCCACCATGCCGAAGGCCAGCGCGTAGCCGAGATTGGCGTCATGCAACACCTCGCCGCGGATTTCCGCATAGAGCAGGATCGTCACCAGGTTGATGAAACTCCCGGTCAGCGCATAGGCCGTGGCCACCGCGCCGAACGCGTTGGCGAACAGCAACAACGCCGCGCCGGCAAAGGAGGGAAACAGCACCGGCGCCGTAATCCGCCAGGCATGCTGCCAGCCGGTGGCACCGAGCATCTCGGAGGCCTCGCGCCATTCGCGCTTGAGCCCCTCCACCGCAGGCATGATCAGCAGCACCATCAAGGGCAGTTGGAAATACAGATAGGTCAGCGTCAGCCCGGTGGTGCCAAGCACGGTGAAACCGGCGGCGTAGATGTCGATCCCGAACACATCGCGCAGGATGATCGTCACCAGGCCGAGCCGGCCGATGGTGGCGAGAAAGGCAAACGCCAGCGGCACGCCAGCGAAGTTCGACGCCACCCCGCTCAATGTCAGCAGCGCCTCGCGCAGAAACCGTGGCGTGCCCGGGCCGGCCAGCGCCAGGGCGATCGCAAGCCCACACACCGCGCCCACCACGGCCGAGGCGCCGGATACGATGAGGCTCTGGCGGAAAGCGTTGGCCACCACAGGCGTCATCAGCCCGGCGATATTGGCCAGCGTCGGCGTTCCATCGGCATCCTGGAACGCGCCGACAAACAAGCCGATCGTCGGCAGGATCAGGAACAGAAACGCAAACACCGCGAAAGGCCCCAGGCCCATCGCGGCGACAACCGGCCGGCTATGCCAGAGGCGCCGCAGCGCCCCTGGCATCGTTCCAGTCAAATCGGCCTACTTCTTCGTCACGTTGGCGCCAACCACCGTGTCCCACTGCTTGGTGACCACGCCCTTGATGGCGCCCTGGTCGGCCAGGCTCGGGAAGACGGCCTTGGCATAGCTCTCGGCCGGCGGCAGCTTGGCGAGCAGGTCGGCCGGAAGCTTCTTGGCAGCCGCCATTTCATTGAAGCGCACCGGGTGGCAGTAGCCGCGCAGCCAGTCGGTCTGGCCCTCGTCGGAATACAGGTATTCCATCCACAGTTTCGCCGCGTTCGGATGCGGCGCGAAGGCGCTGATGGCCTGCACATAGACGCCGGCGACGACGCCCGACTTCGGCACCACGATCTCGACCGGCGGATTGCCCTTCAGCGTGTCGCGATCGGCCAGCGCCAGGTAGTCCCAGCGCAGGATGATCGGCGTCGTGCCCTGCGCGAGCGAGGCGGCGGCGCCGACGACGGGCACGAAGTTGCCCTTCTTGTTGAGATCGGCGAAGTATTTCAGGCCCGTATCAGCCGCGCCGTCGGCGGCCTTGGCGCCGCCCGCGAGGCCGGCGGCATAGATCGCGACCATGGCGTTGTAGGCCGTGCGCGGATCGCCGGCGAGCGAGACCGTGTTCTTGTACTCCGGCGCCTGCAGATCGGCCCAGTCGGTCGGCATCTTCTTCACGAGGTCCTTGTTCACCTCGAAGGCGAGCACACCGTAGTAGTCGCCGATCCAGTAGCCGTCGGGATCCTTGAGGTCGGCGGGAATGGCCGCGAATGTTGCCGGCTTGTAGGGCGCGATCAGCCCGTCCGCCTTGGACGACGGGCCGAAGGCGAGGCCGACGTCGATCACGTCCGGCGCCTGCGGGCCCTTGTTCGTCTTGTTCGCCTTGATTGCCTCGATCTCGTCGCCCGAACCGGCATCGGGGTTCAGCTCGTTGACCTTCAGGCCGTAGCGCTTCTTGAACTTGTCGATCATCGGGCCGTAACCGCACCAGTCGCGCGGCAGGGCGATGACGGTCAGCTGGCCTTCCTTCTTGGCCGCCGCGATCAGGGCCGCGGGCGCTTCGGCGCGCGCCTGCGCGGCAGCGCCGACAAGCAGCGCGGCAAGCGCGGTAGTCGTGAGAAGACGTTTCATTGGCGACCCTCCGGTTGGTGTTCGAACACAACAGCTCTGGACCAAGGCATCTGCAGCCTCCCTGATCTGCGCCAGTGCTAAGGCCACAATCCCGGGTCCGTCAACGACACTACGATGACAGGCACGGCCGTGACCATGGTAAAACGATCGCGCCCGCGAAGCGCCGCGCTGTCCCGCGGGGCGACCCTGACGGCACGGACCATGGTTCCGCCTGGCCACGCGGCGCGGTAGAACCGGGCTTCCCCCGCGCATAACCGGAGATCCCGCCGTGCCCCTCACCATTCTCGTCACCGGCGCCTCCGCCGGTTTCGGCGCCGCCATGGCCCGCCGCTTCGTCCGCGACGGCCATCGCGTCATCCTCACCGCCCGCCGCGCCGACCGCCTCGCGGCCCTCGCCGCCGAGCTCGGCGCCGCCGCGATCGCCTTCCCGCTCGACGTCACCGACGCCGCCGCGGTCGCCGCCCTGCCCGGGTCGCTGCCCGAGGGCTGGCGCGAGGTGGATGGGCTGGTGAACAACGCCGGCCTCGCCCTCGGCCTCGGCCCCTCCTTCGAGGCCGACCTCGCGCAGTGGGACACGATGGTCGCCACCAACGTCTCCGGCCTGCTGCACATGACCCGTGCGCTACTGCCTGGCATGGTCGCGCGCAACCGCGGCCACATCATCAACCTCGGCAGCACCGCCGGCATCTACCCCTATCCCGGCGGCCACGTGTATGGCGCCTCCAAGGCCTTCGTCACCCAGTTCAGCCTCAACCTGCGCGCCGACCTCATTGGCACCGGCGTGCGCGTGACCGACCTCGAGCCCGGCCTCGTCGGCGGCACCGAGTTCAGTCAGGTGCGCTTCGGCGGCGACGCCACGCGGGCGGCGGCGATGTATGCCGGCACCACCCCGCTCAGCGCCGAGGATGTCGCCGAGGCCGCCGCCTGGGCGATCGGTCTGCCGGCTCACGTCAACATCAACCGCATCGAAATGATGCCGACCTGCCAGGCCCCGGCCGCGCTGGCGGTCAAACGCACCACCTGACCCCCCCCCGATGGGGGACTGTGCGGCGCGCGAAACCCTGCCACAGTCCCCCCGACGTCAGAGTCCGATCCCCGCAGGAGGCCCCATGCCCGACGATCTGAAGCCCAGCGCCGTCACCGGCTTTCATCCCGCTTGGGCCCCCGCGGTCGGCGGCGAGCGCACGCTCGACGCCCGCCTCCCCTTCGTCCCCGGCGGCGCCGGCCTGCCCACGCCGCTGGTCTATGACGTCTCCGAGACCACGCTGCGCCAGCGTGAAATGAATTTCGCGGCGAAGCGCCTGGCCGACATGACCTTCGTCAGCGGCCTCGGCTGGGAGGACGCCCAGCGCCGCCTGCGCTGGCGCGGCATTCCGCCGACCGGCGGGCTCGACGCCATGCCCGACGGCAAGGCCCGCCGCGCCCGCCTCGAAGCCGCCCAGGCCGCCGGCGCCATCGCGCTCGCCGCCGACCCCGCCGCCCGCACCGTGCGAGTCACCTGGACCGACCCGTCCTTCGGCGCCCCCATCGTCGGCGGCGCGGCCGCACCCATCGGCTGGGGCGGCATCGTCACCGGCACCGCTTCCCCCGCCGCCATCACCGCCACCCCCATCCCCCGCGCGCCCGCCTCCGACCGCCCCTGGCCCCTCGGCAACGCGGTCGAAACGCCCGCCCCTGCCGACCCCCGGTTCACCCGCGCCGTCGACCGTTTCTTCGCCAGCTCGCCCGGCGTCTACGGCCTGCTGGTCGCCTCGCCCGAGCGCGTCCTCTTCGAGCGCTACGGCGACGGCGGCGCCCCCGATCGCGTCACGCCGAGCTGGTCGATGAACAAGTCCATGACCGGCACGCTGATCGGCCGGCTGATCCAGCTCGGCTGGCTCGACAACGTCTATGCCCCAGCGCCCGCCCCGGCCTGGCGCGACCCGCGCGGCATCCATTCCCTCATCACGCTGGACGACCTGCTGCGCATGCGCTCCGGCCTCGCGATGCCCTGCCTCGATCCGTCGGGCCCCTCGCTCGGCTTCGAAGGCTCGGCGGTCTATTTCGACGCCGTCGACAGCTTCGCCGCCGCCCAGGCCAACATCGTCTCGGTCCGCCCGGGCGCCGTCTTCCGCTACATCAACGCCGGCATCAACGTGCTCGCCGCCATCGTCCGCGACCGCATCGAGCGCCAGGGCCTGCCCTACCACGCCGGTATCTACGGCCTGCTGCCGGACCTGCTGGGCATGAGCAGCTACCGCATGTCCGCCGATATCGCCGGCAACCTCATCGGCTCCGGCGCCGCATTTGCCACCCTGCGCGACTGGTCCAAGCTCGCCGTGCTCTATCTGCAGGACGGCATGTGGAACGGCGAGCGGCTGCTGCCGGAAGGCTGGGCCGACTATGCGCTCGCGGTACAGCATGGCGGCACCAGCTACGCCGCGACGTTCTGGACCAATGCCGACCGCCGCTTCCCCGCCTTGCCGCCCGAGGCCGCCTGGCTGTCCGGCGCGTCGGACCAGCGCGTCTTCATCCTGCGCGGCGCCAACCGCGTCGTCGCCGTCTCCAACGAGACCGACGCGGCGATGGACCTCACGGCGCTCAACGACGTGCTGGCGACGATCTGAAAGCCCGCGCCATGCGCCGCACCGTCCTCGCCGCCGCCCTGCTCCTTGCCGCCCCCGCCGCGGACGCGCGCGACCTCGTCTTCGGCCGCGGCACCGAGCAGGCCGCCATCGACCCGCATTTCAACGACGCCGGCAACGACGTCTCCACCAATCAGAACATCTTCGACCGCCTGGTCGAGATGAACGCGCGCCAGGAAATGACCCCGGGCCTCGCCACCTCCTGGCGCGCCCTCGATCCGCTGCGCTGGGAGGTGAAACTGCGCGCGGGCGTGACCTTCCACGATGGGTCGCCCTTCGGCCCGGACGACGTTGCATTCTCGCTCGACCGGCCCAACCACCTCGTCGGCGCCGCCGCCCCCTGGACCCGCTCGGTCGCCTCGGTGGCCGGCGTCGACGTCGTCGATGCCACCACCATCATCGTGCGCACCAAGACCCCCAAGCCAATGCTGATGGACGAGATCGGCAACGTCTTCATCGTCTCGAAGCAGGCCGCCACCGGCGCCACCACCGAGGACTTCAACGTCGGCCGCGCCGCCATCGGCACCGGCCCCTACCGCTTCGTCTCCTGGCAGCGCGGCGACCGTGTCGAACTGCGCGGCTATCCGCAGCACTGGCGCGGCACGCCCGAATTCGACCGCGTCACCCTGCGCTTCGTGCCCAACACCGCCGCCCGCATCGCCGACCTCATGGCCGGCGCGGTCGACGTCATCGACGGCGTGCCGCCCAACGACCTGCCAACCGTCTCCGCCCGCAAGGAGCTGCGCATCTGGTCGGGCCTGACCAACCGCATCACCTTCCTCGCCATCGACAGCGGCCGCCCGGTGACCCCCTTCGCGACCGACCTTGCCGGCAACCCGCTGCCGAAGAACCCGCTTGCCGACGTTCGCGTCCGCCGCGCGCTGTCCAAGATGATCAACCGCCCCGCCCTCGTCGAGCGCGTCGCCGGCGGCCAGGGCGTCATCGCCGGCCAGATCGTTCCCCCCGGCCAGGGCGGCTATGCCGAGGACCTCGCGCCCGACACGCTCGATCTCGACGCCGCCCGCAAGCTACTGGCCGAGGCCGGCTACCCCCAGGGCTTCGGCCTCACCATCCAGTCCTCCAACGACCGCTTCCCCGAGGACAGCGCCGTGCTGCAGGCCCTCGGCCAGATGTTCACCAGGGGCGGCATCAAGATGAACGGGGTGAACTCCATGCCCTTCAACGTCATGATCGGCCAGGCCGCGCAGCAGAAGTTCAGCCTGTTCCTCTGGGCCTACAACTCCGGCGCGCCCGACGCCTCCGAGGGGCTGAAGTCGCTGCTCGCCACCCGCGATATCGCCGCCGGCATGGGCGGCTCCAACCGCTCTCAATATTCCAACGCCCCGTTCGACGCGCTCCTCGCCCGCGCACTCGGCGAGTTCGACGACGCCAAACGCAACGCCCTTTTCGCCGACGCCACCCGGCTGGCCATTCGCGACGACGTCGGCATGATTCCCCTCTACTGGCAGAAACACGCCTGGGGCACCAAGGCCGATCTCACCTACGAAACCAACGTCCAGGACGACAACGCCGTGCGCTTCGTGCACCCGGCCAAGTAAGCAGGAGCGCCCCATGAGCCCCATCGTCGAGACCACCCACGGCCGCCTCGCCGGCACCGAGACCGCCGGGCTGCACGCCTTCACCGGCATCCCCTACGCCGCCCCGCCGCTGCCGCCGCACCGCTTCATGCCCCCGCGGCCGATCGCCGCCTGGGCCGGCGTGCGCGCCGCCGACCGCTTCGGCGACAATGCCCGCCAGATCCTCTTCCCCTTCCTCGATCCCGCCCTCGCCAACGACCCGCGGCACGACGACAACCGCGCCTTCCACCGCGGCCTCGTCACCGCCTCGCCCTACAGCGAGGACTGCCTCAGCCTGAACGTCTGGACCCCCGGCACCGCCGGCAAGCGCCCGGTCATGGTCTGGCTGCACGGCGGCGGCTTCGCCTCCGGCGCCGGCACCTGGGGCTGGTGGACCGGCGAAAACCTCGCCGCCGCGCAGGATGTCGTGGTGGTCTCCCTCAACCACCGGCTCAACATCTTCGGCTTCCTCTGCCTCGACGGCTTCGCCGGCCGCGCCGCCGGCTACGCGCCCAACGCCGGCATGCGCGACATCGTCATGGCGCTGGAATGGGTGCGCGACAACATCGCCGCCTTCGGTGGCGATCCCGCCAACGTCACCATTTTCGGCCAGTCCGGCGGCGGCATGAAGGTCAGCGCGCTGATGGCCATGCCCGCCGCCCGCGGCCTGTTCCACAAGGCCATCGTCCAGAGCGGCCCGCTGCTGCGCGCCATCCCCCGCGACCGCGCTGACGACGTCGCCGCCCGCATGTTCGCCCATCTCGGCATCGCCCCCGGCAACCTCGCCGCGCTGCAGACCGTCAGCCAGGAGGCCCTGCTCGGCGCCTTCGCCTCGGTGCGCGAGGGCGCCATCGGCGTGCCGCGCCAGTTCGGTCCCGTGGTCGACGGCGACAGCCTGCCCGCCGATCCCTTCGAGCCCGCCGCCTCGCCCCTCGCCGCCGGCGTCCCCATGCTGATCGGCGCCACCACCGAGGAGGTCACCAGCCTCACCGGCTTCACCGACCCGTCCATCTTCACCATCGCCGAGGCCGACCTCGTCGCCCGCGTCGCCGAGGCCTGCACCTGCACCCCAGCGGTCGCCGAGGCCGTCGTGGCCGCCTACCGCGCCGCCCGCCCCGGCGTCGCCGCCCCGCGCCTGTTCATCGGCATCACCTCGGACTGGCGCTTCGGCCACGGCAGCACCGTCCAGGCCGAGCGGCAGGCCACCCAGGCGCCGGTCTACGCCTACGTGCTGTCCTGGCAGAGCCCGGTGCAAGGCGGGCGGATGGGGGCCTCGCACAACCTCTGCCTGCCCATGGTCTTCGGCCGCGACCGCGCCCCCGGCGTCACCGGCGAGGGCACCGCCCACCACGCTCTGGCCGACGCCATGCAGACCGCCTGGGCCAGCTTCGCCCGCACCGGCGCCCCCGCTCACCCCGGACTGCCGGCCTGGCCGCGCTACGACGCAACACACCGCCAGGCCATGCGGCTCGACGCACAATGCCGCGTCGAGCGCGATCCGGGGGCGGCCGAGCGCCTCGCCCAGGGGTTGCTGCCCCCGCGGCTCTGATCCGCCCCTGGGGATCAAACCACCCGCCGCCCACATGTTCACGCATTGGTGATGGATGAACTGCGTCCGAGCACCGAAAAATAACAGACTGTGACCGGGTCGTTCAGCCTCGGTTCAGGTTGGCCTGTTACGCAGCATCCCGAGAGACGCCTGCAGGGGCATCACTGAGGTGATGGACGGGGCGCGGCGTGAGCACGATGCGCAAGCATCGATCTGGCCCCGTGCGTTCGTTACTGACCTGTAGGTAACGTTTAGATAGTGTTAATCACGCAGTTTTGTCTTTCAGCGTGAGAAGCCTTGTCTAAAATATAACCAGACCGCGAACCGCACCGGCCGGATCTTCGGAAACCGGCCGCACGAAAGGGACAAAGATGACGACCTCAACTGTGACTTTGAACGTGAATGCCAAAAATTATACAGTGACGGTGGATACCGGCACGCCCCTTTTGTGGGTCATCCGTGACGTCATCGGCCTCACCGGCACGAAGTATGGCTGCGGTGTCGAGATCTGCGGGGCCTGCACTGTCCTGGTCAACGGCGAAGCCGAGAAGTCCTGCGACATGAGCGTCTCCGAGGCGGTCGGCAAGAAAATCACCACCATCGAGGGCCTGTCGGCCAACCGCTCCCACCCAGTGCAGGTCGCCTGGATCGCCAAGCAGGTGCCGCAATGCGGCTACTGCCAGTCCGGCATGATCCTCGCGGTCTCCACCCTCCTGAAGAACCATCCCAAGCCGACCGACGCGCAGATCGACGCCGCGATCGGCAATCTCTGCGTCTGCGGCACCTATCAGCGGGTCCGCGATGCCATCCATTTCGCGGCCGGGAACTGAGGATACCACCATGAACAAGATCTCCTCCCCCGCCCTCGCCCGCCGCACTTTCCTCACCGCCTCGGTCGCCGCCGGCGGCGGCCTGATGATCGGCTTCTCCAACACCAAGTCGGCCAAGGCCGCCGTCCCCACCGCCACGGTCAATGCCTGGGTCATCATCGGCACCGATGAGAGCATCCAGATCCTCTCCAGCGGCGCTGAAATGGGCCAGGGCGTGCTCTCCTCCATGCCGCAGATCATCGCCGAGGAGCTGATGGTCGACTGGACCAAGGTGACCACGGCCGCCTCGCCCTCCAGCCCGCAATACCTCAACCCCGTCACCCATTCCCGCGTCACCGGCGGCAGCAACAACATCCGCTCCTGGTTCGCGCCCCTGCTCACCGCCGGCGCCGCCGCGCGCGAAATGCTCGTCTCCGCCGCCGCCCAACAGTGGGCCCTGCCCTCCGTCACCGGCCTGCAGGCCGTCAACGGCACGGTCGTGAACACCGCGACCAACCAGGTGCTCACCTATGGTCAGCTTGCCGCCGCGGCGGCGCTTCTGCCGGTGCCCACAAGCCCGGCGATCCTGTCGGCCACCAACGGCTACCACCTCATCGGCCAGCCGGTGCAGCGGCCCGACATTCCCTTGAAGGTCGACGGCTCCGCCGTCTTCGGCATCGACGTGCGCATTCCCGGCATGGTCTACGCCGCCATCAAGAACGCGCCGATCTACGGCGGCACCGTCGCCTCCGTCGGCGCCGCGCCGGCCGGCGCGCAGGTGGTCAACCTCGGCAACGCCGTCGCCGTCACCGGCAGCACCACCTGGGGCGCCTTCCAGAACGCCGGCAAGGTCAGCGTGCAGTGGAAATACCCCGCCGGCGCCTCCACCGTCAGCAGCGCCACCGTCGCCGCCCAGGCCGCGACGCTGATGGCCAACGGCCCGGCCGCCGTCGGCGAGAAGATCGGCGACCTCGCCTCCAGCATGGCCACCGCCACGCAGACGCTGACCATGACCTACAGCCTGCCCTACCTCGCCCATGCCTGCATGGAAGTGCTGAACGCCACCGCCAACGTGACGCCGACCAGCTGCGAAGTCTGGGCGCCGACCCAGGGGTCGGACCTGAACGTCTACACCGCGATGGCGCTCACCGGTCTCACCGCCGACAAGATCACCATCCACCAGACCTTCCTCGGCGGTGGCCTCGGCCGCAAGTTCGAGCAGGACTTCGTCGCCCAGGCGATCCTGGCCTCCAAGGCCCTCGGCAAGCCCGTGCATCTCACCTGGTCGCGCGAGGAAGACTTCGGGCACGACATGTACCGCCCGATGGCCCTCTCGAAGGTCACCGCCGGGCTCGACGCCTCCGGCAACATCGTCGGCTGGAACAACCGCCTCGTCGCCCCGTCGGTCCTGGAAACCCACTTCCCGCAATACGTCGTCAACGGCCTCGACACCGGTGCGATCGAAGGCGCGACCGACCTGATCTACGCCATGCCGGCCCGCCTGGTTGACTACGCCATGCTGAACTCGACCATCCCGGTCGGCTTCTGGCGCTCGGTCGGCGATTCGGTGAACGTGTTCGTGGTCGAAAGCGCCATCGACGAACTGGCCTACGCCGCCGGCAAGGACCCGCTTGCCTTCCGCCAGGGCCTGATCACCGATCCCCGCGCCCTCGGTGTGCTGAACGCCGCCGCCGCCCTGGCCGGCTGGGGCACGTCCATCACTGGCCATGCCCGCGGCATCGCGGTCTACAAGGGCTTCGGCTCCTACGTCGCCCAGGTCGTCGAACTCGCGGCTCTGACCGCCACCACCTACAAGGCGGTGCGCATCTGCTGCGCCATCGACTGCGGCCCGGTCGTCAACCCCGACACCGTCGTCGCCCAGATCCAGAGCGGCATCGTGCACGGGCTCACCGCCGCCCAATGGGCGCAGGTCACCTTCACCGGCGGCAAGTCGAACGTCCACAACTTCAACAACTACGCGATGATCCGCATGAAGGACATGCCGCATATCGACGTGCAGATCATCTCCAACCCCACCGGCCCGGTCGGCGGCGTTGGCGAAACCGGCGTCCCCGCCGTGGCTCCGGCCCTGGCCAACGCCTACTTCGCCCTCACCGGCACCCGCGTCCGCACCCTGCCGATGTTCACCGCCCCCTCCATGGGCGGCGGCTGATCCCCACCGCGAAACGGGAGGCCGGCTACTTGCCGGCCTCCCGCCGCGCCGGCGGAAACAACCTGAACGCCGACGCCAGCACCTTCGCCTGATAGGCCTGATTCCGCGCCGGCGTATGCGAATGATAATCCCCGATCGCGCGCATCAGATCCCCCCGTTCCTCCTCCATATACGTGCGCAAGATCGCCCCGGCCGCCGCGATGTTGAAACACGCATCCCCGATCAGCCGCCGGCGCACCTCCGCCTCCGGCAGCTTCGCCCGCCGCGCCAGCGGACCGATCCAGATCGTGTTGACCTGCATCACCCCCAAATCCTCGGTGCCGTTCGCAGTCACGCTCACCGCCCCTGGCCGCCCGCCCTCCACCTGCTGGATCGACGGCAAGGCGCGCGGCGGCAGATGATAGAACGCCGCCACCGTCGCCATGCAGGCCAGAAACGGAACCGTCATCGCCCCACCCGTTGCCGCCAGAAAGACCGCGGCGTATGCATTTCACCGATCAACGATTGGATAACGGCGTGAACCGGACCACCCCCCCACACCGACATCGCCGCCAGGGCGGCTTCACCCTGCTCGAAATCCTCGTGGTCATCGCCATCCTCGGCCTGCTCATCGGCCTCGTCGCCCCCGCCGCCCTGCGCCAGCTCGGCTTCGCCCGCGGCTCCATCGCCAAGCAGTCCATCGAACGCCTCGGCGCCGTCCTCGATCTCTATAAACTCGACGTCGGATCCTATCCCACCACCGACCAAGGCCTCCAGGCCCTCGCCCAACGTCCGCAAGGCCTCACCGTCTGGAACGGCCCCTACCTCAAGGGCGACACCGTACCCCTCGACCCCTGGAGCCGCCCCTACACCTATCGCAGCCCCTCGAACCGAACCGGCCACGACTACGACCTCTGCTCCCGCGGCCCCAACGGCCCCCAGGGCACCGCCGACGACACCATCTGCAATCCCTGAGACCCGCGCACGCCCCAGCAGAGCCCTGGCCTTGGCTGCCTTATGGCCCCACCGCCACGCGGGTGCGTTTCAGACATCGCCGCGGTCCCAGGCCAGGATTTGCCAGGGATGTTCGTCGCCGACGCCGTGGATGCGGACGATGGCCAGGCGGCGGAAGCTGGCGCCGTCGGGGAGCGCCGCGGTGGCCGTGATGGCGAAGGTCTGGCGGGCGTCGCTGGGCGGGTCGAAGTCCATGCCGAGATCTCTCAGCGCCAGGGCGATGAGCGGCGGGGCATACCGTGTGTCGAGGCCGGCCTCGTTGTAGATCGACAGATAGGGCCGCAGGGCGGTGAGCAGGGCCGGCGTCATGCCGAGCACGGCGCCGAGTTCGTCGAGCGACTCGAAGGGTTTGCCGGGCGGGATGTCGTCGCGCCCGGCGGCGCGGTATTCCGCCGCCTTGGCGCCATTCGGCGAGGCGCGCAGGCCGGGCGTGCGCCAGTCGAAGATGGCCGCGGCCACCGCGTCAGCCTGCCGCGGCGCGGCGCCAAGCCGGCGCAGCAGGGCGGCCATGACCGCGATCGGCGCCCGGTTCGGGTTGATCTTGCCGCTCTCGCTGAGAATGCGGACCTCGACGGCGGCGTTGCCGATGGTCCAGCGCCGCGCCACCCCGTCGGCCGGCCAGTGCGCCTCGCCGGGCGCGAGGAGATGAAAGATCGCCTCGTCGACCGCCCCATCGGCCGCCGCCTCGGCGCTCGCGCCCGAGAGCAGGTTGCGCGCGATCTGGGCCTCCGTCCGCCCCGTGCCGGTCAACTGCGCACCCAGCAGCGCGAGCAGCGCCATCGACCACAGCACCACCAGCAGCGCAAAGCCGCGTTGGCGCGTCACGGCGTGGCGGCGGGCCGCTGGCGGAGACGCGCGCTCGGATCGCTCGAGCCGGACGGCCTGGTGTTGCGCAACTGCTGCGGCACGGCCGCGGCGTTGATCAGCTGCTCGCGCAGGTCGTCGGTCAGCGCGCGGGCGTCGCGCTGGTCCTGCATGACATGCGGCGTGATGAGGATCAGCAGCTCGGTGCGCGCCCGCGAATTGTCCTGCTTGCCGGCGAGCAGGCCGAGCAGCGGAATATCCTTCAGCCACGGCAGACCCTCGTTGGCGCGCGAGCTGCTGTCGCGGATCAGGCCGGCGAGCCCGATCGTCTGACCGTCCTGCACCACCACGCGCGAGGTCACGTTGCGCTCAAGGAATGTCGGCGAGTTGATGCCGTTCACCTGCGTATCGGTGTTCACGTCGCTGACTTCCTGCGCGATGTCGAGCGTCACCAGCCCGCCGCTGTTCACCCGCGGCCGCACCTGCATGATCACGCCGGTCTGCTGGTAGTTGATCGAGTTGATCACCGGCGCGCTGGTGGTCAGCGTGCTCTGCGAGGTCTGCGACAGATACGGCACGAGATTGCCCACCTGCAGCCGCGCGATCTGGTTGTCGAGCACCAGGAGCTGCGGCGAGGACAGCACGTTGACGGTGGTCACCGACTGCAACGCCCCGATCGCGAAGGGCGCGCCGCCGGCCCCGCCGCCGCCGACGAAGAAGCCGGGGAAGCTGCTGTTGAGCGCGATCTGCTGCGGATTGGCAACGGCGCCGTTGCTGAAGCTGAGCGCCCCGTTGATGCCGCCGGAGCGGAAGAAGAACTGCGTGCCGTACTGCAACTGATCGTTGAGCGTGACTTCGGCAATGGTGGCGTCGATGCGCACCTGGCGCGGCAGGATGTCGATCTTGCGCAGCATCGCCTCGATCGCGTCCTGCTCCTGCAATGTCGCGTAGATCAGCAGGGCGTTGTTCTGGTCGTTGGGAATGATGCGCATCCCATCCGGCGCCCCACCGCCGGCACCGCCGGCCGAGGCACCGCCGACGTCGAGCCCGCCGAGCAGCGGATTATTGCCGCCGACCACCGTCGTCGCCGATGCGCCGGGCGCGATGCCCGCCCCGCCGCCGCCGAGCGCGCTGCCCGCCGCCGCGCCGCCGCCGATCTGGCCAGCACCGCCCAGCCCGCCGCCCAGCCCGCCACCGCCCTGCAGTCCGCCGCCACCGCCACCGCCCGGGCCCGCGCCGAGCCCGCTCAACCCGCTGCCGCCGCCGGAGGCGCCGAGCCCACCGATGCCGCGCCCCTGCCCCTGCATCCCGCCGCCGGTCTGGCTGCGCGGCTGGGCGGTGATGTTGTTCGGCGTGAAGGCGCTCTGCAGCACATAGGCGACGTCGCTGGCATCGCTGTTCTGCAGATAGGTCACCTGCCACGAGCGGATCGTCTGCCGCCGCGCGCGATCGACCAGCGTGTAGACCCGCCGCGCCTCCTCGACGTAGCGCGGCTGCGCCGACAGCACCATCACCGCGTTGATCCGCTCCATCGGCACCACGCGGACGAGCCCGGCAAGCGCGCCGCCGTTCTGCCCGCGGAACGCGTCCTGCAACGCCGCGGTGAAATCCTTGACCCCGCCGGTCACCACGGGGAACAGCGCATAGGACTGCCCGGCAAGAATATCGATATCGAAACCGCGCACCATATTCACCAGCGTGTCGCGATTATCGGCATCGCTGTTGATCACCAGCGCGTTGCGCCCGGCATCGGCGACGATCCGCCCGCCGCGCCCGGCAAAGGGCTGCAGCACCTTCGCCAGGTCCTCCGCCGCCGCATAGCGCAGCGGCACCACGACGCTGCCGCCCGCCCCGCTGCCCGAGGCCGCGTTGGCCGCGCTCGGGCCGGGCACCACGCGATAGAACCCGTCGCTCTCCGTCACCGTCGCGCCGTTCTGCGCCAGGATCGCCTGCAGCACCGGCAGCACCTGGGCGCGGTTGAGCGCCTGCGAGGTCCGCAGCGTCACGCTGCCGTGCACGGCGGGATCGATGGTGTAGTTCACATGCAGGATGGTGCCGAGCATCTGGGCGACGACGTCGCGGATATCGGTGTCGGCGAAATCGAGCGAGATATCGCCGGGCGCGTTCGCCGCCCCTGCCCCCGCGGCGGCCGGCGCCGTGCCATGCACGATCGTCGGCGGCGGCACGGCATCGACGGTGCCGACCCGCCCGTTGACCCGCGCCGGGGCCGCGGCGGTCGGCGCCAGGGTCGGCAGCGGCGCGAGATCGGTCAGATGCGGTGGCTCCGCCGGCCGGGTACACCCCAGCAGCAGCGCGAGAAGAAACAGGGGCAAGCGGCTGGGGGTCATGGACTGGTCCGCGGAGCTGGCGCTGTCCCCGGCACGAGCGCGGGGACGACGGGGATCGGAGGAGGAGACATGTTCGGCGCCAGCGGGAAGCGCCCGCCGGTGATCATCGGCAGCACGGCGGCGTCGGCCGGCGCCGCGGGCGGTGCCGCGCGCTTGTCGCCGCCGACGAAGCTCGGGCGCAGCGTCAGCCGGCCCGCGGGCCCGTTCAGCACCGCCTCGCCGGCGGTGATCCGCTCGACGGTATAGGCACCGACCTGGCCGCCCTCGCCGGCAACGATGCTCTTGGGCGTGTCCGGCAGGGTGAAAATCGCGCTGCGCCCGAACGGCCCGACCAGGAGACCGCTCAGCCGCGGCGCCGGCGATGCCACCGTGGCGACCACGGGCGCGCTTGGCACCGCGGCCGCCGCCGCGGGGCGCCGGCTCGGATACAGCGGCGGCCGGCTGAGCAGCGAGGCTTCCTGGGCCGCGCGATCCGGGCTCGACGCCGCCTGCACGCGGACCTGCGGGATCGGCGCGGTCCGGATCGCCTCGCCCGGCATGTCCGGCAGCGCCCCATGCGCGACCTCGAGGGCGATGATGCCGCCCAGCCCGGTGGCCACAGCGAGGAGCGCAACCAGCCCCTTCATGGCTTCCCCTCCGTCCCCGCGCGGAACGACAGCACCACCAGGGAGGCATCGATCATCGGCACGCTGCCGGCGTCGCGGGCAGCGGTGACGCGCAGTTGCAGGTCGTCGACGAGGATGCGCGGGCTGGCCCGGTCGAGCGCGAACAGCAGGTTCACGATGGCCGGCCACGACGCCACCGTCGACAGCCGCAGCGCGATCCGTCGATAGGCCCCGCGCGGCTCGCTCGCCAGCGTCTCCACCGAGGCCAGCGGCACGTCGGCCGCCGCCGCGAGTTCCTGCACGCTGCCCTGCAGCGCCGCCGCGGCCACCGCATCGGTCGCGCCGGCAAGCAGCACCGGTGCGGCCGTCGAAGGTCCGCCGGCGGCCACGCGCGCGAGGTGCGGCAGGCTGTCGGCCAGCGCGTGCATCCGCCGCAGCGCCGCCTGCTTGCCCGCGAGATTCTCGGCCCGGTCGGCATGCCAGTCGCGCAGCGGCGCCACCACGCCGAGCCCGAGCACGGCGAGCATCACGCCCGTCAGTCCGAGGGCCAGCAACGATCCGACGCGTCCGCCCGGCAGGGTCATGGCGATCGCGGCCAGGAGACGTTGCGCATGGCGTCACCGGTCCTCAGGGCGCCAGGTCGGCGCGAATGGCGAACAGATCCATCCGACCCGAGTCCGCCCGGGTCACCGGCGCGGTGAAGGCGGGATTGCGGATCGCAGCATCGGCCGCCAGCAGCGCGATCAGCCGCGAGGCCACCGGCGACTGGCCGCGCAGGCCGAGCTGGCCCGACTTGAGGGTGAACTCGGTGAGGAAACTGTCATCCGGCAGCAGGTCGGTCACCGCCGCGAGCCCGCGCAGCGCGTCGCCGCTCCGCGCCTGCTCCGCCGCGACCACGTCGCCCTCCGAGGCGGCGCTGGCGATGCGTCGGCGCAGGGCGTCGACCTCGGCGATCTTCGGCTTCAGCGCCGCGATCTCGCGATCGAGGTCGGTGGCGGCCAGTTCCTGCTGCACGAAGGGCAGCACGACGGCGACCACGGCCAGGGCGCCGCACAACGCCCCCGCCAGCATCGTCGGCCGCAACCGGGCGCGGCCGGTCTGCACATGGCGCATCGGCACCACCGCCGGCGGCCCGCCGGGCATCGGCACCTCCAGCCAATCCGGCACCAGGCGGCCGAGCGCGAGCAAGTCCAGCGCCGGCGCCACCTCCTGCCGGGGCAGCACCCCGAGCCGCAGGGTCAGCCGATCAAGGGCGGGCTCACGCCCCAGCACCGACCAGCACCAGAAGGCGTCCGCCGCGGAGAAGGGCGTGAGACGGTCGAGTTCATAGGACAGCACCTGCTCCGGCGCCTGCTCGGCGGCGATCGGCAGCACCACATCGCGCTCCAGCAGGCTGCCGGCGGGCAGTTCCAGCGCCAGAGGCCGGCGGCCCCGCAGCGCCGCCAGCCGCGCCACGCCGGCGGCATCGGCGGCCAGCCGGACTGGGGACGCGAAGCGGCCGCGCCTGCGCATCCGGGCCACGAGCGTGCCGTCGCCGGGCGTGACGACCAGCGCATCGGCCGCCATCGTCCCATAGCGCAGCCCGGCCGGCACCAGCGCCAGCATCCGCTGTGCCCACCACCGCACGACCGTGTTCAAGACAGCGACGCTCCGGCTTTATCGTCCATAGTGAAGCGGGTTTCCCGAAACTCTCTCAAATCAAATCAACTCTACCACGCAAGGGCCGGAAATCTATAATCATATCGCCGTGCTGTGCTCACTCCGTCGGGCGCACCTGCATGGGGGCCGCAACGATATCGGGCCAGTGCCGCCGGTCGCCGGGGGGAAAGGCCAGCCGGACGCGCACCAGCGCCGGTAGCACGGGCCCGCTCCAACTGCGTTGCCATCCCGCGGCGTCGCCGCCTTCGGCCGGCCGCCAATATGCCAGCTCGATATGGTCGAGCCCGGCCAGCAGCACGTCCTCCCGTGCCCCGCGTCGTCCGCCGGCGGAATGGACAGACCAGCGCAGCACCATCCGCCGCTGGGCATCCAGACCGATCGCCGCGTCGACCGCCCGCGCCGCCAGCCCGCCGCCGGACTGCGGCAGCAGCGTGCGGAACACCAGCCCGCCGGCGGCACCGGCAAAGGCCGGCGGCGTGTCGAGCGTGCCGGGATGCGCCTGCGCGATCAGTTGCCGCAAGGTCCGATCGACCGCCTCCAGTTCGCTCGCCCGGCGCGACCCGTCAGACTGGAAGCGCCAGGCGGTGATGCCGAAGCGCGTGCCCTGCATCACCCCGACCATGAGGAAGCCGAACACCACCAGCGCCACCAGCACCTCGAGCAGCGTGAACCCGGCCTGCCGGCGCATCAGGACCCACCCAGCCCGAGCCGCCGCCCGGCCAGTTCGACGGCATGCATTGTGCCATCCTCCTGCCAGGACACCGCGACCCGGATGGCATAGAGACCGACGGCGCCGCGCGGCCGCGGCAGGGAGGCGAGGAGATCGACGCGCTGCCGCCAATGGTAGGCGCCGTCGTCGCCCTGGGTATCGGCGGTGACGAGCGGCGTGCCGTGGCCGAGGGTCGCCAGCCGCGAGCGCGCCATCGACAGCGCCTCGGCCGTGCGCGTCGCGCGCTGGCTGGCCCTGAGGCCGGTGGCCGCGGCATCGAACATCACGCCCAGCGCCAGCCCGGCGATGATCAGGGCGATGATGACTTCGAGCAGGGTGAACCCGCGCTGGCGGTCAGGGCGCATCGCTCACGCTCACCCGCCCGGTCAGCCAGTCGACGTCGACCCGCATCTGCCGCCGCGCGTCGGTCAGACTGATCCGCCCGCCCGAGGAACTGCCATCCGGCGAGAAGCCGATGGCGGCCACGCTGCCCTGCACCTCGGTGCTCCGCGTCGTCACCGCGATGCCGAAGGCCTCGGGCAGGCTGTGCACGGCGCCATCGAGGGCGAAGGCGTGGTGGGCGGTGTCGATGCGGATCTGTACGGTCCGGTTGCCCGCGATCGCCCGGGCGCGGCCGAGGCGCAGCGTGGTGGCGAGGTCGCCGGCGACGGCCGGCAGGTCGAGCGGGCGGCTCCGGCCGGGGGCGTAGAGCGCGACCAAGCCCATCGCCAGGCCGAGGACCGCCACGACCACCAGGGTCTCCAGCAGCGTAAAGCCGCACTGGCGGTCAGAGCGCGAGGTCATTCAGGCTCAGCATGGCCATGAGCAGCGAGGCCACGATGGCGGCCACCGCGCCGCCCATCACGATGGTGATGGCGGGCACCAGCAGCGAGACCATGCGCTGCACGTTGATGCGCGTGCTCTCCTCGTGGATCTCCGCCGCCCGCAGCGCCAGCGGGCCGAGCTGCGCGTTCTCCTCGCCGAGGCGGATGAGATAGCCGGTGCGCGGCGGAAAGATGCCAGCCGCCTCCAGCGCCGGGGCGAGGCCGGCACCGCTGCGGGCGCTCGCGGTGGCGCCGTCGACGGCGAGGATGGCGGCGTGGTTCAGCATGACGTCGCGGACAATGCCGAGGGCGGCGATCAGCGGCATGCCGTTGCCGACGAGGGTGCCGAGGGTGCGGGTGAAGCGCGCGGCCAGCACCTCGCGGACCAGCCCGCCGATCACCGGCAGGCGCAGCAGCAGCCGGTCGGCGGCGAGATGCACTTTGGGCAGACGCAGGGCGGCGCGCAGGACGACGAGGGCGAGCAGAATGGCCAGAACGATCGCCAGCCCATAGGCGGTGACGAAATCGCCGGTCGCGATCAGCATCCGCGTGGAGTCAGGCAGCTTCGCCCCGTTCTGCTCGAACAGCGGCACGAACTGTGGCAGCACCTGGGTGAGCATGAGCACGATCGAGCCGACCGCGGCGATGACCAGCAGGGCGGGATAGATCAGCGCCGACTGCACCGTTGCCGCCAGGCTGCGCTGGCGCTCGAGCAGCACAGCGAGGCGGTCCAGCGTCTCGGCCAGGCGGCCGCCGGACTCGCCGGCATGGACCAGGCCGACATAGAGCTTCGAGAAACTGGCGGGTTGGCGCGACAACGCATCGGCCAGGGTGCCGCCGTCGCGCACGCGGTCGCGCACGGCGGTCACCACCGATCGCACCCGTGCGTTCGGCGCGGTCTCGACCAGGAAGCGCAAGGCGCGATCGAGATCCTGCCCGGCACCGAGCATGATGGCGAGTTCGCGGGTGAGGTTGGCGACCTCCTGGGCGCGCAGGCGTTGGCCGCCGGCGCCGCGGTGGAACAGGCCGGCGAGCACGCCGCCGGCGCTGGCGGGCTCGGCGCGGACGGGAATGCTGCCGTCGCGCTGGAGGCGGGCGATGACGGCGGCTTCGTCGGCGGCCTCCATCTCGCCGCGCTGGGTCACGCCGGCGCGGTCGATGGCGGTGTAGCGGAAGAGGGGCACGCGTTCAGCCCTCGGTGCGGATGGAGCGGACGACTTCCTCGATGGTCGTCTCGCCGCGCAAGGCGGCCTCGATGCCGGCGTCGAACATGGTCACCATGCCGCCGGCGACGGCGGCGCGCTCGATGTCGGTGTGGCTGGCGCCGGCGAAGATCATCTTTGTCACCGCGTCATCGGGGGTGAGGAACTCGGCAATCGCCTGGCGGCCGCGATAGCCGGTGTGGCGGCAATGGGGGCAGCCGACGGGGTGCCAGAGGCTGGGCGTCGGAGTTCCGGCACGCCCGGCGAGGTCGAAGCGGGCGACCAGTTCCGGGGCGGCGGCCTCCTCGCGGCGGCAGTCGGTGCAGAGGCGGCGGATCAGGCGCTGGGCCAGCACGCCGCGGAGGACGGAGGCAAGCAGATAGTCCTCGACCCCCATGTCGCGCAGCCGGGTGATGGTGGCGGCGGCGGAGTTGGTGTGGACGGTGGAGAGCACGAGATGGCCGGTCAGCGCGGCCTGGACGGCGATCTGCGCGGTTTCGAGATCACGGATTTCGCCGACCATGATGACGTCGGGGTCCTGCCGCAAAATGGAGCGCAGCAGGGTGGCGAAGGTGAGGCCGATCTGCGGCTTGACCTGGATCTGGTTGATGCCCGGCAGCTGATATTCGATCGGGTCCTCGACGGTGACGATTTTCCGCGTCACCGCATTCAGCGCCAGGAGGCCGGTATAGAGCGTCGTCGTCTTGCCGCTGCCGGTCGGGCCGGTGACCAGGACGATGCCGTTGGGCAGGTCGAGCGCCTCGGTCAGCCGCGCCACCACGCCGGCGGCGAGGCCGAGGCGGGCGTAGTCGAACACCACCGCCGTACGGTCGAGCACGCGCAGGACGACGGTCTCGCCGTGCAGAGCGGGAATGGTCGAGACGCGGAAATCGATCTCCTGGCCGCGGACGGCGAGCTTGATGCGGCCATCCTGCGGCAGGCGGCGTTCGGCGATGTCGAGGCGGGACATGATCTTGATGCGCGAGACGATGGCGGCGGCCAGACGGGCGGGGGGGCTTTCGGCCTCGTGCAGCACGCCGTCATAGCGGTAGCGGACGCGCAGGCGATCCTCGAAGGGCTCGACATGGATGTCGGAGGCCTGGGTCTCCACCGCGCGGGCGATGATCTGGTTCACCAGGCGGATCACCGGCGCCTCGCTGGCGAGATCGCGCAGGCGCTCGGCGTCCTGCTCGAGGGGGGCGGCATCGGCGTCGGCGACCGCTTCGCCGGTGGGATCGATGCTGGGGTAGAGGCGCTCGAAGGCGGCTTCGAGCTCGATGGGAATGGCGACTTCGAGCGCGACCTGGAGGCCGCTGGCGGCGGCCACGGCGCGGGGGGTGAAGGCGTCGAGCGGATCGGCGACGGCGAGGGTGATGGTGTCGGCGGTCGCGGCCAGCGGCAGGGCGCGGGCGGCGCGGAGGAATCGCGCAGCCAGGCGGTCGGGGAGGACGGGCTCGGAAGGGTAGCGGGCGGGGACGGCGAGCGGCAGGCCGAGGAGAGCGGCATAGGTTTCGGCCAGGCCGCGCTCGGTGACCAGGCCGAGCTGGATCAGCACGGCGTCGAGCCGCTGGCCGGTTTCGGTGGCGACGCGCTGGCCGCGCTCGAGGGCGCGGGCATCGCAGATACCATCGGCGACGAGACGGGCGGCGAGCGCCGCTTCGGGCGAGGCGTCGGCGGCAGGGCGGGAACGCGAGAGCGACATCTTCACTTCCAGGACGGCGGCGACCTTCCTACCATGTTGGCGTCCGTACCGGTATCACCACGACGTGACCCCAGCGATCGCCGCCCTCATCGTCGCCCCCTTCATCGGCAGCTTTCTCGGCGTGCTGATCCTCCGGCTGCCGGAAGGCGACAGCGTCACCTGGAGCCGGTCGCGCTGCGACAGCTGCGGGCATACGCTGCGCGCCCTCGACATGATCCCGCTGCTCTCATGGCTGTGGCTGCGCGGGCGCTGCCGGGACTGCGGGGCGGCCATCGCGCCCCTGCACTGGCAGGTGGAACTGGCGGCGCTGGCGGTGGCGGCCTGGGCGGTGGTGACGGACGACGATCCCGCGGCGCTGTGGCCAAGCTGCGCGCTCGCCTGGACATTGCTGGCGCTGGCATGGATCGACCTGCGCGACCTGCTGCTGCCGGACGTCCTGACGCTGCCGCTGATGGTGGCGGGGCTCGCGGTGACGGCATGGGATCGGCCGGACGCGCTGGCCGATCACGCCGCCGCGGCGGCGCTGGCCTGGGGGGCACTGGCGGGACTCGCGGCGGCCTATCGGCGGCTGCGCGGACATGACGGGCTGGGCGGCGGCGACGCCAAGCTGCTGGCGGCGGGCGGGGCATGGCTCGGGATCGCGGCCCTGCCATGGGTGGTCGTGGCCGGCGCCGGGCTGACGCTGATCGCGACGGTGGTGGTCCGGGGGAGAACACTCGACCGGATGAGCGCCCTGCCGTTCGGACCGGGACTGGCGGTGGCGATCTGGCTTTGGCGGCTCTACGGGGGAGGGTGAAAGGAAAGGCTCCGCCGGCTTAGGGCCGAGGGGCCCTAAGAACCCATTACAATACGCGGCTGGCTGGTCGTTCTTCAGCTGCTAACCGCTTTCTTGGCGCCGCGGGCAATCGCAACCGCGCACGGCATGGATCATGGTGCGGTCGCAATGGTCTCATTGGCTTCGCCGGTCTCCGTGGCACGATCGGCGGATTGCGACTGAAGGTCGGCGAGCCAGCTGAAAGCGTTTGTGGGGTCCAGGGGCCCCTCGGCCCCTGGCCGGCGGAGCCGCGTCCCTGCCCTGCCCTTCCGCGTCTCCGGGCGCTGCGATAAGACGATCGGGCGCTCGATCGCAGAGGGACGTCAAACCAATGAACCGCGCTTTTTCCAATGTTCGCGTGCTGGATTTCACCCGGGTCCTTGCCGGGCCGTTTGCGACGTTTCAGTTGGCGTTGCAGGGCGCCGATGTCGTCAAGGTGGAGCAACTCGGGGGCGAGGATACGCGCAACATCGCGCGCTCGCGGGAGTGGGCGGAGCGGAAGATGGCGCCGATCTGGATGTCGGTGAATGGGGGGAAGCGGTCGATCACGCTGGATTTGCAGAAGCCCGCGGCGGTGGCGGTGATCAAGCGGCTGGCGGCCGAGGCGGATGTGGTGGTGGAGAATTTCCGGCCGGGGGTGATGGATCGGCTGGGCATCGGCTGGGCGGCTTTGTCGGCGATCAATCCGAAGCTGATTTATTGCGCGATGTCGGGCTTCGGGCAGGACGGGCCGGAGCGGGGGACGCCGTCGTATGACGGGATGATCCAGGCGATGTCGGGGCTGATGGCGATGACGGGGACGCCGGAGTCCGGGCCGCTCCGGGCGGGGTTCGCGGCGGCGGACATGATCACCGGGATCAACGGGGCGTTCGCGCTGGCCACCGCGCTGTATCAGCGGACGCATACCGGGCAGGGGCAGTTCGTCGACCTGGCGATGCTGGATTCGATGCTGGGGCTGCTGGCGCAGCAGGTGGCGGAGTTCACGACGACGGCGGAGGTGCCGGGGCGGGTGGGCAATCTGTCGCCCTCGCGCAAGCCGACGGCGGATCTCTACAAGGGGCGCGACGGGTATATCCTGCTCGCCGTTCTCACCGACAAACAATACAAGATCCTGTTCACCACGCTGGGGCGGGAGGATGTGTTCAGCGACCCGCGCTTCGCCGACTGGTTCACGCGAATGCAGCACGCGGCGGCGATGAAGGCGGTGATCGAGGAGGCGTTGCAGACGGACAGCGCGGCAAACTGGGAAGCCAGGCTGAAGGCGGCGGATATTCCCTGCGCGCGGGTGTGGGGGGTGGACGAGATCCTGACGCATCCGCAGCTGGCGCATCGGGCGATCCTGCAGACGGTGGACAGCGCATTCGGGCCGCTGACGCTGACCGGGCCGGCGTTCAAGCTGACGCAGGGCGGGACCGGGGGGCTCGATCGGCCGCCGCCGCGGGCGGGGGAGCATGGCGAGGAGATCCTGGGGGCGGCGGGGTATTCGGCCGAGGAGATCGCGACGCTGCGGCAGCTGGGGGCGTTGGGGTAGAGTTATGTTTATTACGATTTCGTAACTATATAGGCGCGCGTCGACGTCCGGGTTTCACTCGCTTTTTCGTCGGGCGGCGATGCGGTCGGGCCAGATGGCCATGCCCTTGGGCTTCAAGCAGGACTTGAGGGCGCGCAGGAGGGCGCGGCGGGACCTTGGGGGCCGGGGCATGCGCTCCTTGCGCG
>Ga0164296_1000790_pt1 | contig 36201 bp, 34 predicted proteins | sample GEODES057metaG_FD_113533 | JGI IMG/M metagenome (GOLD analysis project Ga0164296, IMG submission 113533) | Dystrophic lake water microbial communities from Trout Bog Lake, Wisconsin, USA - GEODES057 metaG | ecosystem: Environmental > Aquatic > Freshwater > Lake | place: USA: Trout Bog Lake...
ACGGCGTAATCGCCGAGATGGCGCGAACAGGTTCACGCTTGGAGTAGATTTTACGCGACTTGCCATGCGGGGTGAGATCGCAAGAGAAAATCTGCCCATCATCGAGAATGGCCAGTTGCCCTGCGAGGGTAAACACATCATAGGCGCGGCCACACTCATAGAACGAATCTTTGAGCGAGATACCGAGTTCGCTGGTGATCAATGGCGCGAGTGAATCTTTACGAGCATTGATCAATTCAGCCGTACGGAACAGAATTTTCTGCCGCTCATAGCGGGTGAGTTTCGGTTTGTAATTGGCCGCAATTTTGAACGCTTCGCGCGCGTGTTCGGTGCGACCGGCGGGTACGGTCCCGATGATGTCGTTAGTGTAGGGATAATAGACATTGACGACGCCATCGGTCGAAACTTTCTTGCCGCCGATCCGCATCGATTCCTTGATGATCTTGCTCATATCCCTCAATCCGCGAAATTGCAGCCAACGAAAAATGCGTCGAAATTGCGAAGGCCCTTTGGGAGCTCGCTCACTGGTCTGTTGATAAAGAAAGGCACGATCTGTTCGGTCAAACCACCATGCGAGCGCAAGGGTACATCGAGACCAGAGAGATCATGCGCCGAGGCCGACGTGCCAATGACTTTGGTTTTGTTCGGCCCACCGGAAACGGCAACGAGATCGCCTGTACGATCAGGGGGCAGTCCGAAACGAGTGCAGGCTTCCGCCTTTGAAAGCACCACATCGATTCCTTGAAGCGAGCGCACATAATTGGCGACCGCTCCGGCATCCGCGCCATAAAGATAGATTGCCGCATAAGAACCGAGTGCGCCATGGTGGACGACATAGGGATCGGTGATCGGCAAAATCACTTTGCTTTTGCCTGCACCGAATTGGGTATCGAGCGCGTCTTGCAAATAAAGCACATCGGGCTTGCCGTCGGCGGTGTGTTTGTCGTTCATGCCGTGATCGGCGGTGATGATGAGGGTGACGCCGAGCGCGTCAAGCTCGCCGACATAGCGATCAAACATCGCGTAAAAATCGAGCGCGCCTTTTTCCGTCGGGCCGAATTTGTGCTGGATGAAATCGGTGGTTGAGAGATAGACCAAATCCGGTTTCATCTGAGGGATCAATTTCACCCCTGCGGCAAAAACAAATTCGGAAAGATCGCCCGAATAGACATCCGGCAAAGCCATTCCCCATGCCGCGCAAGGATTATCAATGCCATTGGCCATAAGGGTCGCCGTGTTGGCTTTCTCCGAGGAGAACGCAATCGCACCGCCGTCATAGACAAGCCCCTTCGACAGGAGGAGGCGGAGCTTGTCTTTCGCTGTGACCATTAGGATGCGAGCACCCGCCTTTTGGAATTCGGCGAAAATAGTGGGCGCGCGGAGCCATTTCGGATCATTCATCATTGTCTCTAACCCCGTATCGGGGTCGATCAGATAATTGCCGCAAATGCCGTGCACTTCGGGTGGGCGTCCCGTAACTATCGAAAGATTATTCGGGTTGGTAAAACTCGGAATCACGCTGTCGGCGCGGTATTCGCCGCCCTTCGCGATCAATTTCTCAAGGTTAGGCATAAGGCCGCGTTTGCGGGCTTCGTCCGTATAGGCAGGCTCGGAGCCATCGAGGCAAATCACGACGAGCGTGCGCTTCGGCCAATTGAAAACGCGGCTATTGATGGTGAGAGGAGCTTTCATCATTTCATTCAATCTGCGGGCGTAAGATCGGTGACATTCATTTCTTTAAGCGTCGCTTCGGTGGCATCCACCAGCATCTCCATCACTTCCCAATCGAGCGCGCCCATATTGCCGACTCGAAAGCTCGGGCGTTTGGTGAGTTTTCCGGGATAGATGATGAAGCCGCGCCTTTTGAGGCCTTCATAGAAAGTGTGAAAATCGAAATGGGGGTCGCGGGGGGTCGCAAAGGTTTGGATGATCGGGCCGGTCTCGTTATCGTTGAGTAAAGGCGTGAGCCCAATGCGCCGCATGCCGTCTCTTAAGGTCTTCGCGGTTTTCTGGTAGCGCACCAGACGACCTTTTTGACCGCCTTCTTCGGTGTGTTGTTCAAGGGCCTTTGCGAAGGCAACCAGCGTATGGGTGGGTGGCGTGAAACGGAACTGGCCAGTTTTCTCCATATAGGCCCACTGCTCAAAAAGATCGAGAGCGAGCGAATGCGACATGCCTTGCGAGGCTTCGAGGAGATCACGCCGCGCGATGACATAGGTGAAGCCGGGCACACCCTCTATGCATTTGTTGGCCGATGAGATCAGCACATCAATGCCCATGCGCTTCATGGAAAGATCCATTGCGCCAAAGCTCGACATTGCGTCGAGAATGACCACACATCCGGCCTTTTGGGCAACCGCGGCAATATCCGCGACCGGATTGACGATCCCGCTTGTTGTTTCGCATTGAACCATGAAAACCGCACCGATATCCGGATTGGTTTTGAGCAATGCCGCAACTTCCTCAGCAGATGGGGCCTCTAGCTCGTCGGTTTCGTAAGAAATGAAATCCCGATTCATATAGGCGAGTGCCTTAATCGCACGTTCGCCATAGGCGCCATTGGTTAGCATCAGAGCCTTTTTGTCCTTTGGCGCAAAAGCGCCTAATGCAGCCTCAACGCCATAAGACCCTGAACCTTGCAACAGCACGCATTCAAAACCTTGCTCCGCGTCCGCGATTTCGAGGAGGTGGCTTCTGATCCCGGCAACAACCTGCCGTAACTCCTTATCCCATGATCCCCAATCGCGTAGCATTGTCTCTTTGACCGCTGGTGTCGTCGTCAACGGTCCGGGGGTCAACAGATAGGGCGTCGTTTCCTGCCCGATGGGACCGCGAAAGGGGATGGACATGGATCGAGCTCCTTATTGGATCGTGTGAGACGAAGCTGCAAACTTGTGGGATGTCATCACATCTTACAAAGATGACACCTGATTAAACCCACAAAATCGATCAATAAACCACAAAAAACAATGTCAGGCAGATGCCAAAATAATCGGCCAGCGGCGCTTGGCGGCCTTTACCGAGGGCTCGTTATTGGGCAAGCGGTCCGTGATCAGACCCGTAAGAGCCGTCGTTGTCGGAATGCGGACCGGTGTGCGCTTACTGAATTTGGTATGGTCAGCCAGCACAAAAGCCCGCTGTCCGGCCGCCAGCATGAGCGCTCTTTGCTCAGCAGCAATCCGCGAATAATCGGTGAACTCGCCATCATAAGAAATTCCCCCGGCGCCAATGAACGCCAGATCAACTCTGAATTTGCGAACGATCTCCATCGCATCCAATCCGAATGACGCTTCATCATTGGGCTCAATCTCGCCACCCAAGATCACAGTTTTTATCGATTTGGTGCGGGTTAAAACCAGCGCGATAGGAAGGGAGTTTGTAAGCACTGTCAGATGGTTATGATTGATCAACGCTTCGGCAAGGGCGAGTGTGGTGGAGCCGGAATCGATGAGGATCACCATTCCGTCTTTGACAAGGTCCGCCGCCTTCCGACCAATCGCCAGCTTTCCTTTCTGATTGTCGATTGCTCGGCGCGATAGCGATGGCTCGACATCCAAAGTCGTTGCCCCACCATGGACCATGTGTAAGCGCCTTTGATCGGCGAGGAGTTTCAAGTCACGCCGGATCGTCTCCATTGAAACATCGAAGCGTTCAGCCAGATCAGCAACGCTGACCGTTCCTTTGGACTCAAGCCGTTGCAGAATTTTTCCATGACGGTCGACAGCAAGTGATCGGGACATTTTGAAACTCGATGATGTGGCTTTATGTGAGTTTTTATAAGCAGCCGACGGGTCAAATCTAAGCTGAGCTTCGCGCAAGTCAACACGGTTATGGTCCTGACAAAGCCTTGCGGCACCACGGCGCGCCTGATTAGATGATCCTTCGACTCCAGCCTTTAGCGGATTTTATGACACCATCCTCCCCCGCCCCCAATCGTCCACTGCTCGGAATTGGCTATGCGCTGATAGGGTTCTCTATTTTTTCAATTCAGGACGCGACAGTTAAATGGCTCGTGACTTCTTTGCCGGTATGGGAAGTCCTGTTCTCGCGCTCGATCCTGATTGTCATTCTCTGTCTTTGGCTATTAGGTTCCAAGCGGGTTGTTGAATTGGCGCTTGGCCAAAACCGTAATGCGCTGCTTCTCCGCTCTGCGCTAATTTTAGCCGCTTGGCTAGCTTATTTTACAGCGTCACGCTCCCTTCACTTGGCAGAAATGGTGACTATTTACTTCTCGACGCCAATATTTGCTGTCGTTCTTTCCATTGTGATCTTGAAGGAGACTGTTGGTGCCGTGAGGTGGGCTGCCACTGTGATGGGGTTTGTCGGCGTTGTTATCGCCGCCGGCCCCTCCGGCACCGCTGATATCCTTCCTGTGCTTCTGGTGTTGTTTGCCGCTCTGTGTTGGGCAGCAACCAATATTTTGGTTCGTTTGCTAGGGCGACGCGAGGGCACTCTAAGTTTGATGTTAGCATCTAACGGTGTGGTTGTTGTTGTTTGCGCCATAACGTTACCTTTCGTATGGGTATCGCCACAGCCCTTTGATCTTTTATTGTTTGTTCTGTTGGGAATTGTAGGTGCCTCAGGGCAGTATTTTCTTTTTGAAGGGTATCGGTTGGCTCCAGCGTCTGCAGTCGCACCGTTCGAATATCTCTCGTTGATTTTTTCATTCGGATGGGGCTTTTTGATCTGGGGGGATTGGCCACCAATTCCCGTCTTCATAGGCGCAGCATTAATTATTTCGAGTGGCTTGGCGTTGATCTTCGTCGAGTCATATCGAGCACGCCGTTTGAACTTTTTATGACACTCTGTATTTGTCAGGATCTGTTCCAGCCTTGCCGGATCGGACACTCTGTGCTGCACTGCACTCGTGCTGATTCGGATACTCGGTGCCTCGCCGACTGACGAAGGAGGAGCTTATGCCCCGACTTTTCACTGGCCTCGATATTTCAGATGAGGCTGCCGATGCGCTGTTGTCTGTTCGGGGAGGCTTGTCTGGTGCGCGGTGGATCACGCCAGATAATTACCACATCACCTTACGCTTCATCGGTGATGTCGATGAATCCTTGGCACGAGACGTTTTTAACACCCTTGCAAGAATATCCCGTGCGCCAATTCCGATCACGATCAATGGGATAACGGCTTTTGGGGGCGATAGGCCCCGCGCATTGGTCGCGAGCGTGTTGCCAACCCCCGCACTAATGGACTTACAGGCCGAGCATGAACGGCTGATGCGACGGATCGGGTTGCCACCTGAGCCACGAAAGTTTACTCCGCATGTAACTTTGGCACGACTTCGTGACACTTCTCCGTTTGAGCTTGCAAATTTTCTTAGCGCAATGACACATTTCCGCGCACTGCAATTCACGGTTGACGCGTTCAATGTCTTCTCGTCCCGTGCTTCGGTGGGCGGCGGACCTTACATCGTGGAAGCAAGTTACCCACTCTCTCGGCACTTTGCGGACGAACACGACAGACGATCAGCGTGAAGGACCTTGATCATGCGCCATGACGATCGTCTTACAGCTGATGAGCGCGCCGCACTGCCGGTTCTTGTGCCTTTGTGGGACTTTGTTACTGGACGCGACGCCATTCACCGCCGGTTTCTTTTCAGTAATTTCAGCGCTGCGTTCGGATTTATGACGCGCGTCGCCCTTGAAGCTGAGAAACATGACCATCATCCGGAATGGTCAAATGTCTGGCGTACTGTCGATATTGTCTTGACGAGCCATGACGTTAAAGGCCTATCGCGACGCGATCTCGCGCTTGCGGAGCTTATTGACCAAATTGCAAAAGACGCGGGCGCATGTCCCGACTAGACGGCGTCAATCACGCCGTCAGCCTCAAGCTTTCGTCTGAGTTTTGAAAAAGCCAATCGGATCCTGGATTTTACAGTCCCCAATGGCAGGCCGGTTCTTTGAGCGATTTCACTGTGCGATAAATCGTCGAAAAATGCCATTCTAATGAGAGTGACCTGTTCCTCAGGCAGGGAGCCGAGCGATTGGCGGATCCGATCCTCACGAAACTGCATATCGATTTTGCGATCAGTCTCTGGATCATCATCGGCGATTTCAGGCGCATCGAGAGGATCAAAATAGTCGATCCGATCACGTCGCAAGGTATCAATGCGCCGGTTTCGGGCAATCCGGTAAAGCCAGGTGGCGATGGATGATTTAGTCGGGTCAAACAAATGCGCTTTCGTCCAGAGCGTCGTCATGACGTCCTGGAGAATTTCCTCCGCGCTCCCGGGATCTGACCCAAGGCGAAGCAAATAGGCGTTCAACCGCGGTCCGAAATAGTCAAACAGGGTGACAAAAGCGGCCCGATCGCGGTCTTTGGCTACGGCGAGTACCAATGCGCCGAGCTCGTCATGTGTCGTCAACCTACGATTTCCTTGCCGCTATTTTTCCAGTTTATAGCATGGATTTAATAGTGCCACGAAATTCGGCAAGGTGAAACGTTCATTTCTCGATCAATTTCAACGAATTTTGGTTTCCACTCGATCCGGTTTAGGATATCGCGCTTTTTTGAAAGCGAATCATTGTCGTCGGAGCATCGGTATTTCATGAGCCAGCGTTTCTTTGCCTCGGTTGCCATAGGGGCGACCCTCATAGTGGCGTGTGTTGCAGGTTCGGCGACGGATGTTATGGCTCAGGCAAAAAAGCCAGAAGCCAAAACCGCCGCTAAGCCTGCGGCCGATGCGGCCCCGACACAGCTCGGTACTTTTGGGAACTGGAGTGTTTACGCTTCTGATACCGCGAATGGGCGGGTCTGTTATGCTCTGGCGCAGCCAAAAGAGCGTCTTCCGGCCAATCTGAACCGTGATCCCGCCTATCTTTTCGTTTCGACCAGGCCGAAAGAGAATGTTCGCGATGAAGTGAGCTTTGTGCTTGGTTTTGCACCAAAAGACGGTGCCGATGGCCAAATCTCGATTGGCAAAGCCAATTACTCGGTGTCTCCTAAGGCCCAGGCTCAAAGTTTTGTTGCCTGGCTCAAGGACAACAAAGACAATGCAACGGTCGTTGAGCTGATGAAAAAACAGCCGCAATTGTCGCTTAAGTTGACCTCAAAACGCGGTAATGCGCTCACCGACACCTATGCGCTGGCTGGATTTGCCCAAGCGCTTGATCAGGTGAAGAAGGCCTGCCCGTGACCAGTTCCATTGCCGCACGCAGCGCGGACGGCATTGAAAAAATCGCCGAGATTGTGGCCCCCGCACCGGTTATGGCCGGTGAACGTCCGTCGCTATTAGGCCTTGGCCGACAGACCATAGCCGATGAATTGCGTCGTATAGGTGTGCCTGAGCGCGAACTCAAAATGCGTGTCTCCCAGCTCTGGCACTGGATCTATCATCGCGGAGTAACCTCGTTTGATGCGATGCTGAATGTCTCGAAAGACATGCGGGCCCGCTTGTCGGCCGCTTTCACGCTCGACCGGCCCGAAATCGTTAGCGAACAGATCAGCGTCGACGGCACCCGCAAATGGCTGATCCGCATGCCGCCGATGGGAGCCCATGATAAAGGCGCGGAGATCGAGGCGGTCTATATCCCCGAAAGCGATCGCGGTACGCTTTGTATTTCGTCGCAAGTGGGTTGCACGCTGACCTGCTCGTTCTGCCATACCGGTACGCAGCGCCTCGTGCGCAATCTGACGGCGGCTGAGATTGTGGCGCAGGTGATGATCGCGCGGGACCGGCTTGGCGATTTTCCGGGCGCGACCCGACCGACTGACGGGCTGGTGCCTGATGCCGAACGCGCCGTGTCCAACATCGTTTTAATGGGCATGGGCGAGCCGCTCTATAATTTCGACCATGTGCGCGATGCGATGGCGACGGTTATGGATGGTGACGGCATCTCGCTCTCGCGCCGTCGGGTCACGCTCTCGACCTCCGGCGTTGTGCCGATGATCCCGAAAGCGGGTGACGAGATCGGCTCTATGCTCGCCATTTCGCTGCACGCCGTGCGCGATGATCTACGCAACGAGTTGGTGCCGCTCAACAAGAAGTATCCGATCAGGGATTTGCTCGACGCCTGCCGCGCCTATCCGGGTCTTTCAAACGCCCGCCGCATCACCTTCGAATATGTGATGCTCGACGGTATCAACGACTCGCTCTCGGACGCGCGCGAATTGGTGCGGCTGTTGAAGGGTATCCCGGCCAAGATCAATCTCATCCCGTTCAACCCCTGGCCCGGCACCAAATATAAATGCTCGGATTGGGGACGGATTGAAGAATTCTCCGACGTGATTTTCCGCGCAGGCTATGCCTCTCCCGTGCGCACGCCGCGCGGGCGGGATATTCTGGCGGCCTGCGGGCAACTTAAAAGCGAAACCGAAAAACTCCGCGCCCGCGCAAGGCTGATGCTGGAAGAAGGCATCGGCGCGGAAGGTGTTTATGCGGTGGGAGCGGGCGAGAAATAGAAGGTCAACGTTTAAAAGGTCCAACCATTTTCGCGTATGAATTCGCCCAACTTAATACAACGGATTCCAAAATGCTGGCATACATTAGGAATCTTGGCAGCGTTCGGTTTGTAACTCTCTTCGCTTACGACTGTACCGCTTAAGATAGCCGCTCGTGCAATCACAAACGGATCAGCAACTGGCGAGCCCCTTAGAATGCTTTTACTACTTATCAATTGTCGAAAGTGATTTATTGAAAAAATTTTATTTACGAACTCCAATTCTGCGTTATTAGGCACTTCAAAAATGGATTTATTTTTGTGGCACCACTCAAGAATATGATTTTGAGGGCCATCAGTTAACTCTAAGAGTACTTCGCGGGTAGATAAAATTTCGCCATTTGCCAAAGCAAACTCGAACTTATTCCAAAAAGCTGGAAATATATCTGGAAAATAAGGACTCATTTCACAAAAGGAGTTGCTATCAAAAACATAGATCATGCCGCAAAGCCCCGCAGCACCATATCTTCAAAACGATCAAAATTTCGTGATTTTTCTCCGATGAGATCGGACGCCTCACCTTTTGATATCATACGACGAGAGTATCGGGAAACGACGTCACGCAAAAATTGTTCGCTAAGGTATGCACCCTTCGTGTTGTAATAGCTGCCGCCTCCACCATCCTGCGTTGCCTTAATCTGATCAGTCCATTCCCTGTCTTTATCCAAGTAAAACGGCATTGAAACCAGCCCGCGATCGACGAAGCGCCGTAATATTACGCTTCTGCTGACATGAAAGCGTTTTGCCAATTGAGCGAAATCCTCGTCTTTGGCATGAATTGGATCAAAACCACGCGTTGATAAATCGAAATACTCTGATGGCACCAAAATCTCGGCCGCAAGGGCATTACAGAATTTTTCAATATCGCGATCCGCTTTTGGTAACTCCTCAATGCCTTGATTATCGAACCGGCTGATCCCGCTCCGATTACATAATAGATGAGCTAATTCATGCAGAAGACTGAAGATTTGACGTGTTCTGGTGGTGCTATTGTTAATCAAAATAACCGGAAACTCCGGGTGCCTTAGACAGAACCCAGACAGTTCCTTTTGCTTGAATGAATCTTTAAAAATATGGATTCCTTGCGCTTCAATCGCGCGGCGCCAAATTTTTAGTGCCGCATCGTCATCGGGCCTTTGCGCAATGTTTTCGACACTAACGCCAAGCGCTTCACGAATCTGACGTGCAAATTGATCTATATTGGACGGATTATTAACTTGAATTCGCTTCCAAATTGGTAAGACAATTGGATTCCGTTCACCATGAAGCTCTACAAGTGCCATCTGAAAAGCTCTTGCCTTTCGAATAAGCAGGGTCGTCTGACGCGAAAGGTGCATTAAATCGGTATCAGGCAGAGACCGGAATTCTGCGTAAGGCTTTGGCTCATCAGGTGCAACAGGCATAAAGAATATTGCTAGCGGCCTTTTATAAATATCATATGCTAGCTTTTCTAATTGAGAGTACGTCGGTGCGCTTTCACCGCTCTCCCAACCTTGGATGACGTCAACCGGCTTTTTAAGACTATCTGCGACATCAAAAACAGACATGTTCGCGCTTTCACGCGCCCATTTCAAAACCGCCGGCGTAATGCCTACTATTGGCGATCCTTTCATTTTACCGCCTTGCTCCTTCTACCCTTCGCCATGAATAATATTATTTTCATGATACAGCGACAGATAAATTTTCGTAAACTTTAATCCAACCCCGCAATCGCTCTCCCGAACTCGTCGGCGTCGAACGGTTCGAGATCATCGACACCTTCGCCCACGCCGATGAAGTGAATCGGCAGGCCGAATTTTTCCGCGAGTGCCACGAGAATGCCGCCGCGCGCGGTGCCGTCGAGCTTGGTCATCACGAGGCCGGTGACGCCTGCGACTTTGCCGAAAATCTCGACTTGGCTGAGCGCGTTCTGCCCGACCGTGGCATCGAGCACGAGCAGCACGGCGTGAGGGGCGGACGCGTCTTTCTTTTTGATGACGCGGATGACTTTTTCGAGTTCCGCCATCAGTTCAGTGCGGTTTTGCAGTCGACCGGCGGTGTCGATCATCAGGACGTCGCTCTGCGCTTTGGTGGCTTCCTCGAGTGCATCGAACACAAGTCCCGCTGCATCCGCCCCTTGCGGACGGGTAATCACCGGCGCACCGGTGCGGGTGCCCCAGATTTGCAATTGCTCGATGGCGGCGGCGCGGAACGTATCGCCGGCGGCCAGCATGACGTTGCGGCCTTCGGCTGAAAATTTCGCGGCGAGTTTGCCGATGGTCGTGGTTTTGCCGGCGCCATTGACGCCGACCATCAGCAGTACGAACGGCTTCTTGCTGTCGTCGATGATCAGCGGCGCGGCGACGGGGGTCAAGACGCGGGTCACTTCCGATGCGAGGATGGCTTTCACGTCCTCGGCCGAAATATCCTTCTCATAGCGGCTCTTGCCGACGGTCTCGACAATCCGGCTTGCCACGGTCAGGCCGAGATCGGCGCGGATCAGGACGTCTTCGAGTTCCTCGAGCGATTGCGCGTCGAGTTTGCGCTTGGTGAAGAGATCGCTGATACCCTGCCCGATGGAGGACGAGGAGCGTGCAAGGCCGGATTTCAGCTTTTGCCACCAGCTGGCCTTCGGCGCTTCGGGCTTTGAGGCGGCTGCGCCGCCGAAAATCCGCGCCATCAATCCGGGCTTTTTGGGGTTTTCCTCAGTCATGGCCCCTCGATAACCCTTTCCCGCGCCCGAGGAAAGGGTTAGGAACCGGCCCCATGAGTCCCGAAGAGATCCAAGGCCGCATTTTATACCGCGACGCGCTAATGCTGGTGATCAACAAACCGGCGGGAATTGCGGTGCATGAGGCGCATCCCAACGCGAAGAATCGCGGCAACCATATGGAGCAATTCTTCCCGCATCTGCAATTCGGCTTGCCGAACCCGCCGCAATTGGCCCACCGGCTCGACAAGGATACATCCGGCTGTCTGGTGCTCGGGCGGCATCGCAAGGCGCTGGATGATCTCTCCAAACTGTTTCGCGAAGGCAAGATGGAGAAGACCTATTGGGCTGTCGTTAAAGGCGGGCCGCAAGAGGACGAAGGATTTATCGATCTACCGCTTGGCAAGATGGACCGCTCGAAGGGCTGGTGGATGAAGCCCGATCCCGAAGGGCTGCCCGCGCAAACCGGCTGGCGCGTGATGGGGCGCGGTGACGGATTCACATGGCTTGAACTGAAGCCCGAAACCGGACGCACCCATCAATTGCGCGTGCATACCCAAGCGATGGGCTGGCCGATCATCGGCGATCCGATCTATGGCGACGGAAAGACCACCGGCGAGATGCTGCATCTGCACGCACGCGCGATTACAATTCCGCTTTATAAAAACAAAGCAGCCGTCACGGTTGAAGCGCCGCCACCGCCGCATCTGATCTCGGCATTAGCGATTTCAGGCCACCAATCGGTATATTGATCGTATCGCTTTTGACTTTAAGACAAGCTGTGGATTAACCTATCGTCAATTTTTTGATTTGGGTAATCCTTCATCTTAGCCGACCGAAATAGGATATGCCGATTTCTCACGGAGCGGAGTTTATTTTGAGTCATCGCGATATCTTTAACGAAATTTACAATCGGAATCTGTGGGGTAAAGGTTCGGGGGGCGGGTCGCGGCCTGAAAATACGATCGAGTACAGAAAATTTTTACATAATTTTCTCCGTACCAATCAAATTACCAGTGTCGTTGATATCGGGTGTGGCGATTGGCAATTTTCCCAATTTATTGATTGGACTGGAATTCAATATATTGGAATTGATGTATTGGATGTCGTATTAAAAAACACGCAGAAATTTTCCCGAGATGGGATTAGCTTTCTTAATGCGGACGTCAGAGTTGATCCGTTACCGAACGCTGATCTCGTAATCGTGAAAGACGTCATTCAACATTGGTCAAATGCAGACATTCTGGATTTCTTGCCACTATTAGCTGGATTTAAGCACGCCCTCATCACAAACGGATTTCACCCGCAACTGGTTTCGCTTGTGAATAATGATATTCCGACGGGTTCATTCCGCCCAGTGGACCTTCGTTCTCCTCCGTTTAATGTCTCGGGAACTTATATCCATTGGCTTCAATTTGATGAACCGAAATGGATTTTTCATTGGCGTCGAACGTAGAAGTTTAGGTCGATCGAAGATATTCGTCACTAACGCTCAGCAAAAAGCTGATAATTCATGGTGCTTTTAATTTTGACGTCAACCAGATCCCCTGGAGCAAACCGATCACCAAGGTCAATCGGTGCAAAGCACGGCGTTCGTCCGATGCCGCCGCGCTCGACGAGAACCTCTTGCGTGGTGCCGACAAGTGATTGCAGATGATGGCGGAGCACTTGTTCGCCCACTGTGCGCAAGCGCTTGGCCCGCGCTTTGATGATGTCGCCTTTCACTTGCGGCATTTTAGCGGCCGGTGTGCCGTGGCGTGCTGAATAGGGAAAGACATGCAGATAGGCGAGGCCGCATTCCTCAACGAGACGCAATGAATTTTCAAAAGCTTCATCCGTCTCTGTCGGAAAGCCAGCAATCAGATCAGCACCGAAGGCGATATCGGGGCGGACCGCACGAATTTCACGACAAAACCGGATCGCATCGGTGCGGCTATGTCGGCGCTTCATGCGCTTCAAGATCAGATCATCGCCCGATTGCAAGGAGAGATGCAGATGCGGCATCAGGCGCTCTTCCGTTGCAGTGGCATCAATCAGATCATCATCGGCTTCAACCGAGTCGATCGACGAAATGCGAAGCCGTTTTAGTTCCGGCACATGGCGAAGGATGGCTTTGACGAGCACGCCGAGTTTTGGTGCGCCAGGTAGATCCCCGCCATAGCTTGTGAGATCAACGCCGGTGAGCACGGCCTCTTTATGACCCGCTGTGACCAATGCTCCGATCTGATCGACAACCGCGCCCATCGGCACCGACCGTGAAGGCCCGCGACCATAGGGAATGATGCAGAACGTGCAGCGATGGTCGCAGCCATTTTGTACCTCGACGAAGGCGCGCGTATTTTCCGAAAAAGCCGAAACAAAATGCGGCGCGTTTTCTCTCACCGCCATGATATCGGCGACACGAACACGTTCGGTCCCTGACAGAGGATCGCGCAGCGAGGCCCATGTCTCACTCTTGGACTTGTCGCCATTGCCGATGATGAAGCTGACTTCGTCCATCGCAGCAAAGCGTTCCGGTTCGATTTGCGCGGCGCAACCGGTGACGATGATGGATTTCTCTGGCTGTTCGCGTTTCAAGCGCCGGATGGTTTGTCGCGCTTGGCGCACGGCCTCGCCGGTTACCGCGCAGGTATTGATGATCACAATATCGTCATGGCCAGCTTGTTCGGCCGCTTGCTTCATCGCCTCTGATTCAACGATGTTCAATCGACAACCAAGCGTGACGAGCTCAACCGCCATCAAACGATGTCCTGTAACATGTCCGCTGTGAAGATGCCGCGATGTTCAAGCGCGACAGGTCCCGTCATAAGCACATGGTCATCGCTCTCGCGCCAGTCGATAAAAAGATCGCCGCCGGGCGGCGTGACGCGAAGTTTGCGGCCGGTATATCCGCGCCTCGCGGACGCAACTGCCGCCGCACACGCGCCCGATCCGCAAGCCAGCGTCAATCCTGCGCCGCGTTCCCAGACTTTCTGGATGATATGGTCGTCGCTTTGAACGTGAACAAGCGAGATATTCGCCCGCTCCGGAAACAGAGCGTCATGCTCCAATATGGGACCATTGACATCGAGCGCATATGCTTCGACGTCCTCGACAAAGAAAATCGCGTGGGGATTGCCCATATTCACGCATGCCGGTTCGGCGAGCACTTTTCCGTTCGATGTTTCGAACCGGAAATCGACAGCATCGATATTGGCCACCGGTCGTGAGAGCGGAATCTGTTGCCACTCAAACCGTGGTGCGCCCATATCGACAGTAAAGCTCCACGGCCCTTCGCGCCGACTTTCGAGCAGGCCCGATGCCGTCTCAAGCGTCAGCCGATCTCGCGATGATCCTTCGAGCATGTGCCAGCTCACACAGCGCGTACCATTGCCGCAGGCCGACGATTCACTGCCATCGGTGTTGAAAATCCGCATGAAACCGTCGGTACCGTCGGTCATTGGATCAAAAATTACCATCAGTTGATCGAAATCAGTTGCAGCGTGGGCCGCGATCGCGCGCGCTTCATCTGGCGATACCGCGAACGTGGTGCCGCGTAGATCAAGAACGGTGATTTTGTTGCCCGCCCCATTCATTTTGAGAAAGGGCCGACCGATCAGTGCACTCGTCATTGTCTTGTCCTTGCTTCGTTGCGTCCTATCACAGGATTGTGGAACGATGCGAGTCACTCCCGGCTCGACCTCAGGTGATTGTCCCGATATCCTTATCCTGATTGTGCGTCTTCCGAATCAGGGGAAGGGTGGGAGTCGGGTATGAAACTTTGGGTGCGGTCGATAATTGCGACTGCTGCATGCGTCACTGTTTTGATTGGGGTGGGTATGCCGGTTCATTCCGAAGATGCCGCAGTTCCGATTCAAACGGTTCCTTTGCCAGCCCCAGAGCGCAATAACGATACGTTTTCAGCTCAACCCGGCTTAAATAAGGCCCCTCCGGTCGACTCGGCAGTGACGTCGTCGACCTCGTCTCCTGCGGCAAACGTCTTACCACAAGGCACCCTTCCGCAGCCCGAGAGCGGCGCCCTGACCTCAGGCATTGCGAGCCTCGCGCCCCCTGCCAGCGAGGTGGCATTGCCAGACAGCCTCACTCTGATAGCAAAGCCGGCTCTGATCATACATGGCAAATCTGATTGGGAGCAGGCTTACAAAGAGATCCGGTCCGCAGTCGATCGTGGGACTTCAGAATCCATAAAATCAGGGCTCACGATCACGGGTTATCCGCTCTGCCTCTTCGTCGAAACCAGCGATAGCGGTTTTACATATGATGTGATGTTGCCGTTAAATTCGAAGCCGTCGTCGCAGCCGCCTTCGTTGCCACTTGATATGCGTCTCGGCGTTACTCCCGAAGGGAAGGCTCTGCGGTTCACGCATCTCGCCGCCTATGATGATATTGACGGCACATATGAGCAGATTACGGCCTATTTAGATGCAAAAGACATCGTCGCCAAAGACGCCTTTATCGAAGAATATCTTTCTTTTGGCGAGACCTCTGCCTCTTCGACCACAACGGTCAATATTTTCGTTCAGCCCAAAAATTGATCGCTTAGCCGATTGAGAGCGCCTCTCCTGGCCGCAAGACAGCAAAGCGATTTTCATCGATATTGTTGCGCGCCAATGCGTTTCGAAGCGCTTCGGGTGGAGCCGAGAGACTTTCATGGGTTAGTCGAAATGTGCCCCAATGATGAGCAATGGCGCGCTGAGCGCCCGTCGCCTTGAAAGCTTTGACTGCCTCTTCAGGGTTCATGTGGTGCTCGGCCATGAACCAGCGTGGCTCATAGGCTCCGATCGGAAGTATAGCGAGTTTGACTGGTCCAAACTTTTCTTTAATCGCCGAAAAGATCTTGCCATCATGGTAGCCGGTGTCGCCCACATGATAGATGCGCCCCGCCGGTGTTTCGAGAACAAAGGCGGCCCAAAGCGCACGCGATCGATCGTAAATTCCCCTTGCAGACCAGTGGTAAGCTTCTTCAAGATGTAAGGTAACGTCCTTGCTCAGGGAAACTGCGTTCCCCCAATCATAGGTTTCGACTTTGATGTCCGCGTGGGCACGTTTGATGATTGTATCATTGCCAAGAGGAGTGACAATGCGCGGCGCATGGTCGGCGTGAAGGCGGCGCAATGTTGCTAGGTCAAGATGATCGTAATGATTGTGGGAAATAAGCACTATATCGATGGGCGGCAGCCGTTCGAAAGGGATCCCGGGTTCATTGACCCGCTTAGGGCCCGCAAAGGCAAATGGCGATGCGCGGTCTGACCAGACGGGATCTAATAGGATATTGAGCCCTGCTGTCTGGAGCAAAAAACTGGCATGACCGACATAAGAAAGTCGCATATCCCGGCCTATGACCCGGTGCGGCGGACGGTCTGAAAATGGGCTCGGATGAGCATCCGGCCAAGGTTGAGCGCCTCTCTCCAACATAAAACGGAAGAGATCACCGCTTGATTTTCCGCGGCGGCGGCTAGGGTTAAAAAAGCGCTCGCCGTCGAAATGATCAGAGACTGGCCCCTCATAATAGGGATTTTTACTTTTACGAGACAATTTCAGCTTTTTTCTCATCAGCGGTTAAATGAAGGTTAGGAGGTCCAATGTCGAAGCAGCCTGCGACCTAAAACCAGTAAAGTCGTGCAGTACGACTTCGCATAAAGTCGTTCTTGCATGAAATCAGGCCTACTCCTAGAGAGATTTGTGAGAATCTCCCGTCGTTTGAAAGTCATTAAACCATGAATTTAGCCGCTGTTTCACTTGGTACAAACCCTCCGCATGATGTGAATGTCGTCATTGAGGTGCCGATAGGCGGTGAGCCTATCAAATATGAAATGGATAAGGATGCCGGAGCACTGGTTGTTGATCGTTTCCTCTACACATCAATGCGGTATCCTGGAAATTACGGCTTTATTCCGCATACTCTGTCCGACGATGGCGATCCGTGTGATGTGATCATTGCCAATACTCGTGCCATTGTGCCCGGAGCGATCATGAGTGTCCGTCCGGTCGGTGTGCTCATCATGGAAGATGAAGCAGGCGGCGACGAAAAGATCGTTGCTGTTCCAAGCGCAAAGCTCACCAAACGCTATGAAGGCGTCCATAATTATACCGATCTTCCCGAAATCACTCTGCATCAGATTGAGCATTTCTTTGAGCATTATAAGGATCTTGAGCCTGGGAAATGGGTCAAGATTGTGCGCTGGGGCAATGCTGAGGAGGCGCGAAAACTGATCGAAGAGGGCATTGCCCGCGCTAAATCAAAGAATTAAGAAGCTGCGCTGTCCCATTTCTGCCGCTATCATCCGCCTTGAGTGCTACCGCATCCTTGATGATAGTCAGGATCGACGATTCGTATGTCACATGCCCCCGTTAATGTCAGTTGTGACGGAGCCCATTTTATGCCCCGCCTGTCGGCTTGGTTGAGAATTTCTGCGGCCATTTTGGCCTTTACGTTTCTATCGACAGGCTGTTTTGCTCAGGAGCAAACAGCGATTCGCGGCAAGCTCGACGGTTTGCGGTTAGAGTTGGATCAGATCGAAACTCAAATCACGACGCGGCCTGCCTCGGATACGGCTTTGCAATCTAGTCGTAAACGCGTTGACGAGATTGCATCTAATGTCAAAGCTATTGCGGACGAACAGGCCCCACGGGCTGACGCTGTAAGGTCGCGCCTCAAGGAGCTTGGCCCGCGACCTGACCCGTCGGCACCGCCGGAAAGTGCAGAGATCACTAAGGAACGCGACGATAAGGAAAAGGGCCTCCAAGATATTGAGCAAACCGTCAAGCTTGCCCGGGCTTTGCTGGTTCAAAGTGATCAGCTTGTGACGGCCATTTCCGACAAGCGAAGAGCTCAGTTCACGGGACAGTTGTTCACGCCTTCATCAAGTATTTTATCGCCTGCGCTTTGGGGCGAGATGGCGCTGAATCTGGGCCATGATGTTAAAGCACTCTTTGTTACAGCCCAAGATACTTATGAACGGGCTGTCGATAGAGCGGGATTGTTCGGCGGCTTCTTGATCGTACTCGCGCTGGCATTAACGATTTTGGCTACAGCAATTGCGCGTCGAAAAGTGCTCGCTGCTATCGAGCGGACAACATTGTTTGGCAATCCCACGGCGCTACAAAAAGCACTGCGTGCTTTTGCCTTTGGTGGGATCAGCTTTCTTATTCCGGCAGCTGGAACCTACGTCATTGGCGAAGCAATTGATGGTGCCGATCTTTTGCCACAACGTGTATTTCATGTGCTGCAAATTATTTTGGCCGGTGCCGTCTTCATCAGTGCGGTGAGAGGTCTGGCAGAAGGGTTGCTAGCGCCGTCGAAGCCTGAATGGCGTGTGTTGCCTTTGCCTGACCGTTCTTCTTATAGGCTGGCGGCGTTGGCTGCGCGCGTGAGCCTGATTATTGTTGCTGGCCGCATTGTCGAGACTGTGAACCAGGCGATTGTGGCAAGCCTTGCGGTGTCGGTGGTGTCAAAATCAGTCTTCGCATTGCTGGTGGCTATTGCCGTCGCATTCGGCCTTCATCGCATTAAGCCGGAAGATAAAATCGAAGCTGAGCGCCGTCCTCCTTGGATTGTCGCCATGCGAATGTTCGGGGCTGTGATGGTCGTTGCTATTTCCGTCGCTGTCATGTTTGGCTATCCCGCATTGGCAGCATTTTTGAGCGATCAGTTGGTCACGCTCGTTATCCTCGCGGCCTTGACATTCCTGGCGATTTTGTTGGCGAACGGCTTGTTTGCTCAAGTGATTACGCCGTCGACGCCACTCTTTCGGTCTATCCAATCAGCTTCGGGCCTATCTCGTCAGGCTGTCGAACAATTCGGCGTTATCTTGGCCGGATTAACGAAGCTCTTGATCTTGGGCCTTGCTATGACTTTGGCCTTGGCACCTTGGCGTGTCGACTCAGGCGATATTTTGCTGCCTCTTAAGGCAGTCATTTTTGGCTTCACGATCGGCGAGGTTACGATTTCATTTGGTGCCGCTTTGTTTGCTGTGGCGCTTCTGGCTTTTGGCATTGTGTGCACGCGGGGCATTCAGCGTTGGCTCACGGTTACTTATCTGCCGCATACCGATCTCGATTCAGGTCTTCGCAATTCTATTGTTACCGCTTTTGGCTATCTGGGATTTATTGTTTCGTCTGCAATTGGCCTAAGTGCTTTGGGCCTCAGTCTTGAAAAAGTGACGATTGTAGCGGGTGCGCTTTCGGTCGGTATCGGCTTCGGCTTGCAATCCATCGTCAACAACTTCGTATCTGGTCTGATTTTGCTTTGGGAACGTGGTATTCGGGTGGGTGACTGGGTTGTTGTTGGCGATGAACAAGGTCTGGTGAAACGTATCAATGTTCGCGCCACTGAAATTGAAACATTTGACCGTTCTGTTTTGATTGTGCCGAATTCAACGCTGGTTTCAGGTACCGTCAAGAACCGCGTTCACAATGATCGCACAGGGCGTGTGATTGTGAGCGTTCCGGTCGCGCGTCGGGCAGATCCCGATATCGTCATTGGACTTATTCTTTATGCCGCAAAGGCCAATACGGACGTTTTGAAATCACCTGCGCCGACGGTGCATTTCAAGAATTTACGCGAGACTGCCAAGGAGTTCGAACTTATTTGTTTTGTATCTGATGTTGATGATGCAGCACGGGTCAGCAGCGATCTATTGCTTGCGATTGATAGGTCGTTACGCGAAAATGGATTGGGGGAAATTGCGCAACGAGCTCTTATCTTTGAGTCAGCAGAGAAGACGGTATGAGACGCTGCCAACCAATTTCTTAAGCTGCCTTTCCACCGAATCTCATTTCTTATTCTCGAGATCGGCCTTTAACGCCAAAAGCTTTGCGAAAGGCGAATTGGGGTCTGGTTCCTTTTCCGATTTTGCGCGCGGTGGGTCTTGCCAAGATCGATCTTCACGGTCGCGGCGGTCTTTGCTCTTGCCGAAAGATTTTGATCCGCGCTGATCATTTGATCCTTCAGCGCGTGACGGACGACCATGAGGACGACGTTCACCGCTTGGCCGACCACCATTTTCGCGCTGCTCAGTGTCGTTGGGCTTGCGATGCTGATGTGCCCTGCGATGGTTCGGCGCTTGGATGGCCTGCTCGCCGCCTTCTGCTGGTGCTGCGGCCGGACCATGCGACCGACTTTTTCCTCTGTGGTGTTGTCGGGTGCCATGATGCACACGATGTTGTCGCCACACGTCAATCAGCACCGGATCCGCCGGGGCCATCAGAGAAGTATCTGCTGCTGAGCCCGAGGGCGTCTGATGTTCGGCTGCATCCGCAAAACTATCCATCACCGCCGCATCGATCGAAAGTTCCGGAGCGGGCTCTGGAAAGCCTTCGGACGGTGCTGCCGTCTCCGGATTCTCGGGCTGAGCAGTAGGTAATCCCGCTGCTTGCGTGGCGTCTTGTGATGTTGTCGCTTGCACAATAATTGGTTGGGTAATTGGTGGACCGACCCGTGTTTCCTTGCGATAACCGAGACTGGTCAGAATTTCTGCAAAATCATCACCAGCGCACCCGCAAAGCGATGTCATCGTGGTGGTGACAACAAATCCGTCATTATCGGCAGCACCTGCAGGAGGCTCGCCCGGAGTGATCCCCGGACGATATTGGATTGCAGGTCGGATCAGATCGGCGAGGCGTTCGAGGATATCAACACGTACTGCGCGTTTGCCGCAAACACGGAAACCTGCGGCCCGATAAAGGGGCTTCGGGGTCTCGGGATTGACGGGTATCGATGTTCGGCCTGATGCTGCGAGGTGCAAAATATCGTCGAGACCCTTGATCTCGTCGCCGCCTTCTTTGAGCGCCCACAGATGGCAGGCAAGGGCGCGAGGCGCTGGTTTTAGAAGTACCGGGACAGTGAGATGGTATGCACCGAACCGGACCCCCAAGGCGCGTAACGCAGCACGACTGTCTTGGTCGAGCGCTTTAATGTCCTCCGCAACTTTCGCGCGTTCCAGAACGCCGAGATTTTCGGCAATTTGGAAGGCAATGCCGCGCGAGATGCCGGTCAATGTTTCAGCTTCTTCCAGTTGCTTTAACGGCCCCAGCAATTTTTGCACATGGGCTTTGAGCCAAAGGTCAATGCGCGTTTGAACCAGTTCACGGGATGGTGCGTCGAGATGTTCATCCGCCAGGATCCGAAAACGCGGATCGAGAAGTTTCTCGCCAGCTGTAATGCGGGCAATTGGTTCACCTAAAAACCGTAAGGATCCGTCATTACCAAGGGCAAAGGCTTCATCAACGGCCTGCGAGACTTTGATCGCGCGGTTTGTAAATTCGCTTGCAAGCGCTTTCAGAGCGGCTGCGCGTAAGGCCCGACCTTCCTGAGATCCGGTGTCGGACTCGGGTACAAATTGAAATCCGACAAGTCGTCCAACCGGGTGAGCCTCGACAAGGACATCGCCTGTCGCCGAAATTTCCGCCTCAAGCATTGCATTCTCTCTCAGGCGCCGCATCAGAACACTGGTACGGCGATCAACAAATCTTTGTGCCAGACGCTCATGAAGCGCATCTGACAAAGCGTCTTCTACCTGCCGCGTGACGTCCTGCCAATGCTGAGGATCACGCAACCAGTCGGAACGATTAGCAACAAAAGTCCAAGTCCGCACCTGTGCGATGCGGGCAGAAAGCGTGTCAATGTCCCCGTCAGTCCGATCAACTTCGGCAATTTGGCGGCGAAACCAGTCATCGGGTAATGTCCCATTGACCATAAGGTGCCGATAAAGGCTCTGGACCAGATCCGCATGAGCCTGCGGCGAAAGTTTCCGATAATCCGGAGTCTGGCAGACTTCCCATAGCCTTTCGACGGCGAACCTTCCCTTTGCCAGCGCTCGGATTTCGCTATCACGCGCCGCTGATTCCAAGGCTCGAATGTCATCGGCTAGTGGGGCGCGCGTAAGGCCGGCCTCCTTTGGTATGGTTTCCAAGGTTTCCATTAAGGCCGCAAGACTTGAGAAATCCAAATCCGTATTTCGCCACTGCAACATTCCGACAGGCTGAAAACGGTGGGACTCGAGGGCTTCCACCAAGTCTTCTTCAAAAATGGCGCATCGTCCTGTCGTCCCAAATGTGCCATCGCGCAAATGACGTCCCGCACGACCCGCGATTTGGCCGAATTCCGCAGGCACAAGGCGACGAAATTTCACGCCGTCAAATTTTCGATCTCCCGCAAACGCCACATGATCAACATCGAGATTAAGACCCATGCCGACGGCATCGGTCGCCACCAGATAATCGACGTCGCCGGATTGATAGAGAGAAACTTGTGCATTGCGTGTACGTGGCGAGAGAGCTCCAAGCACAACGGCAGCGCCGCCGCTCTGTCGGCGGATCAATTCGGCAATGGCATAAACTTCCTCTGCCGAGAAAGCGACAATGGCTGAGCGACGCGGCAGGCGGCTGATTTTCTTCTCTCCAGCAAAAGTTAATTGAGACAGGCGCGGCCTGGTCGTGATTTGCAAACCGGGCATCAGTTCAAGCAACAGAGGTCGCATCGTCTCGGCGCCGATCAAGAGCGTCTCGGCATAGCCCCGCAGATTTAAGATTCGGTCGGTAAATACATGTCCGCGATCGAAATCGGCTGCGAGTTGAATCTCATCGATGGCGACGAAAGCCACCTCGACGTCACGCGGCATTGCCTCGACTGTCGCGACATAATAGCGGGCACCGGGCGGATTGATTTTCTCCTCACCGGTAATCAGCGCGACCGCCGGGGCCCCCACTTTTTCGACGATACGTCCATAGACTTCTCGAGCGAGGAGCCGCAGCGGCAGGCCGATCATGCCCGAAGGATGCGCAAGCATCCGCTCGATGGCAAAATGGGTTTTGCCCGTATTCGTTGGCCCAAGAATGGCGGTGACGCCGCGGGCACGGTGAGCGGGTGGAAGGGGGCTTGGCATTGATATTAAGCTCGTGAACCTGTCCCGATATGGCACAGTTTTTCTGATTGCTGTTAATAGCTCGAACGAGATCAGAACAAATCGCGTCCGAATCACGACTTTTGCCGATTCGTCGGCGTTGCATCTGTGGATAAGTCGCCGCCAAGTGGCCTGCGAAGCCGTTGATTGGGGTGCCGCCGTTAACGTCTATGACCTGATGAGGATCATTTCAAATCTTGCGAATTCCTAAATGTCTTCTGCTCACGCGGGTGCCACGGCTTTAACGTGTGGTCGTAAAGGAGAACGAAACCCGCACGAATCGGAAAGGCGCCGATTCGTTGACGCGAATTGCGAACCAAAATTTGGCTTGGTGTCTCTTGAAACTGCCCCACTCGAGCCTTGGCGACGATCATGTGACGGCGAAAGTAAACCATTTTTGTCCCACTCTGGGACAGTTTCCTACTGGGCTGGTGCCTCTTCAGAGGTCGAGGTTTCTGATTTTGTGTTTTTGGTATCGTATGGCGTCATGCCGTCGACTTTTTCGGCTTCCAGTCGAAGGTCGCCAATCAGCGTGGCCACTGAGATCTTGAGCGGGAGCAGAAATGGCCGCCCAGGGACTTGAGCGAGGGACACAATAATATCTCTGTTGTTTTCCATATAGGTGACGTTGGTCTTTTTGGCCCGATGTCCAGAAATCGGAGTGTAGCGGACAAGGCAGGTGATAATTGGGCCCGCGTAGCCGTCCGTACGATAAGTCTCGTCCCGATCTGGGATTAGGGAAATATCAAACCGGCCCGCGCCATCGAAAACGGGCAAAGTACGGCTGCAAGAGTTGGACGCAAGCGGGCTTGATGCTGTGATTGGCATCAAGAAGCCACTCATCGGGTCGACCACCCCGCGCTTATGTTCCGGGAGTACAGGGACCCTATCATCCCGATAGGGCAGCGGCGGATCAAGGACGGCCTCAGCCACTGTTCCGTTTTGCAAATGCATGTCGACAGTTTGCGGGTCGTCTGGATGATTGACGGTGAGTTGATAATGTTGAGGGGCCATTTTTCCGGAAGCAACGGTACCTTCGGCATCAGCAGCTAAGTCGGGCGCAAAGAACAGTCTCACCAGTCCAGAAAACTCCGCCGCGAGGTGGAGATGATAGGTTGATCCTCTAAAACTGGCTGAGAATTTGGCGGCGCCGATAGGAATATGGGCGATTGAGACGCTATAAGTGATCATAATTGGCCGTGGCGCGTCGGCAGCCCTGACAGGTTCAGAAATGGCCAAAAGGAGAGTAAAGGAGGCCAGACCGGTCCCGTACTGCCTGATTTTGGCCAGAAATTGGGTGATCATGGCTCGCTCGTAGCTCAGAAAGACGAGATTAAGGGCATAATTTGGATCGATTCGTCTGTTTGTATCGTGCTATCGCCGCAAATTCGAGGTAGCCGGACAAGATATTTCCCTGTCTGGCTTGACGTTCAGGGGACTTCTCCCCTATAGACCCCCGACCAAATTTTTCGGGCATAGGACGAAGAGGGTGGCTACGGTCGCCCCGTTCTTGTTTTTAAGGACTCGTTGTAAGGCCCCAACGGATTAAGGATGAAAGATCATGTCGCGTCGTTGCGAATTGTCCGGCAAAGCTGTTCTCTCGGGCCAGCTCGTGAGCCATTCGAACCGTAAGACGAAGCGTAAGTTTCGCCCTAATCTTTGCAATGTGACTTTGCAGTCTGAAACTCTCGGCCGTTCCGTTAGCCTTCGTGTGACGGCACATGCCCTCCGCTCGGTCGAGCATCGTGGTGGTCTGGATGCTTTCTTATTAAAAGCCCATGCCGATGATCTGTCGCCGACCGCTCTCGGTCTGAAGCGCGATATCGAGAAGAAGATCGCTGCCCACTAAATCTTACGCTTGCCTCGGGGCGTCGGCCATTTGCCGTCAGCCCCCGTCTGTTCAGAGACAACTCGCGTCGGCCATTCGCCGTCAGCATAAAGGAAGCATTGTATGACCTCCTTACCGGTCCACCGGCTCATTTTGCCGGTAATCGCAATGACGCTCGTTGTCGTGGCGTCCAACATTCTCGTTCAATATCCGTTCGAGCCGTTTGGCCTGGGCGACTATCTCACTTGGGGGGCTTTTTCCTATCCCATAGCTTTTCTGGTGACGGATTTGACCAACCGCAGATATGGTCCCCGCGTGGCGCGACAGTTGGTGGCCGTAGGGTTTGTTTTTGCTATTGCCCTATCGGTGTATTTTGCGACGCCCCGGATCGCGCTTGCTTCGGGAACCGCTTATCTGGTCGGTCAATTGCTCGATATCACTGTATTTAATCGTCTGCGTCGTCAGGCTTGGTGGCGTGCGCCATTTGTTGGATCGGTTATTGGTTCAGCACTCGATACCGCGCTGTTTTTTTCGTTGGCTTTTGCGGCTATTTTTCCGCAATCGATTGATGCGGCTCTTCAAACAAACCCTGATGACTTAAGCTATATGGCTGAAGCCGTTTCGATTGCGGGTCATATGGTTTTGCGGTGGCAGAGTCTGGCGATATTTGACTTCTCGGTGAAAATGATCGTCGCGCTGGTTGCGCTTCTTCCTTACGGTGCATTGATGAGCGTCATTTTGCCAATGGAGCGAGCCGAAAAGGCCGCAGTTTAGGGACGGGTCGATAAAGCCGTCGGATAGGTCAAATTGATCCCCGTCTATTCTTGACTCATGCCGCCTTTCGGCCCGGTTTAACCGGAGCATTGTCGTCAAACAATTCAGCGAGCTTCTCGGTCATGGCGCCGCCGAGTTCTTCCGCGTCAACAATAGTCACGGCGCGCCGATAATAACGCGTCACATCATGGCCGATCCCGATCGCAATTAACTCGACCGGTGAGCGTGTTTCGATGTCTTCGATAATATGGCGCAAATGCTTTTCGAGATAATTCCCGGGGTTCACAGAAAGCGTTGAATCGTCGACAGGCGCACCGTCTGAGATCATCATGAGAATGCGGCGCTGCTCTGGGCGCGCGAGCAATCTCTTATGCGCCCAGTCAAGCGCTTCTCCGTCGATATTTTCTTTCAGCAGTCCCTCGCGCATCATGAGACCAAGATTTTTGCGCGCGCGCCGCCACGGGGCGTCGGCAGATTTATAGATGATATGCCGAAGATCGTTGAGCCGCCCAGGCGTCATTGGCTTCCCGGATTGGAGCCAGAATTCACGCGCCTGCCCGCCTTTCCACGCCCTCGTCGTGAAGCCAAGAATTTCTGTCTTTACACCGCAGCGCTCGAGCGTTCTTGCAAGAATATCGGCGCAAGTCGCGGCCACCGAAATCGGTCGTCCACGCATTGATCCGGAATTATCGATCAGAAGGGTCACAACCGTATCGCGGAAATTCGTATCCTTCTCATGTTTGAAAGACAGAGGCTGCTGTGGGTCGATCACGATGCGGGTCAGCCGCGCTGGATCAAGCGTGCCCTCTTCCAAATCAAATTCCCATGCACGATTTTGCTGGGCCATAAGGCGGCGTTGCAAACGGTTCGCGAGACGAGCAACCACGCCAGACAAATGGCTGATTTGTTTATCAAGATAAGCTCGAAGCCGCGTCAACTCCTCCGCGTCGCAAAGATCTTCTGCATCGATAGTTTCATCAAATTTGGTCGTAAAGACGCGATAATCAGGCATACGGTTTTCGCGCGTCGTCGAAGGTGGTGGACGGCTCGCCTCTGAGCTTTCATCGGCGTCCGTACTGTCCTCGTCATCAGGGGCCTCGCCATTCGGGCCATCCTCGGAATCGGCCATACCGTCTTCCGTTTCCTCTGTTGTTTCTTCAGAACTCGCAGATTGTGCATCTTCGCTTGATGCCTGCTCTTCTGTCTCGCCTTTATCCGATTGTTCGCTTTGGCTCTCTTGCTGGCTATCGTCAGCGGAGTTATCGTTCTCCGGCTCACCCTCCGCTTCTTCGGCCATTTCCAGCTTAACGAGAACATCACGCACAACACGTGAGAATGCCCGTTGATCTTCCATTTTGTCTGCGAGGTGATCGAGCGTCGGGCCAGCCTTTTCTTCGATATGGGATCGCCAGAGATTGACCAAGGGCTCAGCTGCTCGAGGCGGCTTTAATCCGGTTAGGCGTTCGCGGACAATCATCGAGAGCGCTTCTTCAATAGGCGCGTCGGCCACTTCACGAACAGCGTCGAAATTGCTTCGCGTGAATTTGTCCTCAAGCATTGCCGTAATGTTGGCTGCGACGCCCTCCATCCGTCGTGAGCCAATGGACTCGCAGCGTGCCTGTTCGATGGCATCATAAACGGCTCTGGCGGCTTGTCCCTCGGGTAACAAGCGACGATGTACTGTGTCGTCATGACAAGACAGCCGCAGGGCCATGGAGTCAGCATGGCCGCGCACAATTGCCGCATCGGCTGCTGTCATTTTGCGTGGAGGTTCTGGTAGGCGTGCTTTATCTGCCAGCAAGGCAGGTCGATCATTTGCAAAGGAGATATCGAGCTCCGCTTTACCGGCGATCGCACGCATCGCCCCGCCAACCGCCCGTTTGAACGGTTCCGTCGGCGCTTCACGCGGTTGTGCTGGTTTGCGGTTCGAGGTCGACACGATGGTCGTTGTTCCTTAGAAATAAATCATCAGCTCAATGCAACATTCAGCGCGCTTTCAGGCAATTCCTCGCCGAAGCTGCGTTGGTAGAATTCAGCGACAAGCGCCCGCTCTAGCTCATCGCACTTGTTGAGGAAGGTCAGCCGGAATGCCATGCCGACGTCTTGGAAAATATCTGCATTCTCCGCCCAAGTGATCACAGTGCGCGGGCTCATGACTGTTGAAAGGTCGCCGTTCATGAAAGCTTGCCGAGTTAGATCAGCAAGACGAACCATTCGATTAACGGTGTCTCGACCTTCTTTGCCCGTATAGTGCTTGGACTTCGCAAGCACGATATCGACTTCCTTGTCGTGCGGAAGATAGTTGAGGGTCGTCACGATCGACCAGCGATCCATCTGTCCTTGGTTGATTTGTTGCGTGCCATGATAAAGGCCCGAGGTGTCGCCTAATCCGACCGTGTTGGCCGTTGCAAAGAGGCGGAACGCGCCGTGGGGACGGATGACTCGCTTTTGGTCCAGAAGGGTGAGCTTGCCTGACAGTTCCAAAATGCGTTGAATCACGAACATCACATCAGGGCGGCCTGCATCATATTCGTCAAACACCAGCGCAATATTGTTTTGTAGCGCCCAGGGCAGGATACCATCTTGAAATTCGGTGACCTGTTTGCCGTCCTTCAGGACGATCGCGTCTTTTCCTACCAGATCGATGCGCGACACATGGCTGTCGAGATTGATGCGGATACAGGGCCATTTCAGACGCGCGGCGACCTGTTCAATGTGGGTCGATTTCCCGGTACCGTGATACCCTGTCACCATCACGCGCCGATTGCGCGCAAAGCCTGCCAAAATGGCCAGAGTTGTCTGCTTGTCGAACAGATAATCGGGATCAAGATCCGGGACGTGTGCGTCCGCGACCGAATAGGCTGGAACCATCATGTCGCTGTCGATACCGAAGAGGTCGCGTGCCGAAACTGTGACGTCTGGCATTGCGGGGGCGGTCTGGTGGGCAGTCACGATATCAAAACCTCACATCAAAACCGGCGGATCATCTCCGCCGGTTGGGTCATCAAGCCGATCAACGGGTCCGGGATCGGATTTCTAAAAGAACTTCCGACGACACTGTATCAGGCGAGGCCAGCAGTTTTCAATGTATTATACGCGGCAATAATCTCGCGGAATTGATCTTCGAGGGAGCGGTCGCCGCCATTGGCATCCGGATGGAATCGTTTGACCAGTTCCTTATAGCGAAGACGTATCGCTTCGGGGCCTGCGGTTGTCTCCAGCGACAGGGTTTCGAAGGCTCGCAGTGTCACCGGACCATATTTTGGTTGAACCGGCGCGGTTTTTGCTCGTTTTCTCCCCTTGTCTGACCCTGAAAACAGATCAAAGGGATCCACATAGACCGTATCTTCGGGGGTCTTGCGCGGCCGCCTTTTACCACTAGCGGCATTTTCTCCAAGCTTCCACGTTGGTCTATGGCCGATAATTGCGTCTTTTTGGTATGACAGTATGGCGTCATCGGTCATCCCTGCGAAATAATTGTAATTTTGATTATATTCGCGCACATGAGCCATGCAGAATTGCCAGAACCTGCCCTCTGAACCGCGCCCTTTAGGAGCGCGGTGGGGTCCGGGTTCATTGCATCCCGGATGTTCGCAGCGCGGTGGCTCGGCCTCTGCAGCGTAACGCTTGCTCCTTGGACCGATGCGGATCTTGTCGAAGAGTTTCGAAGACTGGCTCATAATGCCATGTCATAATCTCCGGATGCCCTATCGGGCAAGCCTTGCACCTGTTTTGTCGCAGCGATAAGGCTCCCAACACATTGGGTCGGAAGAGGGTTAAAGCAATGTCTATGCGCGAAGTTATGGAAAATAAGCTCCGTGCGGCGTTTTCTCCTGTAGAACTCACGGTGGTCGACGAATCACATCGCCATGCCGGTCATTCCGGTGCTCGACCCGGGGGCGAGACGCATTTTGCGGTCTTCATTGTTAGCCCGGCATTCGCCGGACAGTCACGTGTCGCCATCCACCGGGCTATTAATGATGCGCTGAAAGACGAGTTTGCAGCTGGGGTTCATGCTCTCGCAATCTCGGCCAAGAGCTCTTAGCCCAGAGCAACCAGTGCTCCGACTCCGATGAGGATTAATGCCATTCCGACCCATTCGCGGCGGGTTGTCTTTTCATTGAAAATGCCGCGGGTCGCGATTTGTGCATAAATCATCTCGACAAGCCCAAGGGTGCGTACATTGGCAGCCGAAGTGAGAGCAAAGCCGATAAACCAGAGCTGCGAGGCGGCTGAGCCCATTAGTCCTGCGAACAGCGAGCTTCTCCAGACTGTAATGCTGCCTGTGAGGGCTTGCCTGTCAAATGAAGCCATATAGATGAGCAAAATTATGCTTTGCATCCCCAAACTGACTGTCAACGCGGTTGACGCACGCAGCAAGAAAGGCCCATCTCCAAGCGCAACAATCGCGCCACGGAAAAACACCGAGGAAAGCGCAAAAAATCCGCCAGCAGCCAGCCCAGCAAGGGCTGGCCTTAATCCGGATGCAGAAAGTCTCTCCTTTGGATTCAATACCATGAGTATCACGCCCAAAGTCGCGACGAGAATTGCCCACGACGCGTGTAATGACAATGGATCACCCAAGACGAGTGCCCCAAAGAGCGCCACCTGCACCGGTTCTGTCTTCGTGTAGGCGATCGTCACCGAGAATGAGCGCGATTGCATAGCCCATAACATCAGTGCCGTTGCCGTGATCTGGCATAATGCACCCGCGAATGCGAAGCCAACAAAACTCGGATTAAGCGCCGGGATGGTCGATCCGGTCATAACGGCAGCCAGGACAAGAAAGATCAGAGCGAACGGGAACCCGTACAAAAAGCGAACTTGGGTCGCACCAATTGCACCCAAAGACCCAATGAGGCTGCGTTGCATGGCGTTCCGCGCCGTTTGCAAGCCTGATCCGATTAGGGTGGTCACAATCCAGAGGGGCGGCATGATAGTCCTATGAAAAAAAGATCACCTAATCGCGCTCGTAACCCTGATAGACCTTAGCGATGCTTCCGTCGACCGCTTGAACCCGCTAGGAGAAGCAGAAAGAGAACAGTGTCCGCTGTGATAGGTAAGAGGAAGCGCGTGCATGACAATAGGGCAAAGTCGCAGTGGGGGCATCTTGTTAGCCCTGAGCGCCGCGTTTTTTTACGGCTTCAATATCACATTTGCGAAAATTGCCGCCGGCCTCGGGGTTGGGGGCGCCATGATTGTGGCCGAGCGTGTGCTTGTCATGATTGCGATTGGGCTTACAGTTGGACTGATCCGCAGGGTGTCCTTCCTTGTGCCACGGGACGAGCGTTTGCCTCTCGTGTTGTTGGGGCTGGGCTCAACCGGTGTGTCGATCTGCTATTTGTCTTCGGTGGCGTTTATTCCAATCACGATCGCGGCCGTTATCTTTTACACTTTCCCAATTCTGATCGTCTTGCTTAGCCCCATCGTTGATAAAAAGCCTTTGACATTCGCTATGGTGATTATCGCCATTTTGGCCTTTTTCGGTGTCGTTCTTGTGCTTGGAACAACGCAGGGTGATCTTGATCCACGCGGTCTCGCTCTTGCGGCTGGAGCCAGTCTTTCAGCCGCACTGCAATTTTTTGCTGGTACGCGCTGTCATACAACATCGGCACCAGCTAAGGTCGTGTTGACGCAAGCTATTGTTCTGCCCTTTGCACTCGGAACCTTAATTCTTACCGGCGCACAATTCGCCCTTGAAACCCAGATTAACGCATTCGCCCCAATTTGGCTGACGATCGGGGGCTTTGTGCTCGGCTTTGGCTTCCAAATCTTGGCCCTAGCCCGCATCTCGGCACCACTAGCCGGGCTTGTCTTTTGTCTGGAGCCTGTCGTCGCGGCGCTGACATCTGCCCTTGTGCTCGACGAGCGCCTTTCATTTGTGCAATATTTTGGAGGTGCGTTGGTAATATTTGCTATAACAGCCACGGTTGTCGTGGAAGCCCAGAAAAATTCTTTTTTAAATCCGGCGAAGTCATAATGGCAAAGTCTTTGAAAATTCCCGTTACTGTTCTGACCGGTTTCTTGGGAGCAGGAAAAACAACGCTAATTAACCGACTTCTTCAAAGCGAGGCTCTGAAAGATACAATCGTGATCGTCAATGAGTTCGGTGAAATTGGGCTGGATCATCTGTTCATCGAAACGCGAGACGATGGCTTAATTTTGATGGAGTCGGGTTGTCTTTGCTGCACAATTCGTGGTGATTTGGTTGATACGCTCAGCGATCTCATCGCAAAGCGTGGTGATGGTGAATTGAAATCTTTTCGACGTATCGTGATAGAGACCACAGGCTTAGCCGATCCTGCGCCTATTCTCCAATCGTTAATTGCCCATCCCGATATCACCGAATTTTATAGCGTTGACGGCGTCGTGACATTGGTGGATGCCGTTAATGGTCAATCCACGCTGGATAATTATGCAGAAGCCGTCAAGCAAGTGGCGATCGCTGATGCAATTGTTCTTACAAAATCAGATTTGGCTTCGAGTACTGACGCGCTCCGAAAACGGCTCGCAATGCTCAATCCTGCGGCCCAAATATTTGACGGTGCGATTGGCGAAGCCCAAGTTGAAAATGTGATCGGTATCGGATTGTTCGACATTGAAGCAAAATCACCTGATATCGTAGCATGGTTGCGTGCCGAGTCCTATAGCGCTGATGCTCCGCACGATCATCATCACCATCATGATAATAGCAACGGTCACTTTCATCAGCCAGGCTATCAGCAGTCTCATGATGTCAATCGGCACGATGAACACATTCGTGCTTTTTGTCTTACCAGCGATCAGCCGGTCTCACCGTCGACGTTTGAAATGTTCCTCCAATTGTTACGTTCCGCGCATGGTGAAAAGCTGCTTCGCATGAAGGGTATAGTTGCATTGAGCGACGACCTTGCTCGTCCGGTCGTTCTGCATGGGGTGCAACATGTGTTTCACCCTCCGGTTAGACTTTTGAAATGGCCTGACGGTGATCACCGGACTCGGATGGTGTTTATCACGCGAGATCTTGATCGATCTTTTGTTGATGGGCTGTGGAACGCATTTCTCGGCCGCCCGGGGATTGACTCCGCCGATCGTGCCGCCATGCTCGACAATCCATTGTCGCTCCGCAATGCATAACGATGGGATCGAGTGCGAGTAGGGGGAACTGCGCGTGAGAGCCTTTAAACGTCTGGCCAGTGAGATTGCCTATTTGCGTGGAGCACTGAGGACACTTAATCGCGTGAAACCGATTAAGTCAGCTCCCAATTTAACAATTTCTGAGCGCATGGAGGCTGTCTGTCAAAAATATGCGGATCGTCCCGCACTGATTTGGGATGGCGAGGTTGTAACCTTCCGGGATTTCGATGCTCGCGTAAATCAGATTGCTCGATGGGTTAAAAGCCAAGGGGTGAGGAAGGGCGATACAGTCGTCCTGTTGATGCCTAATTGTCCCGATTATCTTGCCATTTGGCTTGGAATTGCGCGCGCGGGCGGGGCAACGGCATTGTTGAATACCGGCCAGACGGGACAAGCGCTCGCCTATTCTGTCGCTATCGTCAAGCCGAAGCTGGCGATTGTTGCCGCTTCCTTGTTGGACGTCTATCGCGATGCCTTACCCCTCATTGTTAGCCCGCCTTTGGTTTTTGTGCATGGAGAAGTTGATGGCGGTACGCGACGAATCGATCATGAAATTCAGAGCTACTCTGCTCATTCGCTTGACCCCGAAGAACGTGTAACGCTTTCTCTCGATGACCGCTGCGTCTATGTCTACACCTCAGGTACCACTGGTTTGCCGAAGGCGGCTAATATCAATCATTACCGAGTCAATGCGATGGCGCTTGGCTTTTCGGCAGTAATGGACGTTCGACCGTCGGACCGAATTTATGATTGTCTGCCAATGTATCATTCGAATGGCGGCATTCTCGCTACCTTTGGGGTTCTAATCCAAGGTGGCAGTGTGGTGATCCGTGACAAATTATCAGTGCGAGAGTTTTGGAATGATATTTCGGCATATGGATGTACATTGTTTTTCTATATTGGAGAGGTTTGCCGCTATTTATTAAGTGCCCCGCAATCGCCTTTGGATCGACAGCATCGTGTGCGTTTGATCTGTGGCAACGGTTTGCGGCCGGATATTTGGGGTAGTTTCTCAGCGAGGTTTGGCATCAGGCATATTCGTGAATTTTACGGTGCAACAGAAGGCAATATTGCCCTGTTCAATTTTGATTCACGTCCCGGTGCGATTGGTCGGATTCCGAAATGGGCAGAGAAACGCTTTGTCGTTAAAGTTGTAAAATACGATGTCGAGACCGAAATGCCCACGCGGGACTCGAGGGGCTATTGCATCTTGTGCGCTCCTGGTGAAGTTGGTGAAATCATTGGTGAGATTATTGATGATCCAATGGTACCGGCAAACCGCTTTGAGGGTTATGCCGATCAGGACGCTAATAATTCGAAGATTTTGCGCCATGTTTTCACAGATGGTGATGCATGGTTTCGGTCCGGTGACCTCGTGACACGCGATATGGAAGGCTATTTCTATTTTATTGATCGTGTCGGTGATACGTTCCGTTGGAAAGGCGAAAATGTATCAACCAATGAAGTCGCTGAAACAATTAATGCTGTGCCGGGCGTAGTTGCGTCAGCCGTATACGGCGTTCCCATTCCAGGGCATGATGGGAAAGCTGGAATGGCGGCTATTTTGTTATCAGAACATGAGCCATTTGATCTTGATGCTCTGAGCTTTCATATCACACAGAATTTGCCGGCCCACGCTAGGCCGATATTCTTGCGGCTGCAGCGTGCGATGGATATGACGGGAACGTTCAAAATTCGTAAACTCGAGCTGATGCGCGAAGGATTATCGCCGAGCGATCAGGATGAGCCTGTTTATTGGCTTCATCAGGAAACCCACCGTTACCGGATCTTAGACGACTCAATGCGTTCAAATATCAAATCTGGCTTATGGCGTGCTTAGCCACGAGCGCGTAAAACGCGCCGCATGATCTTGCCAGTTGTGGTCATTGGTAAATCGGGCACGAATTCGATTTCGCGCGGATATTCGTGGGCCGAGAGATGCGATTTTACAAATTCCGTGATTTCAAGTTTCAACGCCTCTGTTGGTGATACGTTAGGACGCACCACTACAAATGCTTTTACAATTTCGGTCCTTAACGCATCCGGCTTACCGACAACTGCCGCAAGAGCGACTGCTGGATGCTTGATCAAACAATCCTCGACCTCAGCCGGACCAATGCGATAGCTCGATGACGTAATCACGTCGTCATCTCGCCCAATGAAGCGGATAAATCCGTCCTCATCCATTATGCCCTGATCACCGGTTGTCATCCAATCGCTGATGAACTTGTCCGTCGTTGCGTCGTCACGATTCCAATATCCTAAGAACATCACGGGATCGGGACGTGCAATGGCAATTTGTCCCACTTCGCCCGTCATGGCTTCAGTGCCATCAGGTTTTAGAATTGCTACACGGTGCCCTGGTACGGGCTTGCCGATAAATCCTGCCTTCACCATGTTCAGCGCGCCGCATGAACCGATAACAAGATTACATTCCGTTTGGCCGTAGGCCTCGTTTATCGTTATGCCAAGCGCCTCTTGCGCCCATAACAGTGTTTCTGAACCTAACGCCTCGCCGGCCGATGCGATGCTGCGTAACTTAATGTCGTATTTTTCTCTTGGGTTTTTAATGGTTCGCAACATTCTCAGCGCCGTTGGTGGCACAAAAATGTTCCGGATGTTGAGTTTGCCTATGAGGCGCCATGCTTCGTCAGGATCAAATTTGTCGAATTTTTTTGCGACGACGGGCACTCCGAGTGCAAGCGATGGCAAAAGTCCATTCAAGAGCCCTCCTGCCCAAGCCCAATCTGCCGGTGTCCATAGGAGATCGTCTGGTTGCGGAAGGAATTCATGCACCAGTTCGAAGCCTGGAAGATGGCCGAGCAACACGCGGTGGCCATGCAACGCCCCTTTTGGCTGGCCCGTTGTGCCCGACGTATAGATCATCAAAGCCGGATCATTGGGTGTCGTTTCACTATGGAAGAATTCCCGGCCGTGCCTGAGCAGGGAGGTGTTATAGTCGCATGCATCTCCGTCATCGCCGTCGACCGATAGCAGTAATTTTAATACGCCGGTGTCAAACCCCGTGCTTCGGAGTTTTTCGATGCCTGCGGCATTGGTGATTAGGCCCGTCACGCCTGCGTCATTTAGGCGATATGCTAATGCATCGATACCAAACAGGACGGCCAAGGGCAGAGCAACTGCGCCTGCTTTATAAATCGCAATGTGACTCTCTGCGACTTCGCGTGACTGTGGCAGTAGAATTGCTACGCGTTCGCCGCGCCCAATTCCTGATTGTCTGATCAGATTGGCCAGCTGGTTGGAACGATCTCGTAACGCACCATAACTAACTTTTTCCACGAAGCCAGTGTCGCGCACATCGAGAAGCGCTAGGCGATCAGGATCCCGTTCCGCCCAAACATCACACACCGCTACGCCAATATTATAGCGTTCCGGAATATCCCATTGGAACGCCGCATAGAGCTCGGCCTCAGTCCT
>Ga0164296_1000794_pt1 | contig 36118 bp, 37 predicted proteins | sample GEODES057metaG_FD_113533 | JGI IMG/M metagenome (GOLD analysis project Ga0164296, IMG submission 113533) | Dystrophic lake water microbial communities from Trout Bog Lake, Wisconsin, USA - GEODES057 metaG | ecosystem: Environmental > Aquatic > Freshwater > Lake | place: USA: Trout Bog Lake...
CCGCTGGGCCGGGTCGACAGATCAACGCCAAGGCATTCAAGAGCCGGTCGTAGTGAGAGTCAGACCCAACCCAGTGACAGACCAATCATGCTCACAGTCGTAGCTGTCACCCTTTGATCCGACTGAGGCAACCGCTCCCGCTTCCTCCAGTCGCTCGGTGTAGCGAATGGAGAGATATTGGACGCCGCGATCCGAATGGTGAACCAGGTGCGAGAGGTCCTGGTCTCGCCGGGCGTAGACGGCCATCTCGAGTGCGTCGATCGCCAAGTCGCTGCGAAGCGACGTCGACACCTGCCAGCCGACCACTCGCCTCGAGAACACGTCGACGACGAAGGCCACGTAGACCCAGCCGGTGTGGGTCTTGACGTAGGTCAGGTCGGCAACCCAGAGCCGGTTGGGACCGGGCGCTGTGAAGTCCCGCTCGACGAGGTCAGCGGGCCGAGGCAGACGGTCGTCGCCCAAGGTCGTGACCTTGAAGGCTCGACCCCGTCGTGCTCCGACGAGGCCCATGTCGCCCATGAGTCGCTCGACGGTGCAGCGAGCGACGCTGATGCCCCTCTTGTTCAAGGCGACCCAGATCTTGCGGGCGCCGTAGACGAAGTGGTTCTCGTCGTAGGTGGCCTGGATCTCTCGGACCAGCTCCTCGTCTCGGACCGCTCTGGCGGACGTCAACCTGGAGATCGTTGCGTAGTAGGTGGCGGGAGCGAACTGCAGGGCTTTGCAGATCGGCTCGACTCCCCAGGTGGTTCTGTTCGCTTGAATGAAGCGAACTACCTCTTCGTTCGACCGTCGAGCTCGGTCGCGAAGAAAACCGACGCTGCCTTCAAGATCTCGTTGGCTCGGCGGAGCTCACGAACCTCCTTCTCGAGGGCCTTGAGCCTCGCCTTCTCATCGGTGGTGAGGCCCGTCCGGGCACCCCCATCGACCTCAGCCTGTCGGACCCAGTTGCGCAGCGTCTCAGGTGTCATCCCGAGCATGCCGGCGATCGCCGTCATCGTCGCCCACTCGGAGGGATACTCCGCTCGGTGCTCAACGACCATCGTCACTGCTCGCTCACGCAGCTCCGGGGAGTAGCGGGTGTTCCTTGCCATGGCTCAATCCTCTCAAGGGAATGAGCCTCCAGGAAACCCGGTGTGATTCAGATCGCCGATACCAAGGAGCAACTTGATGACCCCTGCGGCTATCTTGCGGCTACAAATGGAAACTTCTCGGACTACAGATCTTCTTCAGGACCCATAGCCATGAAGAATTTTTCTAACTCCATACTGGCGGAGAGGGTGGGATTTGAACCCACGGACCGGGTCTCCCCAGTCAAGTCATTAGCAGTGACTCCGATTCGGCCGCTCTCGCACCTCTCCCGAACTTTCTGTGGTCAATTCCCAGTTGCCTGGGAACCGTGACAGAACGAGGGCCCCATGGTACAGGCTCTTTGATAGAGCGCCAAAAGGTGCAGGAAAATGGATCTTTCATGTTCGCGCCGGAACTGACCCCCTGAAGGGGAAGGCCGTGACAGAGCAAAAACCGTTAAGCGCCCATTGAAGGCTTGTTCAACTGGATCACCTACTGGGCCTGCCTGAGATTTGACCTAAACAACGAGACGAGTGGTACTCAACCTAGGGGACCTACCCTGCGAGAATGTCTACACTCGCTCCTGGACCTGGTGACTTTTGCTCGTAAAAAATCTTCGCAATTAGGGAGGTCGTCATCGAGCCTCTCCAAGTCATGGTTGGCAAAGTTCTCCTGAGTCAGGGTATGGATTCGGTTCAATCCATATTCTCCATGATCCGGTGTCGATAGATCTGAGCATGCGTCATCCTCTCCACCATTTGGCAGAATCAGACTTTCGGCTCTCTCACTGACTCTCGTCAGGGCTGGTTTCTAGTTCCGCAGGGTTTCCGCTCCCATTGACCCAATCTTGACTCTTCAATGAAGCATTACATGCAACTTGTTGCTGCAAGTCGTTACGACCGTGACGGTTGAATCAGATTGGTGATTGGCCCTGGAAAGAGAGTCCGAGGACAATTGGATCAGACACGTCAGAACCTGTACTAAACGTTGCCGTTTGGCTCCAGTTTCCGCCCCCAGTATTTAAGTTACCGAGAGCGACGGGACCTGAAGCGTTACTGGTTGTATCGGTCCAATAAAATTGATTCGAGGGAGTTGCGGGGTCGCACGACCAGCTGTAGGTCACCGTATAACTCGTACTAGCAGTGACCGGAACAGGCTCGCTTTGGAACTGGGTGCTTGGGAATGAACTAAATGCATTCGCGAGTTCTGAACCCGGACCAGATGCGCCGGTGACTTTGATAGCGGCAGTGAAGTTTGAACAACCATAAGCGTTCCAATCGGTGATGCCAGCACCACCAAAAGTAAAGCTGAAGGTGAAATCTGCGGTGGGCGTTGTTGTGGTTGTGGTGGTGCTCGACGTTGTGGTTGGAGCTGGCATCGTCGTCGTTGGTGACGCGACGCAGGCGGCTGCCGCAGGCTTTACGGTTGCTTGTGAAACGAGGAGTCCGCCCCCAACGAGAACCAGGACCATCACAGCTACGCGGCCCTTGGCACTGCGCAGTAAGAAACAACCAATGACGGCGAGTACGAATCCAATGCCGAGAACAGCCAGAAGATTTGATCCAGTTGAGGCAAGACACTGGTTAGGCATGAGGTTCCCTTTCGCAAGAAGTTGATTCTAGGGTACGACAAAGGGTACCCAAGATCAGGGTTTGCTGCAGGTTTTAAGTCATTGTGAGCGGGGCTTCCAGAGAAACGTCCCGGCTACACCTCGACGACCGCCAACTTGGCTGCAACTGGATCTTCAAGTCGTCAATTGCTTGAGAGCGGAGTTGTGATGACACGCCGCGGAATTGCGGTTGTGGCAATAAGTCGTCGCAGGAAATCTCGTTCTTTGAGCGACGCGCTGCGTTAAGTCTTGACCCTTCGTAGGGGTTGATGAGGAGCGTGACGTTTGCTGTGCATTGAAGCGAGGCACCTTTGAGAAGGTCGAGGAGCACCGGACCATAGAGAAACTCCGTCGGTGCACTTCGGCGGTGTGCGCCACCTCAAGCCATGGCGCCAAAGCACCAGGATCGCACCACGCCACGCCGAACCGTTGGAGTCTCTAGGGCTATTTTGCAACTACAAATGGCACCTTATCGGGCTCCAGGGCTGCTCTAAGACCCATAGAAATAAAGATTTTCTAAGTCATAGGGCTGGTGAAGGGCTATCACCAACTCGTTAGCAGTGGCTCCGATTCTGCCACTCTCGCACCTTTAATCTGAAGAATCCAGCGAACTTGTCCCTCAAGGATCCAAATCGGAGCCGATGAGTGACTCGGCCAAGAAGGGATTTCGTTTCTCTCGAAGTTCCAGCTTGAGCTCTCGAGCCTTGCGTCCTCTTGCTTGTTAACTACAAGGCAAGGACATTACTTTGAGCCACTACTCGAGCCGAAACTCTTCGAGCACTCAGGACCGGAGTGTCACCGATTTCCCTAGTGGCTTTGCAACCGCCGCCTTCTCGTGGCGAGAGCAGTTGCACCGCCGACCACCAGGGCACCGGAAGTCAAGAGCAATGCACCCAAGTTGCTTCCCGTCGAGGCGAGCGCTGCAAGAGTGATGCTCGGTGAGGACGACGAATATTCGCTTGTGCCCACGACGTTGGTAGCTGCAACCTGGAAGAGGTAGGACGTGCCGGGAGTGAGACCAGTCACCGTGCACGACGTTGCAGTGCCCGTGCACATGGTCGCTGTCGTCCAGGTTGCTCCACCATCGAAGGAGTACTGGACGGTGTAGCCAGTAATGGGGCTGCCACCCATGGAGATGGGAGCGGTCCATGACACCGTTGCAGAACTTGTTCCTGGTGCTGCATTGACTCCCATGGGTCTGCCGGGCGCATTCCCAGGATCGATTTCGGAGACTGTGTTGTCAAGGTCGTTGGTCACCCAGATGTTATTGCCATCGGAAGTGATACCACCAATTAGAAAGTTTCCTCCCACAGGAATCGTGTTGAGGATGTTCCCCGAAGTTGCATCGAGCTCAAATACTGCGCCGGGCGAAAAACCCATTCCGGCCACCCAAACAAATTGGCCGTCAGAGTAGATCCCATCTGGAGACGTCCCGAGCGCAATCGAATCGGTAACGGTAGCTGTCGCAATGTCCAACTTGGATACGCTGTTTCCGCCCTCATTGGCCACCCACACGTCGGTTCCATCAGAAGAGACGGCAACCGGCTGATTGAAGGATCCATCGGAGATCGTCGCAACTGGTGAACCGGAAGCAGCGCTCAGTTCAGTTATTGAGTTGCTATTGAGGTTTGCAATCCAAACATGGGTGCCATCGGACATGATTCCGTCCGGTCCCGTGCCGACAGGAATCGTCGAAATAACGGCTTTCGAAGTTGCGTTGATCATCGAGACGGTATTGTCGTCGTGATTCGAAACCCAAACATTGGATCCATCAGACCAAATGCCTTCAGGACTGTGACCGACAATGATCGGTGGACCCACAACCTGCCCAGTGGCGGCGGTACCGAGCAGTTGATTTCGCCCCCGGGCCTTCACGATGCGCTCTTCTTGAATTGCTTAGGAGGCTCCACGTACGTAGTTCCACAGAACTCTGATGGGACGGCCGGGACTCCTGTGGCGGTCGCTGATCTGTCGAGCGAAGGCTCTTTCGGGCTCGCTGGTTTCTGCAACGGCACGCTCTGGGAGACAGGACTGGGTGCATCCGTCTACAGCGTGACACCTATCCCGTCTGACCTGTGTGTTCCTCAGGGCGTCACCGCTGCGGCTTCAGGCACCACGGCCACGGTCTCGTGGACGCCAATTCCTTACGGCGTGACTTCGTACACCGCCACTGCGTCGACGGGCCAGACCTGCACGGCAACTGCCCCGGCAACGTCGTGCACGGTCACGGGCTTGGCGCCTGGGACTGCCGTCACCTTCACCGTGACCGCTACCTACCCAGCTGGAACGTCAGCACCTTCTGATCCTTCGTCTCCTGTGACACCGACAGCCTCCGATTCCGGTGGATCGTCCACGCCTGCCAAGTTGGCTTCGACGGGATTGGATGGTGGCCAACTTGTGCTCATCGGCCTCTTGCTGAGCCGTCGGTGGTCTCGGTGGCATGTTGGTCCAACGTCGGCGTCGAGCATTTCACTAGATCAAGAGGCTTGCGCAAGCGGGCCAAGTCCTGACGCAAGAACCGGGAGCGCTACGTCGACGTGAACCCTCGTGCTTCGAGGAGGCCGTAGAGGGCGGCGCTTCCTGGGGCCCACTGGATGGACTCCAAGATCGACGTGTTCGCCGTCAGGAGTGAGAACCCGAGGCCATTGGAGCGAACCAACAGCCAGAGGGCATTTGCTTCCTCAAGGTGCTTGGGAGCGGACTTGCCAAAGTGCTCGTCGACAAGTTGGTGTAGGACTTTCGCGCTCTCGGTGAACTGGCGCTTGAGCGAGCGGGCGATCTTTGAGTGGTGGCGCGCCGCCACGACCGTCTCGAGTCGAAGTTGGCGATAGGCGCGATTCTCATCTGAGACCAGAGTTCGAGCCATGGTTACGGAACGCTCCAGGTATTCCTCCCTCGAGATGCCAAAAAACGGCGTCAAATTCAACAGAACCATTTGGTCGACGAAGGAGGTGACCACCGATTCCATGAAGACGTCCTTGGACTCGAAGTCTCGATAGATGCTTGCAAAGCTTCGCTGCGAGGCCCTTGAGATCCTGTTTGCCGAGGCCTTCTCGTAGCCCGTCCTCGCAATGACGTGGAAGAGTGCGTTGGCAAAGTCCGTGTAGAGCTCATTGTCGGTCTGCACAGTGGGAAGCGGCAGGGTGATGGGTTCTGGCGACCGGGGCCGCTCTCGCGTGGCGGCGTCATTGTCGGATGCTTCTTTGAGCAGCTCGAGGAGCGCATCAGTGGTTGCTTGCTCATGCTCGGGGAGGACAGGGAAAATGAAAATGGCGCCTAGGAAGATGGTGACGCGAGAGATCGTCAAGGGAGCCCTGGTCGTACCAGCTTGTGTCACTAGTCGTCGCACGGCGCTGGAGACCGAGGTCCGGACAACGTCGCCGGTCAGGGGATAGCGCCGGGCAACTGCCAAAACCTCGACGAGGGCTTTCGACTCCGTCGACGGCTTAGCGAGTTCCTTGGCGAGCCTGTCTCGAGCATTCCGGTCTCCGTCCACGCACCAGGCGTGGAGATCATCCAAGAGGGCGTGGAAGTGTGCCTCAAGGATTTTTTCGAAGACGTCGCTCACCAGATCGTCGGCGGATTCGTAACGCGAGTAGATCGGCCCGATCGAGGTCTTGGCGTCGCTCGCCAAGACTTGGAGCGTCGTTTGATCAACCCCTCGAACTGCAATCGACTTCAGGGCAATCGAAAGGAGACGCTTCGAGGTGGCCTCGGTCTGCGATTGTCGAGTTCGACTCCTCGACTTGACCCCTGTACTTGCCATGACCAGATTCTAGGGCTTTTCTTAAAGTCCGACAGGACACTTGTGGCACCAGGAGAAGCGGATTTGAGGGACTTTCTTCGGTCCCTCTTTCCAGAGAACCGTGGGCGAGAATGCAGCGCCACCGACATTTGCCTCAAGAGTGACTCCCTGCTCTCACGGCTTGTACTTGCGAATCGTCTCGAGGTAGGAAGGTCTGCGAGTGGGCTTGGGTGATCCCAACGCCGAAGTCTGTTTCCCGCAAGGTTGCCTGGCGAGCGTCAACAGAATGAAAGGGGGTATCGACTTCGTGCACCGTGACGGGCCTCAGCGCAGGTCAGACCTATCTTTTCCGAGTTGCTGCGTCGAGCACCTACAGCACCGGAACATATTCAAACTCGAGTGACCCCATTACGTGGATGGATCCTCAACCGACGCCAGCCACTTCCTCGTCGCAAAACGCACCGACAAAACTTGCCGCTACCGGGTTGGATATTGCGAACTTGCTCGTTGCCGCCATTTTGTTCGCTTTCAGCGGAGTTCTCGTCGCAGCGGCCCGCCGCCACCGGCGATTGCAGACCTGAATCTCCACTGATGATCTCGGCGGTTGTGGGAACGATGACAACTGCCCATTAAGAATGGACGTACTGGGATATCACGACGCGAGATCCCAAACTTCAGTGCCCGCGCTCTTCAAAGAAGAGTTGACTCCCCCGTCGCGTCAAACGCACAGCGACAGCCGCTGTGGGCATGCCGCTGAGGCGCAGTCCAAGTCAGTGAGGCACAGGGACATAATTGGCGCTCAGCGACCTCAGAGGAATCTTTCAACAGCAGCAACGGAGAGATCGCGCGCTCTGCCAAATCTCTGAATTTCAAGAGCCGTCGTTCGAGAGAAGTGCAGTTGCAGTGCAGCCAAAAAATAAAAGACAGAACGCGTCTCCAGCCACGGCATTCCACTGCGCTCCATCCACAGTCGAACTTTCCAACTCAATCAATGTGCGTTGCAGAATCAAACCCAAGAGCCACACAGAAAGAGCGTCAGCATCAAGTTCAGGGCGAATCCATCCACGTTCTTGGGCTGGCTGTATAAATTCGCGAAGCTTGTTGAGAGCTTGACGTTGCGTGGCGGAAATCTTTTCTTGAAGTTGTGGTCGCCCCATGCTTGAACCAAGCACGTTCATACGTTGCATACGAAAACTTGCTCGTTCCGGAAGCCACGATGACTCGAGAATACGAAGCGCCCCCAATTGAAATTGTTCCCGAGTGAGTGCCTCGTGTTGGATGCCGTCAAGCATCGCCCACAGTTCATCAAGATGCCGAGAATATCGCTCCGCTTGAGCTGCAATAACAAGAGACTCTCGGTCTTGAAAGAAGTAATAAATCGAAGAGGTGGAGACTCCCGTTGCCGCCGCGATTTCCTGGACTCGCACGGCCGCCTCGCCACTTTCCTCAATGACGGCCATCGTGGAATCAAGGATTTTCGCTCGTGTCGAAAGTCCTTTTTTGGTTGTCATGAGTAAATAGTACCCGTTCAGTCTTTAGATTTACTTTAAAAAAAATTTCAAATGAGATCGACTCGTTGTCACCGCCGACCACCCCATCCAATGAAGCCCTCGCTCACCTGTCCGATGAACTTTCCGTCACTTCTCGACGAGCACTATCCTGCACCTATGGCCACGACGCTTGGCAAACAATTGTTTGGTACGGCACGAGATCTTTTTCGACAGGATCGCCACATGATTTGGCTTCCTATTCTCGGTGCGTTCTTTTCCTTGCTTGGCGCACTGATCATCGGCGGTGTCTTTGCCGGCGTGTTTGCTCTCGTGCATCTCCACGGTGCGGTCTATGTCGTCGCAGTTGCTGCTGCTGTTTTTGCCGCGACATTTATCTCCATCTTTTTCCAAATTGCAGTGATCTTTGCTGCCTCAACTCGGCTCAACGGCACAAGGCCAACAATTTCGGGATCGCTGGGAGCCGCGTGGTCTCGACGTCGCATCGTCGCTCCGTGGGCGCTTGTCGCCACCATCATTGGACTTGTCATTAATGCTCTTGAACAGCGAAGCGGCATAGCTGGAAAGGCAGCTGGGGTGCTCGGAGGATTGGCGTGGGCCGTGGCCACGTTCTTCGTGTTACCTGTTCTCGCCTTTGAAGATCTCGGACCATTTAAAGCTGTTGCTCGCTCAAGTTCACTTCTCAAAGAACGTTTCGGAGCTGTGGCGAGAACTTCGATTCGATTTGGCCTTGCGTATCTCGGCTGGTTCGCGTTATCGCTTGCTGCGCTTGTTGGGGGGATCGCACTGGCAGTCGCTGTTTCGCCAGCATTTCTCTTTCTCGCCGCAGCGGGACTTCTTGGTTTCATGTTTGTGGCGTTGCTGAGCTCAGTAGTCGGGCTCTACGTGCGAACCATCTTGTATCGCTATGCGACGAATCTCCCCACTCCGGGTATTGACCTAGATTTCTCGCAAGTCTTCACGAAAACTCGCTAAATCCCATCCGAAAGAAGCGTCACTATGTCTGATGAAAAGCGTCTCGCGCGTTTGGCGAGTTTGTTGAACCCAGCGACGACTGCCATTGTCACAAACGAATTACAACGAGGCATCATCGGACCCGATGTTCTCCTGCCACAACTCTCCGAACAGGTGCGAGAACGAGGAATGATTCCCAACGTCGCCCGCGTCTGTGACGCAGCTCATGCAGTGGGTGCTCGAGTCGTCCATTGCACTGTGGAAACCAGAAGTGACGGTCAGGGCTTTGCTGCGAACTGTGCCATCTTTGCGCTCTCGGAAAAGATGCGGTTGAAAAATGGTGTGGGCACCAACGATGCAGGGACTGAAGGCGCCAAATTAATTGAAGAGCTTGGCGATGACCCACGAGACATCATTGTCCCGCGCATCAACGCCATGACGCCGATGAACACCACCGGTCTTGATCAGATTTTGCGAAACATGCAGATAACGACAATCGTGGTGATGGGTGTTTCCGTGAACCTCGGCATCACGGGTTTGTGTCTCAGTGCACTTGACCACGGTTACCAGGTTGTTTTGGTTCGCGATGGCGTCGCAGGTGTTCCCAATAGTTACGCCGACCAAGTCATTGAGAACAGTTTGTCGCTGATTTCAACTGTGGTGACCGCTCAAGAAATTCTCGACGTCTGGCAGCAGGGATAGATCTAGTCACCTGCCTCGGCGAAGGCAGCATCGATCCAATCTTCAGGTGCTTCATGAGGATTTCCGCCAAAGGCCGGGCAACCTCTCGTTTTAAAAAAGCACCAGTCACAAAGTCGGCTCTTCTTCGATTCCCATCGCTCTTCTTCAAACGACATGGTGATGTCGCTCCAAATCTTGCGAATTTTTTGGCTCGTTCGCGCAAGCTTCTCGTCAGTGACGGTTTGGCGCACATCACCTTGGCTCTTCTCTTGTGCATTCGAAAACAACAGGCGAAGTTCATCCGCCACAATGCCTTGGTCCTCGCGCAACATCAGGGCATAGATCCACATGGCAAAAAATTGATCGTCAACGTAGCGAGGTTGGGGCGTCTTGCCTGTTTTGTAGTCACTGATATACCAACGCTCAGTGCCGTCAGCCCGGGTGAAGTGATCGAGTCGGTCAATGATTCCAAAGAGAGGGACGCCGTCGACTTCAACTCCAATGCGAAGTTCGCGAGCTTTTGGTTGATAGGTGCTCAGTCGTTCGAGATCTTCGATCTTCTTTTCAAAGAAATTCGTGACAGAAAATCGCGTTTCGGCGAGTATGACGTTCCGAAGCTCCTCCGGTGATCGCTTCTTCCCTTTGGGCATTTCTGGGTCAAGGTCGAGAAAGGCGTCGTAATTGATTGCTTGTCGATCCAACCATTCACGCTGCGTCGCATTGTCCGCCAATACGTCGGCCCACAGGCCTGCTTCGTCTCGAAGATGCGCTTCGGGACTCCCTGCAGCGACCTCTGCTCGAGAACGACTGGGGTAGAGAAGTGTTTCCCACGCCGGCTCGATATAGGTCACTGCCGTCTCGAGTGTTCGCTGTTCTGGGGTGAGATCAAAAAATCGCTCAAGAACTGTATGAAAAAGTGTTCCTTTGATCATTGCCACTGAGGGTGGCGTCGCACAGCCATGCACGGTCTTGAACCAGTAGAGCTGGGGACAGCGATCAAAATCTTTTGCTCGCGACGGTGAGAGTCGAGACGGCAACTCTCGCTTGGCGCTCCCCTCATCGCTCATGCCGACGAGGCCTAGCCTTCTGCGTCTTCGCTCAGAGGGCCGGGCAAGGTCGGACCAGGACCACCAGCCCACAAGGGAAGATCGGGAGGCAAGACAGGAAGTTCCTCCACGCCACGAGCACTCAAAAACTCTGCCCAACCTTCCAAGTCATAGAAAGGGTGTCCGTCTCCTGCAATAAATCCATAAAGCTTGCACCCCTCTGGGCCGGCTTCCCAGGGACCAAAGGTGTCACCCCACTCCAGCATCAGATGCGTCCCAGCCCGACAGACCACGTCACCACAGCGGATTTCACCCTCCAAGATGAACACTGCGTGATCCCCTGTGTGGCCGTGGCGAGGTGAGAGGGCACCTGGATCCCATTCGTTATAGAAGGCGACATAACGCGGCGTCATCTCAATCCACTTTTCGCGGATGACGGCAATCGTGCCGTCGGCAAGTTTGAATCGCAACAGCACCTGAAAGGGTGTGTCGTCAAAGTGTTTGATTGTTACGCCACCGCGCATGTCGCCCCCCAGCGTTTCTTTCTGACCTACTGCTTAAACGAGTCGATCGTCCGCTTGATGTCGTCGGTCGAGAAGGACTCCTGTTCAGCGGCACACGCGAAGGGAGCCACTTTCGCTACAGCATCGAGCAAGTGGATGTTGATTGCTCGCTTCGTCTCTTCCAGCGCTTGCTGCGGCTGTTCGGCCAACCGCTTGCCCAGAGCAATCGCTTCTTCGAGCAACGTGTCCGCAGGAACGGCTTTTGTCGCAAGGCCGATTTCAACGCATTCTGCGGCGGGGATGCGCTCTCCAGTCAACAAGTAGTACTTGGCCTTCAAGATATTCATCATCACCGGCCAGGTGGCAGCACCGCCGTCACCGGCGACCAGACCAATCGACACATGCGGATCGGCCATAAACGTGTCTTCCGAAATGAGGACAAAGTCGCAACCCACTGCGACGGAGCAACCGAGTCCGACAGCCGGCCCATTGACTGCCGCGATCATTGGCTTCGGGCATTCGAGCATTGCGTTTTGAAGACGTTGCGCACCGCGCATTTGTTCTCGTCGAGTGTCCATCGATTCATAGCTGCGGATGAAGCCGGGAATGTCGCCACCTGCACTGAAGGCCTTGCCCGCACCCGTCAACACAATTGCTCGCACCGAGCGGTCGAGGGCCAGGTACTCCCACACCTCACGCATGCCGACGTGCATGTCGTCAGTGAAGGCATTGCGAGCATCTGGGTTGTTCATGGTCACAATGGCAACTGGGCCATCATGCTCAATGATGATTTCGGGGGTCTCCTGGTACGGCATGACAGATGGCTCCAGTCAGATAGAGGGCAAAAGTTCTCAGCCTTAAGTATGGCCCAGAGCGCCATACCGAAACCATTACGACAAGGAGCCTGCGCTCAAGTAGGGTGGCGGCCGTTGGCTCTGTCGGCGGGGGGACCGCCAAGAAGGATGGTCACAATGGACTTCATGCTGCAATACCCAGACGCTCACGGCAGCGACGTCAGTTTTCTCGATGCGGGCTCCGTCACTGATGTCGCTCGAGCAGCAGAATCTGCAGGCATAAAAGGGTTGGCCTTCACGGAGCACCCAGCCCCCTCAGAAGCGTGGTTGAACACCGGTGGCCACCAAAGCATCGACCCCTTCGTTGGTCTCGCCGCCGCAGCAGCCGTCACAGAGCAGTTGCGCCTCTTGACGTTTTTGACCGTTGTTCCCTACCGAAACCCCCTGTTGCTCGCCAAGACCGTGGCAAGTCTCGACATCATTTCGAACGGCCGTTACATCATGGGAGCGGGCGCCGGATATTTGAAGAGCGAGTTCTTTGCTCTTGGTGTCAATTTTGACGAGCGAAATGATCTTCTCGAGGAAGCCTTCGACGTGATGGGCTTGCACTGGTCAGGCGACGCGTTCTCCTATGAAGGGCGCCATTTTTCTGCAAAGAACGTGATGGCTCGTCCAGCACCGACGCAGAACCCCATTCCGGTATGGATGGGTGGCAATTCCAATGCGGCGCTTCGCCGCGCTGCGAAATACGCCACCGGGTGGATGCCAATGATGGGTTCCGCGGAAGTGGCGCAGACCGCCCGGACCCAAGCGATCGTGACGCCTGAAGATCTGGCCGAGCGGTTGGCCTACCTCAAGGAACAAGCTGGCGACGAAAAATATGCGTCGATGGATCTCGTCATTTCCTACAACGGCAACAACTTGACCGACTTTGACAAGAACATCGAGGAGCACCGAGATAACTTCGGTCGTTTGGCTGACATGGGAGCAACCTGGGTTGTGGTCAGTCGTGACTGGGCCCCAGCGCCGGCCACAACAGACTGGGTCGCCGCTTTTGGAGAGACCTTTCTGTAAAGCGTTTCTGGGGCGTCGTCAAGTTCTGGCCCATTTTCAGAACTTCGATACGTTTTCTCCTCTTTGTGCTTGATCGAAGTCCACGCGGCAGCGAGCGGGACTTGTCGGCTGCGGCGGCTGATCATGGAAGAAAATCTCCGCATCGTGGTCTTGAGCTGACTTTGAAAGACCCCTACGTCCCCTTGGAGAAAGCGGGGTCTTTCGATGGTCGAAGGTTTTCCGATACGGTCTGTGGTTGGAACAGAGAGGGACCGCATCGGAGATGAGCACCAAGGTCAGTGAAGTCAATCAAGAAGAGTCGGTCAGCGGCAAATATAGCCAGTCGAAGAATTACAAGTGGTTTGTTCTCATCAACACCACCCTGGCGATGTTGCTGGCCACACTTGATGCTTCCATCGTCCTCATTGCGCTTCCCAACATCTTCCGTGGCATTGGCGTCGATCCACTCAAAGCGTCGAACAGCTTCTTCCTCCTGTGGATGATTCTGGGCTTCATGGTGGTCTCGGCGGTCTTGGTCGTGAGTTTTGGCCGCCTCGGCGACATGTTCGGCCGAGTCAAGATGTTCAACCTTGGCTTCATCATCTTCACGACGTTTTCGTTGCTCTTGTCAATTACATGGATGCACGGAAGTGCCGCAGCAACGTGGCTGATCGTGATGCGGATCTTCCAAGGCGTCGGAGCCGCATTTCTCGTGGCTAATTCAGCGGCAATTCTGACTGATGCTTTTCCAGAACACCAGCGAGGCATGGCACTCGGCGTCAATCAAATTGCCGGCGTTTCTGGTTCATTCATCGGCCTCGTCCTTGGTGGTGTCCTTGCTCCCATCAGTTGGCGTCTCGTTTTCCTCGTCGCCGTTCCTGTCGGTCTTGCAGGCACTTTGTGGTCAATTTTCAACCTGAAAGAACTTCCTTTTGTTACGAACCGCAAAATTGACTGGCCCGGCAACATCACGTTTGCTCTTGGCCTCGTCAGCCTCATGGTCGGCGTGACTTATGGCATCCAGCCCTATGGCGGGCACATGATGGGATGGTCAAGCCCATTGGTCTTAGGTTTGATGCTGCTCGGTGTTGTGCTGCTCGGTTTCTTTGTTGCCGTTGAGCGACGCAGCCCCGATCCGATGTTTCATCTCGCTCTTTTCAAGATTCGAGCTTTCACCGGTGGCTCTATCTCTACGTTGTCTGCGGCCACTGCCCGGGGTGGCTTGATGTTCATGCTGGTCATCTGGCTGCAGGGAATTTGGCTGCCGCTTCACGGCTACAACTTTGAACAAACGCCCCTGTGGGCCGGCGTCGCCATGTTGCCGCTCACGGTTGGATTTCTCCTGTCAGGACCTCTCTCTGGCTATCTTTCAGACCGATTTGGTTCGCGACCCTTTGCAGTGACCGGCCTTATTGGTGCGGCTGTGACCTTTGCCCTCCTTGAGATGATGCCGGTCAACTTCAACTACTACTGGTTTGCTGTTGTCCTGTTTTTGAATTCCTTCTCAATGGGGATTTTTTCCTCGCCGAACCGCGCAGGCATTATGAATGCATTGCCGCACCAGCACCGTGGCGTGGGTTCGGGCATGAACGCAACATTCATGAATTCGGGCCAAGTCTTTGCCATCGGCATTTTCTTCACCCTCATGATCTTGGGAATCTCTACTGAATTGCACGGAGCCCTGACCGCAGGGCTGGTCGCACAAGGAGTCTCTGCTGCCAGCGCTGCCAAAGTCGCCAATTTGCCTCCAGTGTCAACGTTGTTTGCGGCCCTTCTCGGCTACAACCCCTTACAGCACCTCCTCGGCGCGCATACGTTGGCGCAGCTCACCCCCACAGCGCGTGCCACTGTCATCTCTCGCAGTTTCTTTCCTTCCATCATTGCCGCAGCCTTTAAAAATGGGCTTCGAGCGGCCTGCACCTTCTCGGTTTTCTGCTGCCTCGTCGGCGTGGTTGCCTCTGCCTTACGAGGCGGCAAATTCATTTATCAAGAAACCTTTGAAGATCCTGGACCCGTCGCCAATGCGCCATTTCCTCGAGACCCAGCAATTGATGCCGAAGTATTTCTTGACGCTGATTCATAGGCTCACAGCGAACGCTCGTACCAGACGCTGTTCCCCCAGCGAGGAAATCTCAGCACGTGCTCCGATAGGGTGACTAGGCACATGATGCTTTTCCCTCCTCATCGTCGCTTGCGCAATACCCGTGCTCGGTGTGCTCGAGTGTTGGCTCTCGGACTCCTTGTCGTGAGCACGACTGCTTGTTCGCGAGCCGTGATGGCGACACCAAACACCATCTACGTCGGTAACCCTGTCTTGCACCTCAATGAGGCTGAAAATGGTCTCACGGTGCATACTCCCACCGGCAACGACGTCGAGGTTTCTTTGACCGGGACGACGTGGGCGTTCTCTGTTAACCCACCAGATGTTCTTCAAGAAGTGGGAGCTGTGGTACTTCACGCTGGTGCCAATTGCGCGCAACCCGGTGAAAGCGCAGCTTGCGGCACGACAGCAATGAAATGGAAGACGCTCAAAACTGGTTCAGTCACCATCACCGCACAGCGGAGTTCGTGCGGTGAGGCGATTCAGTGCACGGCGAGCCAGGGTACCTACAGCGTGACCGTCGTCACCGGTCATCGCTAAGTCTCTCTTGGGCGCGTCTACTCTCAACTCCATGGGTACTGCGAACGATCATCCCCTCGTCGTGACGGTGACTGCCCCAGATGGGACTGGGCTGGTGGCAGCCATCGCTGGTGCCGTTGCATCGGCAGAGGGAAATATCCTTGATGTCGGCCAGCACTCTGATGTTGACTCATCGTGGTTTGGCTGTCGCCTCGAAATCGACCCCTCGGTCAAACGCCCCGAACTCGAGAACGCGTTGCAGACGCTCGTCGCAACACGGGGAGCATCGTGGCAACTTCACAGCGCTGAAGAGCGTCCGCGAGTTGTCGTGCTCTGCTCAAAAGCACTTCACTGCGTCAGTGACCTCCTTGCTCGATTTGCTCTCGACGAGTTGCGGTGCGAGCTTGTCGGCGTTGTGTCGGACTACGACACTGCTGCTGATCTCGTGGCTCGCCATGACGCGCCCTTCTTTCATCTCCCCACCACAGAGGATCGGACCATTCAAGAACAGCAACTTGGAACCCTCCTCGAAGAGTTGCAACCTGACCTTGTCGTTTTGGCTCGCTACATGCGCATCCTTCCGGCCGACATTACGGAGCGCTGGTCGGGGAAGATGATCAACATTCATCACTCCTTCCTTCCTGCATTTCCAGGAGCGAATCCCTATGCTCGAGCCCATGAGCGCGGCGTCAAACTGATTGGCGCAACCGCCCACTACGTCATCGCTGACCTCGACGAAGGCCCCATCATTGCCCAGAGCGTCGAGCGAGTGACTCATCGAGACAGCATTGACGATCTTGTCCGTCGTGGCGCTGACGTCGAGCGCGTGGTTCTGGCCCAAGCAGTGCGGCTTCATCTCGAACACCGACTCATGATTTTTTCTGACCGCACCTGTATCTTTGACTGAAGACGCTCGGCAATAATGAGCACATGACGAACGCTGCAGAAAGCTGGTTGTGCGATCTCGATGGCGTCTTCGTTCGCGAAGGAACGGTGATCCCAGGCGCAGGTGAGTTTCTCGCGAAACTCACCTCATCAGGTCGCAAATTTCTTATCCTCACCAATAATTCAATTTTCACTCCTCGCGATCTCTCCGCTCGCCTGAGTGACATGGGTCTCTCGATTTCGGAGACGCAACTGTGGACGTCTGCTCTCGCAACTGCACAGTTCGTCGCGACGCAGCGGCCCGGTTCAACTGCCTACGTAATAGGGGAAACAGGCCTCACGACGGCGCTCCACGACGTTGGCTACACCCTGACCAACCGAGACCCGGACTACGTCATTTTGGGAGAGACGCGTAATTACTCGTTTGACCAGATCACCACAGCAGTCAGGCTCATTGAAAAGGGAAGCCGTTTCCTCTGTACGAATCCCGACCCTACGGGACCTTCGCCCGATGGATCGCTTCCAGCCTGCGGCGCTGTGGCGGCGATGATTCAGCGCGCCACTGGCGTAGACCCCTACTTTGTTGGGAAACCAAATCCTTTGATGATGCGAGAGGGCTTGAACCGCATCGGTGGCCACTCCGAATCAACCGTCATGATCGGTGATCGCATGGATACTGATGTCATTGCGGGGATCGAAGCTGGCCTCTCAACCATCCTGGTGCTCTCAGGCGTGACCTCAGCCGAAGAAATCGAACGTTTTCCCTATCGGCCCAGCCGAGTGGTGAACTCCGTTGCGGACCTCATCGCCGAACTCTGAGTTCACGCCGCACTTTCTGCGTTGAGCGCACGTTCGACGAGATCGAGCAATTCGCGATCGCGGTCATAGGTAATGAGGTTTCGAGCATCGTCGATACTGAGCCAACGCATCTCATCGGCTTCGGGATTCACTGTGAAGGTGCCACCGACGATGCGCATCAACCAATACGCAACAATTTTTGGTCGACCCTTTCGGTGGACGTATTCAGTCACTCCCACAAAACGGTCAAGCACGCATTCCAATCCGGTTTCTTCAAGAGTCTCGCGAAGCGCGCACTCCTCAAAGCTTTCACCCGGATCCAATTTGCCCTTCGGGAACGACCAGTCTTCACGGTGAGGGCGATGAATGACGGCGATCTCGAGTGACCCGTGTGGGTCATCTCGCACGATGACGCCGCCGGCGGCACGCATCAAGTCATGAGGTGGGTTTTCTGGTTCAATCACGATCGCCATTGCTCCACGCATAGACCCGACGCTACTGAGCAAACTGGGCAAAGTGGTGGAGCAAGAGACCCATTTTTTTGGCTAGTCGAGACCCGCTCCATGACACCGTCGACTCTAGACGGCCTCTGACTCATCGCCACTCCCAAAGGACATGCCTACGATGGATCTCATGTTGACCTCGAGCGCAGTGATCGCGCTCAGCGCCCCCCGGGCAGTCTTTTTAGCGCTCGTCGGCATCGCTGCCGGAATTTTCAATGGCGTTGCCGGCGGTGGCACCCTCTTGACCTTCCCGGCACTCCTCGCGGTCGGAGTCCCAGCTCTCACCGCCAACATCACCTCGGCCGTCGGCATCGTGCCGAGCTATCTCGGTTCCATCACAGGATTTCGGCGCGAATTGATCGGCCAGTGGCCGCGGGTACGTTCGCTCCTTGTTGCACTTCTCTTCGGTGGGGGTCTCGGCGCGAGTCTGCTCCTGACAACGCCAGCAACCTCGTTTCGCTCCATTGTTCCCTGGTTAGTACTGGGAGCCACCTTGCTGTTTGCGCTCCAACCACTGGTCGTCAAACTGCTCCAAGACCTCCGGGCCGATCATCCCTCGCGACGCATACTCCTCCAAGTCGGGACGTTTCTCATTGCCGTCTACGGCGGTTATTTCGGTGCTGCGATGGGTGTGATGATGCTGGCCGTCTTCGGCATCGCTCTCACGGAATCCCTCGTCCGTGTGAATTCATTGCGTGCGGTCTGTTCTGTCATCGTCTGCCTCCTCGTCGCCATCATCTTTTTGCTCCATGGGCAAGTGGCATGGCTTCCTGCGGCGCTCATCGCCGGTGGAACCTTGATTGGAGGCTGGATCGGCGCCACCGTGGCTCGACGATTGCCTCCCATTGCACTGAGGATCATTGTCGTGGTGATCGGCACCGCCACTGCGCTCAGTCTGTTGGCGTAGCCCCGTACTTTATAAATCCGACCAGTTTGGTAAGATTTAGCCATGAAGCGTTTCTTCACCTTCCCAAACCCAGTGAATGACTACGCGGCTCGCACGGTGGCGACCGGTGTTGTGGTCCTTGCCGTGGCCTTCCTCCTGACTGGATGGGCGTGGGTACTCATTCTTTTGGCTCTTGGATTCGCCGCACGAGTAGCGGCGGGGCCTCGCTACAGCCCACTGGGTCAATTTGCGACTCGCGTTGTAGCTCCGCGGTTTTCAGTTCCCAAGCTCACGCCAGGGCCACCAAAGCGTTTTGCGCAAGCCATTGGTCTCCTCTTTTCGCTGAGCGCCTTGATTTTGTTCGCAACGCTTGGCACTGGGCCTGCCAAGATAGTGATTGGCCTGCTCACACTTGCCGCCTCGTTGGAAGCGTTTCTTGGCTTCTGCCTCGGATGCAAAATTTTTGGCATCTTGATGCGACTCGGGGTGATTCCGCACTCCGTCTGTGAAGAGTGCGGCGATCTCTCACGGCGCTACCCCGAGCTCAGCAAGTCGCGCTAAAAACCGAGACAGTCACTGCGCCCAGAGGGGCTTGGTCAAGACTGTCGCCTGTGTGCAGATGACTCGAAAACGTCAGGCTCGAAACCACGTTGTGAGTTGTGCTCGGCGTTTGGCGGAAAGTTCCTTCGCCTCTTGCAACGTGACGGGCTGGAGTTCGATGCTGTCGCCCGCTGCGCAGCGACCCAGTCGGCCAAGATCTGCATCGATCACCACGCCGAGGAGGGGATAGCCACCCAAAGTTGCGTGGTCCACGCCCAAAATCACGGGGTTGCCATCGGGAGGGAGTTGTATCGCACCAGTCACCACAGGCAGCGAAGCCACTGCCCGTGCGCGTCGCCGTAATGGCCCCTCGCGTGGCTCAAGGCGAAGTCCCACTCGATTTGATGAGGTAGCGACCTTGGCTTCGAGCCCCCGCAGCACCTCGAGCCCGCCCTCAAGGGCATCAAGGTGAGGTCCTGGGAGGAAACGAAGGAGTTGCGTTCCGATCTCGCTTCTCCATTGCACCCGACCGCGGAGGTGAAGTTCGGTCCCAACAGAGCCGATCACATCGCCGGGAGAAAGCCACCCAGGACCAAGGCCACTCAGCGAACAGGTCCCTGAAGACCCTAAGACTGACGGAACTATGGGGCCCCCGTGAATGCCGAGATAGCCGCGATGTCCCCGCCCGACGCGAACAACCGAAAGATGCTGCCCGGCGTGCACGCTGACTGGAATCCCTTCGGGAAGAAGGCGTCCATCAAGCAAGAGGTCTAGATCAAGTACCGCAAGTACTGCTGGTGCGAGGACGCGAGTCTCAAATCCACTTCCCGATATCTCGAGTGCCCCAGGGGTATCACCCAGAACTTGTTGGAGGAGGCCTGCTCGCTCAGGATCGGCCGGTCCCCCACGCGGGACCCCGAGAGCGGCAAGGCCAATTCTCCCCTGATCGACCACCGAGCAACCCGGAGGAGCGGCGACAATCTCCAGCACTTCGTGTACGCCTTGAGGCATTCCTTGCGGCCGAGGCTTCTCCTGGAAGGGGCGACTCGGCAAATTCGGCACACTTCTGAGTTTGACCAAATCTCCGGCTTGCAACAGCGATGGATTGACGCTCGAGGGGTCAAAAAACGTCATCGATGACCGTCCAAGCAGCCACCACCCTCCAGGAGAGGCTTGGGGGTAGAAGGCAGCAAACCCTGCAGCAATGGCAAAGCTTCCTTCCGGAACTCGAGCGCGAGGAGTCGCTCGACGTTCGAGCGTGGCAAGTGGTCCTTCGAGTCCTGAGAGATACGCAAATCCTGGAGCGAAACCGATGCACGCAACAGTGAACTCAGTTGACTCCACAGTTTGAACGAGTTCCTTGTGAGTGAGTTTGCAAAGTTCAAGCACCTCTGTGACGTCGTCCCCATCGAGCACCACATCGATGAGGTGGCGTGTGCGCTGCAGCGCACTGATCTCGCTTATCTCAGACTGCAGCAGTGCTGCAAGGTCATTCTCATCGAAGACGTCGTCTGAACTGATCAGCATCGTGCTTATGCCATTCACGATTTCAAACATTGTGGTGCCTTCTTGCAAAGAACGTGCAAACGCTGCAACGTCGACATCGTCACTGAACTCAAGTAAGACCGCACGCTCACTCAGGCGCCAGACACGCGCTGGAGAGATTGACAACGACATACGCTACGGCGCCGCTATGGCAATGCCACTGCGTTCAAGAGCGGCTCGTACTGCGGCGACGAGTTCGAGCACCGTTGGACCGTCGGAATGTACACACAACGTGGTGACCTCATGAACTCCGTCATCGGCCACGAGGCCGGTGGTGACCAGTTCGATCGCTTGGCGAGCGGCGTCTCGCGGATCTGTCAGCAACGCACCTCCTTCATCACGGGGCACAAGCCGACCTTGTCGATACCGTCGATCGCAGAAGCCTTCCTCGAGAACCGCAAGGCCGTGCGCTCGTGCACGAGCGACAGCCCGAGATCCTGCTGCCAATGTGACCGAGACGTCACGCTCGAGAAGCATCTGAAAGACAGCCTCGGCGAGCGCCTCGTCTTCACTCAAATCATGGTAGAGCTGACCATGTGGCTTCACACTGGTGACGACAACACCTTCTTCTCGCGCCAGCAGATCGAGTGCATCAAGCTGCGAGCGAAGTGACGTGAGCAGTTCTTCGAGAGAGAGCGCAAATCGTCGACGACCAAATCCTTCGCGATCTGGATAAGAGGGGTGCGCTCCGACTCGTGCTCCCGTGAGTCGACACGACTGCAGCGCAGCGCGCATCGATCCTTCATCGCCAGCATGAGCACCAGTTGCAATGTGCACTGTGCTCACGACTTCGCTAAGTGCTCGATCAAGTCCACGCCCTGACATCCCGAGAAGCTCACCAACATCAGCACTCAGATCAATCGTGCGCGCTTGCTGCATGTGGTCCATTCTCCCATTGATCTCTCGCTTTTTCATCATGCGGTCGGGACAAAGTGCATTGAATAGAGGGTTTCCCGAGGTGACTCCAACTTCTTCATCACCTTGGCTATCCTTTTTGAGGCGGAGGGCGCGTATGTCGTGCAGCCGAAATTTCTCTGGAGGGAGAAATTTCTTTTGGCACGGAGCCCGAAAGAAGACTGTGATAACCACGAGACGATCTCTATCCGCCGTGACCATCAAGGCACTCGTTGCCTTCGTGGTAGTCGGCACGCTCGGCCTCTCATTGATCGCGGGACCATTCTCACTTCGACCGAGCACCTCGGGGGCAACCACCACCGTTGGATCGTCGATCTCTGTCGGCCAAACCCTGCAGGTCGGCCAACGACTCCTCTCGGCGAACAACGCCTACCAACTCGTCATGCAATCTGACGGCAACCTTGTGCTCTATCCAGGGAACACCACGGCACTTGGCACCGCACTTTGGCATACCCACACCTTTGGCAATCCCGGCGCGTATGCGTCATTCGACGCCTCAGGTGGCCTCTTAATCATCAGTCCGACCGGCGGCATTCTCTGGACCTCAGGTGTCCCTGCAAGAAACGGTGGGCAACTCGTCCTTTCAAACTCAGGATTTTTGCAGGAAGTAAATTCTTCCAACACACAAGTCTGGACCAGTAGCACTGCACCCTCTCTGTCCACACCACCTCCCGTGGCGACCTTGCCGGCCGGACAACAAATGCGCGCGGGACAGCGCCTTGTTTCTGCGAACAACGCGTACCAGCTCGTCATGCAATCTGACGGCAACCTTGTGCTCTATCCAGGGAACACCACGGCACTTGGCACCGCAATTTGGCATACCCACACCTTTGGCAACCCCGGCGCGTACGCGTCATTTACCGCTTCATCGGGTCTCGTCATCGAAAACGCTGCAAACACAGTTATCTGGCGTTCAAACACCTCGCCGGGATCCGGGAGCGAACTCGCCCTCGTTAACACGCCAGCACTCATCGAACTGAATTCGAGCAATGTCAAGGTATGGGGAAGTGACACTGGCCCAATTAGCGTCACCACAACGACAACAACGACAACAACGACAACAACGACAACAACGACAACAACGACAACAACTGCACCTCTCACATGGTTTTTGAACGGCAACCAAACGATGACGGCCGGGCAGCGCTTGGTATCAACCAATGGTCAATACCAACTGCTAATGCAATCCGACGGGAACTTAGTTATTTACCCGGGCAACACCACCGCTCTTGGTACCGCTTACTGGAGCACGCGGACCTTTAACCACCCTGGTGCCTATGCAGCGTTCAATGGATCAGGCGAATTCTTCATCTACTCAAACACCAACGGGATCTTGTGGCGCACGAATGCGGCACCTGGGGCGGGATCCAAGATCGAATTGACCACTTCTGGCTCAATGATCGAAGTCAACAGCGCCAACACCACGGTGTGGACAAGCAACAGCGGAGCTAGTTCCGTCGGCGTGTATGCCTACCCAGACCCCCAAAGCAATACCATCGCCGATGGATGGCCTATTTTGGGAATCACCGGAGGCATGGGAACAACGTCGAACCCTTGGGTTGACACGTCCCAAAGCAGCGACTTCAACGAAGGCATGGCGATTCAAAATTCGGGACGTCAAGTCCCTTGGCTCTCGTTCTGGACTGTTTCTGGGCCTGGATGTGGTTCTGACCCTCTTTGGGCAGCAATCCAAGGTCGCATCGCGGGTGAGGCCGTGGCAAAGAAAATTGATGGGTACGCCAACCTGGGTCTCAACATCAAACCCACGTACGTTATTTTCGACCCAGAGGGCTACCCCGACAATCACTCCGGCTTGGACTGCAGTGATTCCCAATCAAGTGCCCGCTACCAAGCAATGATCGAAGGCTGGGTTGCGGGCCTCTATGACGTAGACCCTTCCCTGAAGGGTGGCGTCTACGCCGCGCAGTATGAGGTCACCTCTTACGGCCTGCTCCATGTCCAGACTCCAGCGGGAATCGTTCGATCAGGATTCAATAGCCAAAATCAGTTTGTGCCACTTCCTGGGAACCAGGCCCTGCCAGCCAATGTGCCAATCCCTCTGTTCTTGGCTGTTGCCTTCGCCTACTCAGGCAACCCAAGTAGCCCGCTGATTAACCCTTCTCCTATCGGAGGCATCCCCTATGGAGCCGCACAAATTGCAGCGTCCAACATCAAGGGCGTCATCGCCTTCTATTCCACTGAGTGGGTCAATCCAAATAACCCGAGCGACGTGCGTTGGGCTCCGGCATCCATGGAATGTTCTCCATCAACAACCCCAGCTGCGATCCAAACTCTCGTCAACTGGGGTGCTGCCTATAACACCTTGCAGTTTGACTGGGGCCGACGCTGCACGCCCAACGGGCAGGTCCCGTAAGGTTGGGACTATGAGTGACGACACGGCGAGTTCCGAGAAGGGCGACCTTCGCTCAATGTTTCGATCGCTCGTTTCTCCTGTCATCGAGCAAGTCGAGACGCGTGTTTCTTCTCAAATTGACGATGAAGTTGCCGCCAAGGTTGACGAGTTACTCGCCACACGAATGACCACTGTTGACCGTGCCATCGGAGATCTCGACCGCCATCTTGCGGAGCTCAGTGCTCGGCTTGATCGCCTGGAGCGACACTTCTCTGAGTTGGATACAGAAGAAACCGGTTAACTCTCAGAATTCGAATGCACTCACTGAGTGGGTGGTTGTTCGCCTGCGTTGACCTCTTCGATGGTTGCCGCTTCCTCCCATGCCTTGCGGCCTGCAGCATCTTTACGAATAGCCCAGACGGCGATGTAAACCAAAAGGGCCACGAGTGCTACTGCGAAGAGAGAAAACGCCACGAGGAATCCGGCGCTTATTGCTTGAGCTGCGAGCATATTTTAAACCTAGATGCCCCAGCGCCGGTTATGCATGAGTCGCTTCACCCGTCGAAGAGGATGGCGGACTACTCGAGTCGTCATCGAGTGCGTGTTTCGCCCGATTAAAAATCATCCGAACCAATGCGCCCAACAAAATCAGGTCAATCAACATCTGGATGCTCACGACAAGTCGCATGGCGTCCGTTGTTGGCGTGATGTCCCCGAAGCCAACTGTCGAAAAGACGGTGATGGTGAAATAGAGCGAACTGACGTGATCGAGGTGCTCAGTGAACGAATGCGGCGATGCCTTCGACGTCGTCAAATAGATACTGGCAAAGACGACGAGAAAGAGCGGGATGATGGTGCCGAGCGCCTCGACTGCTCGGAGCTCGGGGACCTTGCCCTTTACGATGCGGCGGCCCTGCCACACGATCACCACAGCGAGCACCGCCAAGCCGATGACAAAGCGGAGGACTGGACTGACCCCTTGCTGAATTCTTTCGGGAGCGCAGAAGTACGCCGAAAAGATCAGTACCCACGCCAAAGCAATAAACAAGACTCCTTTGAGGATTGCGTGGCGACGTTCCGCCTCAGAGAGGTCACTGAAGCGTTCGGCCTCAGTCGCGTCGAGTTCTTGCCTGCTCATCGTTTCTATCTTGCCAGTTCAGCGGGCTTGGCCAATTGAAGGCGGGCCAGAAACGAGAGCTGACACACCCATCCTGCACACTGTGGGCCATGAGCACGCTGACACCCACCATTCTCTCGACCCTTCGTGGATCTCGCGAGTCACGGCCACGTCTTGACCTGACACTTGCAGGGGGTCTTCGCTCGTGGCTTGAAGACGATCTGGCGCCTCTGGTCTCAGACCTATCGCCTGCAGCACCGTTACGCGTCACCCCTCGAAGCGTCGCGACGCCGCCACGACACCTTGCTGCAGTTCCAAATCTTGAAACATTGGCTCGAGCCGCCCTTGTGAGTGCGCTGCTCCCCCAGTTGTGCGTCTTTGGAAGCATCGAACATCCGATGGACGACGCCTTGAGTGCCCTCGAAGCAGAGCCACGACGAGCCGAGCTGGTGGATATCATCCACGCGCTTGACCCGGATGCCTTCGCTCGATTGGCCGCTGAAGTTGCAGCTCACGCGGCGCTGCTCCAACGTGATCTCGGCCAGGTTCCATCGACCTGGCTTCCTCGTTGCAATGTGCAACTTGGTGTCGCACTCGCTGGTGGTCGCATTCTTTTCAGTGCACAGCCCAGTCTTCTCATGGGTCCTCCGGCCACAGACGTCGCAACCTTGTGCTGTCTTGACGTCACCACGTCCGATCTGGACGACCACACGACCACACGACTTGGTCTGTTGGCGCTGCTCGAAACCCTCCGAAGCGGTGCCGCCCCCCTGAGAGTCGGCGCGCTCTCGACTCTGACTGGAGCTACTGAGGTGCTTCCCGTGACCGATGACGTACTCACCACTGCCGTCACCGTGTTCATCGACACCGTCCGAGCTCGACAGGGGGAGGCATGAAACTCCGACACCCTTCACTCGTCCGTGGGCGATCAGATGCCCTCACCGAGCTTTTGTGCGCACCGAGCTGTGTCCCTGAAAATCTTGACCCGAGTCTCCGGCGCGTCCTCTCCGCCAAGATCGCAGCGAAAGCACCTGCCCGCTCATTAGGAACGCTCCGCCTCGACAGCTACACGGTCTTGGCTCGTGACACTGCTTCCTCCAGTGCCTCGTCATTTTTGTGGACACCACGAACGGCACGACGTCTTCTCGGCGCTGCTGCAGCTCGTCACGTCATGGAAGGACGTTGTCTGAGCCCTCTCATTGGCGTCCAAAGGGAAGTGGCCGACGTAATCACTCGCTCGCAAAAGACGCACGTACGACCTGGCTCTCTTGGCGCATGGTTGAGTGAAGTTCCTCGGGGAGTCTTATCCGCCGTCCTCAGCGAAGCGACAAACTACGCCACTGATCTCGTGACCGCCCTCAAGTACCAAGATCTCGGCAACGCACTGACGATCGGAAGCGCTGACCCCATCTGGGCGGTTCCCGGTGCTCCGTGGATCACCCTTCGAGCTCGCCGCGATGGCGAAGTGACGTTGGATGCAGAGCGAGGCACCCGCGCGTTGCTCTGCGTCCGCAACGGACGACCTCAGCCTGAGGCACGTGACGACCTCAGCATCGTGGCGCTTGTCGAGGCTTTGACGCATCCAGATGTACCTCTCCCGACGAGGGTTGTTGGGCTCTGGCCAACGTGCGGCAAAGCCGTCAGCCTCGAAGTAGAAGCTGAAACAATGCGTCACGCAGCGAGACTCGTTGTCACTGCCGTCGAAGCGAGACGGCAGCGTCCGGCAGTGGCCGCCTAGGACCGGCGTCTTCCCAATGACTGAACCTCTTTGGTCCCTTGTCCTGCGATGTGTCCTCAATGGTGTGATGGGTGGAGCCCTTGCGTGGACGATTGGCAGCTTTCTCTATGCAGATGACGATGGGGACGACGACGATGATGACGGAGGAATCCCCACTCTGGTTCCCACGTGGAGCTCTTCCTCGGGCTAAGGAGCCAAGAAAATCTCAATGTTTCTTGCGAGGGAGTTCTGCCAACTAGCCTTGGCAGTTCCCATGGCACAACGCACCGATATTCGAAACATTGCAATTATCGCCCACGTCGACCACGGCAAGACCACGCTGGTCGATGCCATGCTCTGGCAGTCAGGCGCTTTCCGAGACAACGAGACGGTCGCCGAACGCGTCATGGACTCTGGTGACCTCGAGCGAGAAAAGGGCATCACCATTCTCGCCAAGCACACCGCAGTGACCCATGACGGAATCACGATCAACATCATTGACACCCCTGGCCACGCAGACTTTGGTGGGGAAGTCGAACGTGGACTCAACATGGTCGATGGCGTGGTCCTTCTCGTTGACTCTTCAGAAGGCCCGCTTCCCCAAACTCGATTTGTGTTGCGGAAGGCACTCGAAGCTCGCCTTCCTGTCGTTGTCGTCGTCAACAAAGTCGACCGCCCTGATGCCCGCATTGAAGAAGTCATCAATGAAATTGAAGAGCTGTTCCTTGATGTCGATGCTGACGAGGACCAAATCGATTTCCCCATCGTCTACGCCTGCGCGCGTGACGGTTGGGCGCACATGACCCGAGGAGAAGTCGGCACGGACCTGCAGCCACTGTTTTCCACGATCGTTGAATCCATTCCCGCACCTGTCTACGAGGAAGGTGCACCGCTGCAAGCGCTGGTGTGCAACCTCGACGCGTCGCCATACCTTGGTCGCCTTGCAATCTGCCGAGTTGTGAATGGGACCATTAAGAAGGGCCAGCAAATCGCGTGGTGTCGTCTCGATGGCACGATTGAGCGAGCGAAGGTTTCTGAGCTTGCACAGACCAAAGCCCTAGACCGAGTGCCCATTGAGGAAGCTGGTCCTGGCGAGATCGTCGCCGTAGCAGGCATCGAAGACGTCACCATTGGCGAAACGTTGGCGGATCCCGAAAATCCAATTGCACTCGAGTCAATTACCGTTGATGAGCCGAACCTCAGTGTCACGATCGGCATCAACACCTCACCTCTGGCCGGGCAAGATGGATCCAAGCTCACCGCACGGATGTTGAAAGACCGACTCGATCAGGAGTTGATTGGCAACGTGAGCATCAAGGTCGCCCCCACCGAGCGACCTGACGCATTCGAGGTTTTTGGTCGAGGAGAGTTGCAATTGGCTGTCCTCATCGAACAGATGCGCCGTGAGGGCTTCGAACTCACCGTCGGGAAGCCCATTGTGGTGACCCGCGACATCGACGGCGTCAAGCACGAACCTATCGAACGCGTCGCTATCGACGTCCCCGAGGACTACCTCGGCGTCGTGACGCAGCTGTTGGCCTTGCGCAAGGGAACCATGATTGAAATGGTGAACCATGGCACAGGGTGGGTCCGCTTCGACTACCGCGTGCCCGCTCGGGGCCTCGTCGGATTCCGTACAGAATTTTTGACTGAGACGCGAGGAACAGGCATTCTGCACCACGTCTTTGACGGTTGGGCGCCATGGGCTGGAGAGCTCAAGACTCGTCGAAATGGCGTCATGGTGGCCGACCGGCGCGGCGTCGTGACGTCGCACGCACTTGAAAGCCTCCAAGAGCGAGGAGCGATGTTCGTCAGCCCAACGACGGAGGTCTACGAGGGCATGATCGTGGGCGAAAACGCCCGTATGGACGAAATGGATGTCAACCCAACAAAAGAAAAGAAGCTCACGAACATGCGTGCTTCCTCAGCGGACAACTTTGAGCGCCTCACTCCGCCGATTCTCATGACGCTTGAACAGGCGCTTGAGTACATCAGCGATGACGAAAGCGTCGAAATAACGCCAAACTTCGTGCGGCTGCGCAAGAATATTCTCGATCAGAACACGCGAGGTCGTCAGCGAAAGAACTCGGCCAAGGCCTAGAGGGTTCGGGAGCTTCTCGCGAGAGAAGCAAAAGAGATCTGGTTGATTCTAAGGACACAGTCGTCATGAATCACACGAACAATCAGGACCTGGCGCCTTCCAATCCGTCGGGATCCTTGCACGTCCCAGACGACCTCTCTGGCTGGATCGAACTCTTTGTCGATTTGGTGTTCGTTGCGGCGACACTCATCTTTTCTGGGGCACTCCTCAGCCTGCACGCCGGTCTTGCCAAAATTTGGACAGAAGTGATGTTCGGCATGCTGTGGTGGATCTGGCTCTCAACAACCCTGGTCTTTAACAGGACACACCCTTCTCATCTTGTGGTGCGGGTCGTCCTTTTGGTCCAGATGTTTCTCGTGATTAGCTTTGCGATCGAGGTCCATCAAGGTATTGATCATGACCTCTCGCACCTTTGCCTCTTCTACGGCGGCCTGCTCGGAACTCTTGCACTTCTGTGGGTATTGGTTTCGCTGCAGGCCCGGACAGCTGAGCGTCACTATGGCTTGCGCCTTGCAGCAGTCAATGCGGCAGCCGGCATGCTGTTTTGCGTTTGTGCCTTTTTGCCTGACGCCGCTCGCTACAGCCTTGGGCTCTTCGCTCTTGCCCTCGTCATTGTCCCTACTTTGCTCCCGAACGTGCTGACACACCACAGGCCAGCGCTCGATCTTGATCATCTTGTGACGCGTCTCGGAGCGTTTTCGCTGATCATGATGGGCGAGACCTTCATCGAAATCGCGCAAGCCATAGAGCAACATGCGCTGAATTCGCACGTAGCAGCGGTGCTGACGTTCGAATTTCTCTTTGTCTTCTCACTCTGGGCTGCCTACTTTGAGGACATTCCACGAGCAGGACTCAACCGGCAACGGGCGAGTGCCTGGTTGGGTTTGCATTTCACGTTGCAACTCTCGATTGTTCTGATGGGCGTCGGGATCACCTCCGTAGTCTTCCTTCCAGATAACCGCCATCTTCCGGACCAAGATGCGCTCGAGATTCTGCTCATGATCGTTGTCTTCTTCTTCTCCCTCATTGGTTTGACATGGTGCTCACTTCGGCAAGGAAACGCCAAAATCTTTTGGTTACGTGGCGGCACCACGATTTTGGTGGCCGTCCTCTGCATCGTTTCTTGGTTGAGCCCTCACATGGCGCTCGAAGACGTCATTGTTCCCGCTGCTTTTCTTGTGATCCTCAATGCCCTTATCGCGCCCAGGCTCTTGGCACAGACTCACGTGAGACTCCCCTCACGAGGGGCCTGAACAAGGTCGACTCGGGGAGGCTGTTTGGCCCGATACGATGGGTCTCCTTGTGCGGGGAACCGCTCAAGCGCTCGGAGGGATGGCAGAGCGGACGAATGCACTGGTCTTGAAAACCAGCGTGGTGAAAGCCACCGAGGGTTCGAATCCCTCTCCCTCCGCTCGAGAACTTCTCTGAGTATCTCGTCAACCTGCATCATTGTCTCGATCAAAGGTGGTGGTTCACCATGACTCGCGATGACCGCTCTCGCCATTTTTATGGCAAGGATCTCTACAGCGAAGCCGCAAGCAGCGATGCGACAATCGGTAATCTCGGCCCACTCGAAGGACTCGCTGGGACGTTCGAAGGCATCAAAGGTGTTGACACCCACCCTGAAGTAGGGGGCTCAGAGACTGACCACTACCTCGAGCGCTACGAGGCGCAACCGATTGATCGCCAAACAAACGGACCACAGCTCTTCTACGGCCTTCGCTACCACACGCACATTGTCAAAGTCGGAGAGATTGAGACCTTCCACGACCAAGTTGGCTATTGGCTCTGGGAGCCTGCACTTGAGCTTGTGACCTTCTCACTGACCATTCCCCGGGGCCAAGTCCTGCTTGCCTCGGGTCGAGCCAGCGCCAACGCGACTGAATTTGAAGTGACTGCCGAGCTTCACGATGACATCTACGGCATTCTCTCCAACCCTTTCTTGGACGAGAATTTCAAAACAACGCAGTTCACCATGCAGGTCACCACGGGACCGGGGCCGACATGGTCCTACGCCCAAGACACGGTTCTTGTGATCCCAGGACTCAGCGAACCATTCCATCACCGCGATAGCAACACCCTCTCGCTCATTGCTCCCCCAGCGCCAAACCCTCTCGCCACATGACTGAACCTGAGCGGCTTGCTCCGCCGAGTCCGCCGCTCTCCCAAGCGGAGTTTGACTCCATCTACGCTCGAGTACCTCGCCTGACAGTCGAACTTGTGATTATCAGTGACGGTGGCGTCGTCTTAGCCCAGCGAGAGAGCGGTCCATGTATGGGACTCTGGACCTTGCCCGGAGGTACCGTTCGCTATGGCGAAGGCCTTCATGAAGCTGTGAGCCGAGTGACACGCGACGAACTCAATCTCTGCGTCACGATCGAAACGCTCCTCGGATGGATTGAATATCCAAGCCACCTCGATGCAGACATTGATTGGCCAATTGGCATGGCCTTCGCTTGTTCGCCTGCCGCTGCGCAAGACCTCACTGCGGCTAACGCGCGATGGTTTTCGAATCTTCCTGCGGCAATGCACGAAGAACAACGCAACTTCTTACTTCATCACGGGATCGTCACGTCATAAGGAACGACAACAACATGGAGCGCTTCGTCACCTCTCGAGTCGTGAAGTGATCGACGCAATCCAGTTCTCTGCATCTCGACGAGCTTCGCTAACTTTCGCACGAACTTCGTCGCTTCCAGGCCCCTCGGTCGGATAGGAGCCAAGGAATTTCACGTTTGCCAAATGGGCCCGGAGGTCTCGCAAGCAATCAGCAATGACGTGGTCTGCAACGTGGCCTTCCAAGTCGATGATGAAGCAGTAATTGCCGAGGCCCCGCTTGGTCGGTCGAGATTGCAAATTCGTCAGGTTGATATCTCGGGCGGCGAACTGTCCCAAAATTCCATAGAGCGATCCAGGCCTATCGGCATCTTGAAAACACACGATGCTGGTGTGATCATGACCTGTTGCCGCAGGAATGACGTCACGTGCCACCACGACGAACCGAGTCTTGTTGTCTTTGTGGTCTTCAATATCGGAAGCAAGTACTTCGAGCCCATACAACGACGCAGCGAGACGCGGCGCAACTGCTGCATCACCGGCTCCGCCGTGCTCACCAATTTGTTTCGCCGCATCTGCCGTTGAGTTTGCGGCAACCGCTTGTGCGTGGGGAAGCTCAGCATCTAGGAAGTTGCGCACCTGGGCGAGCGCGTGAGGATAGGAGTGCACGTGCGTGATCTGAGAAAGCGTGGAACCTGGCCTCGCCATCAACTGAAGATGGATATCGAGAACAACCTCTCGAATGATGAAGAGGTCATGATCGAAGATCAACCCATCCATCGTGGCGTTCACGGTCCCTTCAATGCCGTTCTCAATCGGCACAAACCCACGATCCACCTCGCCGGCCGCCACTGCAGCCAAGACGTCAGAAATAGAGCCTTTCGCAACGAGGGCACAGGCTGCGAGGTCACTTTGCGTCAGCAAAGCTTCCTCGGTAAAAGTGCCTGAGGGGCCGAAGAATGCGACGGTGGAGACGGGGTTCGCCATACAAGGCAGGATAGAAGGTCATGGACACCTCTGACGTCGCATTGATTCTGGACGCTGTCGCTGCCGGGACGGTCACCCCCGAAGACGCTGCACGCCAACTGTCTCGACTGCCCTTCGCCGACATTGGCCCCGCCCTCGTCGATCATCACCGGTCGCTGCGCCAGGGCTTCCCTGAAGCCATTTATGGACCAGGAAAGAGCCCTGAAGAGGTCGCCGCCATTGGTTCGGAGTTTCTTTCCTCTGGAACCGGGCCTGTCATTCTGACCCGCGCCACTGAGTCCCAGGTCGCCGCTCTCCTTGAGAGGGCGGCCAGTGCTGGTGTCGCCTCGATTACAACGGGGCGACCTGGAACACAGACTGTTGTTCTGAGGCCCGCACCTCCTCGGACGGATCGTGTGGTGATCATCACGGCTGGCACCGCAGATGGTCCGGTGGCTGACGAGTGTGCAGCTGTCTTAACCGCTTTGGGGATAGAGCCAACACTGCTCCGAGATCGAGGCGTCGCCGGGCTGCATCGCCTCATCGATGACTTCGATCTGATCACGAGTGCTGACGCCACTGTTGTCGTCGCAGGCATGGAGGGGGCGCTTGCATCCGTTGTCGGTGGCCTCGTCCGTGGGCCCGTCATTGCCGTTCCCACGTCGGTCGGTTATGGCAGTTCGTTCGAAGGAATTACCGCTCTCCTCGCCATGTTGTCTTCCTGCGCCGCTGGCGTCAGCGTGGTGGGTATTGATAACGGCTTCGGTGCTGCGCTCTGCCTCGTGCGAGCCCTTGGAGATCCGTCATGAGCACGCGACGAATTGCATGGCTCAACTGCGGCGTCGGTGTCGCAGGCGACATGGTGCTCGGTGCACTCTGTGATGCAGGCGCTGATCTCAAAGAAATCGAAGGCATCCTGCACGGGCTGGAGCTACCTGGATGGCACCTGCGAGCCGAGCAAACGAGTCGCGGCTCAATTGCCGCGACGAAAGTGCACGTTGACGTGACCGACACAGTTTCATCGCGAACCTGGAAGGACATCTCCGAACTGTTAGAACGCGCTGCACTTCCCGCACGAGTGCGAGATCGGTCGTTGCGGGTCTTTCGCGTCCTTGCAGAAACCGAAGCTGCGCTGCACGGCACTCCAGTCGATGACGTACATTTTCATGAAGTGGGAGGTCACGATGCCGTGATCGACATTGTGGGCACGATGGCCGCGCTCGAGGTGCTCGAGATCGATGACGTTGCCTGCTCTCCCATTGGACTGGGCTACGGCAGTGTCGCTGCAGCCCACGGGACCCTTCCGGCCCCCGCACCAGCCACCGTGCGACTCCTGGAAGGCTTCGGCGTCGTCGGCGTCGATGTGGCCTTTGAAACGGCAACGCCAACAGGAGCAGCACTCGTTGTCGGCCTGTGTGGCGCCCCATCGGCGATACCCGGGATGGAGGTCCTTTCCCAGGGTTTTGGTGCGGGAACACGAGACCTTCCCGGACACCCCAATGTGGTGGGAGTCATTCTCGGCACCGTGGCGACCACCACAGAGCAGCAAGTCGCCCTCTGCGAAACCACACTTGATGACATCACGGGCGAGCACCTCAGCCACGCGTTGGCCTCACTACTCAACCTCGGCGCACTTGATGTGTGGGTGACACCGGTCGTCATGAAGAAGGGGCGCCCCGGTCACGTCCTCAGCGTGCTGTGCGAGCCCACCGATCTCGCGCGTCTGCAGCGAAATATCTCTGAACTCACGGGAGCCCTCGGTGTGCGCGCCACACTGGTCACACGAAGCGTGCTCGATCGCTCCTTTGCGACGGTCACTGTCTTCGGCCATGACATTCGACTCAAGATTTCAGAAGTTTCTGCCAAGCCGGAATTCGATGACGTCGCCGCCGTTGCGGCAGCGACACAACGACCACTCAGTGAAGTCGACGCAGCAGTTCGAGCTATCTATGGTTCACGCCAAGACGATCTATCAGAAAACGAGCCGACAAGTTGAACGACTCAGACGTCACTTCGGCGTGACTTCCTGGTGTGACGTGGAGTTGTTTGTCGTGGGTGCCAAGAGCGCCAAAGAGCTCGAACACAGTCTCTCGCGAAAAGAGCTCGTCGTCCCACTGAGCGAGGAAGAACACGGGGCAACGCAATGCGTGCGCATCCTGTCGCAAACGTTCCCCTGTCGGTCCGATCACACCCGCAAGGCCGAGGACGGCTGCGCTGATCCGCTCATCTGCGGCCACCAAGGGCAGCCCCAAGATGGTGCCCATCGACAGACCCCAGTAGCCCACGACTGCATGGCCGAGGTTGAGTTCGGCGAGCGCCTCATCAAGTACGTGTCGCCAATCTGCACACATCTCATCCGTCATGGCGTCATCTGATGCCCAGACTTGGCTGAAATCCAAGAGGACGAGTTGCGGATTGTCACTTCGGTCTCCCCGCCTTCTTCCGTGGACGGGTCCATCAATTGCGAGGCAGGTGCAGCCATAGTCTCGAACCAAGCCACGAGCCAATGCCACGATGTACCCATCAAAGACGGAACCAGAACCACCATGGCCTAGAAGGACGAGTGGTCCTGTGGCATCTTCCTGTGGCGACCACACCACACCTGGTATTTGGCGGTCACCGCGCTGGGACACAAAGGGGCGAGCGACCACGCCCGCATGGGTATCGGATCCAGTGAACTTCACATTCCAGAGCCTAGAGAGATCTGTGCCCCACAGAGGTCGCCTCTATCTGGGAACATCTTTGGTGGAGAGAAGGAGCAGTCATGGACTCGCCGATGTTTACCTATGACCCAAAAATGGCAGATCTCATATTTGACTATTGCCGCTGGAGATTGGCCGAAGACCCCGTCACCCTCGACTTTGTTGGACGTGCACCTGAACTCGAAGCCGCCCTTGAGGGACTGTTGACGCCGCAGGGTGTCGCCCCCGAACTGGTCCTCGAACGCTTCAGAGACGACTTGGCCCGCGCCGTCATTTCGGTTGACAGTCCTCGTTTCCTCTCTTTCATCCCCGCGGCACCGACCAAGGCATCGCTTCTGTTCGACATGGTGGTTTCTGCCTCATCCCTCAACGGCACGTCCTGGCTGGAGGCTGCGGGAACTGTGGCCGCCGAAAATCAAGTGCTGCACTTCCTGGCCGACGCTGCGGGCCTTCCCGCCGGCGCTGGTGGCTGTTTTGTCTCAGGTGGTTCACTCGGCAATCTCTCGGCACTCGTCGTTGCTCGAGACCGAGGTCGAGACGCCAATCCCGACCTCGCTGGCCGCCGACTTCGAGTTGCGGTGAGCGAAGAAGCACACTCGTCAATCGCCTCGGCGCTCCGCATCATTGACGTCGACCCATTCTTGGTGCCCACCGTTGACCACAGATTCACTGGTGAGGCCTTGCGTGCCGCTCTTGCAGCTGATCTAGAACCAGAGACTGTGATTGCCATCGTGGCGACAGGGGGGACGACCAATGCCGGCATCGTTGATGACTTAGAGGGTATCGGTGAAATCGCTCGTGCCACGGGGCGTTGGTTCCATGTCGATGCCGCCTACGGCGGTGCCGCCATGCTCTCAACCTCTCGACGTGCGCTCTTCACCGGCATGCGCCACGCCGATAGTTTCATCGTTGATCCGCACAAGTGGTTGTTTGCTCCGTTTGACTGTGCGGCG
>Ga0164296_1000796_pt1 | contig 36092 bp, 37 predicted proteins | sample GEODES057metaG_FD_113533 | JGI IMG/M metagenome (GOLD analysis project Ga0164296, IMG submission 113533) | Dystrophic lake water microbial communities from Trout Bog Lake, Wisconsin, USA - GEODES057 metaG | ecosystem: Environmental > Aquatic > Freshwater > Lake | place: USA: Trout Bog Lake...
GCGCGAACACATCGAGTCGCAATTGGAAGCGGTACTACCAGCATTGGTAAAACATCAAGATACCGATCGTTCGATTGCGACTAGCAAGACTCTGCGAACCCTCGCTCGTTTGAGCGGTGACTGGTTTGATACCAACGGCAAAGTAATTAAGTTTGATGTCATCAGAAAGATTGCGACCAGGCTTGCAGAGATGACTCACGAAGAGCGGACTCGCCTTCCAGGAGTATCTTCTAACCGTGCTAAACAAATCGTGGCTGGCGCATTTGTTACTGAAAGCGTGATGCGCAATCTGGATCTACGCGAACTCGAAATCTGCCCATGGGCACTTCGCGAAGGAATTATTTTGAAGTATATGGATTGGATGGAGAAGGGTTAGTATTTAAACGCTCGGCGCTGCAACGCGATCGATATGTTTAACCTCTTTTTTGTCGTGGAATAGCACCCACGCTTCACCAGGCAACAACTTATTATCTGGATAATCAAAATCAATTTTCTTGGTGAGCTTCTCCATCATGCGGGGCAGCACTGGGTTGTGGCTACACAGAATAATCTGCTGGTTTGATTTAATTAATTCTTTTGCGTAATCAATCGCTTTCTCGCGATTCTTCTTGTATGTGTATTCGCTAACGGCACTTGTGATGATTGGCGTGAGTTGTAGTGCCTTCGCCATTTGCGCAACAGTATCTAAGCAGCGCACTGCATCTGATGTGTAAATCTCTTCAATTCCATAGACCTGATAGATAGAGAGCATGCGTTTTGCCTGGAGTTGACCAATGATCTGTAGCGGACGATCTTCATCCTCACCTTGCCACTCTGTGCGCTCCAGCGCCTTCGCATGACGCAACATGATGAGCGCCGAGGTGTCGTAGGGAGTCTCGCGGAAACGTTCGATGATCGTCCGATCAGAGTCCCGGGTAGCTTTCTCTAGCGCGCTATCAATAGTGAGCCATTGCACCTCATCGACCTCTTCGTTGGGATGAAATGCCGAATTATCCCCAACCAGCGAAGCGCTCCAATATGCGACTTGCTTAAGCCCATCTGGTACGAAATATTCAACTGAACCGATATAAGGCCCTAATTTTATGCTTAAACCGGTCTCCTCAAGGAGCTCACGATAGGCGCAGGCAATGAGCGCCTCGCCATCTTCCAGCTTTCCTTTTGGAAGTGTCCAGTCGTCGTAACGAGGGCGATGAACTAAAAGGATTTCAACGTCGCCATCAATATTGTGACGCCAAACTACTCCACCTGCCGCAATGATTGGAGGCGTCATCCGTGCACCTTGTACCAGTCGATTGCTGAACCATGAAAATCTTTCAAGCGATTTCCGGAGGCGTCAAATTTAACTTCGATCCAGTTTCCATCAGCCTGTAACTCCCAACGAACATACTCATTGGAAAGATACGTGTCGACGGCGCCAATGAGAAAACGCTTATGATCGGGTTGCGTGATCTGCACTAGGCTTTCCACTCGACGATCAAGGTTGCGGTGCATAAGGTCAGCACTGCCGATATAAAGTTCGTCTGCTCCACCATTTGCAAAATGGAAGACACGAGAGTGCTCCAAGAAGCGTCCAAGTATCGAACGTGCGCGGATGTTCTCGGACAATCCCGGGACTCCGACGCGAATTGCGCAAATTCCGCGCACTATTAAATCTACTGGGACTCCTGCCATCGAGGCAAGGTACAAGGCTTCTACAAATTCTTCATCCAAAATGGAATTTAATTTCATGCGAATGAATGCGGGCTTACCTTCTTTGTGATTCGTAATCTCGCGGTCAATTCGCTCAAGCAAACCGCTGCGCATCGTGCGTGGTGCCACGAGCAACCTGGTGAATGCAGTTTGCGGCGCGAAACCAGAAAGTTGATTGAAGAGTTTGTTGACATCTTCACCTAACACTGGATCTGCTGAAAGTAGTCCGAAATCTTCGTAGAGGCGCGCTGTCTTTGGATTGTAGTTACCGGTACCAATGTGAACATAGCGACGAATTCCATTAGTCTCTTGGCGCACGACAAGTGAAAGTTTCGCGTGTGTCTTGAAACCAATTAAGCCATAGACAACGTGGACTCCGGCATCCTCCAATTTGCGAGCCCAGCGCACATTCGCAAGCTCATCGAAGCGTGCCCGAATCTCGATTACGGCGAGAACCTGCTTGCCGGCCTCGGCGGCCTCAATGAGGGCCTGCACGATTGGTGAATCACCAGACGTCCTATAAAGCGTCTGTTTTATAGCTAAAACATGGGGGTCAGAGGCGGCAGACTCTAGGAACCGCACAACGCTGGAAGTGAAGGATTCGTAAGGATGGTGGAGCAGGACCTCACGGCGGCGAATGGAGTCGAAGATGCTCTCAGCCGCATCTGGATCCGCTTCACGTAAATCTGGGGCAACTTGACTGCGAAACGGTGGGAAGCGAAGTTCAGGAATATCAATATCCGCCATCTGATTGAGGCCTGTTAAATCCAAAGGCTCTTTGTAATGGCTCACATCTTCGGGTTTGATGTTGAGTTCATCCATCAAGGTCTTGAGAAGTTCAGGGCGGATTGAACTATCAACTTCAAGGCGCACCGGTGGACCAAACTTACGGCGGAGCAATTCTTGCTCCATGGAAGCAAGCAAGTCTTCCGACTCTTCTTCTTCAAGCTCCAAATCCGCATTTCGTGTTAAGCGGAATGTGTAATGATCTTTGACTTCCATGCCTTGAAAGAGTTCATGCAAGTTGGCGATGATGACTTCTTCAAGAGGAACGAAGCGTCGCAGTCCTGCCTTACCCGTTTCTACAAAGCGCGGAAGATTGGAGGGAACCTTTACACGCGCAAAGAGATCTTCGTCAGTTTCCGGCTTCTTAACGACAACAGCGAGGTTGAGTGATAGACCTGAGATATATGGAAATGGATGAGACGGATCGACAGCAAGCGGTGTAAGCACGGGAAAAATCTTTGAATGAAAGACCTTGTTGACCGAGTTTCGCTCTTCTTCATCGAGTGAATTCCAGGAAGCAATCTCGATTCCATACTTCCCCAACGCCGGAAGTACATCATCATGAAAGGCTCGAGTCTGTCGTTCCAATAGTTGCTGCGTCTTCGTCGCAATCTCTTTCATGAGTTGGCTCGGAGAATAGCCTGCTGTATTTATTTTGGTGACACCAGTATCAAGCTTCCGCTTCAGTGTGGCTACACGAATCATGTAAAAATCATCGAGGTTAGATGAAAAAATGGCGAGGAACCGACAACGCTCTAGCAACGGCAATGAACTATCTTCGGCGAGTTCAAGGACCCGCTCGTTAAAGTCCAGCCAGGAGAGTTCTCGATCTATAAGGCGACCCCGTGGGTCATCGATGATCCGGTGCGACATACGTCTAGTTTGCCCTATTTGAGTGAACGCACGGTAACTATTCGGTAGCCAACGCGCGATCGGCCCATATATGATGCATAACGATCGCCGTCGCTACGCTGGCATTAAGGGACTCCACATCGGACTGCATAGGGATTGAAAGAATCACATCGCATTTCTCGCGTACCAGACGAGAAAGTCCCTTTCCTTCGCTACCCACAATGACGTAGATGGGTTCTCGAGCGAGACTAAATGTTGGAAGGCTCTCGTCACCTTCGGCATCCAGTCCCACGACAAAAAATCCACTCTTTTTTGCGTCCTCTATAGAACGAACCAGGTTAGTTACTTGTGAAATAGGAAGGCGTGCCGCCGCGCCAGCCGAAGACTTCCAAGCAGAACCACTCATTGCAGCGGTACGGCGTTCGGGGATTACTACGCCATCTGCGCCGAACGCAGCAGCGCTTCGCACAATTGCACCTAAATTATGGGGATCGGTCACGCCATCTAACCCAATAATCATTCCCGGTTTCTTAGCTTTATCTACGAGTTCGTCAAAGTTTGCATATTGAAAAGGCTTAATAACTAACGCAATGCCTTGGTGAATTGTGGTCCCAGTTAGTCCATCTAAGGATCCGCGCGATACCTCTTTAATGAGCAAGTTCTGATTCTTTGCTAATCGCATCGCTTCTTGGATACGTTCATCGATCTCTGTCCGCTCAGCAATCAACAATTCTTTCGCAGGGATTTTGGCGCGCAGCGCTTCAACTACCGGATTGCGACCGGCAACCGCATCGGAAGATGGTTTTGTTTCGCGACGACTTTCGGGTCTACGAGTTTGCTCGCGCTTAGGTGCAGCTGCACTTTCGCGACGTTTCTTGCCTGGGCGCATTAGTTAATACTCCATCTGGTACCCGCGGCAGTATCTTCGATGACTACTCCGAGTTCCGTAAGTTGATCTCGAATCGCATCTGCGGAAGTGAAATCTTTGCGGGAACGTGCTTCGGTGCGTTGTTCAAGCGCGAGAGCGATAAGTCCATCAAGTAACTCTGTTTGATCATCACCATTCTGGCTAAAGGCCTCTTCGAACGGGTCACATCCAAGGATTGAAAGTGCACCGCGAATATTGGCGGCGCTATAAGCCACTCCTGAGTGATCATTTGCTCCAAGGGCTGTGTTCCCTGACCGAAGAAGTTCAGAAATGACTGCGAGCCCTGTCGGTACCGCTAAATCCTCGTTCATAGCATCGGCAAAATCTTGGGGTATCTGATTGTCGGGTAGTTCACCCAACACTTCTTTCGCGCGCTTTAAGAACCCTTCAATCCGTCTGAAATTAACCGAAGCCTCTTCGAGAGCCTCAAATGAGAATTCCAGCATCGAACGGTAATGGGCACTGCCTAAATACCAGCGAAGTTCAACGCCTCGAACACTCTTTAGTATTTCGTGGACTTGCAGCGAGTTTCCTAGAGATTTCGACATCTTCTCTCCAGAAGCCGTTACCCAAGCGTTGTGCATCCATGTTTGGGCAAAACCCCAACCTGCAGATTGCGATTGTGCAATTTCATTTTCATGGTGCGGGAAAATTAAATCAAGGCCGCCACCGTGAATGTCGAAAGATTCACCCAGGTATGCATGCGCCATTGCGGAGCACTCTAAGTGCCAGCCCGGACGACCTGCGCCCCAAGGTGTGGGCCATGATGGGTCTCCTGGCTTTGCAGCTTTCCACAATGCAAAATCGCGAGGATCGCGCTTGAAAGTTTCTTCCGCATCTTCGGCCGATTGCAGATCGTCCAGCTTCTGCCGTGAAAGCGTTAAGTATGAAGTAAGTTTGCGAACTTCCAGATACACATCGCCATTACCCGGCGCATAGGCACTGCCGTTTTCAATAAGCAATTGCATGAGCTCAATCATCTGTGTGATGTGCCCTGTAGCCCGGGGTTCATACGTTGGTGGAATCACGTTAAGCGCACGATAAGCGTCAGTAAAGGCACGCTCATACTTCTGTGCAACTGCCCACCATGGAATTTCTTCGTGCACAGCTTTATGCAAAATTTTGTCATCGATATCTGTCACGTTACGAATGAATGTCACGTCGAAACCAGAAGCAGCAAACCAGCGACGCAGAATGTCGAAGTTCACTCCGCTGCGTACATGACCGATATGTGGAGGAGCCTGAACCGTTGCTCCGCAAAGGTAGATGCCAACTTTGCCTGGTTGCAACGGCTTGAAATCAGAGATTTCATGCGTAGCAGTGTTGTAAAGCCTTAGTTGCGCTGACATTTGCGAATTCTAGCGGGTAAGTGGAATCAAGAGCGCGGTAGCGATCGCTGATAGACCCCGTCCCTCGCCTGTAAAGCCCATGCCATCGGTTGTCGTCGCCGATACCGATACCGAAGTACCTTCCATAATCTTGGAGATTGCAGCGATTGCTTCTGCTCGCCGTGAACCAATGCGCGGACGATTGCCAATGATTTGCACCGAAACGTTGTTGACCTGATATCCGGCCTCACGAACTCGGTAGAGAGTCTCTGACAATAAATATTGCCCGCTGGCGCCTTCATATTGCGGATCATCAGTTCCAAAATTTGAACCTAAATCCCCCAAGCTAGCTGCGCTAAAGAGTGCATCGCAGATCGCATGAATAGCCACATCGCCATCAGAGTGGCCATCAACGCCGACTTGATCCGGCCAATAAAGACCGGCCAACCAAAGCGCGCGATTGCTATCTTTTGAAAAGGCATGGGTATCGGTACCAATACCGATTCGCATAAGTGGATTGACTTCATCGACAAGGAAGGACTGCGCGCTTTGCAGGTCCGGCATCGTTGTAACTTTGAGAGCTCGAACTTCACCCTCGATAACTTTTACTTCAATTCCCATATTTTCTACAAGGCCCGCGTCATCTGTAAGTTCGTCTTTGCTCTGATGCGCTTTTACTAAAATCTTATGTTTGAAACCTTGAGGAGTTTGTATTTGTCGCAACATTGAACGGGGATAAGTCCTTCGGACATATCCATCCACATCAATTCGTTTGATGGTGTCCGCTACAGGCAGGCCGGGGATTACTGCTTTTTCACCGCTGCGCAGTTCATCAATAATCCGAAGCGCTAACTCTGTGGACGCGAGTGGGCGAGCTGCATCGTGAACGAGAACGTAATCAACTTTTCCGTCTATATATTTGAGCGCGTTTTTTACGCTCTGGGTTCGCGTGCTGCCACCAGATATAACCTGCGCGTCAGAACCCAGCAAATTTTGAAAATGTTCTTCGTAGCCAACCGGAGCCGCAACGATGATTTGATGGGCTACGGGTGCCATATTGGCGACGGCATGCTCCACCAATGTCTTGCCAGCTAAGTGAACAAGCGCCTTTGGGATTGCCGCGCCGAGTCTTTCGCCACTGCCGCCAGCAGGAATGATGACGGCAATTAAATCTGACACGATGGTAGCTTTAGGAAGCCAAAACCTCGTCGAGGATAACGCCAGCCTTCTCTTCATCCGTGCGCTCTGCGAGCGCAAGTTCAGAGATGAGAATCTGCTTTGCCTTGGCAAGCATGCGCTTCTCTCCGGCAGAGAGTCCACGATCTAAATCACGGCGGTAGAGATCACGTACAACTTCCGCTACCTTGATGACATCACCTGAGGCTAATTTTTCGACATTCGCCTTGTACCTTCTGGACCAGTTTGTTGGCTCCTCGGTATATGGCTGACGAAGGACGTTAAATACCCGATCCAATCCAGCGGAATCGACAACGTCGCGAACACCGACGAGATCTACATTCTCTGCTGGGACACGTACGGTCAGGTCGCCTTGAGCGACTTTCAGTACTAGGTATATCTTCTCTTCGCCTTTAATGGTCCGGGTCTCAATTGCTTCAATGAGAGCCGCTCCGTGATGGGGATAAACAACGGTTTCGCCGACCTTAAATGACATTAATTTGGCTCCTTGGGAATAGGGTCCAATTGTACCAGCGACTTGGGTCACATAAAAATGGCCATACTTCCCCTGTATTCTTCCCCCATGATGAAGAAGACCGCCGGCCTTGCAACAGTACTTGTCAGCGTCCTCGCCCTCACGGGTTGTGGCGCATCAGGCAACGGGGCTCCTACACGTCTCATTCGCCAAGTAACTGATGGTGTCGAAGGTCAGAGCGGTTCGATCCTCGTGCGTGACCTCTTGTTGGTCAACCAACCTGATGGCAGCGCAACGCTCGTTGGAACAATCATCAATGAGTCCGCAACTGACGACTCCATAACTGGAATCACGGTAAAGGGAATAAGCGCAAACCTCTCGGCTCCAACTTTTGATCTTGCCCCCAATGCGCCAATCATTTTTGCAGGTGATTCGGCAAATGCATCTGGAAATGTTCCTGGGCTCAATGCACAAGCGGGTGACCGTGTAGATGTCGTCGTAAGTTTTGCTCACGCACCTGCGATAACACTCAATGCATTGGTTCGCGCTAAATCAGATTACTTTGCAAATGTTGGTCCCACAAGCGATGTGGCGACTCCTTCGCCATCACCATCCGCTAGCAAATAATTAATTAGCTCTCGAACTTGTATCCGAGGCCGCGCACGGTCTGAATGAAAACTGGGTTACCAGGATCAGCTTCAATTTTTGCGCGCAAACGCTTGATATGTACATCCAATGTCTTTGTATCGCCAAAGTAATCGCTACCCCAGACGCGGTCAATCAATTGAGATCGCGTTAAAACACGTCCACTATTGCGAACGAGAAACTCCAAAAGTTCAAACTCTTTCAATGGCAGAGCTTGTGGTTCACCATTCACTGTAACAAGGTGGCGTTCGACATCAATTCGAACCGGGCCAGCAGTCAATAATCCATCGGTTGAAATATCGTCTTCGCCTTGACGTCGAAGCACCGCACGAATGCGCGCCACTAATTCACGTGTTGAATATGGCTTTGTTACATAATCGTCGGCACCGAGTTCAAGGCCAACAACCTTATCGACTTCCGTATCTTTGGCTGTAAGCATGATGACAGGAACATTTGAACGAGAACGAATCTGACGGCATACCTCGGTTCCGGGAAGTCCTGGAAGCATGAGGTCTAACAAGATGAGATCAGCACCATGACGATCAAACTCTTCTATCGCACCCGTACCCGTATCTGCGACTGATACATCGAATCCTTCGCGACCCAAAAGATAGGCGAGGGCATCGGAGAAGGATGCTTCGTCTTCTACTACGAGGATCTTTGTCATTACTCGGCCTCCACGGCTGTTAGTTGATGTGAGATTGGAAAACGAATCGTGAAAGTGCTTCCAGCATTTTCAACACTCCATACAGAGACATCGCCACCATGGTTGGTAGCAACGTGCTTGACTATCGATAAACCAAGCCCAGTACCGCCGGTTGCGCGAGATCTAGCTGGGTCAACACGATAAAAACGTTCAAAAATACGCTCTAAATCCTTTTCAGGAATCCCGATGCCTTGGTCAGTAACCGACACTTCAGCCAATCCGTCATTAACCTTAAGTGCGATTGCGACGCGGGTTCCTTCGGGACTGTAATTAATTGCATTCTCAATGAGATTAGAGATTGCCATCGAAACTTGGCTCGGGTCTCCCTTAATTCTTGCAAAGGTCGGCTCACCATAAATCAACTCTATGTTTCGCGCTTTGGCATTTAATTCGGATTGATCAATCGCGCCCAAGAGAATGTCATTCAAGTCAATCATCTTTGCATTTTTGAGAGGATCATCATCCTGCAATCGCGAGAGGTTGATGATCTCTTGCACTAAATCACTCAGGCGCTTGGACTCAGTCTGCATTCTGGTAGCAAATCGCACGATTGCTTCCGGGTCATCGGAGGCACCGAGCACTGCTTCGGAGAGAATCGAAAGTGCACCGATTGGAGTTTTTAGTTCATGTGAGATGTTCGCCACGAAATCCCTACGGATCGAATCAAGTCGACGCATTTCACTGTCATCAAAGATCAAAATGCAGATCAACCCAACATTGGTAAACGGAATTACCCTTACAAGAAGGTCATGAGTGCCGGTACCCAGTGGGCCACGAGGCAATTCGAGGGTCGCCTCTTGAATATTTCCACTTCGACGTACCGCACGGATGAGATGCTGTAACGATTCGTTCTGAATTCGATTGTCACGTATTAAATTAAAGGTGAAGACATTAACGCTGGTATAGATTGCAGAATCGTCTGGGCCGATAATGATTGATTCGGCATCAACGTTGCTGAGCAGGGTGGTGAGCTCTGGTGAGATCTGGGCAGGTACAACTACCGCCATCTCCTCGTTCTTGCGCTTGAGCCAGTTCACCCCCTAATCGTAGGAGGCTGGGCCCGCTTGATCTCGCCAAGTGGGCTGCTTCCGGGAAAACAGCCCCAAATCTTAAGATTCTGTTTAGGGCATGTTCACAATTAACCCCAAAAACCAGTGAATCTAGCGGTAATCTGCACCAATGCGCGATGTATTCCATGAGGAGCTCGAGTCGATCACGGCCGACCAGCTCAAGATGACTGCCCTTGTTAAAGATGCAATCGACTCTGCGACTAAGGCGCTTCTTAACGCGGACCTGCAGCTAGCAGAGAAGGTAATCGCGGACGATCTCGCCGTAGATAACATCCAACATAATTTGGATGAGCGAACCATCAACCTGATGGCTCGGCAACAACCAGTTGCATCGGATTTGCGTCGCCTCGTTAGCTCACTTCGCATAAGCGCAGATCTAGAACGTATGGGTGATCTTGCACATCACATCGCTAAGTTGGCACGCATGCGCTACCCAAATCGCGCCGTACCTGCAGAAGTTGTTGAAAATATTACAGAAATGGGAAATGCTGCTTCACGAATTGTGGAGAAGATGTCAGTTGTATTGGAATTTCGCGATACCAACCGCGCTCTTGAAGTAGACAAAGATGATGATGAGATGGACAAGTTGCAACGTAAGTTGATCGCTACGATCCTTGGTCCAGATTGGCAACACTCTGTTGAATCTGCCGTTGATATGGCCTTTGCAAGCCGATACTTCGAGCGATTCTCCGATCACGCTGTATCAATTGCTCAGCGTGTGTATTACACAGAGACCGGAGAGTTCGCTCCAAAAGTTTCGTAAATCTGGAATTACTTCTTTCCCTGATTTGCAACTGCGACGATTGCTTCAGCAGCGGCTTCTGGATCTAAATATTCGCCGCCGGTTTTTGCTGGAGTGAAATCGGCATTGAGTTCATAAAGTAATGGAATTCCGGTCGGAATGTTCAAGCCTGCAATATCCGCATCAGAAATTCCATCCAGATGCTTAACCAATGCGCGAAGGGAATTTCCATGCGCAGTGACCAAAACTGTCTTATGGGAAGTGAGGTCAGGGATGATTGCATCGAACCAATAAGGCAACATCCGCTGAACAACATCTTTTAAGCACTCTGACTTCGGCATCGCCTCGCCTAAGTCGTGGTAGCGAGGGTCACCAAACTGGCTAAACTCATCGTCGTTGTCGATTGGTGGTGGCGGGACATCAAAAGAGCGGCGCCATAAGGCGAATTGCTCTTCACCGTAAGCAGAAAGGGTCTGAGCCTTGTCCTTACCTTGGAGGGCACCGTAGTGGCGTTCATTAAGGCGCCAACTGCGATGGACTGGAATCCAGGCTCGATCGCATTCATCGAGAGCGATTTGAGAGGTGCTAATTGCACGGCGAAGGAGTGATGTATGTACGACTTCTGGCAAAAGACCGCGCTCTTTAAGCAGCTGGCCACCACGCTTAGCCTCAGCCTGGCCTTTTTCAGAGAGCCGGACATCGACCCAGCCGGTAAAGAGGTTCTTTGCGTTCCATTCTGATTCGCCGTGGCGCAGTAGGATGAGTTGAGTAGTTCCAGGAGTCGTTCCAGTAATCATTGCACTAGTTTAATTGAAGTTTCATCACCGCGTGACAAGACTTGATCATATACATCCAATGTTCGTCTCGCCGTTGACTCCCAGCCAAAATTTGCTGCATGTTTTAGCGCGCCAAATGAGAGCGACATCCGCCTAGCCGGATCCATCAATAAGCGAGAAATAACGGCAGACCATGCCCTTGGGTCATGACCGTCCACCAATGATCCAGATATTCCATCTGCAACTGCGGTGCGCAATCCACCGACGGCGGTGGCAACGACTGGTGTACCGCATGCTTGCGCTTCGAGTGCTACAAGGCCGAAACTTTCCGAATAACTTGGTACGCACACCAAATCTGAGGCGCGGTACCACTCGGCTAATTCATCACGAGGTACGGGTTCTTTAAATGAAATGACATCATCGACACCTAAGAATTTTGCAAGTGCAGCAAGTCGTTCCGGTTCAGCTGCGCCAGAACCAGATGCGCCCCCCATGATTACTAACGCAAATTTCGGACGAAGTTGCGGGGTGTGTGCCAACATTTCGGCAACAGCACGCACTAATACTTCAGGGCCCTTATGTGGTTGCACTCGGCCAACAAATGTCACCATAAGTGCGCTTGGTGCGATGTTGAGGTGTGCACGTGCTGCAGCTTTACCTGCTCCCACTGTAAAACGTTGGAGGTCAACGCCTGGAGTTACTACAAATACGTTATCCGGACAGGCGTCATAGAGGGAAACCAGGCTTGCGGCCTCTGCATCGGTGTTAGCAATGAGCGCGGAAGCATTTTTTACGATCTGCTCTTCACCAATTGCACGGGTTGCTGGCTCCGGTGCATCACCTTCTGCAAGATTCATATTCTTTACGCGCGCCATAGTGTGCATCGTATGCACGAGTGGAATATCGGTGCGCTCGGAGAGCATCCAACCTAATTGCCCACTTATCCAATAATGTGAATGAATTATTTTGTAGTAGTTTTTCGGAAGTGACTTAAATATTTCCATGACCCCGTGAGTGAGTGCGCCGATTTGAGAGGGTAGCTCTTCCTTCGTTAATCCCTTAAATGGTCCGGCCTCTATATGGCGAACATTTACGCCGGGCGCGATCTCGACAATTTTTGGCAAGCTAGCATCCGTCTGCCTTGTGTAAATATCTACATCAACGCCAGCGGCCGCCATCTTTATGGCGTTCTCCACAACATAGACATTCATGCCACCAGCATCACCCGTGCCAGCTTGATCGAGCGGTGAGGTGTGGACCATCAAGGTCGCAATACGGCCTTTCACAAGCACCGGCCTTTCAAAGCAGACGACCGATCATCAGAAAAGTCTATAGCGAGGCAAGATCTTGCGAAACTCGAATCTCCCCTGTGGGCTTTCCACCGCCACGAACGGTCACTTGCTCGATCTCAGTTTGTACACCCCATGCGCGCAAGATCGCCTGCAAAATTGCAGGAAATGCCCGATCTGACCCATCACTAATTTTGTAGACACACGCACGACCGTCTGGCATCGAAATGAGTTCGACGGCTTCGGCCCCATCTTTCATAAATAATCCATCAACAGCCAGCATTACGGTCGTGGTCAATCGACCTTCACCCGCAACCATATCCGGGTGCGCCAAACAAGCATGAACAATTTCTTGGTGAACTGGATCTGCTGAGACTCGCAATTTATGCGTTCCGAGTGCAAAGTTTCGAGTTGTGATTGCAAAAAGTGGCGCACCACAACCATCCACCGTTGTAGATATGACGGGCACTCCAATTAATAATTCAATTTCTTGGCGAATCGCAATTTGAAGTGGATGCTCATAATCTAAATACGTTGCGGTATCCCAACCATTTACAACACACGTCGCCAACATTCCCGCATGTTTACCACTGCACCCTTGCGCCAGTGATGTCGGCTTCGCGTCGCCCCACGTAGCTCGTTCAGCTTTTCCCAGTGGCACATCTGGAGTGTTCTTGAGGTCAGCTGTTGTAAGGCCTGCACTCTTCAATATTGATTCCACTACTTGAAAATGCTTTTCGCTACCCGAGTGGCTCGCGCAGACGATAGCAAGTTGTTGCGGAGAAAGTTCTAGTCCATGGCGGACCATTGCCGCCGCTTGAAATGACTTGATAGAAGAACGTGGATACATAGGAGCGTCAACATCTCCGATCGTCGCCCTTATAGACCCGTCAGCGTTAATTAAAGCTAGGTGTCCGCTATGCGACGACTCAACTATTCCTGCACGTACGACCTCTGCGAGAACAGCACCATGATTACTCATGAATTTTCCGATTGCCTTTCAAGTGATGACCACATATATGATTGAAGTTCATGCCCATTCATTTCCACATCGTGTGCGAAAAATAATTGACCCTCGACTAGACCATAAAGTCTGGAAGCAGATTCAACAGGTGTCCCAGAGGGCGTTGCATAACCGCGATCGAGTGCGAGTTGAATTTTGGGTCCGTCGTAAATTCCAACCCAACCTTCGCCCCTGCCGGTGTTATAAGAGAGAACTACTTCTAAAACTTTCTTAGGTTTCGGATGCCAGAAACCAACTTCATTTTCGAATCCTTCGATGATATTTGAGTCGTCATCGATGAGCCAGGTCCTGGAGTAGTAATTCAAATAATTGCGACCATCGTGATTAAAGGTCACTTCTTGCGCGAACTGGAACGCCGGTATTCCTGGATACTCCCCGCGCCCTTTGCCCCGCCAGGTGCCGATCATCCACGCGAGTGGATACAGATCCTCATGTAAACCTTCTGGGATAGTAAATGCCATTTACGATGACCTCTCTGCTTTTCTCCAGACCTTAATGGCGCCACGTAGGCCGAAGCCAATGAGAAAGAGCCCAAATCCGATGGCGGTGATTACAAAGGCATATGCAGTTACGGTCGCCATCTGGTAATCGTAACGGTTACGATTGAATTATGAGAAAGTTAGTCGTCAAAGTGATGGCAGGAGCTAACGATCCTGAACGCGCAGCGCAGGCCTTTACCGTTGCTTCCACCGCTCTGGCTGCGGGCTTTGAAGTATCTCTATGGCTCACGTCAGAAGCTTCTTACTTTGCATTGCCAGGAAAAGCGGAGTCATTCCAGCTTCCACACTCTGCCCCGCTACACGAACTTCGAGACGCAATCCTGGCCGGCGGGCGCATCACACTCTGCACGCAATGCGCCGCGAGACGAAACCTGCAACCCAAAGATTTGATTTCCGGAATTGAAATCCGCGGTTCCGCCTCATTCGTTGAAGAGATAATGGCGGAGGAGACTACGTCCCTCGTTTACTAGGTTCGTTTATTAATTCAAGCCACGTCGAGTCAGCAAGGGTTCGATTACGGCGTCACGACCACGGAAATTGCGATACATCTGCATCGAATCAATAGAACCACCACGGCTCAACAACTCCCTACGGAATCGATCGCCATTTGCTCGAGAGAGGCCACCGTTCTCTTTGAACCACTCGACGGTATCTGCATCCAAAATTTCCGACCAGATATATCCGTAGTATCCGGCCGAATAACCGTTGGCAAAAATATGCGAGAAATATGTAGAGCGATAGCGAGTAGGGACGGGAGGGTATTCCAATCCATAATCTTTGATCGCCGCCGCTTCGAAGGCCACAACATTCTCAATCTCGTAACCATCCGGGATTTGATGGAGCGCAAGATCCAAGATTGCAGCTTGCAAGTAAGCGGATGTGTCATGTCCTTGGTTAAAGGTCGAGGAATTTTCGATGTTGTCGATAAGCGATTGTGGCAGGCGCTCTCCAGTTTGATAATGAACCGCAAAATTTTCAACGACTTCTGGCCAAAAAATCCACATCTCATTTACTTGTGAAGGAAATTCAACGAAGTCACGTTCAACGCTCGTTCCAGATAAGCGCGGATATTTAACTGCAGAGAAGAGGCCGTGAAGTGCATGTCCGAATTCGTGGAAAAGGGTGGTCACGAAATCAATCGTCAATAAAGTCGGTTCTCCCGCTGGAGGTTTAGGGATGTTGAGGTTGTTTACCACGACAGGCAGTTGACCGAACAAGTAATTCTGATCTACGAGGTTGTTCATCCAGGCGCCACCGCGCTTAGAATCACGCGTATAGAAATCCCCAATAAATAGCCCTACCGGTGAGCCATCCTCGTTATTTACCTCAAAAGCCCGGGCCTCTGGGTGGTAGGTAACAATATCTGGGCGTTCTTTGAAGGTAATTCCGAATAGCTTGGTCGCGGCGAAGAAAACCCCATCCTGCAATACCTTCTCTAATTCGAAATATGGCTTGAGCACTGCGGAGTCAACGTTATATTTTTCGGCACGCACCTTCTCTGCATAAAATTCCCAATCCCAGCTCTGTAACTCAAAATGAGCACCTGAACTATTGATCATATCCTGCAAGGCAGCTCCCTCAGCTTGAGCATTTTTGGCGGCTGAGGCAGCAATTTTGCGAAGCATTGCGTGAATATTCTCAGGGCTCTTTGCAGTGTTCTCTGAGGTGATGAGGTGAGCATGGCTCTTCGCACCAAAAAGTGCGGCACGCCTGGCACGTAATTTTGTCATCGAACTTACGATTTTCTTTGTGTCATTGTCATTGTCACGATTCGCACGGGCCAATGAAGCAACCATAATTTTTTCGCGCAATTCGCGATTCGTCAGGCTGGCAAGTAGTGGGTTTCCACTGAAATTAACGGCATTGATTAACCACTTATCTGAAACGCCACGACTCTCTGCAGCCAACTTCGCTGATGCAATTTCATTCACAGAGAGGCCACCTAATTCTTGGACGGAGTCAACAACGATTGCTGAGTCGTTGGTATCAGCCAACAACTTACGCGAGAATTCAGCCTCTAGAACTGAGAGTTCTTGGTTGATTCCCTTGAGCTCCTCGCGTTGTATGTCCGTGAGATGTGCCCCTGCAAATCTGAAATCCTTGTAGTACAACTCGAGCACTCGCAAATCTTCGCCCTCCAGCCCAAGTGATTCGCGTCTTTGATAAAGGGACTCGATACGACTGAATAGTCCTGGGTCGAGCTTGATTGCATCCGAATGCGCCGCTAGCTGAGGGGCAATTTCGGCTTCGATATCGTCCATCGTTGGTGTGGTGTCACTCGAAGATTTGTTAAAGAAAACTAAAGCAACGCGCTGTAACGTGCGACCGCTCTTCTCCAACGCGACGATGGTGTTTTCAAAGGTAATTTCAGGTTGATTGATAATTGCTTGAACTTCTTTAATCTGCTCTGCCATCCCTGCCGTAAATGCCGGTAAGTAATGCTCCTCTTTAATAAGAGCAAATGGCGGGATTTCGTAATCAAGGGTGCTTACTTGCGCAAATGGATTGGAAGAGTCGAGAGTCATGGTCGCAATACTATTGAAATATCGCGAATTATTGGGCTGCCACCAAAACTTCCTGGCTAGCCGTGACGCCGGCTATATCAAGTGTCACATCAATCGGAACGGTCCGCTTTATTAGCGCAAGTGCGATAGGTCCTAATTCATAGTGCCGGGAGACGCTGCCAATGAAGCCGATTTCTGATTCACCATTTCGCACAATGGCGCCATGTTCAGGAAGCTCCACCATAGAACCATCTAGGTGCAGGAGCACTAAACGCCTTGGCGGATGACCTAAATTGAAAACTTTTGCAACAGTTTCCTGCCCGCGGTAGCAGCCCTTCTTCATATGGACTGCGGTGTGAAGTAATCCGAGTTCGTTGGGAATTGTCTTGTGGTCGGTTTCCAGCAAGATGCGTGGACGTCCTGCCGCAATTCGCTCGGCTTCAAGCGCCCACATTCCTACCTGTTTGTGACCGGCGCTCTCGTACGCAGCTTGGGTAACGAGCATGTCACTGCGCTCAACAATCGAATATGGCCCGCCGTAGAGATCCGGAGATCCCGGGATACGAAGTACGGCGAATTCAGCGGTCACATCTGCAACCCGCACATCAAGCATAAAGCGCATTCGATTCAGGTAATCAACCAACTCACTTACTTTAGATTGTTCAGTATTCATCCACGTGGTGGTGCCATCATCAACCAAGAAAAGTTGCTGTTCGATATGCCCGTTGGCACTGAGCAAGAGAGTTTCGCTCCACTGCCCAACTTCAAGAGTTAAAAGCTCCTGAGTCGTCATATCGTTAAGCCACTTAAGGCGATCGGAACCGCTTACGGTTACAACGCCGCGATGTGATAGGTCAGCCCAACCATTCCCTACAATAAGCTCGCGTTGCTCCGAATACGGTTCGCCGAAATGCCAGACCGCGCCCGCGTCGATTCCGGACTCCACTAACACTGCGCTCATACGTGAATTACTTTGAAAGTTGGGAACAAGAAGAGCACGTTCCGTAAATTGCAAAGTGTGTGACATCGGTTTTGAATCCGAAATCATCATTAAGTTGTTGGACAAAAGATGCCGCTGTTTGAATTGGAGCATCACCGACGGATCCACAAATTCCGCACACCAGGTGTAGATGTGTCAGTTCTTCGGCGGCGTGATATGTCGCGCCACCATGACCTAGGTGCGTGTGCTGAACAAGCCCTACATTTTCGAGCGTCTCTAAATTGCGATAGACCGTAGATAAATTGATGCCGGGATGTGTGATATGAATTTTCTGCGCAACCTCTTCTGGAGTTGCATGACCTAAATCGCGCACAGCTTGAAGCACAAGCTCACGTTGCGGCGTGAGGCGCAACCCTTTTTCGCGTAATTCATTCTTCTCAACCATGTCTATAGCCTAAACCTGTTCAGGCCTAAACCTGTTCTGGCCTAAACCTCTTCTGAGAAAGTGAATAAGGCCTCGATGTAATGCTCACCCGTAATGCTTAAATTTTGTGCGTCCGGTGGGGCAGTCTGTGGCTCGATACAGACGCCATCGCTATCTTCTGTATAAACGACCCAATATGGAGCGTCGGATTCCACGGTAATTCGGGCTGCACCAGGCCAAACCACTGAAGGAATTCCTCGAATATCGGTAAAACAATCGTCCCAAGGCTCTTTAGGTTGCGCTACGAACTCTCCTGTAGGCAATCCATCATCACCCCGAACCATCATTCGTTCAGCGGTAAATTCCACTTCGGCCACATCTCCACGACTGAGTTCTCGGGGAAACCACGGGTGAAAACCTAGCCATGCCGGTAGATCGCACCCACCCGCCGTATATTCCAAACTCCAACGAACCGCATCATCCAAAATTTCAATTGTCTGTTCGACATACGCGCCCTCATACGGCGCCGGTAAATCTAGGCGTGCTCGCCCGATTCCAGTCTCTTGCCATGAACTGGTGAATCCAAAACCGTGAATTGCATGAGGCGGTGCCCACGAAGTAGGCAGGGTATGAACGAGGCCGGACTCTGAAGTAATTAATCCATCGTTAATTCGCCCAGCCCAAGGAGCCATTGCATACCAACCCCAAGAAAGTGGTGTGCCACGAAAAGGAACTGCAAATTGCAGGTCACGCCATTGCAGCGATGCAATGCGTGCGCCTTGATCTAAATCGATTGAAACTGAAATCTCTGCACCATCTATATGTTGCATTACCAGGCCTCTAATTCAGTAAGCATCGGTGGATTCGCACCTGCGCGCGAACATGTAATCGCAGCTGCGCTTGCGGCGCGATTGAGAGTGTGCTCGAGAGTGGATCCGACCAAATTCTCTACACCAAACTTAACTATCGCTTCAACCAAAATAGCACCGACTGTGTCACCCGCTCCGACAGTATCTACGACATCCACTTTTACACCTGGAACAGAAACCTCTCCATCTAATGTAAATCCATCGAGCCCATCGCCTCCCTTTGTCACAACAACCAGGGTGGTTCGGTCACTAATGAAATCCAATGCAGCGGTTCGATAATCCTTATCGGGATAAAGCCATTCGAGGTCATCCTCGCTTAACTTGATGACTGACGAAATGCTCGCCCACTTCTGCACGATCTCCTGGTATCGCTTGCGATCATTTACTACGGAACTGCGAACATTTGGATCAAAGACGATGGGAGCTTTGACTTGTTTCGCCCAGTGAAAAAGTGCAGCGGCACCTGGTTCAACAATCGTCGCCAAAGTCCCAACATGCAATACAGCCGGGGCTTTTGTGGGGTCAGGCAACCACGATTCGTTAAATTCGAAAGTTGCAGTTCCATCGATCAGGAATTCATATGAAGCGCTGCCATTATTATCCAATGTGACAGTTGCCAGGCATGTTGGATTATCGGATTTCAAGGCATAATCCAACTTAACGCCATCTGCTAATAATTCTGCACGTGCCATCTCGCCATAAGCATCGGTAGAAATTCCATCGATGAAATACGAATTGAAACCCAATCGCGCCAGCGCCTTAGCGGTATTTGCGGGACCACCTCCGACAACTGCAATGCGCTCTGCTCCTTGCGGAATTAGATCGATAAGGACTTCACCCGCCACCCAAATATCTGAACTCATTGATTTTCACCTGCGCGTGCAAGGAATTCTGTAATGACTCGCACACCAAAAAGGTGATCTTCAACTTGTGGCAACCCACTGATAAGGAGCACGCCTCGTAACCCTTGATCCTTCACATTAAGTGGCAATCCGCCGCCATGAATCGCGTGGGTCTCCTCTGGCTTTGAATACTCTGAGTACCAATCAATGCCTTGTTCTTCAGCTTTTACACGTTCACGCATTGTGGAGTGTCCAGTCGCTAATACGACGCGGGCTTTACGTGCAATCCAGGAAGGTTGATCGGGTTTCGCACCTGGAAGTGCGGTATGAAAGACAGTCCATTCGCCCATCAAAACTTCAATCGATATTGCAAGGCCTTCGCGTCTAGCAAGTTGAACTGCGATTTCTCCGATTTCTACCGCATCTTTGATATCAAGATGAGGTAAAACGAGGAGTTGCTCCTCGAGCTCCAATTGTTCACTCGTGAATCCACCGGTTGTCATGTGCACACTCTAATCGAGAGCCATAAACTTATCCGCATGACGCATATAACTTTAAATAAGACTGATCTGAAGGTTCACCCACTCTGCCTTGGTGGCAATGTATTTGGTTGGAGCGCCGACGAGGCACAGTCAATTGACGTGCTCAATGCCTATACCGAATACGATGGCAATTTCATCGATACCGCCGATGTCTATTCTGAGTGGAAAGAAGGCAATACCGGCCACGATAGTGAGCGCATACTCGGCAAGTGGATGAAAGAACGCGGCAATCGCAGTGAAATCATCATCGCGACAAAAGTTGCCAAGCTTTCAGCTCGCCCAGGATTATCTGCGGCCAATATTAACGCCGCCGTCGATGACTCACTTCGCGCCCTACAAAGCGATTACATCGATATTTATTATGCCCACGAGGATGACCCAACCGTCCCACTCCATGAAACGCTCGCCGCGTTCGACGCCCTTGTGAAGTCTGGAAAGGTTCGTTACATAGCTGCCTCTAATTACTCAGGAGCACGCCTAGCGGAAGCTTTAGAAGTATCCAAGTCCGAAGGCTTTGCCTCATTCATCTCCCTTCAGAATCATTACAACTTACTTGAACGCTCAGAGTACGAGAATGATGCCCGCCCAGTTTTGGAAGAGGCCGGCATAAGCGGCATTCCATATTTCGGTCTAGCTCGTGGCTTCCTCACCGGTAAGTATCGTGAAGGCGCAAGCGTCGAATCTGTTCGCGCTGCAGGGGTGAGCGCGTATCAAAACGAACGCGGATATACCGTGATTTCTCTGCTTGAGAAGTTTGCGAAGATTCATGGAACTACGATCTCCGCAGTCGCACTCGGTTGGCTCGCAGCTCAACCAACTATCGCCACCCCTATTGCATCGGCCCGCACTGTCGAGCAATTGCACCAGATCGTCAATTTCGCGCCACTCTCAAGTGAAGAAGTTGCGGAGCTTTCTGACCTGACGAAGTAAGGCAATCACTCGCGGAACGTTAAAAAGTCTCCAATTAGTTAACTAATTGGAGACTTTTTTATCCATTGACGATGAATTCCTTAACCGTAGCACTCTTGAAACAAATTGCCTCCGCCAGAAGTATCAAATATGAAATCCTTATTTAATGATCATTAGAAACGCAACTCTGGACGATGTAACTGCGTTAGCAATCCTGGGGCAGGAGATCCAGAAGATTCATTATGAACAACGTCCAAAATGGTTTAAGCATGTGGGGAGCCGCGAACTTGTCAGTTTCTATCGCGAATTCTTGACTGGGAATGATCATGTTGGATTTATTGCGGAATATGACTCTGTCCCTGTCGGCTTTGCACTATTTCGAGTGCTACATCGCGAAAACACTGTGATCACGCACCCTTTGCTCACAGTTAATGTCGATCAAATTGGCGTTTCAGAGTCCGCTCGTCGTATGGGAATAGGGCGAAAGATTCTGGGCGCAATCAGGGAATTCGCGGTGGATATTGGAGCGGATCAAATTCATATTGATAGTTGGAATTTCAATAAGAATGCGCGCGAATTCTTCGAGTCTGCGGGTTTTTCAACAGAGATTCGACGTTTTCACCTTGATCTCACGAACTAGGGCGAGTTATGTACGCCTCCCAAAGCGACATTGCTTCGTCTACGGATAGACCCTTAATCTGATCAATAGGTATGCCAGCACTGTGTTCTAGACGGTCGATCAACCAGCGAGGTGCAAGTTCCGTTGTACGTTCTGGAGTGGCAGCAATATCTCGAGCTTTACTTCCAAGTAGTTCAATTACATGGGTAAGAGATGTCGTAGATGGAGAATCTGGAAGGGATGAAATTCTGTCCTTCATCTCCTTATAAATCTCTGAATCACTACGTGCACCGATCGCCCAAACTTGTGCAATTTCGATCACAGTATCGCCAAGCTGGTCTTTGCTAGTCCTCCAAATGATTCGCCAGGATCGATCTCCGACAGTGAGTTTACGCCAGCCAATGAGATCACCAAGAAGTGGTTCACCAGCTTCGACGTTAGCCTCCAAAAGCAACATCTTCTTTATGATTTTTCTCAAGACGGATGGATCGAGGCGTAAAAAATTGTCCAAATCCTCAATCGCAGGATCAGTTAGTCGGATATATGGCACTTCGCTCAAATCTACAGTTGAAAGAAAGGTTGATTTATCTCTGCGCGCGAGCAGTTTCAGCGGCTACTTCTGCCCGAAGTTCAACAGGGTCAAATCCAAAGCGATTGATCACTTCATCGATGTCTGTGCGGTTTCCGTTATCGGTCGCGACGCGACAGAGGACTAACGCCGCGCTTTGAAGGTCAAGTTCCAACTCTTCAATTTTCGCGATCCGGTCCATACCGAGAACGACAGCCTGGGGCTTTCCATGGCGTTCAATAACAATGTCTGTGCCCGTACCGGCGCTTCGGATGACCGACGGTAAACCGCGTTCAACTGCTTCGGTTACTGAGATTGCTTCGGGGTTGGGCAGCAATGTGGACATATGAGAACTATACAGAATTCTGTATAGTTCTCAACACCTGAGTAGCAAATTGTTAATTACTTGATGTTGGGACTGGCGCCGGTGCTCCCCCTCCAGGAGCGCCAGCACCAAATCCACCGCCGGGTGTGATGCCCAGCTGTGCGAAGCAGGATTGCAAAGCAGCCGCAGTCTTTGGATCTTGGAAGTCGGGACGTGAGCCTTGAGTCAATGTAATTCCTGCTTTTGTTAAACATGCCTGTAACTTCGGATTTGAGAATAAGCCACCTCTACGCGTTCCGCCCGAAGATGCTGCTGGAGCTGGTGCGCTGCTAGCCGCTGCAGCTGGTGCGGGTGCTTGCGCAGTAGTGTTATTTGAACTGGATGTCGAACCGGCTGGAGCAGTTGCACCTGTATCGGTAACACGTGCAACGTCACCGGATATTAATGAGCTAGCTTGAGTTGGATCGTCCAAGGTGATTGTTACCGTTGAACCGTTAACGGACTTAATCACTCCGGAAATTCTAGTTCCACCAAATCCACCGAAACCTCCGGCAGCTGATGCGGTTGATCCGGTGCCAGAAGTCGCAGTCGAGGTGCCTGTACGGCCGCCGCCGAAACCACCGCCGAAACCACCGCCGAAGCCTCCTCCACTAAAGGCAGCACGCAGTCCAGCAAAACTAGATGCCGAAACCGTCGTTGAAGACTTCGTCGCTTCGTAATGTCCATACCAAGTACCGGCCGAGAGTAGGCCGACTACGACAAAGGCAATACCAAGGAACTTGGTGTACTTATTGGTCCATTGAAATGTTCCCTTGGCAAGCTCCTCTTTGAGGTTGTCCTCAACTTCAGTTGCGAAGAGATCAAATGAAGGTGTCTCTGGTTGTGTTTCATCATTCATAGCGAAGTGCCTCGATTGGTCGTAGTGATGCTGCGCGTGATGCTGGGTAGCCACCGAAGAAGACACCGATCAAGATGCTTACTCCAAAGGCCAAGAAAACGGATGCAGGAACAATAACGGGCTTTGTTCCATCGATTGTGAAGTGACTGCCAATGAATCCTGCTATGACGCCGAGCGCTCCACCAAGGAGCGAAAGTATCGTAGCCTCAATAAGGAATTGGGTAAGAATTGCCCCCTTTGGCGCCCCGATCGCCTTGCGAATACCGATCTCGCGGGTTCGTTCAATCACGGTTACCAACATGATGTTAGTAATTCCGATTCCACCAACGAGTAGGGAGATCGCGGCAACCGCGCCAAGTAACGTTGTGAACGTCTTTGAGCTAGATGAGGCAGTCGTGAGAAGTGAGGCTTGGTTAAATACGCTGAAATCAGCGGTTTTATTGCCTGTTATCCCATGTCTGGCATCCAGAATCGCAGTCAATTCATTTTGTGCCGCAGTCGTGGTTGTCGACTTAGTGGCCTCAACCAAAATGTCTGACAGTGCTTGGTTACCGGTGATGGTGTTCTCCATCGTTGTAATGGGGATTAATACCAAACTATCTCCGTCTTGGAATCCCGAGGAACCTTTAACAGTAGTTAGTCCAATGACAGTAAATTGAATTCCGGAACAACGCATTGTTTTACCGATGGGGTTATCAGTACCAAAGAGCGCTGTCGCTGTCGTTTGCCCAATGAGTGCAACGCGCCGCGCCTGAGTCACATCATCGTTAGTGAAGTAACTTCCGCTCTGAATAGTCGTGTTGCTGGCTTCGTAGTAAGCGGGCCACGTTCCATAGAATGTCGAGGGCGTCGTCGTGTTAGCTCCTACGACGCACGTGCCATTGGTGGATACGATGGGAGCAACTTGCTTGATATCAGGTGCTTGGGTTTTATCTGCAAGCGCGACTGTATCTAGAATCGTGAGCGGCTTTACCGTGCTCGCACTCGCACGTGCCCGGAAACCAAACCCTTGTCCACCAGATCTCACTTGAAGCGAGTTGGTTCCCAAGCGATCAAGGGAAGATTGGATCGCTTTACTAGAGCCATTTCCAACAGCAAGCAAAATAATCACGGACGCGACGCCGATCATGATTCCAAGCGTGGTGAGCGCGGTCCTCAACCTATTTATAAGTAACCCGCGCAGTGCGAATCGGATGATTTCAAGGACACTCATGCAACGCGCTCCTTATTGAGTTCGTCGCTGACGATCTTGCCATCGCGCATCCGAATAATTCGCTTGGCTCGATGTGCTACATCGAGTTCGTGAGTAATAACGACAACGGTGCGACCCGCTGCGTTAATTTGATCAAAAAGATCGAGCAAATCACCCGTCGATTTTGAATCGAGTGCGCCGGTGGGCTCATCGGCTAAGAGCAAAGCCGGGCGCGTTGCTAAAGCCCTGGCAACGGCTACGCGCTGCTGTTGTCCACCTGAGAGCTCTGTTGGTTCATGGTTAACGCGTTCTCCCAACCCAACGACGTTAAGCGCGACCATCGCCCTTTCCTTACGCTCCTTGGGTTTTATGCCCTGGTAAGCCATCGGTAGTTCTACGTTGGCCAATGCTGTAGTGCGAGGAATGAGGTTAAACGATTGAAATATGAATCCAATCTTGCGACCACGAACGATCGCCAGATGATTCTCATCCATCGATGAAACTTCAATCCCATCCAAGTAGTACTTACCGCTCGTCATAATGTCGAGTGCGCCGAGGATGTTCATGAGCGTGGACTTACCTGAACCCGACGGCCCCATGATCGCGACGTACTCACCGGCATTAATCGAAAGACTGACACCATCGAGGGCGTAAATCGCGGCATCGCCAGTTCCATACCGCTTTACAGCGTCATGAACTTCGATAACGGGTTGCTTATCATCCACCGAAGCCACCGCCTCCAGCGCCGCCACGACCGCCACCAGATACACCGATTCCCGCACCACCGAGAACCGATGGAACTCCAGACAAGGACGATGCAGAGCTCGTAACGGAAGGAAGCGCGACGAGGTCACCTTCCTTAAGTCCTGAAAGAATTTCGTCGGCAGAGTCGCCAATGATTCCGACTAGAACAGTCTTTGCAGTTTCAACTTGCTTGCCCTTAACGGTAGTTACGACATTAACGAAGCTGGTGCCACCACGAGTCGTTACGGCCCGTGCGGGGACTCCAATTGCGTTTGGAGAGTCAGCGACCGTGACTGTAGCTGTTGCAGTCATTCCTGGCTTGAGTCCAGCAATTTTTCCAATGAGCTGGAAGGTCACGTTGTATGTCGTCGCTCCGCTAGAGGTGGTCGGTAGTAAGGCCACACTTGCAACCTTAGCGACACCCGTTGTGTTAGGGAGTGCGGTAAACGCAATTGAAGCTCCTTGTCCAACAGCAACCTTAGCTACATCCGACTCTGAAAACCCTGCGGTTACTTGCAATCCACCTACGTCGGTCAAGACGATGAAGCCAGTCGGCTCGGTAGAACCATTGGCCGGTGTGGTGTTTGGGCTGATAGTTGAACCAATCAAAGTATTTGAGATCGAAGCAACTAGACCTGAAACCGGAGCTTTTACTACGGCGCCATCAAGGTTCTTCTGTGCCTGTACAAGGTTGGCTTCAGCTACTGTCACCTGGGCTTGATCGACTTTAAGCGTTGTACTGGTCGTCGAATTACTATTTTGTGCCTGGAAGAGCGCCAACGCATTTTGCGCAGAAGTTATCTGTTGTTGCGCAGTTGCAATAGTTTGATCGTTCTTCTTTACGTCAAGCGCTTGCGTTGCTTGGGCATCGTCGTAGCTTTGCTGATCACTAGCAATTGTTTGTGCATCCTTTGCCAAATTCTGTTGCTGGGTAATCAAGGAGTTGTTATAGGCGGTTTGCGCCGAGATCACCGCATTATTGTCCTGAGCAAGTTGGGTACAGTTTGTGTTTACTGTAGTTATCGTCTGACACCACGCGATGGTGACGGGACCTTCAGGTGGACCATAAAGTCCCTCGTAATCGTTAAAGGTTAATTGCGCGTTAGCGAGGTTCTGCTTTGCGGTGTCAACACTTGATTGGTACACCGCAACGTTTTGCGTTGCAAGGTTCTTGTCATAATTCAATTTTGTGAGCGCATTAGCAACGTTCTGATTATCTGTTGCCTCCGATGCATCAATCAAAGTCTGTTGATAGGAAAGATTATTCTGCGCATTTGTTACCGCGGCTTGATCAGTCGCTAGTTGAATTGAGTTGGTACTGGAAGAAGTGTTTGCCGAAGCTTCAGCATTGCTCAAATTAGCTTGTGCTTGAATAAGCGAACTTTGTGCCTGTGCAAGTGCAGTCTTAAGACTAGAAGTATCCATGCGCGCTAAGACTTCTCCGGCTTTTACAGCGGAGCCAGGCTTCACGTAAATCGCCGATAACGTACCTGATGTCACGGGAGCCACTGCGATGTCGTTAGGGCTGATAACAGTTCCTGAAGATGAGACTGTCTGGGAAACGTCCTCACGAGTAACGGTCGCTGTGCTAATCGTGGCTACGGCCGCCTTAGGGTGTAGCGAGGCGTAACCCCAATAACCGACTGCAGCGATAGCCACCAGAATGATGAGATTGATAGTAAGTATGCGAACTCTGGATTTATTCATGGCGTTAAGTTAGAGCCCAAACTTGGATTTCAACCGCCAATTAACTGTATATTGGCTGAGAGTTATGCGGGCAACTCTCCGATAGTCCAGGCGGTGTCTTGGTTGCGATCAATGACCCAAACCTTGTAGTCCGCGAGTTCTGGCTTCATAAATATCCCTGCGCCTTCACGGCCAGTGACTACCAAGGCTGTGGCAAGCGCATCAGCGAGTCCACCATCAGAACCAAAAACCGTAGCGCTACGAGCCCCAATTGCAATGAGTCCAGTGTGTGGATCTTTGATGTGGGCACCGATCTCATAGGTCCCCGACGTGGCAATCGCACCATCTGAAATCTCAAATACTTTGAGGACCTCAAATCGATTTTCGGGACTTCGTATACCGATCGACCATGGCTTACCAGGTTCATAGCCACCGGCTAATGAGAGATCGCCTGCAGCATTGATTTGGATATGTTCGGCTCCGTAACGCTTAAGGATTTCTATACAGCGGTCCGCCGCCCATCCCTTCACATATCCGGATGGATCATAACCACCCTTCACACACCACGGATCGAAAGAGCCATTGGTTAGCTCCTTGGCTTTAAGGCAAAGTTGCCAAACCTCCTGCATTTGGGCTGAGGCATCTTCGATCTTCAATTCACCGCGCCTGATTTGGGAGACTTGTGAGTGAGGTTTAAATGTAGAAAATTCTTGGTCAATATTCTCCACATAGCTTCGAACTTCCGAAAGTCCGGACTCAAGCCCTGCAACTTCCACCTTAGAAGATGCAACGTCAATAAAGAGAATAGTGCCCCAGACATCAATTTCCGCAGTAGAGCGCACGAGTGATGACATTACAACCCTGCCTTAGCAAGCGCAGATTGCAGTGAGAGAACCCAACCGGTTGAGGTATATGAAGCGCCTCCGACGCCTTGAATATTGGCAGATTGAGCCGCCAACGTTTCTTGGATTAAATATGGAATTGCTTGCTGGTTAATCTCTTGATCTCGAAAAGATTCCGTTGGATATTGCAGCGCAGTTGCGTTAGTAATTTTATTATTGACGATAGTTACTTGTACTTGCACTGGACCAAATCGAGTTTCCGCTGCAGCTCCCGTAAAGGTTCCCGATATCGCAGCTGGAGCGGCTGGTGTAGGCGTAGATTGCTGAGCAGGTGAAGTGGATTGACTCGAACTTGTAGTTGAATTTGAACTTGTAGTTGAAGTGGAGTTTGAAGACGTGGTCTTTTTCGATTTTGTGGTCGCGGATTTGGCAGATGTCTTACTGCTCTTCTTTGTTGTCGATTTTTTAGTTGCAACGGGCGTTGGTGTAGCCGGCGAAGTAGCTGGCGTAGCCGTCGCCTGTTGTGTAGTAGTACTCGTCAAGGAACTGGTTCCCGCAGAGCTCGACGTTGCAGTTGAAAGGGATGCTCCCCCCAATTTCAAAGTACCTGTGCTGCCAAATTGTGGAGGAGTAATTGCGAGTACGGCACCGAGGCCACCAACAGTTCCACCCGCGATCAAGAAAAATCTCTTGCTCATTTTTCACTCACTCCCTTTACTTTGTTAATCGACTGCATGAAATTCAAATTCCTCGTTATGGAAACGATCCTTAGGTATACCGACATCCCTTGCCGCCTCGCGAACGGTTTCAACGAGACCAGTCGGGCCACAGATGAACACTTCAGAATCGCGAAATGCCGGGACTATCTTTTGAATGTACTTGGCATTCATTGGATGCTCCTTGCGACTTCCAATGAGGTAGTGCACACGAGCGCCGCGCCACTTAGCAATCGCATCCAGCTCTTCTTTAAAGACAAGCTCGCTCTCCGAGCCAACACGGTAGAGAACATCTATCTCTTTGCGAGCGTCGAACTCTTCTAACAGCGCGCGGAGTGGGGTAATTCCAACGCCTCCACCAACAAGGAGGATATGACCCAGAGCCGCTTTTGAGGCAACAAATGTTCCATAGGGACCTTCAAAAAATACCCTGGTTCCAGGCCTTATGTTCTGCACCGCTCCTGATGCGTCTCCCAAATTCTTTACAGTCACTCGCATGAAATGTTCGGTTGGCGCTGCAGATAATGAATAAGGGTGCGAAATCCACCATTGGCCAGAAGTTATAAATCTCCAACTAAAGAACTGACCACCCTGGGCGTTGAGCCGATCCAGGTGGCGCCCCCGCATCACAATCGAAACCACACCGGGCCCCTCAACCACGATCTGGTCCACTCGCACGTTGTGACGCAGGGAGCGCACTACAGGAATCACAAAGCGCCAGAGCAAAATAACTGCCGCCGTTGCAATGTACAAAGCCTCCCAATACAACTTGTTCAAAGGGTGACCGGCAAACATCGGCCCGGTTAACACTTGATGCATAAATCCAAGCGCAACTGCCAGATAGGTATAAAGGTGGATTGTCCACCAAGTCTCATAGCTCATCTTTGCGCGAGCCTTCTTATACGACGTTATTCCAGCGAGCATCATGAGGCCGAATGCGATTGAAGCCGGAATCATCCAGGGATATTTCAAGGTCATTCGCCATAGTTCTGCCCCCGTCGAGATTCGATCTCCACCGGCATATCCAATACCAACAAGGAGCACGTGAAAGAAGATCAAATAAAGCGACCATGGCCCAAGCTTGCGATGCCATTTCACCAGACGGTCATGCCCAACTGATTTTTCAATCCAAGGAATCCGCGCAACAAAGACCAGGCCCACCAGAGAAAAATAAGAACCGACGAGCGCGACAATACGAGAAATTGAAGTGATCTGCGAGTAAACACCTGACCAATCACCTGAGGTCATGGTGTCCAACTCCAGGGCTAGGGTGAGTCCCAATCCAATGCCCAAGGCAATCGCAGCCCAGTCAGCATTGATTCGATGTCCAACGCCGAGGTCACGAGTTCGCCTCTTGGGAGCCCTTGTCATGATCGTATGTAACCCTGCCTATATGAGAGATTTCTGAGAGTGACGTGAGTTTTGCGTTAATTCTTTTCCATTGTTAAAGCCAGAAGCCCGGCTCCCCTTGCGGAGAACCGGGCTTCTGTGTGTCAGTCAGACTGACTCAAAGAAGGGGGCAATTAAGCCTTGATCTTCTTGATGATGCGAACGAGCAGAGCTGAAAGTGAAGCGACCTTAGAGAGCAAGTCTGTGACTTGTTGTCCAAGAGCTGTTACAGCTGCAAGAGCAGCATCAGCCTTGTCGCCTGCATCTTGTGCAGCCTGTGTTGCAGCATCTGCTGAATCAGCAGCTGCGTTAGCAGCGTCTGTTGCAGCGTTAGCAGCATCTGTTGCTTCGTTAGCAGCATCTGTTGCAGCGTTAGCTGCATCAGTTGAACCTGAAGAAACGGTGAATGTAGCAGGAGTTACGGTGATTGAAGTTGAAGCACCTGTTCCTGAAACTGTAACTGTTCCATCAGAGATTGGAGCGTTGAATGATGCTGAAGCAACACCAGAATCATTAACAACCAATGTTGAAGCCAACGCAGAGGTTGGTGCAACAGCGAATGCCAATGTTGAAGATGCGTTAGCAGAGAGAACTGCGTAGCTACCAGCAGGAACTGTTCCGGCAGCGTCAGAGACGGTTGCTGTCAATGTTCCAACTCCACCTGCAGAGTATGAATCAGAATCAGTTGTGTAAACAACTGTTGTAGGTGTAGCAGAAGATACGCGAACAGATACTGAACCAGAGGTCAAGCTGTTAGCTGAGTCTGTGGCAGTAAATGTTGTTGTACCAGCAGCAACACCGTTGACGCTTACGCCAACAACGCTTGTCGAAGTAGCGGTTCCGCCAGAGATGTCACCAAGGGTATGAGTAGTACCAGTTCCGACATCAAATAAACCAGCTGTAGCTGTTGCAGATGCAGCAGGGGTAACAGTGATGTTTGATGTGTTAACAGCAACTGCGTTACCTGATGCGTCAAACTCTTGAACTTCAAGAGCGTTGGTGTTAGCGGTGATGCCAGCTGTAAGTTCAGATGCAGCTGTTCCAACTGCAACAACAGGGTTGATAGCAGTCAAAACGATCTTTGCTGCAGTACCTGAGAAGATAACCGAGTATGTCTTTACTGTTACGCCATTAACTGCAACGGTAACTGTTGAGACACCTGATTGACCATTGTTGCTCAGCGAGAATGCAGCTGTACCAGCTGAAGGGGTACCTGAAAGGTAACCACCTGAAGCAGCTAGTGTGCCTCCACCTGAAACAACTGCCAAGGTTCCGATTGATGCAGCAACAGAAATTGCCTTTGCATAACCTGTACCGAGAGTCGTACCACCTGCATCAGCTTCAGTGAGTGACCAGTTAGCAACAACGCCTGCTGGCAAAGCAGCAGGAGCTATGACGCTAAATGCACTGTCGGTTGATGAAGTTGGAGCAGTGTTACCTGAAGCACCAAGAACTGTTGAAGAGCTGTAAACAGTACCTGCAACAGCAGAGATAACAGAGATTGTTACTGTGCTTGTTGCGGATGTAGCAGCTGCACCGTTTGTGATGTCATAGCTGCTTACTGTGACAGTTCCAACAGCAGGAGTTGCAACGTCGATTGCTCCACCTGTTGCAAGTACACCTGAGGTGAGACCCGTTGTTGTTGCGCCACCTGAGATGGTGTAACCAACGCCAGTTGAACCAGCGATAGTATTAACTACGAGATGGACAGAGTTGAACTGACCAGCAACCTGTGTTGCTGTCTCTGCCGTCGATGATGTACCTGTGGAGATCGCGTTAGAGATCGCCCAGTCTGGAGTTGGAACTGTCGCGTTAGCTGATACAGCAGAGATTCCGCCGATAGCCAAAGCAGCAGCCGCCACAAGCGCTACGCGCTTAAAAGCTGTCTTTGTAGACATTATTTTCCTTTCAGAAAAAGTCGATTGGGAGCATTTCTCCTTCTCGGCTTGGCCAATAAATTTCGAAACAAAAGCGGCGCGAGCGCTACTTTCATTCCAACCTTTACTAGCCATGAGATGAGACGCACGTGCTGACTCATCTCTCTTCCCTCGCAATATCCGGATTGCGCGGGAAACTTGGGTTGCGATGCCAAAGGCTACGGCGCGGATCATTGTGTGATCCCGTTCGCGGCGACTTTGATCGCTTCGGCAAGAATTTGGGTCTTGCCGGGGTTAAGCACTAGACGTACGGAGATAGAAGCAGGTACCGACTCCACGTCGACGCCCTGACTTACGGGCAAAAGTATACCTGCGTCAACTGGGGAATCCGTAGAAATTGTGCTTGAAACAAGGTAGTTACCGTCTGGCAGGCGAGATATATCGGTGTCAACAGCCGATGCATGAAGCGCCACCCAGCCACCGTTCATAGAGACCGATGCGGTAGGTGTGTACGTGGTCCCAGAACCATCAACTGTAATGACCTGATTAATAAGGACATTGACTGCCTTTGGATCGTAAGACATGACAGGCGCAGTCAACGTGAGACCAGTATCAGTGATCACAGGAGCAGGCTTGCCAATGATAATTTCACCAGTATCACCAGTCAGGTCAGTGACAGTGAATCCAGTGGGTACACCATTGTTATCAAGGCCATTGAATGTAAGTCCTGGGACCTTGGTGTCGACGGTAGGGGTGAGGGTGACAAATTTATTGAGGGCAGCAGCCCGTGCAGCTGCAGTAGCCGCAGCTGTTGCTGTTGCTGTTGCTTGAGCTGATGGTGTTGCTGAAGCCGATGCCGAAGCGGATGGGGTTAGCGTCGCTGCGGGAGTTTGGGTAACTGTTGGGGAGGTCAGCGGCTCTGTCTTGTGGTTAAAGGTATTGAAGCCAAGGAAGGCGGCGATTAATAAGACTAGCGAAAGCGCTGCCTTTGAAGATTTCTTTGCCAGTTCGGCAGCCTTCTTGTAAGACGTTGAAAGTGCATCCAAAGCGGTAGTCCCGGTCTCTTGATCGATAACCCACTCTGAGAGGATTCGAACGAAAGAGGTGCGTGAACGAGCAACAACGTGACGGACATTGGCAGGAGTTGTTCCTAGCGCTTCTGCGATCTCCTCCGTGCTGCGGCCTTCCATCTCCCACATGACAAGGGCGGTGCGTTGATCTGCCGATAGGCGGGAGAGGGCCTCGCGAATAATTGATGCATCTTCCGCAGCCACCATTTGAGCATCGAAAGGAATGTGGGCGCTCATGGCTAATTCATCAAGGCGCTCCTGCGAAGCATCAGAGTCAATGGCAACCAAATTTGGGCGGGCGCCAGTTGAACGGATCTGATTAAGGCATAGATTATTAACGGTTGTGCGGAGGTAAGCGAGCGCGCGGTCACGGCTATCTAACTCCGGAGCGGCCAAAATGAACTTCAGAAAGGCTTCTTGAACGATCTCTAAGGCATCAGCTTCCGAGCGCAAAATCCGACGAGCCTGAGCCGTAAGCGAAGAGCGCTGTTCGGCATAAAGGGCAGAGAGGTCGGCGACAGACCAGTCAGAGACGGCAACGCTCTGCGCCACCCCTGCCTTTGCCTGCTTACGAAGCGACATTTTCCTGCCTTAACTCGATATTAAGGAACTCCCAAAAGTACCTTCTATTAGTAAAGACACGCTAGCCGCCCAAATGTTGTGCTCTAGAGGGAACTATTTTTGGAATTATTTTGGAATTAAACAATCTGTACACCTTTGCACGACATTTTCTGACGATTTGCCGTTCAACCTCGCCTAAAGTTTCTATGAGCGCGGACTTCAGTGTCGAAGTCATTTCCGAGACTCTTTTTTTTTGAGATTACATGACGAGCGGGTGCACCATTTCTGAACTCACTGGCGAGCTGACCACTCGGGCATTGGATTTCTTGCTGACTGGTCCCAGCGGGGATGAGGTTGCGCGGGCCATAGCGCAGGACTTCACCCCCGCATTTGGGACGGTGCGAGCATGTATCTGCGCCAGCGACCTCAAATCTGGATGGTTCTGCCTGGGTGATTTTGGTTCAACTCCTGCCAGGACACATACGACCATCTCCGATTCCCAGATATTAGATACTGAATCTAAATCAGCCTCACTCAGCTTTCCTTTGAAGGTAAAAAATCGATCCGTCGGCGTACTTAATCTGGAATTTAACCCGCAACTCACCCCGGCTAAAAAGAACGAACTCGAGAAATTGCTGCAATTTTTGGCGAAACCAATCGCTATTTATTTCTTTGGTCGCGCCCCATTGGAGCTCTACACGCCAGAGGAATCAGAAGCTGTGGGCGATGGTCCCGAGGACGAAGAATCCGCACTGCATGCTCGGATACATCGCCATCATTTCACCGAACGTCAGCTCAAAGTCCTTCATCAAATGGCCCATGGTCGATCTCATGCAAAGATCGCTAAAGAGTTGGGATTTTCGGTATCCACGATTCGCCACGAGATGATACGCATCTTCCACGTGCTCTCCGTAGAGAGCCGTGAAGAGGCTGTTGTGAGAGCAAATGCTCTGGGACTAATTCCTGTGAACTTCCCAGATCCAGCAGCGCTTTTTTACAATGTAGCGAACGCTTCATCCAATACGTTTAATGCATCGGACAATAACTGATCTGTAATTACCACCGGTGGCAAGAATCGAATGACGTTGCCGTAAGTTCCAGCAGACAGAATAAAAACGCCGTTGGATGTGCAGTACTTCAAGACCTTTGCGAGTGCCGCAGGATTCGGCTCCTTGCCGTCGGCAGAGTTCGGATCAATAAGTTCAATCGCTTGCATGGCGCCACGACCACGAACTTCTCCGATTACCGGATATTTCGCAGCAAGTGCACGCAATCCATCACCCAAAACCTGGCCGATATGGCGAGCGCGTTCGATTAATCCATCTTCTTCGATAGTTGCAATTGCACCGAGCGCAGCTGCACACGCGATTGGGTTTCCACCAAAAGTTCCACCTAATCCCGAGATGTGAACCGAATCCATAATCTCTGCGCGCCCTGTAACTCCTGCTAGTGGCAAGCCACCACCAATTCCTTTAGCGGTAATCAAAATATCTGGAACAACATTTTCTGCTTCAACAGCAAACATATTTCCAGTACGAGCAAAACCTGTTTGTACTTCATCGGCTATAAATACAATGCCATGTTGACGAGAATATTCAGCGAGGCCAGGTAAGAAACCAAGTGGTGGAACGATAAATCCACCCTCGCCTTGAATTGGTTCGATCAAGATTGCTGCGACGTTATGTGCGCCAATCTCTTTCTCAATTTTGTGGGTCACCATGTCCAGTGCATCTTGCGTGATGGTCTCCTTGGGACCGATCCAACGAAATTCGTACGGCATGGGCACGCGATAAATCTCTGGTGCGAATGGACCAAAACCTTCTTTATAAGGCATGTTCTTTGCGTTGAGTGCCATCGTTAAATTAGTGCGGCCGTGGTAGGCATGCTCAAAGACAACAATCGCCTGCCGCTTCGTGTAGTGACGCGCAATCTTGACGGCGTTTTCAACTGCCTCTGCTCCAGAGTTCACGAGGAGTGACTTCTTCTTGTGTGTACCAGGGGCCAGACGGTTCAACGCTTCACAGACCTCGATGTAGTTGAGGTAAGGAGCGACCGTGAAGCAAGTATGCGTAAAGGCTTGGACTTGGTCGATTACATTGTCCACGACGCGGCTTGCACTGTTACCTACATTGGTGACACCAATACCTGAACCCATATCAATGATCTGATTTCCATCGATATCCAAAAGTATGGCATCCGATGCGCGTTCGATAACAACTGGGAAGGTAAGACCTAGACCACCAGAAACCGCCTCCGCACGACGTTGAATAGCTTCGTTTGACTTTGGTCCTGGTATGGCAGTGACCACGCGGCGAACTTGTTCTAGGTTGGTAAGTGTTGTCATGGGAAAAGTGTACGACCAGATTTCAACCCCATGCACGCTGGGGTTAGGCTTTGGGGGTGAACTCCAAGAGAACAGCGTCTAATTCACCAGTTAATCAATCAACGCCGTTTGCTCCACTTCGCGAGCGCGCTCCGCTGCTCGATGCTTATCTCTCTTACTTCGAAGCGCAAAATCTCCCATTCACAATCCCGGGCCACAAGCAAAAATCCGAGAAGCTCGATGAGGGCCTCGGGCTCGTCGTCGAC
>Ga0164296_1000799_pt1 | contig 35985 bp, 24 predicted proteins | sample GEODES057metaG_FD_113533 | JGI IMG/M metagenome (GOLD analysis project Ga0164296, IMG submission 113533) | Dystrophic lake water microbial communities from Trout Bog Lake, Wisconsin, USA - GEODES057 metaG | ecosystem: Environmental > Aquatic > Freshwater > Lake | place: USA: Trout Bog Lake...
GGCGAACTAAGTGCGGAAGCCGAAGACATTGCTACAGTAGTACATCTATATAACAAATATGAAGAACTTCCTTTGGTTAGTACGGGGTGTGATAGTTATGCTAGTTGGCATCCTAGCTTTAAAGAACTTAGCCCAATGCTTACATCAGATGCCATCGCAGAGAGGATCGGAGAGATTCTACCCTTCGGAGAATGGAGAGAAGAACACCTCGTCATCACAGGAGGAGAGCCACTACTAGGTTGGCAACGTGCATATCCAGATTTGTTAAATCATCCTAAGATGCAAAATCTTAAAGAGATTACATTTGAAACAAACGGTACTCAACCGCTTACTCAAGAATTTAAAGATTATTTAAAAGACTGGGGATACAAAAACGGACGTACTTGGTGTCAAGGTCTTACCTTTAGTGTTAGTGCTAAATTGCCAGGTAGTGGTGAAGCATGGGAAGAAGCTATTCGACCAGAAGTTGTTTGTGATTACGAACAAGTAGGTTACACATATTTAAAATTTGTAGTTGCAACAGAAGAGGATATTAAAGATGCAAAACGAGCAGTTGAACAATACAGAGCGGCTGGCTTTGAAGGTCACGTATATCTTATGCCTGTTGGCGGTGTTGAGTCTGTTTACAGTCTCAATGCTAAGTCCGTGGCCATTGCCGCAATGAAGAGAGGGTGGCGCTATAGTGATAGACTACAAGTGCCATTATTTAAAAACGAATGGGGGACTTAATATGTTCTTTTGGATCTGTATTATATGCGGTTGGGTACTACTTAGTTTTCCACTAGGTATTTTGATTGGAAGGATCTTTAAACTTCCAGAAAGTAGTTGCACAGGCGATTGTAATCAAGGTCGTAATTGTACATGTATGGAAAAGAAAAATGATTAAAAAATTATTTAAAAAAATTCTGGGTATTGATAAGTTAGAAGAAAATTTAAAAGTACTCAAAGAACTAGAAGAAAAGGCTGTAGCATCAACAGCAGAAGCACAAAAAGCAGAAGAACACGCTAAGGCTAGCCCAAAAGAACGTGCTACTGAAAGAGGCGAGCCATATGTTGCTGTTTTGGACACGCATGTAAACAAAGACAATATTAGAAATGGCTTCTTTGAGCTTGACTGGAACGACGAGTTTATAGTACAATTGAAAAAAGCTGGATACGGCTTTGAAGGCGATCCAGACGAAGAAATCGTAGACCGATGGTTCAGAGACTTAGCCGGCAATATGCTTGCAGAGGCTGGTCAGGATACAAGTCGCGTCTTTGGTGGTTATATTAATGTAAACAGACTTGGTAACGGTAAAGCTTCAGTAGAATGAACATTTTTAAAATACGCAGTCCATTGCCTAGAACAGACTTTGCACCTTACTGGGACATCTCATTAGGGCAAACACAATGGCACGAAACTGCTAAAATAGATGCTATCCGTAATTGGATGATTTCCAATGAACAGAACATTTTAGACAAGTTTCCTGTTTATAACGATGGTGGAACAGGATTAGGTAATAACAGTACTACTAGTAGATTTGGATATTATAATACATTTGATTTTGTAAATGAATGTCCAGAACTTGCCGACTTACTAACATTTTTTAGAAAGTCTTACGTTAATTTTGTTGCGTCTAATTATTTTGATCCTATTGATCTATATTTCGAGTCCTGGTTTAACATCGTACACAATGGACAAGCTATAACCGAACATATTCACGGAAATCAAGCAGATACGTATCTAAGTGGTAATATACATTTAGACAACTATCCAACACATACTTATTACCGAACACCGTATGATGTAACCACTCCAATTCCTTTTAAAAATATCAAAGGCGGTTTGACTATATTCCCCGGTTATGTTCCGCATTTTACCGATCCGTATGAATCAAATGGACAACCGCGTGTTAGTATTGCATTTGACTTATGGACTGTAGACACGTATAATGCTACTAAGGGCAAAAGCACTAGATTATTTTTAAACAGAGAGATTATTCAGGAACTTCATAGAAGTAATAAACAATGACATATATTATAGTCGATACTGCTAACACATTTTTTCGTGCTAGACACGTAGTTCAAGGTTCATCCGATATCAAACTTGGTATGGCTTTTCATATCACTTTTAACAGTATCAAAAAAGCATGGCAAGACTTTGGCGGAACCCATGTAGTGTTCTGTCTCGAAGGTCGCTCGTGGCGCAAAGACTATTACAAGCCTTACAAGGCAAATAGGCAAGAAACTCGTGCGGCTATGACACAAAAAGAACAAGATGAAGATAAATTGTTCTGGGAAGCGTTTGATGAGTTTAAGAATTTCATTACAGAAAAGACTAACTGTACTGTAATGCGTCATGAGAACTTAGAAGCAGATGACTTAATTGCAGGTTGGATTCAATCTCATCCAGATGCAAAACACGTTATTATTTCAACAGATGGCGACTTTGCACAATTAGTAAGCCCTACTGTTAGTCAATATAACGGTGTAGGCGACTTGCATATTACACACGAAGGAATCTTTGATGCCAAAGGTAAACCCGTTAAAGACAAAAAGACAGGCGAGCCAAAGCCAGCACAAGATCCAGAATGGATGCTATTCGAAAAATGTATGCGTGGTGATACCAGTGATAATGTCTTCTCGGCGTATCCAGGTGTGCGTACTAAAGGTTCTAAAAACAAAGTTGGTCTTATTGAAGCGTTCGAAGATCGTAAAGCCAAAGGATTTGCGTGGAACAATCTCATGCTGCAGAGATGGGTTGACCATAATGGATTAGAACACAGAGTCTTAGAAGATTATCAACGTAATGTACAGTTATGCGATTTAACTGCACAACCAGAAGATATTAAAGAGAAAATTCGAGAAACAATCGAAGCTAATGCCAAACCAAAAGACGTTAGCCAAGTTGGTATCCGTATGCTTAAATTCTGCAACGCATGGGATATGAAAAAGATAGCTGATAACATTCAGCAGTACGCAGAGCCATTTCAGGCAAAATATCAAGGAGAAACAAAATGAGTGCAATTACAAATAAACTAGCCAAGGCAAATGAGAGCTTTACGATTAATCGGTATGACAACGGTTTTATGATCGAAGTCGGTGGACGTGATGATAACGATGACTGGAAAACAGCCAAAGTCATTGTCGGTACAGAAGATGAACTTATCGATTTGATTCGCGAAACTCTAGCATTGCCAATCGCAGAATAAGGAGAACAACATGGCTCAATGGACTGTTAGCACATACTACAAGAAATCTTGTCAAGAAGTTGAAACATACGTACAACGTGAAGGTAATGGTAAAGTTACTGTTGTTAACGGATTCCGTTGGGGCAGTTGGGACGTTGAAACAACCGACGACAATCCTCCAGAATTTGAATTTACATTTGTACCCGGTGGAGATGGTAAGAAAGACAGCATCAATATGCTAGATTGTTCTTACAATAACATCGAAAATGTAGAGCTAATTAGCATGGATGACGGTGGATGTTGGTATGATGTTGATATTGAAGGCTTAGACGAAGAAGCTGAAGAAGAAATTCGCGAGTTTCTCGAAGACAATAGTCCATATGAACTAGAAGAACGTGAAACAGATTCCTGGTACCAGGATGACAGTGAATGGTGGATCTGGGGTCCTATTAAAATCGAAGATGCTGACGGCAATACTGTACGCATTATTTGTGCAGATGCTGACGGCAATGTCGTAGATTTTATCGAAGAATAAGAGATAAATACGTACATTACTCGGGTGCCGTCAGGGCCCTTGTAATACTAAGGAGAATAATATGACCGAAATACACGCCAAGCCAATTGTGGATGGTAAGTTTTGGATCGTAGAACAAGATGGTTCTAAGATCGCAACACTACACAAAAAAGAAAATAACAAATTTGTTATGAGCAGTACTACTGGTGAAGTTATGTTTAATCGTAAACAAGACTTAACCAAACAGTTTGGGGAAGGATTTTTCCTAACTAGTACAAAAGTAAAAGTTACTACACCAGACATTCATGAATGCCATGGATTCCCTACTAGCGTAAAACCATACAACAGTATGTACGATGTACGCAACAAATTACCCCTATTCACTAAAAGTAATGCAAGTAAAAGTTTGTATTGCGCCGGGTACTATGTAATTAAATTCAATAAAGGGTGGGTTAAATCATTCTGTCCTAAAGTTATTACATTAGAACGTAATGAATATAAAGGCCCATATAAAACTGAATTCGAAATGAAACAGGTATTGTCCAATGTCAAATCAGATTAATCTTACACCTATTACACAATTTATACAATTACTACGTGCTAGTGAACTAGCACAAGGTAAAGAAGTAAAAATTCCTATTCAACAGGCTAGACTATTGAATATGGCATTAACAGAGTTACTGGATAAGATGAATCAAGATTATGAAACAATGTATAACACTCTTAAAAACAGTACAAATACAGAAATTGTTAGTGTAAGTATGGATGGCGGAGGGTTTGGCGACTCTTAAGATAAATATATGCGTATATATCGAGGATACGCAATGAGTCGCCCAAAGCCAAAAGTACTGTTAGAACACACTAACAAAAGAACTTATAAATCTGAACAGATTTTAGAAGCCGAAGCCATTTGGGCAGTATTTTATAAAAATGAGCCTTTTAATCTAAAATCGTTTAATAGTCTTACCTCTTATCCTGGACCTAAATACAAAAAAACAAGTTTTAGTAATCCTGGACACGCTATTAATCTTGCTAAAAAACTTAATCAACAATTTGGAACAGATGAGTTCCAAGTAGTTAAGTTAACGCAAGGCACCATAATGAAATGATTACAAGAGATGCATTAACTCAAATATTCTTACAACAATGGGGTAAGAGTATCGATGAGGCTAATATTAAAATTTTTAGTCGTAAATGGTGGCAAAGTACTCGTGCTGGCAAACAAACCAATTTTAGACTTAGTGAGGAAGGTTACGAGTTTTTGGTAAAAGAATTGGATTTGAAAGAGTACGAAATTCCATTTACCGAACCTATCGAATTAAGTCCCCAAACTATCATATTTTTAGAAAGGTATGTGGATTGTCCATACTACCTAACTCCAATGTCAATCACTGTCTTTTCAGAACGCAAAGGTTTTGAGCTAATGTTGTTTTCAGACGACATCAGAAAATTTGGCTTGATTAAAGCCATGAATGAGCGAGAAAAAGATTTAGCAGAATAAAAAAATTGTTGACATACTAGGCAAAGTGCCGTATAATACATACATAGACAGCGTTATTCGTAACAACAATTTTTTTAACTAAAGATAGGAAATAAAATGGCAGAAATCAGTAGCCGTACAGTGGGCCCAAGTAGCGCCAAAAAGTCTTTGCGTAAGGCTTTCAAAAATCAGCGTCCAATCTTCCTTTGGGGTCCTCCAGGTATTGGCAAGTCTGACATTATCAAACAACTTGGTGCTGAGACAGAAGCTCATGTTATCGACGTTCGTTTGAGTTTGTGGGAACCTACAGACATTAAAGGTATTCCATATTTCGATTCCAACGATAGCACAATGCGTTGGGCACCTCCATCAGAATTGCCAAGTGCAGAAATGGCAAAACAACATAAAAATATCATTTTGTTCTTGGACGAAATGAACTCTGCGGCTCCTGCTGTACAGGCTGCAGCTTACCAATTGATTTTGAATCGCCGTGTTGGCGCATATAACTTGCCAGACAATGTTGTAATTGTTGCCGCAGGTAACCGTGAAACTGACAAAGGTGTTACTTTCCGTATGCCTGCTCCGTTGGCTAACCGTTTTGTTCACTTGGAAATGACTGTTAACTGGGATGACTACTTTGAGTGGGCTGTTGAAAACAAAATCCATAAAGACGTAGTTGGCTTCTTGAGCTTTTCTAAAAAGAGCTTGTACGACTTTGATCCAAAGTCTAGCTCACGTGCGTTTGCTACTCCACGTTCTTGGAGCTTTGTAAGCGAATTGCTAACAGATGACGATGTCGATGTAGATACACTTACAGACTTGGTATCAGGTTCTGTAGGCGAAGGTCTTGCAATCAGCTTTATGGCTCACCGCAAAATTGCAGGTAAAATGCCTAACCCAACTGATATTCTTGGAGGCAAAATTAAGAAAATGGATTCCAAAGAAATCTCAGCTATGTACTCTTTGACTGTGTCATTGTGCTACGAGTTGAAGGACGCTTGCGATAAGAAAGCTAAAAACTGGAATGAACAAGTTAACAACTTCTTCGAATTTATGATGAATAACTTCGAAACTGAATTGGTTATTATGGGCACTAAATTGGCTTTGAGTACTTACAAGTTGCCGTTGGACCCAGATGAGATCAAGTGTTTCGATGATTTCCATGCTAAGTTTGGCAAGTATATTAGCGCCGCAACTGAGAAATAATTGGATTTAGCACTATTTGACACCACCTTCGGGTGGTGTTATAATATATACATATAGGAAAGGAACATTCATGTCACATACAGATCCAATTATCGATAAAATTATTGTAGCTCGAGTAGGCCTGCTACTTCGCCACCCATTCTTTGGTAATATGGCTACACGTTTGAAAATCGAAGAAGGTACAGGCTGGATGGGTACTGCCGCAACAGACGGCCGCACCATTTATTTTAATCGTGAATTTTTTACTCCTCTTAGTGTTAAACAAGTTGAGTTTGTTATTGCTCACGAAATTTTGCATAACGTATTTGACCACATGGGCCGTAGAGAAGGTCGTAACCCACGCATCTTTAATATTGCCGCAGACTATTGTGTAAACGGACAATTAGTACGTGATCGCATCGGCGAGCATAATATCGAAGGTATTAAAATTTTCCACGATACTAAGTATTACGGTATGGGTGCGGAAGAAGTATACGATAAAATTTATGACGAAATGGACGAAGACGAGCTGAACCAATTAGGTCAGCTATTGGACGATCACATTGACTGGGACAAAGACGGCAATGGTAAAGACGGTCAGCCAAAGTTCACTAAAGAAGAATTGAAACAAATTCGTGACGAGATTCGTGAAGCTACAATGCAAGCGGCTCAGGCGGCGGGTGCAGGAAATACTCCTGCTAGTGTACAACGCATGATTAAGGAACTTACAGAGCCTAAAATGAATTGGCGTGAAATTTTGCGTCAACAAATTCAAAGCACTATTAAGAATGACTATTCATTTATGCGTCCTAATCGTAAGGGCTGGCACATGAACGCTATCTTGCCTGGAACTCAATTCCAAGATACTATCGACATCTGTGTTGCAATTGACATGTCAGGTTCTATCGGAGATGAACAAGCTAAAGATTTCTTAGGGGAAATCAAAGGCATTATGCAAGAATATAAAGACTTTAAGATTAAAGTTTGGTGCTTTGATACAAAAGTTTATAATGAAGCAGACTTTGACGGCTACAACATCGACGAGTTTGACTACTACGAACCTATGGGTGGTGGCGGTACAGAATTTGATGCTAACTGGAATTACATGAAAGAACACGATATTCAACCTAAAAAGTTTATCATGTTTACTGATGGATACCCTTGGGGTAGCTGGGGAGATGAAGACTATTGCGATACGGTATTCATTATCCACGGCAATGATAAGATTGTTCCACCTTTTGGAGAACACGCTTACTATCAGTTTGCTACGGAATCAGCATAATGGCATTAAAGAACGGCAAGCCCAATCCTCTGGATTATTACAACTTAAGGAGGGTTGAGTTTGCCTGCCCTCATTTTAAATACACTACTGTAGACAAATATAATCCTACTATAATCAAATCTATCGATACTTGGATACGCAAGCATTTAAATAATAGGTATTACATAGGGCAAGGCATTGCACTGGATAATACCAATACAATAGTGTATAATACACGTATCGGTTTTGAAAGTGAGAAAGAACTCAGTTTTTTCACAATTGCCTGTCCTTTGTTACAAAGTAGATAATTAAGTTAGTACTTTATCAAACAAGGAGATTCTAAATGGCTGATGTACAAAATCAACAACCCGCAACAGATGCACAAGGTTCTACAGAACTAACAATCAATGACCTAAACGCAATGAAAGTTATCATTGATATCGCTAGCTCACGTGGCGCTTTTAAACCAAACGAAATGGTTGCTATAGGTCAAACTTACACCAAACTAGAAACATTTTTAAATGCTGTAGCCGCACAACAAGCCGCAAATCCAGCGCCAGCTGCTCCAACAGCCGCAGACGCCGCAGGTGCAGTATCCGCAGGAGCTTAATATGGCCGAAATTAAACACGTAGGCCGTGTTATTGCCACTAACAAAAAATGCTTAGTGGCATATCGTACCCTACCAGGCGATGCAAGTTTCTGTTTGATCATTCCAACAGAAAATTTACCAGATATCTACCACGATGCTATTATCAACTTAGTTGAAAGTCAAACAGGACAAGATGCTAATGAGTTTGCAGATGCGTTGGCAAGATCGCAATTCCCCGATGGTAACAATATGTTACGTTCCTTACATGGTTCAAATCGATTAATCAAAGCGCCGACGAGTGCGATCGAAATGCTTCCTGCTCCTGGAACTAGTATTGTCCTAAGTGAATTGAATCAGATGATTGCCGAAATGCGCGGTGTAACCGTAGATGACCTAAGCATTAAAGAAAGCTTTGAAAAGAAAGTTGAAGAACCGAAAGCTACTGCTACAGTAAAAGAAACACCTGCTATTGTTAACGCTGAAGTAATTCCAACAACATTTGAAAGCCCAGAAGCTGAGGCAAAATTCTATCGTAGCCAAGCTGATAAATTAGCTAAAGAGGCGGCTAACTTCCGTCGTAAAGCAGAGGAACTGGCTCCGACCAAGAAAAAGGCGTAAATGACAAAATCGGGAAGAGTACTTCCCAAGGATGTCATAGCGCATTGGCCGGAAGTATTCGGTGATGTAAGACTAAATGTAGTACCTCTTAGGTACTTACATTCCGTGCTGGTCAATTTTAAAGATGGTAAAACTTGGGAAATAAAAGTAACAGCGAAAACAAAACGTGAAGGTTGGAGTACGTTTGAAAGAAATCTCTCCGAACTGGTAAAGAACTACGAGGCTAATATAGACAATGTAGATTTTAAACTAGATACTGACCGTGTAAGAAAAGATGTCGAAAAAGGCACCGAGAAATTTTTAAAGAAAAAGAAGTTATAAATAATGAATGTCCGACTACTTAGCTACAGCCAGCCAACAGCAGAATTCTCCAATATGGGAATCGCTGATGCCCAGGAACTTATTGCCTATTGCGCCAGAGTTTCAAACCCAAGTAATCAATTCAACACAGAAACTAGTGAGAAGCTTATCAAGTACCTCATTAAACATCAGCACTGGAGCCCTCTTGAAATGGTCTCAGCTTGCATTGAAATTACAACAACTCGAGACATTGCCCGTCAGATCCTTAGACACAGAAGTTTTAGTTTCCAAGAGTTTAGCCAACGCTATGCTGACCCGACAAAGGATCTCAACTTTGTACTTAGAGATGCCAGAAAACAAGACCTCGAGAATAGACAAAATAGTGTAGAGTTAGATGTTCATAATAATGACGAAGATCGATTCCTTGCCTATCAATGGGAACGTATGCAAGAGCTAGTTATTAAACAAAGTCGTGAAGCATACGAATGGGCTATTCTAAAAGGTATCGCCAAAGAACAAGCCCGTGCTGTACTACCAGAAGGGTTGATTGAAAGTAGAATTTATATGAATGGTACTCTACGCAGTTGGGTACATTTTATAGAACTACGTAGTGCCCACGGCACACAAAAAGAGCACCAACTAGTGGCGCTCGAATGTGCTCGTGTTATTAGCGAAATATTCCCAATGCTGGGTGATCTTTAAACTACTACAGTCCAAGAACTATTTAAATAAATCATTAAATGCTGTTTGCCATCGCTAGCTGGATTCCATCCAGTGCCGTTGGCAACTGCCATTTGTCCGGCAATAGGGGTAGCAGGAGCTGTACCTAACGGTAACAATGTTGATGAAACACTATAGAAATTATTATAGTAAGCAGTACTTGTACCTAGTGTAGTTGTTCCGCTATTACCTGGATATATTGTATTACCTAATAATTGTAAAGTTGTAACCGCTGTTGACCCTGTCTTAGTTTGAAATACTAATGGAACTCCAGCAGTGGTACTAGATAGTACTGGAGTAGTTTGTTGCGATCCGCCATTGAAACTAAACTGAGTAGTTGCAACATTTAACTGACTGCCTACAGTTAAGCCTGCTCCAACAAAATTCACAGCCGCTGTAAAACTAGCACTACCCGCTTGAATATAACTGTTTGCAGGTTGGCCACCTAGTGAGTCTGAATCGCTAGCAGTTCCCCAAAATTTATAATTAGTGCCTCTAGTAGAATAAACTGTAGTTCCGCTAACAGTAGTTTCAACTAACGAATTTAATGTAATACCTTGGAATATACCATTTGTAGTAAATCCTGAAATATTACCACTACTAACACTAGTGTTTAATGCAAATGCAGTATTACTTACTGTGAATACTGTGTTGCTTCCATTTACAATAGCTTGAATAATTGGATAAGATCCGCTTGGACTTGCACTAGCTTGGTTAATTTGAAACTGTGTTGTACCGCTGTTTGTACTAGTAGTAAATGGGCCAATATGTACGTATGTTGAACCATTATACACATTCAATTGTTGGTTTGTGCTGTCCCACCAAAAGTCGCCAGTAGCTACATCACTAGGAGGTGCTGTACTTGCGGCTACTTCTGCGCTACCTGCTACTCTGAAACGTAGTCCGTCATAAAATCTTAATTTGTTTGAAGTAGTATCATACCAAATTTGACCAGCGATAGGTTGCGGAGGTTGTGTAGAGTTGGCAAAATTTTCCAACATATACACAAAATTCTCATTTTGACTTTGCCCATAGCCAGCATAATTTTTACCAATTAGAGTAATATCTAAGGTATTATTAATTGTACCGTCTTGAACAGTGGCAATGCTGTTCCCGTTGTAATGATTGATTGTGTATGACATTCTACTCGTTCCTTATTCTATATTTATGCTGGATCTGTTGAGCCAGGTGCTGGCTGTGTAGCTGCCCAGGCATTCAATGCCGCTAATCCGTCAGAATTGTAAGCATATAATTCTGGATAAACTGATAACCATGTTGTTGTAAGCTCAGGAACAAGCACTTTAAAACGTATAGTTACACGCCCTTGGTCTTGTAGAGTTAACGTTACCGGTTGGGTGTTTGTACATGTTCCTTTATAATCGCTTGTAGGTTGTCCAGCGATACTAACCGCAAATTCTGTTTTAGCCATATTTTTAATTTGCACAGTTGTGACATCATTCCATACAGCGCCATTTTGATCTACACACTGAGGAATTAATGTGATTGTGTTGTTTAACCCTACAATGCACTGTCTTTGACCATCTAAGTAAGTATTAGGACCAAAATTAACAATAATTTTTCTAATTTTTAAAGTAGAATTAGCAGGATTCCAAAATGCTAAACTAATAGGATTGTAAATGCTGTTGGCAATAGCGTCGTACATATCTTGTGTAATTGCACCAAGATAATGATTATCTGTGTTTGCAGCAGTGTTTATAATATCGACAAATGGAGCTATAGCGCCGTATAAACCGACAATCAGCCCGCTGGACAGATCATATGTAATGCTGTATAAGTTAGTTTCAGACCAACCTGCTGCTAGTGTAGTTGGTGCTGCTGATACGGTTGTAGTCATGCGTAATTCCTTGTTATTTGTTTATATACTTTATCACAGTGGTCGCATTCTATTCCGCACACTGTTTTACAATTTTTAGTTAATTCGTTAAATCCTAAATCTGTAATTTGATTAACTGAAATAGTAGACAATTTTAAATCGCCTGTAGTACTTAATAATTCACCAAATCTTATATTTCCGCTACGTTTTTGATAAGCATCGATTACACGAAACCATCTATCCAACGGAAATCCACGTCCGGCAATTTTTATTGTATTCACTAACCCGTCAAATTTATCTATATCATTAGGAAATGTAAAAGCTGTTTTTAGCCACTCAGCTGGATTATTTTTAAAATAACTTATACATCCAAGTTTACTATGAACATCGTCTGTTCTGGTTCTATCGTCTTGGAATTTAATTTGACTAATAATAATATCGTCCCATTGTTTCCATTTACAATCGACTATACATCCTTCATTGACTAACATAGTTATTTTAATATCATGCTGTTTAGCATAATTACTCATTTTAGTTAGTGTATCTAAATCTCTATTTAAACTACGGTCAACTATGATGCTTTTCATGTGCAAAACTTCGTGCATAAACACAAAATCTTTTAATGTGCGAACTAAATTGTTTACACTATTTTTTAATTCTAAATCAGGATTTGCAACACGAAAATCATTTATAATATTTGCTCTTAACAAATAAGTGTTATTAAGTGTAACAATATCTGCTTTGATATTTTTTACATGTTCGATTAATTCCGGAACTTGTCCATAAAAATCATTGTCATATACACTAGGATTTACCAAATAGTGTACCTTTATTCCATATTTGTCTCTTATGGCATAAAGTTCGTCGAACATATCTTGTCCATTAAAAATACTTCTGGCACTACCAAATCTATTATCGCTAAAATATATATCCGTAATGGTGCTAGTATCCAAAGAGGCAAGTGGTTCTGACATACCTTGTGTATAAGGTATGCTAAACTTATGGGTTATAGACATTTGTTGTTCTCGATCCTATTCCAATCCACCCAGCTTGAACATTAGTTCCATGGTACCAGTGTCCGGCATCTAATACATTAACAGTTATTTGAAATTGTCCGTAAGAACCGCTAGTGTTACTTGTAGTTACAGGAGCGCAACTTACTGACCAATTACCCTCTCCCATACCATAGTATGCATTACGAAAATCTTGAACTCTAGTTAAACTAGGTGCAATATTAAATTGATAATTGCCTTTCCAATTTACAGCAGTACTATCACTACTTAACCCCATAAATGCCGCTAGATCCACAGTTAATGTAATAGTTGGATTTCCGCTGTAACTTCCGCCAACCACTGTATGATTGCCAGAACCGTTCATATAGCTGTACCAACTACTTACTTCACCAGAAATTGAAGGAACGCCTGAGACTGTGCCGCCGTTACTCTGTGGACTTAAATATAAATCAATAGTGCCAACTATACTTTGTACAATGGCTGCTAAATTTTGATTTAAACGAGTTACGTTTACTGGGTCTGGAATGCTTGGCTGATTACTTAAATCAGTATAGCTACCTGTAGCAGCTACTCTGGCTAGTGTATTTCCAAAGTTTACATCAGTAAGAATTTTTGCCCATGGACTCCAAGTAGTACCAACATCTCGACGACTACGTACAAAATTATCAGCGTGTGCGCCTGTTACGCCACTCCAGCCAATTAATAATTCACCACCGCCTTCACCGCCCAACGATAATAAATTACCATACGTGTCTGGATATCCGTTAGCATAAACATCTCGTAAAGTTAATACATTTCTAGGTTCATATGTATTATTATCTTCAATAGTTACACGGCCTTGGTTGTTAATAACAGTAGCAGAACTAGCATTACCATACAAACTACCAGTTACATTACCAGTTACATTACCAGTTACATTACCAGTTACATTACCAGTTACATTACCGCTAAAGTTAGGAGCTGTTACAGTTCCTACCATTGTTAATGCGCCGCCTGGTCCAAATTGTCCAGAATATTGACCGTTATTGGTCATATTTGTATAACCGTCTCCGCCCCAATAAAATCCAGTATCTTGAGCGCCATCGCTGGACCATACAAGACTTGGATTGGTTGCAGTGCCATCAGCTAAGAATATTCTACCAGCTTGTGCATATACGTTTCCAGTTACGTTTCCAGTTACGTTTCCAGTTACGTTTCCAGTTACGTTTCCAGTTACGTTTCCAGTTAAATTACCGCTAAAATTTGGAGCAGTAACAGTTCCAACCATATCTAAGTTTCCGCCTGGACGGAATCTACCCGAATACACACCGGCATTAGTCATTGCTATATAACCGTCAGTATTTCCATAAAATCCAGTTGCTTGGTTAGTACTGTTATACCATGCAATACTTGGTGCCGATGCTGAGCCGCCACCGATGAATATTCTTCCACCTTGTGCATATATCGAGCCAGTGACGGTGCCATTTAAAGGACCAGTAAAATTTCCAAGAACTTCTGCACCTAGATAGCCAATTATTTTTCCAACAGCATCAATCATAAGTGTACTGTCTGTAGCGTATACTGATCCAGTTACGTTTCCAGTTACGTTTCCAGTTACGTTTCCAGTTACGTTTCCAGTTAAATTACCAACAACGTTTGCATTAGTATAACCTATTTGTCTTGTTGTAGAATTAACAATAACAGTTAAATTATCTGCGGCTAACAAATTGCCAGTCACATTACCAGTTAAATTGCCAGTCACATTACCAGTTAAATTACCAACAACGTTTGCGTTGGTATATCCAAGTTGTTTAGTGCTAGAATTCCAAATACGTGTAGAATCAGCAGCTAATACATCACCAGTTAAATTACCTAATACATTACCAGTTACATTACCAGACAAAGGTCCGGTAAAGTTACCTATAACATTAGCATTTGTATACCCAAGTTGCTTTGTTATAGCATTCCAAACAGTCGTGCTATCATTTGCTTTTAGACTACCAGTTAAATCACCGATGATATTTGCACTTGTATATCCAATTGTTTTGTTGTTAGATATAGTGTTAATCATTACAGTACCATCCGAAGATACTGTATTACCTGTAATATTAATATTGTATAAACCGTTGTCGTTATAAACAAAATCTAAAGGTTTGTCTGCAACATTTGTCCATTCTACTAAACTTGCTACCGCAGCTAATTGAGCTGTTCCAGCTGCATTTGAATAATTTGCTGTATCTGCACTAGTAGCATGTCCGTAAAAATTAGCAGCTGTAACAGAAGTTGCTGTAATGCTTCCAGAACTGTTAATGTTTCCAGACGAAATTACCGCTGTAGATAAATTGTTTACAGCCGTATTACCTAAACTATCACGTCCAACAACAGTATTTGGAGTATTAGTAGTTGTTGCGCTTACATAAGCACCGCCTAAATTTAATTTATCTGATTTTTGTGCTATAGAATATACATAGCCTGCATAGATATTTTGAAACTGTAGTGTACTACTACCGATGTTACTAGTTGCTGTTGTGCTTGGTAATATATCGCTTCCAGTAAGTGTTACAGTACCATTACTATTAGTTCCTAAAGTTAATACGTTGCCAACGGCTTGAATACTAGAATTGTTAACAACTGCTCCGCCTGTAGTAAGTCCTGCTGAAAATGTTGTTAGTGTTGGAAATACTGTATTACGTAAAGGTGCATAATAACTTGCAGGTTCATTACCTAAATTATCTGCGTTAGTTGCAGTTCCATATACTTTAAAATTAGTGCTTAATGTTATACCTGGATAAATTATTGGAAAATTTGTTGCTATACCCGAGTCGGCTGGTGTAAATTCTGGATCTGCACTAACAATATATAATAACTGTCCATTGGCGTATGCTTGTTGAACAGCGTGTATCGCTGATGGAACTGCATTATCTGCTATTCCTGCAGATACAGTTTGTGTTTGGCCGAACCCGGCAACACTTTGTGGTCCTACAAGAAGATAAGTTGTGCCATTCCACACATTTAATTGGTTATTTACGCTGTCATACCATAAGTCGCCAACTGTGTGCGCTGTGGGAGCAGTAGCACTAATATTACTAACTGCTAGAGTTTTCCATGCTGCGCCATCATATACATTGATTTTTAAATTAGCAGTAGTGTTGTCAAACCATAACTCACCTGCAATTGGTTTTTTAGGAGGTTGATTACCGGCAAAATTTTCTAATAGCCAAACAAAATTGTCATTTAAACTTTGACCGTAGCCGGCATAATTTTTTCCAATTAATGTAAGATCCAGTATTGTACTAATTGTTCCATCGACAACAGTAGCTACCGGTGTTCCATTATAATTGTTTATTGAGTATGCCATTTTTTTCGCCCCTTATATTACCAAGTTGTTAATGCTGATCTTTTCCATGTGTTTGTCGATGTACACACATAAACGTAATTTTCGTCCCATGCAATTTGGCCTGCTACGCCTGCTGAACTACTTGTAGCAGGAGCTTTGCCAGATGCAATTCTAAATGTTCCGCCTACATCAAGAGTTGCTTGTGGGTTATTATTGTAGAATCCAGCGTATTCTAATTGTGCGTTAATAAAAAATGCACTTGTAGAACCGTTAGATGAATTATTTAAATTAATATCAAAATTTTGGTTAGCTGTATTTGATTTAATTTGGAATGCTTGAGCTAGTGTGTATTCAGGTTGAACACTAATTTCAATGTCGTTTCCTGGGCCTAAAATTAATTGTATCGCAGAAGTAATTGATAATGCACCAAGACCAGTTGTATCTGGAGCGATAATAGAAGATCCTGTTGTTTTTACCAATGCACTTGGAGGATACAGAGTATTGCCATCGTATAATGCACTAGCTTGGCTTGACAATACATTGAATTGTAACCCAGTTAGTGTACTAGCATTAAACCCAACAACTACATCGCCTGTAAATCCAGCTATAGGAGACTGAGGAGTAAACGCATCTTTACTAAAAAATCCAATTAATGCGCCTGCTACATATACATTAGCGATAGTATGGCTAATGTTATATACATCTAAAATATCTTCCGGAACTTCAAATCCGCAAACACCTTGACTTTGTGAATAAACTGGACCTGCTAATATATCCCCGGTACCTGCATTAAAATGCAGTTGTCCATTGACACTATCGATCCACAAATCGCCTGCTGAATAAGAACTAGGTGGTGTAGATGAAACAGTTGTTCCTCCTACTGGAGAAAATGTATTGTTGTTATAGACTTTTAAAACAGCATTTTGTGTGTCATACCATAACTGACCTTGAATAGGATTCGAAGGTTGGTTAGTGTTGGCAAAATTTTCTAACAAATGAACAAAATTATCATTTATAAAAAGTCCGTATCCTGTGGCATTTTGGCCGATTAAGGTTAAATCGGTTGCAGTTTGATTTACTTGTCCGTCAATTAACCCACCTTGTATTAACTGGTCGCCGTTAGTTTTAAGTATTTGGTAAGCCATTAGATTCCAACTCCAGTGTAAATGATATAATTTATAGTTAAGTACGGATTCATAATGTTGATTGCTTGTCCAGTCAATGTAGAACCACTTGACTGATTCAATACAGGACCAGCATCTGCTAATCCTCGATTAGTTCCACTTGGAGTAATACCGTATCCTGCTCTTGTTGCAGCATCTGAATCTGAAATACTTGAAGTATCGCCAACTGCATAGTATTGCGTGTTTCCATTGCTTTTTAAACTATGTGTATGCTGTGGTATTTGACTTGTTGTCAATGTTAATGTGCTTGCTCCTGGTCCAGATAAAGCATCTGAACCGGCTCCAATATTATCTGCTGTAGTATCTGTCACACGGTTAGCCGCTGATCCAACTGTACTAATCAAATTATTAGCATTACCACTGCTAGGTACTTGAATATTATTGTTCATATTATCAGCACCTAATGGGAAACGGCCTCTTAAGTCTGGTAATTTAAATGTTGCAGCACCTTTTAAATCGTTTGATGTTCCGTTACTATATGTGTATCCAATTAATTTAAAAAGTACAGGGTATGTTTGTTGTAAAACTTCGCTACCGTCACATAGTAAATATCCAGCAGGTACATTAGCTGCCGGGCCTGCAAAAGGAAATATACAACCAACAGGAACTAACGGTACATGATTAAAGAATGTAGTCTTACTCATCTGTACCAACGACTGTGTGCCTTGTTGATAAACTACTAATTTGTCTGGAAATACAGAATTTAATGATGACGAATCTGTTGCAACTATTGATTGCCCTGTAACAAACGATGAAGTTAATTTAGTATTAAATGTAGCTGTACCGTTAACTGTTGCTCCATTAAAATTAATAGAATTACTTGTTACATCGCCTTGTAAACTAAAAATTGTAGGATTAGCCAATTGTGTAGCTGCACCATCAACTGATCCTGAAAAATATCCAGAAAAAGTTCCGCTAAAATCTCCTACAAAGTTTTGTGCATATATGTTTCTAAATTGTGCAGTCGGTGTTCCGATATCGTATTGAGATGAAGCACTTGGCTGAATTGCAACACCACTTGAATTGCCAACTATTAATTCGCCCGATGTAGTAATATTTCCGCCAACTGTTGCATTTCCGGTAATTGTTGCATTTCCAGTTGCGGCAATATTACCACTAGTTGTAATCCCAACGCTTGAATTAATAGATCCGACTACATCTAATGCTACAATCGGACTAGGGTTGTTTATACCTACATTGCCATTTGCGCTGATTTGAATTGCATTGCTAGTAGTGCCTACTGAAAACGCCACGCTATTGTTTGGATTAATAGAATTAAAAATTGTACCGGTACCAGTAGTTTTTATTTGAAAACTTAAATCGCTACCAATAACTAGACCATCATTATTTCTAACATTCAACACAGAATTAGTAGTATTAGTTCCACCAACATACGTTGTTAAAAAATTTGTTGACGCTACAACTTGATTATTAACTAATAATCCGTTAGCTGAACTAGCAGTTCCCCACACTCCAGCAGAATTTCCATTACTAGGATTGAGACTGTTTGGAGATGTGTAAAGATTAAGACCTTTATTAATAGATGTAAAACCCACTAGTGTTTGTTTAGGAGTAAAACTATCTTGACTTACTATTGCAACTCTGTTATTATTTGAATATAAACTAATAACATAGTGTGTAGTATTTGTAGTATCAACTATTTCTTCTGCTTGAGGGCCTGTATTAGAACTTGAACTAAATTGAGGGCCAACTAAGACCCAGCTAGATCCTGACCACACGTATAGTTGACTTGTATCAGTACTAACCCAAACATCGCCTGTATTAGCAGTTGAAGGAGGATTGTTACTTAAAGATTTTTTAATTGCGCCTGCTGGATTCCATGTTCCGGCGCCATCATAAACTTTAAGTAAATTGTTAACATTATCATACCATAACTGCCCTTGAACAGGAGTAGTAGGTGCTGTAGGATTTGCAAAGTTTTCTAATAAATGCAAAAAATCTGTTGCAAACACAGGAGCGTAACCACTGTAACCCTGGCCAACAAAAGTCATGCTAGTGGTAGTATCTAAACTTTGATCCTGTACTGTAATAGGAGGCTTGTTTGGATTATTAGTTTCTGTATAGGTAATGGTATACGGCATCTATTATACTCCTACTAAGCCAGTTAAACTTTGAATACGTACTGTGTAGTCAACTTGAATAAGTCTGTTTAAGCTCTTTAATACTGGGTGAAAAATAACATGTGTTAATAACAAACTTTCGCCTGTAGAACTATAACTTTGTAGTCCTAATTCGTCAAATACGTAAGTAGATGTGCCATCACTATTAGTATCATATGCAGCTTGACCGCTTGGCTCACCGTAATCTAACAAACAACTTACAAATATATCTGTATAATTTTGCCCTGTTGTATGTCTAACTTCAGTGAAATTACGAGTAGAATCGACGTTGGTACTTGAATTAGGATCAACTATCTTTTGATATGTTTGATTGTACAAACTTGCGTTAGTACCACTGGTATTTGGTGTAAGATATGTAATAATACCAGTGGGATCAATACTTGTCCCGCCGTTCCCGAAGGCCATTTGGTATACAAATCCCTGGCCGCTGTTGGTCATTGCTTCCACAATAGCGACGCTGATGTTTTCATAGTGAATGGCATTACGTTTATTAATATAAACTTCGTCTGAAATAGGGTCATAAATCTTAATATGGCCCTCAATATGAATTCCGGTTGCGTCTTTAGTCTGCATATCAATCTCTCTTTATCTTATATTTATCTTGTACTATAAACCGATAGTTTAATCCTTAAATCCTGTGTACCAAACACCCGGTTCTGCTTTGATAAAATCAGGTATTGTACCAGAATCATTGAGGATATTTACTGGATTATTCTTATTTCCGTCCCATGCTACACCGGTAGTTTGAACTACTGAAACCTGAGTACCTTGTGTCATTGGGTTAGTCAATGTTAATTCAGCTGTAGTCGAAGAAACGTTGGAAATAGTGAAATCAGCTGGGTATGTAACATCCCCGGCAGGGCTATATGGTGCTTGATTTATGTCAAATATCTTATAAGATGATTTTTTCAAACGAACCATGTCACTAGTTCCACCGACAAATACCTCGTATAAAGATCCGTAGTTAGTAAACTTAGATCCAACAACTGCAACGTTGGTTAATGTAAGTGTATTTGTAACACCGTCTGCTATGAAATTCTGTACAGAAACTGTATCAGTATATGGAACTGTTGAACTAGACCCAATATCTTGTACATAAACTCCTGCTCTGTATAAATTACGCATGCCAGTACCCAACGTTCCGCGTCTTAATTTACTTAATGTATTACCATTAATTGCAAAGAACTCTATACGTTCGCCCTGTATCTCAATAATACCTGGTCTGTTTGTCGAAACATTAGGAATATCAAAAATAGAACCATTATCGACAACGATTTCTGTGTCATTCCAATTTAAATCTTGAGCTAACTTAGTTTGCTTGTTAAGACTTAGACGTTTATAACTTACTCTATTAAGCATATCTTTAAATTGCATGTAAGAAACATTACCTACTACAGAACTGACCCCGTACGTCATTAAGGAATATGTGTCACTGCTAATCGGAGTAACATTTAGTCTTACTGACTGTCTATCATCTTGTACAATATAATCAACTCCTGGAATTAATAATGTCTTATTTTTACTCAACCATACGTATTGATCATCGAATACTGGTCTATCTAATGGAATTACTCCACTAGCTAGTTGTTGATAATAAGAATACTGTACTGTGCCTGGTGTTAATGTTGAAGTAGTTGAAATAGTCACAGCGGTTCTTTCAATATCAATGATTGAATTATTATAAGAACTGAATACTTGTATCTTTTTCGTAGGATCTGGTGCTTGTGCAAGATTTAAATTTGCAGAGCCTGTTTTGGTATTTGTAATATTAACAGTATAATCAGCGTTAGTGTTTATAGTAACAATTAACTGATTTCCGATATTAGCATTATATATTTTATTCAATAATGTAACAGTAATTGTTGTTAAATCAATAGTGTAATCTTTTGTCAACGATAGTTTAGTTCCATTAATGTAAACTCCAACATCGGTAAACTTTGTTGTATTATCTGGAACATATTTTTTAGTATCGAATATATATGTTTTTACACCTTTTTCAATTGTAAAATAATCTGCTACTGGAGGTGTTAACACGGTATTACCTAACATAACAACCATACCTAATTCAACTGGTAATCCAATTCCCTGAGGAGTTGATATCGGATATGTTGTTACACCCGACTGAACAATAATATCACTAGTTGTAGTAACTGCAAAGTTTTGTTGCAACCCTTCTGTAATAATATAAGTTATAGTCGAATTTAATGAAGGTGCTACTGCAAATCTAAAACCAATTAACCCACTCACTGTGTATGTGGAATCTGTTTTAAATAACAATGGTGTAACAACATTACCGTTTAAGTAGATTAAAGATGTAATGTTAGTTAACCAAGGAGCTTTGGTTACAAATTCTGTAGTAACCCCATCGCAAATAAAATAATCACCATCCAAAGTATTTTTACTATTATGTCCTAAACTAAAAATACTTACAAGTTGTCCAGCTGTTAACCCTGTAACAAAAACGATTGTATTATTAGAAGTATTAACGTTATAATCTGTTGCAGAAACTGCAATTTCATTATCTACTTTAACAATAACACCTGTTGAGCTTGTAGGAGATTGTGTTATATTAAAAACTGATTGGCCGGCAGATGCAACATACGTATCAGTTTTAACTGACGCATAAACATCGTATGGCTGGTCAAATACTTTAATAGCTAAAGTGTCTACTACTTGGCCCGGAACTACTTCTTCAGGTGCTGGGCTTGAAGTCGGTGTTACTAAACCGTCACCATCTATCACTATATCATCTGCTAGTAACCCTGTAGCAGTTGAATAAGCTAGATCGCCGCCCGATATAGCGGTATCGTAATCTTGCACTGGCGGAGCGATTGAACCATCACTAGTACTCTTACGCAATATAAATTCATCACCATCGTTAACTGTATAAGATTGAGGAATACTTATAATAGTTTCTGGTAAGCCGCTATTGAATTGCTGAATTGTTGCAGTTGCAGTAGCGGTTTGAATTCCAGAACTAATAGTAACTGTTGGATTGTTTAAGTAGCCACCACCTGGATTAGTAATAGTTATTGAACTCAAACCATATACTATCGATATAGTAGCATACTGGCCTGTGCCGCCAGTTAAAGTTAAATGTGATTCATCTAACGATCCAGTAAATGTAGTTGATGACACAATAGACATTGTGTCAATTGGGCCTACTGGAACTACTTGGTTGCTAGCTACTCTAGTAACTTCAAATATAACCGCACCGCTACCAGTAATCGTAGTAGAAGAATGTCCGCTTAATAATGCTGTAGTTTGTTTAAGGTTAACGGTCCAAGTACTACCAGCACCTGTACCACTTATATTTCCAGTAATATAGGTAATAGCATTACTTGTTATAATACCTGCGGTAATTTGAGTTGCTACACTAGACATGTAAATAGTACCGTTGATAGAAAGTGGTGTATTAATAGTGTAAACTCCCACTCCTCCTGCGGTTCCAGATACTTGACTTGTAATTGATACAGTATTTGAAGGTATATTACTACCTGAAATCACTTGTCCAACTGCTATTGTACCGCTTGATACACTGGTTACAAATAAGTATTCACCAGTTCCAGAACCACTAGATGAACTAATTGTACCTGCAAAGTTAGATAAAGTAACAACTTTAGAATAAGAAACAGTAGTATCTGTTGCAGCTATTACTGTAAAGGTACCGTTATATGCAACTGGTGCTATACCCGATACTGTAATTAGTTGTCCTATTGCAAAAGGCACATAGCCTGCGCTTAATGCTGTAAATGTTAATGTAACAGTACCAGTTGTTGTATCACAACTTGCGCCAGTTGTTGTAATTCCACTATGACTCTGTGCAATACCCGAACCAGTAAGTATCATACCAACTTGTACAGTGCCGGATGCAACAGTGCCTACTGTTAATATTGTGTTAGAAATTACAGAATTATTCAATACCGCAGGAACAACACCGTCAGCTGGTTGGGCAACTAGTATATCACCTACGTTATAACCAACTCCGTTGTTACTTCCATCATAATTAACGCCAATAGCAGTCATGACTGCTGCACCAGTTGCAGTATATAAAGGAGCATTTAAATCACTAGGACTAAATGTTACCGTTGGAATTGTAACATACTGTCCTGCATTAGTAACAGTTGTAGATAATACAGGGAAAGGCGTTTGCATTATAGCATTACCGTTGGTCTGATTAGATGTTCCAAATTTAGAATCGTCTAATCTAATTGGATTTATGTTGCCAGTAATAACTAAATTGGATCCTATTGTCAAAGGTTTAAGTAACTGTATTGTTCCATCACTAAACACATCAACATCGATAGTTTCTTCCAATACTCTAGTAAATGATATAGTCGAACCATCTGGGATATCTTGATAAACAATGGTATCAATAACTTTAGTAATGCTACCATACCCTGTAACGCTAGCAGTTAGTGTACTTGCAAAAGTTACACTGTTGGTGGTGTAATTTGTTACTACAAATAATCCATTGTATTTGTCTGGAGTGAATCCAGTAACGCTAATTAAATCTCCAGTAATATAAGGAGCTGTAGATTTAGTTGCAAAAGTCATTGTAACTGTAGTACCGTTACTTGTTACTGTTAATATATTCAAACTTGTGGTTATATCCAACACACCAAGTTTGACAGTATTTTCAGAACTGTTAACTGTTTGAACTACTGTGTTATAAGAAATTGCTGGGATTGTTCGACCATTAACTGTTTGGTTAATAGTAGAAGTTATTACATCGTTAATAGCTATATCAGTCGTGCTGGTCAAACTCAACAAGTTACTTCCTGGATAATTAAATCTGAAATTTAAAGGTATTGCTGGAGGAGAAGTAAACACTGTTCTAACAGAGGTTATTGCTCCTGTAGATGACACACCTGTAATTACAACCAACACATCGTTACCTGGTGTAACACCGTCGACGAAAGATGTTCCTAGAATCTTAATACTATTAGTAGTAGCTTGATTTATATTTGCAACATAATTTGATCCGCCGTTAACAATTACAGCAGTATAGCCGGTGTCAGTTGCTACTATGTTAAACACGGCACCTGAACCTGGAATGCTTCCAACTTTTGTACCAGTTAAATTTAAATACTCTCTACTTGCCGGATTGCTATCAGGAGCAGCACTAATTTTTAAAGTATGACTGTCAATTACAGAAACAACTGTTTGATTGGATGCAAATCCGTTACCGATAATAGTCATTCCTAAATTACCGTCAACACTTCCGATAATCCCAGTAGTACTTGAAACTTTCAATGTTGTATAGTAACTACCAGTTGCAATATAGTTTGTCGATGTGCTGGTTGTTTCGACGGTAATTACATTTGTCACCACTGGAGCAGATGCATTGATATTGTAATCATATTTTAATTCTGATACATCGGTTATAGTATGAGTATCAACGCTAGTAGATTTTTTGTAAATGTTAATTTCTGTTCCAAGAGCTGCTGAATTAGGCAAAATAATTGAATGAGTGTTAGAAGCTACAGTTACAAAATAATTGTTATCTGTAAATGAAGTATCAAAATTGTCCCATTTATCTGTATAGTATGGAGTAGTTCCCCATCCGCCACTAACATTAAATCCTAATCCTGTAACTTGAACGCCACCGTAGTCAACTCCTGTCATTAATTGCGACAACTCTTTTCCTAGTTGTCCAGTAGTTGGATTATAATAATATTGAATACGATCCGTTGCAGATAACACAGATTGATCGATAGTATAGTTAACTACGATTGTACTTCCAGATGCTGGCGCATTAGTAAATGTAATAGTGCCTGAATATTGAGTGTAACCGTTACTAGTTGATGTAACTATTGCAAAAGAATACAATTCACGGAGGACTGGCACACCATTAATTGTTACCGATGAAGTTCCAACGGTAGAATCTGGGGCCCATGTTAATGCAAATTGTATTTTAGATCCTGTACCTGTAAATGTCTGAGACTGAGTAAGATTAGTAATAACATAATTACCACTAGTTCTATCAAACTTTATACCAATTAATGAAGATCTGACAACACTGTCTCCGATAATAGCTGTTGCAGTTGCAGGAGTTCCTCCAATGCCAACACCGCCAGATATAGTAATTGTTGGAGCTGATAAGTATCCACTACCTCCAGATATTAATACAATTCTGTTAACAACACCGTTAGCGATAAATGCGGTAGCTGAGGCGCCGGATCCACTAGAACCTGTAAACACAACCTCTGGAGGTGTAACATACCCAGATCCACCATTAACTAAAACAATTTCGGTTATACTAAATCCAACATTATCCAACCAAAACTTCCAAGGATATGTCTGTATAGCAGTATTATCCGCATCGATTAAACCGTTAGCGACTACTGTATTAATCGGAACTACCCTATTTGTATAAATTGGTTGCAAATCAAAGTCGGAAATTGCAGTAGATCCTAAATCTAAATTAGTATAGTTACTGATATACTCGCGCAGTTTTGTTCTGTAAGGTTTTACTTCACTTACATAATCTTCAAAATTGGCAATATTATCTACAGGATAGTTCACTGGTTGATCTAGATTGCCAACATTGTGTGTAGCACGTACAAAACTAGTTTTGAACGCCCAGTCAATAAACACTTGCTCGCTATGTGCATATTTTATTGCGGCAATAAACAAATCTAGATAGTTTTGTTTTAAATCACCGATGAAAATATCTTGTTTAATAGCATTTAAAATAATACGTAATTCTGTAGAAGCTACAACGTCGAACCCGTTATCGTAAATATCAGAATCATATCCAATATTAGTAGTTTCAAAGTTGTATAATTTAGTGCTTAGTTGAATTGTTCCGTTTTGTATACCAACTACATTGTAACTTTGTGTCCAGTCAACGCTAGTACTGTTAGCATATTTTTCTAACAATAACCAGCCGCCGGAGTTTACAGTAGAAACTTTTACAAGCTCTCCAATTTTAGGCTGAATTGAATTTAATTCAACTAAAGTAGAAATTAAATAATCAGCAGATGTATACTGACTATATCCAGTTGCATACCAATCTGCATAATTCCAATAATTTCTAACATCATACGCTTGTGTTAGAATTCTTGACCATGTGCCGGCGCCTGTGCTAGTTGAACTAGGTGTCCAGGAATAGATACTCCAGTTACCATTAGCCTGACTATCGCTAGATACTAACACACAATAACTTCTTACAACAAGTGTAGTATTATCAGGATCATATCCTGCGCCGCCGTTATATACTGAAACTCCTGTTATTTTACCATTAGTAATAGTTGTAGTAATCTTGGCGTTTTTACCAGATCCTACAATTTCAACACTTGGGCCAATACCGGTATTGTCATCAGTACCATTACCATAACCGCTACCTGCAAATGTTATAGTAACGTTTGTAATCGTTCCATTTACAATTACTGGTGTTAATTGCGCTTGTCTAAACGAATTAATGTTAACGTATGCTAAATCTGCATCTGTATTTTGTGTTTGGTCGTATAAACCTGTAACAGTAGTAGGAGTTGTGTCATAACTTTCTAACTGAGTAAGATTATAATTTTCACTTATTTGATTTAGTAGTAGTGTAACGTTAACACGTTCAACAAATTCTTTCAATGCCTCAATGCGATTTACAAACATGCTTTGACGAGGTCTATTTAAAATACCGTAACGTAGTTTAACAGGTTGTTTAGGATCCGGTACAGGGCGGCCTGCGCTGTCAACACCGCATAAACTATCAAACCATTTTTGTTCAATCGTTGCTGGCAAGTCAACATTTGTATCATCGCTGATTAAACTCCACTGACTATGTACATTTTGATCTGTCTTATCTGTTAACCAATATTCTACAGCTAGGACTACATCTTTTGATTTCAAATATGAACGAGCATTTACTAAACTAAAGCTATCAGCACCTAGTAGTGCAAGATATGTATATGCTTGACCTCGAGGATTTGATATTAATAAAGACACATCCAGAGCAGACATGTTTCTGCCTGGGGCTGCTGGTGTAACGTTTTTATTTTTTACCCAGAAATAGTAAGTATTTGTAAATTTCTTAGTAATGTTATTATATTTTTGTGTAGTACAATAAGCATTATTTCCGTACAAACTTGTTCCACTAATACCCTGTGCTAAACCAGCAGGAGTGTCTGCTTGAGCATCCCATGCTTCTGGTAACAATTTTGTGCTTACCCATTCGTAAATATCTACACTTGCGCCAACAGCCAATGTATTCCAAGAATTGTTTCTGTAACTTACATCATCTAGATAAGCGTTAACAAACTTAGCTGTTGATAGATTCCACCATAGTTGACCAACTTGCGCTGGGCCCCAGAATGATTTAGTATCTGTATTCACAGGTGCATTATTAGCTGAGTAAGAGTATGTAGAAGGATCATAGAATGATTTATATTTTATTTCTTCATCAGCTGGGCCTGGTATTTTTCCCTGATTTGGATCAATAACATCTAGATAAGTCGACAATGTGCCAAGTGCTTTATTGTATAAGAACGCTTTTTTAATTTTCTTAACATTGGCTATTGATACACCTGTTCGACCTACAGTCCAAGAAAGAGCACTCTGAGGTTTACTATAAGCATATATTAAACCAGAATGTGTGTATGTTCTATCAGTTGCATACGGTGCGCTGACTATAATTTGATTATTACAAACTGCAAATCCAATACCGTATCCATCAGTTGAACTATTAGTTGTTGATAAACTTTCACTGAATACCCAAGTGTTTGCATACATGTCATATATGTCTACTCGTCCACTGCCTGGATGCTGTGTTACGAAATCAGTACTTGATTTATCAAAGGTTGTTGTATTCTTATCTAATGTAGTTGTAATACTTGTATTGCCATGCTCGCTATAGACTATCAGTGTTTGATAGTCGTTCATGAAGGCAATCTTACTACCAAAATTACTGTATGGTTGCGGATATTGATTAGTTATAGTAAACACAGGATTTTGATTATAACTACCATTTACACGTTGATACACATATACAGCGCCTACTGTATAATCCGATACGGCAATATATGTTCCGTTGTTAGAAACTGCAACAGATTGTCCGTATGAACTGCTATATCGAATAGTCTCTGTAGAGCTTAATTGCTCCGAAGTATTAGAATTAAGGTTGTATATAAATGCGTTGTAAGGAGGAGCTCCTGCCGATGTTGTAACTACAAGTGTTGAATTATCAGCACTTACTGTTAAATTATTACCAAAACCGGTATTAGTAATCGATGGCGTTGGATCAAATGTATTGCCAAAACTCCAACTTTCTTCAACAAATTTTAATGCTCCAGTAGGTGTTGAGTCTGGAGCAGCATTTAATGTAACTGTGTTAACGCTAGTTATAGCAGTAACATACTGTCCCGAAGTAAATCCAGTACCTTGAACGTACATTCCAACTGAAATTCCATACACAGGAACAGCGACATTGCTTGACAACACTAGTTGATAAGGGTCTGCTGTTGTAAAACTTCCAACAGGATTATAATTTGCTGGTACATAGTTTGTTATTCCGTAATTTAATGAATACACTCTACCTGTACTGCTATTATAACCTTCTGCCGATATGTATAGGGTGTTGCTTCCAAACTCTAAATTAGATCCAAACAATTCATAGTCAACAGGTACTGGGCTTACAATAGTATCCACTAGTGAATAAAAATTGTTGTTGTCTTTCTTATACAATGATACAACACCTTGTTGAACATGTATAGATTGATTTGCTAATATTTTTAGTATTGCAGTTCCAGATCCTTGATATGCATAACCAGTGCCTGGAGTAACACCTGAACTGCTAGCAGTTGCAGTAAAAATAGTACCAACTGCATTAGGAGTTGAGCCAGATGCACCAACAAAGGCAAAATTAGTTGTTCCTGGGTTTACAATAATATATGTTTTACCTACAACAAATTGTCCATCTGCAACTAACCCTGTACCATTAGCTACAAAAGTAGTTCCAATGTTGTTATTAGAAGCACCAATCAAAGTAAAATCAGTTAACAACCCAGCAGAGCCTACACTATTAATCTGATAAGTGTTACCTATTTGGAAATTTCCTGATTCAATAATATCACCATAAGATGTAATGGCGCTTGATAGATAGTTAATTTTTGTCCACGCAGATTGTCCAGTTTGGCTTTGAGATACAAACCCATATATAACTCCGTTAGTTGCTTGAACTTCAAATGTTAAATCATTTATAATATCCTGGCCGCCGAGATCACTGCCCGAGATTACAATTTTGTCGCCAGTTAAGTACCCAGTACCGCCATTTGTAATACCTTGTGAAACAATACTATATCCACCGATATATGTAGATACTGTAAATGTTGCGCCAGTTCCAGGAACTATTACACCGCTTACATTAGCTTTAGTAGCGGCAAGTAACACAGAATTTTCTTTAGAACTAGGCACTCCACTCACAATAGAAATTGCAGAAATTCCTGATACTGAATTCAAACTATTCACTTGAATTAAAATATCATCATTAGGACTTATTCCGCCGAGCTGTGTTCCAACAATTTTTATTATGTTGCCAACTTTATAGCCAATGCCTCCATAATTTACATTCACTTGATAAGTTCCATTTGTAGGAACACTTATGCCGTTTACTACAGTAGTAGTTGTAGGAACAACAATTACATCAAATATTGCGCCTGTTCCAGTTACAGTAACAGTACCTGTTACACTAGTATATTGAGGAGATATAGCATTTAAAGTTTCATAATAATTTGTGACACCGTCAACAGTGTATGAAACAATAGAACCTGAACTATAAGTGTGAGTTTGATCGTAAGTACCAGCATATCTAGTAGATACTTCGCCTGCTGTTTTTGATCCTACTGCCAACCATGTGCCATCAGAACTAAATTTAACTGCACTTGGTAACGTATTACCAGAACCCCATGTCACTGGAGACGCAATCAGTTGGTGTTCTGCCCAACTAGTAGTTGTGCCCGATTTATAGTATACTGTAACATCGCCACTATTATCTGCAACTGCTAATAAATTTCCAATTTTAGATACATCTAATATGCTACCAAATGCTAAATTGTTAGAAGGAAATTCATTAATTACAGATGATTCGCTGTAAACACGGTTGTATTGCCATGATGCCCAATTGCCATCTCCCGGGAATGTGTTGTCTACCCAAATTATTTCACCATTGTTAAGTTTAGGTGTTAAGATAGAATCAATACTATCCATGTCACTTGCACGTTGACTAATTAACGCAAATATTGTAATGCTGCTTAACTGTGTAAACGGTTCTGGGAATCCTTTAATAGTAGTGTTGATAGAGATTGAATTTAAAGTTACACTTGAAACTTGATAAAAACCGGCAAACACACTTACTTGACTAATTCCTATATACGATCCAGCAGTAATATTAACAATTTCATTTGCTTTGATTGTTAATACATTTTTAGTCGAATCATAAGTAACACTTTCAACTTTTAAATTAATATCTGTAAAACGATATACATTCCAGAATCCAGCCTGAGGAGTATCAAACGTTACCCAGATGTAATCGCCGTTGTTAAAAGTTGTAATATCTTGGCTTGTAAGATTTGATAAAGAACTTAATGTTACATGCACATCTGAAGGATTTACATAACCAGCACTACGTAACAACGGTTTATAGTTTGTAACTGTAGGGAAAGGTGTTGAAGAATATCCAACAGGTGCTAGGTAAATGTCATTTGGTGTTTGTTGTATAACAAATGGGTTAATAGAAACATCTACTCTAGGAACTAACAAAATTCCTTGAGGGTTATTTTTAAATTTGTTTTCGTCTAATACAAATTCAATGTCTTCAAATGCGTTGCTTGCACCATATTGCCCAACACGTAACGCCCACTCTTCGTAAAATACTAAACTTTCTTCTTGGTCCGAACTTAATACATTAAACAATTTATTAAGTACGTTCTGTGTACCTTTTTCACGAATCATTCCTTGATAGAATTTAAATTCGCTAACATCATCTTGAATAATATTATCAAGATATTGACGTTTTTGGTAACCAATTAAATGTTGTGCAATTTTTTGTTGCTCTGAATTAAAATTATCAACTTCTGTACTGTAAAAATCTACGAATTGTGTAGCCACAGTTGTCCAGTTAGGCAGTATTTGACTACTTGGTTTAGAAGGTAACTGAGTCCAGTTACTAGATTCAAAGGTACTAGTACCTGGTAAAAACTCGTTAGCACTATAATAATAACCTTGATAGGCTATAATATCTCCCATATTATAGTCTTTCCATGGTTGCCAATTTTGTATCTTAGCAGCATCAAAAATAAATCCTGGGATATCTAATCCGCCGTACCAATCAATAGTTACATAGCCACTGACTTTAATTCGCTCTCTGCGGTAGCCGCTTGGAGGATTATAAATCACATCATTAAAGATGTCAGTGTTATTAAGAATAATAACATGTTCGTTTTGTATTAGATAAAAACTAGCACAATAAATTCCAGATGTAGTACGTGGAGCATAAGTTACTAAATTTCCATTTCTGTAACTATCTAATTCATTTGGTGTTATCGGAGTGCCGTCAACTTTAAAAATTTCATAACTATTGAACTTATTACTAATGTCATCAACTACAGTCAATGCTGTTTTAAAAGTTATAGATGCTGCGCTAGGACTTAAACTAATAACACCTGCGCCGACTGGGCTTAGTCCATCTAATTTTTCAAAATCGTCTGGATTAAAATCAGGACTAGCTGGAATGCTGGTTATTGCACTATAATATTCGCCTTCATAACGAACTATTGTACCATAGGCAATAGGTTTATTAGGCAACCAGTCACTCCATTTATCTTGTCCTGTACTCCAGTTTTGTGTGCTCCAGAACATAAATTCTTTTGCACTAGTTGTCCAGTTTGCTACTAATCCAAGATTACTGTTAAAATCATCAAAGATAAACCCTTGGTCTGTTAGATATTGCTCGTAGCCAAGTAAAAAGTCAATAACTTCTTGTACTGTACCTAATTCTGTTCCGTACGGTATTGTTAAAACTTCAGTACGGTCAAAATTAGTTCTAAATTGAGCACTTACTCCGCCTACTACAGGCAAAGAACTTAGTACTTGGAAATACATAGGTTCAAAACTATCGCTGGCAACATTGGCTACAACTGTATTATAGTATCGTCCATTATAAACAACAATAGTTCCTGGAACATATTGTTCGTCAGTAGTCCATTGTGTATAACTTTTACTAATGCCGCCAATATTAACTGTTGATCCAGATTCAATATAATTGTAATAATTAAAATAAGGTTGTGTTCTGCTGTAACCTTGTATTTGGTATCCAGTTGATAACTTAGTAATACGAACACCACTATAAGTTAAACGTGTAACTGGACTGCTAGTGTTTAAAAATACTTGATAATCTTCTGGTGGAATAAAAATACTACCAGTACTCATTGGAGTTTTAGACTCCAATAACAAATTAAACTGGCTTTGATTTGTAAATGCACCCACACGATAACTTAATTGTGGAGTCATCGTAGCTAAATCATTCGCATAGCTATTGTATGATTCAATATTATTACTAAAAATATAATTTAAGATAAGATCAACAACATAGTTAATAATACCTGCTGTTTGTGTTCTAGTAGTATTACTATATAAATTTGGTAGCCTGATATCTGCGGGTCTTACACGCAAACCTGTATCGGCGTAAACTAACTGTCCTGCTAAGTTACGAACAATTCTAGATCTATCAATTAATGTACCAAATGTTTTTGCAGGAGTTAATAACATACTAGTAATCAATACGCTAAATGGATAATGACTACTTCTTCTCCAAGCAGATTCGACAGGAGCTACATCTCCAAATACAAAATCAGATGCCGATTGGTCTGGTTTAATTAGACCACGTGCTAGACCCGAAGTTGTCGGATCTAATAAATTTCCTGATTCATCAACAGGAATGTGTTGTAATAAAAATGGTTTTGCAAATTTAGTAGAATAAATTACAGGTACACCCGGTTCTTTAATTGCTCCTAAACTGATATCTGTCCACATTGGAAGATTATCACTAGTATACGGAGCTGGTCCATACAATTTAATCCACCAACTTGGCATTACGCTAAACCCTAACATTTCCCATGGAGTTAAATGAGGGCGATCAGTGTCTAGTAACCAACGATAAATTCCACGCCAGTATCCTGGAACGTTTGTTCCATTAGGTGCCAGACTAGTAGAATAGTTATAGGTAAAAGGATTACTTAGATTATAACTTAAAGGTTTAGTAAAGTCGCTGCCAATTAACCCAGTCCATTTATAAAAGTTAGGAGACAATACTTGATTAAATTCTGCCAAACTGTATGGATTTGTTCTATTGTAACTAGGAATAATTTCAGATATATCAAAAATATCAGGATTATATTTTACTTTGATGTTGTTGTAAATTCTAGTTTCTAATTCTAAAATAATATCATCTCTGTAATCACCGTAGGCTAATATAATACTGCCATCATGGCCTTGTATAACATTTTGCGGTGTTAATAATGTAGTATCTAAATAAATTTGAGGAATATACGCAGGCCAAATACCTAATTTAGTCGGAGTTTCTGGAACAAAACAACCGTCAGTATTATCATATTCATATGTAGTTAACACATCTCCGTTGTTAAGTTGCACATTTGAATCAATAATAAACATTGATTGGTCATTAAATGTATAATCTCTTCCATATACAAGCTGTGTTGTTACACCAGCTGTAGTTTGATATATGCAAACTGCTTTATTAGATAACTTGTTTAAATCAAAACTAGTTGTTAGAGGATAATATTTTATTCTGTAATCAACAACATCAATATTCGAGACGATTGCAGCACCGTGCGGTACCATATCGCTAAAATAATATGGAGCAGTATTAGGTAAGGTTGAATTTAATTTTGATAAAATTAAATCTACCATTTTAACTGGAGTAGTATCGACTCCTAACGAACCAGCTATGGCTACAAATTTACGTTTAAAATTACTATAATCATCTCTAGCTGTTTGAATTGCATCGATAACATTAGTAGACTCGCTAGTCATATGATATAAACTAAGACTTAACGGTCCGCTGTGTTGTACAAATTTAGTACCATATTGTGTTATGTTGCCGAGGTCTCTTAAATTACTAGTTCCTGGAAATACTCCAATAAATGTAACACCATTAACATCGTTAGATGTTTTATCATATCCAAGATTATCGATATCAGATGCATCGTTTCCTTGTTCAGGATTGTATACGTTATCAATAATACTATTAACATGGTCAATGACTTCGCCTAATGTAAATGTTCCCATTACATCGTTCATTGGATTATTTTGAAGATTTACTGGAATTTCATAATAGCCATTTGAATTAATTGGCTCGGTTGAATAAACTTTAATTGTTACAATGTCAGTCAACGCCACAGGTTGTGCAAATACAACTTGATAGTAAGTAGGTGCAGAAACAAGTGACCAGTGATCTATCGCAACTCTATTTGAATTAATATAAACTCTAACATCGTCTTGATCTAAATCAAATGCAGTATTTGGTGTATCAAAAATATCAATATTAAAATTATTAGTTAAACCCGAATTATTATAAATTCTTATTGCAGCTTGTACATATCTAGCATTACATTGTTGCCATCCATTTTGATACAAAGTATTTCCTGCATAATCTAAACTTAACAAGTATCCACGTTCGACATTTGTAGTAACTAGAGAAGTTGATTGTTTGTATTGAAATGTATCAGTTGCAAAATTAAAATCAAAAACAATGTCGCCAATGTTTCCAACGTTTTGATAACTTAAATTAAATCCTAATACAGAGTCTGCTGAGCCGGTTGTTCCTACTTTATAAGAAAAAAGTTTAGTACCTAAAAATGTTGTACCAGCATATACGGTAGTATCTCCGTAACTAACGCCGTTATCATCAACTACATCAAATAATGGTGGCTGGTTAGTATCAGTTTTTTGCTGTCCTTTAACCCAGATAGTGCCGTTAAACCAATACATTAGGCTTTGGTTCGCTGTACCTGATTTTACAATTACACACTGATTTGCACTAGGTGTTTCCACTTCTACTAAGTGAATTTGTTTACTTGTTGATACGCCTGTGCTGTCAGTTAAATGTTTTACATCAACAAATTCCACTTGATAGATTTTGTTTATTACCAATGGATCTGTATCAGCAGTAACTAAAATTCTATGGCCGTCGATTAATGCAACACCGTCAATGCTATATCCAACTGTTCCTTCTATTTTTGAAAAGATATCAGTTGTATAATCGTCTATTAAATCAACATCTGCTATTGCTTTAGTACCAAAATTAAATAATTTTAAATCTGCTGAAAATTCAATAATAGGTCTATTAGCACGAGCTAATTGATCTAAACTTGGAATATCATTATTGTAAGCGGCCGCAACATTAATCACATCTTTATGGAACCATCTATTATAACGACTCCATGGATTGTGGTCTCTACTTGCACGGTTAATAGTAATATAATCTTTTTCGCTGGCATATCCAGTAGCATTACTAAAAGGTAATGATCCAAAAGGATCACTGGCAAACTCTACTGTTTGATCAGTAGTATAAGGAGTTATAATTTCTAATACGTTTGTCGGTACTAATTTGATAGCACTACCTACGCCTTCAACATAGTACTCGCC
>Ga0164296_1000801_pt1 | contig 35897 bp, 30 predicted proteins | sample GEODES057metaG_FD_113533 | JGI IMG/M metagenome (GOLD analysis project Ga0164296, IMG submission 113533) | Dystrophic lake water microbial communities from Trout Bog Lake, Wisconsin, USA - GEODES057 metaG | ecosystem: Environmental > Aquatic > Freshwater > Lake | place: USA: Trout Bog Lake...
AATATCTGACATTTTTGTCGGAAATGATACCCGAAAATAACAAGGCATATAAAGAAATAGCAATATTTACTAATATAATACAGTTGGTTGGCACATACAAATTATTTTTAAGATCGCCGTCATTGTCCAGCGGTAGAATCATATGGCCACCGAAAATGGCGAACAAACTGATAATAAAATTAGTAGAAAGTTACTTTGAGAACATTGAGAACAAAAAACTTCGTGAAGAGTTTGGTGACGAGGCAGTAGACGAATTAAATGAACTAATGGCGGGACCCCCGACAGCAAGCCTATAATTCGCAATAGAATATTATTTTTTCATTATTTTTCGCAACGTTTTGTTGTGGTGTTCGTAGAACCGCCGCGACTTGTTTTTCGTACGAAGCCAGAGTTTCTTACGTAAATAACAGACCACGGACAACCGTTTGGCATCTTTGTCAACCAATTTCAACGGTAAATTCCCGTGCCATTCATGAACATCCATGAAAAGAACGTCCCCTGTACGGACATCGACCCCCAATCCGTACTGAGGAAAACACGTTTCGGCACCTTCGTATCGGCCTTTTTCGATGACCACCAAATTTCCAAACCCTTCATCGTCGTCGCCCTTGTCAGTGTGTATGGTAGTTTGAAAATTGACGTTGGTAGTGACTGTGGTGAAACTGGTGCCTTTGATCTTGAAATGGGTTTGAGCGGCTTTGGCCGCCTGAAGTTTGTAGTGATCCGGCGTGTATTTTTTATAAAGACGATCCACGTCTTGAATGAGAGGTAATAGTTTGGCATATTTTTCGGGATGTTTGGTATTGAACCGGCATTTGCGTACTTCCAAGGGCGCCTTAATACCGTGTTTTTTGAAAGATGCCTTGTAATTGGCAGGGAAACTGTCAAAATAACCCAAGATATTCGTCATAATTTTCGGATTCTCGTACATATTTCTCTTTTTCGATCCCGTCGTGTTTCCGCGGTTAGTGGTAGTATTTGTAGCGTATTGAATAACATTATTATAAAAATCGTCAAGGTGTTTTTGGGAAAAAACGTCCTTTCTAAATCGTAAAAGAAGTTTACCGGTATCCGTATAAACATCTGTATCATCCCGTATAATAGTATCAATCATGCCAGGTTTCACAAAAGTATTGGCAAATTTGTCGTGCATCGTGGCATCGGGTATTTTTTTAGATACGGTAATGATTTTTATTTTACTACCTCCCGACGATTGTTCTGGAGAACACGACATAATATATATACGAAACAAATATCTTATATATTATGAATGGAAAAAATATAGGAACCAACACAGATGTCGAGTAATTCAACAGGTGTTGATGTTATTAATACCGTCCCAGAGAATACCATATTTATTGGACCAGTTCATTTTATTGCAAGCGGTATAGTTTTTAAAATCGATGGACATGTCCGTGGAAGAATATCCGGGGGTAGTTCCGTCGGTTAAATAACTAGGAATACCCTTGGCATTTTTGGTGGCCGACGCGTAATTTACCCCGGAACCAACGTTGATGGGCATGTTGGGTTCCACCCCAGGAATGGAGCTGGGGGTTTGCACCGGAATCACACATTTCCCATCGGCGGTTTCGATCCAATAGTTGGGACAGTTTTTGGCGTTTGGTGGAAAAATGGCGGAAGTTTTGTTGTTTTTCATCAAGACGCCCACTACGATAAAAATAATGATCAACAAAAACATGGCAATGCCTAATACGGTCAATTTAAAACTATCCATGATGGAGGGATTTTAATAATATAATATATAGTATAAAAATAAAATATACCCGGCAATATATAAAGAATGTATTCGAGTTATAATTTTAAAAGTAGCTTATCTCCGGATCCAATCAATAGTCCAAACAAAATATTGGATTTAGAAAAATACAATGGCCGGGTAAACATCACGGAGCCTCCGTCAAAAACGATTCTGTTCAATATGGCCGAAAAGATTGATCTGAAAAACAAACCCACCGATTATCGCGATGCACTGACGGGAACCTGGGAACACAACCCATTGGAAGGAGCCTTTTTTTCGGCGGAGAACATTCAAATATTACAAAACGCCATGAAAGGGAACATCTACCGTTTGTCGGGGAATCGGTATGTTTTGCCGAATCAGAGTATCGAGCATCTGAAAATTGTGATGCGCGGCATGTATTTACAATATGCGGAACACTATGTAGATAACATCCGAGAACAAATAGAACGCCTAAATAAAATCGTTTTGGACTATGTTGTTCCCAAGTTATACAACGAAGCCATCGCTTACGAGAAATACTGTCGAGATCAAAGTACTTTAGTAACACCCTTACCATTACCTTTACAACACAACCGAGACTACAAACAGTTGGAATTGAAACCGTATACGTAGATTTTTCCCGAAAATAGATTGTAAAAGTAACATAAAGAATAGATACTTGTATTTATATCCGAAAGGGTCGACACCAGGTTAGGGGAGCGGTCAAACCCGGAAGACTTAAGATCTTCTCCTTTTGGTTCAACGGTTCGAATCCGTTACCTGGTATGTTGTGTATCATAAATCAACGATGCTTTATGATACACTGGCGCGATTTACAAAAAAATCGCAAAATTGATTCATTTTTGAGAAATGTTTGAACATGATATCCAGACACAACAATGTCCGCACCCACGGTTACGTCACTCGCTACTGACAAGGCTTTCGACCGAGCCATGGGCTGGGGAAGCCAGAATTCCGGGGGAAGAGGTAAGCGTGGGTACGAGGCTCAAATGACCCGTCGTCAGCAGGAGAAGGCGGCGGTCCAACAAAAGGCGGAAACCGAGAAGTTGAAACTTCAACAAAAGGAGACGAGCAAAAAGGTAGTCGAACTCTTGCGAAAAGCGGATGCGGGAGAACTGGACTGGATGTGATCGATTGTAATACCCAACCCAACCAAAAACAACCAAAAACGCAACGCAAACAAAAACAACAAAAAACAACCAAAAAGGGCCCTCCCTTTTTTACCGCGGCGAAAATTGATTCAAAAAGTCTCAAAAATAAAATCTAACCATAAAATAAATCATGGGTTGGTACAGCTGGAAAACTCAGAACTCGAATCGGTCGATCATCATCAACGGTCTGGGAACACGTAATTATCCCAGTAGAACGTGTTATATGTGGGATAATAAAGGAAGACGTTGGAGAGAAACGGCGTACCAAGGTTACGGCGAATTCGGGGGGAAGAATTACCACGTGTTGTTGGCGGAAATGAACCGTGAATATACGGACGATGTGGACGAAGAAACGAGAAGAATTGACGGGATTAATATGGAGGGAAGCGCCGGGATTCTTCATCCGAATTTGACGGATTGCCGTATTTGGTCTTGGCGCAACGAAATACCGTCGAGTTGTCCGTATCAAGGAACCTCCGATCATTACGATAAAGACCCCGACTTCAAAAAACCGCATACTATTGAGGATATAGACGACGGATGGCCCAACGGGGAAACAATCCCCAAGTGAAGTCGGTACTGTAAAAGTAAAGTAATTATACCCCTCGAAACCGCACCACGGACGGCGGATCACCAAAAGTGTATTCGGTTTGACTGAGTCCAGTTTCGCGTTGAAACAACACATCTCCGTTCATTTCCATGATTTCGTATTTCAAACGACGCAAGTTCTCGATTTCGGGCATCAAATCACGAACATAAATATCCATGGCCGATTTCAAGAGTCCGGTAACCCCACCGTAGGAGGCATTGGCCAGTACGTTGCCAGATTTTTTGTATTCTTCGACAAAACCGCGAATCTGGGCTTGAATTTCCTGAATTTTGGTCTTTTTTTCTTGTAAAAGTTCTCCGCGGGGGGTATTGTAAAAGATTTCTTGATGACGATCGAAAAATCCTTGGAACAATTCGCTGGTCTCCTTGTAGTTTTGTAATATTTTTTTGAACGATCGCACGGCGGTCTCCTCAGAGACATAATTGAATAAACTGTCCATTTTTTGGCGAATAATGCCGTCTTTTTCTTGTTCAATCTGTTCTCGAAATAAATACAAGAATTGTTCGTTCGGAGAGAACTGACCACGCAAGAGTTTAATGTCCAAAGCACACGCCTGGGAAGTGTCGCCACAGGAAGCGTAATAACCGTTGGAATCTGTGCGAAATTCTGTCCCGACTTCGCGTTTACAATGAATACATTTGCCCCGGACGCGCTGGGCACGTGAAATGCCACTTTTGCGCGTAGTCGCTTTTTTGAACGCAATCCGGCGACGTTTCAAAAGATCGGTTTCATAGTCCCGCTTTAAACGAAAATAAGTTTGTAACGCGTCGTTGTATGTTATTTTACGTTGAACGACCTCCGCACGTGCGATTTTATCATAACGCTCGCGCAAATCGTCTTCGTGTTCCCAGTCGACATAATCATAATTCGTAACTTCCTGCGCCAATGGGTTATTTTCAGAAACGAATTCATGGATTGTTTTGGGAACATTATCGATGGAGAGGAGGGGATTGTCGGAACAATGCAGCACCCGTAAATGAATCAAATCGGTAAGATCCAGTTGGGTAAGACGATTTTGGCTACAGTAAAGACGTGTAATGGTGCGAGGCAAATGTTCAATATTTTCCAAATGATTGTTTTCACAGTGAAGTTCTTCCAAGTGGGGGAAACTCGCACAATCTAAAGTAGACAAAAAATTATCGTCAATGTCCAAATAGATGAGAGACCCAGGAAGCTGATCTAAACTTACCAACAAATTACCTCTACATACCAATTTGGAGATACCGACCGGGACATGGTTCAATGCAGTGATCTTACCTTCTCCGAAAGAAATATAGCGTAAACGTGGGAAACGCGCGGAAAGCCCCGACAAGTCCAGGTCGCCATACAGGGGGGTTTGAATGTTCAAATCGACAATGTCTTTTTTAAGACCAAAAATCATGTCTTCCATGGTAGTTTGTGCCGTATTATTGTCTTTACGAATAGATTCCCGTTCTTCTTGTACAATATCGGTCATAGTTTTTCCGAATTCCTATATGAGATCCCGATATTTTATTATAGACCAACCCTACGGATCCAAGCCAACATCGGGATTATAAGTAAACGGAAGATCGGTAATCATGGTACTTTGTCGTTTTTGATCCATCTGGTATTGACGAATTTTAGATAAAACATAATTTTGTTCGCGAAGCATTTTTTCCTCACGTTCTTGTGGAGAAATATTACGTTGTTTTCTACGTAAATAGAGAATCGTACCAATAATAAGGGCAAACATCAAAAAAAGACCAATATTGAATACCCAGGAATAAATATTTGATTTATATTGATGACACCGATGAAGTGTATCATACAAATAATTGCGAACACTGGATTCAACCAACCGAGGATATTCCATTATAGAATAATAACATGCAAAAATAATGTTATTATAGCGAAAATACAATCTTAGTTGTATGTATAGAAAGGAACAAGCCTAGAATGAAAAATGAACTAAAAAACGTAAACGATGTAAGCGGTGTTAGTACAAATATTACAGGACGCGGTCAAGAGACACCTGAAACCTATTTGAAATTCCCAAATCCGTTTGAGTTGTTCAAAGAAACTCCGGTACGTGAAGGTGCGACAGACGCCACTACCGCCACTACCAAAAATAGCACATCTTCTCCTGGTGCCGCAAATAAAAACTTGACCTTTTTGGGGATGATGACGGGCATGTTTTTCTTATTGGCCTTGTTGCTGGCGATCGTGTATTATTTCAATTCGTCCATCTTTTTAATCAACGATTTCATGCGCTCCCCTTATTATACCCAATCCACCTTTTGGGATATATTCAAAGGGAGAATAGTTTCAGGTAAAATCGCGATTTATCTCACGGCGTGGATGTGTGTGTTTGGGCTTAATGTGTTGGTTTTCGACGTAATGTTTAATAACCACGATACCCTAAACATTTTTTACATTACCTCCATGTTTTTTTGGACGGTGGTAGGAAGTACATTTCTCATTGTAGGAAATATACCAAGTTTAGTGGAAGTATTTGAAAATACGATTGGCTACGGAATTATGTCGCTACCCATTCCCGGACTGTCCGATTTGAAAAGTACCATGAAATGTGTGAGAAATAAACGTTACCGCGGATCAAGTAAAGATTACGAAATATCCAACGATTTCTTGTTGACCACATTTGATGTACCCAGTTTTCATGAACATTTCGATGCTTTGGCTGGATACAACGAAAACAGTAATTATGATTGCGACTTTTATCTCGATTTATTATGTAAAAATACCGAGGGCGGCACGTGCGAAGACGATTTCGTGCCACCGGTGCGCGAAAATATACCTGGTATAAAAACCCCCGAGTCCATACAAAAACGTAAAGATTTATTGCGTTTGGTACTTACTAAAAATACGATAGGCCACTATACCTGGGGATTGTTGGCCTCGTTTGTAAGTATGATGTTGACGATCAATTCCATCATTGCGACCTAATTTTACACGGCGAGATATACTAGAACAGCTAAATAAGATAAAATCGCCAAAATGATGGCAATGACCCAAATGGGCAACACGGTTTTATCTGAATACCCCACACCAAACGGGCGAAATCCTCCATCTGTATTGTAAATCATAGAGGGTTTTGTCCAGTGAATGATGAAAAAAAGTACCAAGAAAAGGCCGATCGCAATATTTACTTTTTGTTGATAAATGAAATGTTTGGAAAGCATGTCTAGAAGAGGGTGAATATATTCTAATATAATAGGTCATAATATTTTATTAGAATCTAATCCAATCCGTGTGTGGACCCTGTGAAAAATACTTATTTGGTGTTGGAAATTTGTGCGGAAGCATATATTGTGGTATCTAAGGAAGGCGGGGGGTTGATAAAAAAGAGTCCACTTCCGTTGCTTGTCCATGACCCCCCCGGGGGTTGAAATTGAACATTCATTTCGTAAGCGCCACCCTGTTCTCCAAAAAGAATGGTGATAGGATACGATTGATTTGCGACTAAACTAATGCTACCTTGACGTTGAGCCATGCCGTGTTTACCCCCATTGTTTACTGTGGCATTTCCCGTAGTGATATTGTTAAAAGGCACATTAACCCAAACATAACTACAGTCGTCCGAATTGGTCCAGAAGTTCCATACTCCAGATATATTCGGTACAAAATATCCCTGAACCAATACGGAAAACCGGTTATCCGGTTTAGTATTGTTTCCAATAACATAATTTTGAGTTATACCGGCTAGACGAGAAACATCTGTAGTAGTGCCTGATCTACGGACCTGGTTACCTTTTGCCCAATTGACCCAGTTATAAACCGCATTGTTATTCCACTGACGATTATCTTCACAATAACCGTCACCATTGATATTACCGAAATACCACCAGTTCAATCCGGGTTGGCTGAGCCCTTCGAAGACGGGAGTAGGATGGTTGTAATACAAATATAAGTTGAATAATATTACAAATATAATCATTAAACTCAGTATAAAATGAACGGTGTCCATTATGGTAATTATCTTATATATTTACCATATAAAATAGTGAAAAACAATCGGTCCAAAGAGGATGACACAATTACCAATAGCTAAACATGGTATAAAGCATCAGTGCTACCCCCACCGTCAAATTGGCCACACTTATCGCCTGAAAATTTGTTTGTGTTGCGATATCTAAATAACGGGCGCTAGCATCATTATGCCCATCAGTAAGAGACATGACTTCTTGTGCGAAATATTGATTTTTACACAGTTCACGTTGGTAACAAAACATACCCTTGTCTTTATTGGTAACCGACGTTTTATCACATGTCGCATCTTGTACCGGATTTTTTAAATCCCATACAGTGTTGGTGGTACAGTCGGTGGGCATCACGGAAGAATCTACTTTCGTATAAATAAAGTCATTGGGGTTGTATCCGATGACATAACTGGTAGCATCGTTACTCGCAATGGTTTGATCGTAAGATACTGTTTTTTTCCCGACAAGTAAATTTGAAGTGAACAACTGGTTCATCAAATTCGAACCTACGGCCGTATTGGAAGACATTTTACTATATATATGTTACAAAAAAATATGATCAATGTATATATGCCATGCCAAGTGTAAAAAAAATACGAAATGATCGCGGACATGCGGCTTACTTGAACGCCACACAAAAAATGCGATCCGCACTTGGCCCGTCTGCCCGTGTGCGTCAAGCCATAAAAGATGCTAGATTTGTATATAATTTGTATAGTTCAAGTCGATCTTCATCCAAATCCGATGTCAAAGTTGATTCCAAAACCAAATCTAAATCCCGGTCCAAGTCGAGATCACAGACTAAATCACCCCCAAAGGGCGGCAGAACGACCCGGCGTTACAAACAAACGCGATAATAAGTTGTATTCAGGGCGGTAATGCTATCACGATGAATCTTTACTACTTGGCCCGGACGCAAAGACAGTGCTAGAGCTTGGGGATCAAACCGGTCAATCTCGGGCAACTGACTCACCGATTTCATGTTGAAACTAGACAGTAAATCGTCGGTTTCTTTCTGAGTCAAAATGGTCATTTTAGGCACTAATTCGTGTTCCAACATGTTGAACTGGAGCCGAGCAATATTGTGGATTACCACGAAGATACCGTCATGATTGTACAAATATTCCATTTTTGCCGTGATAGTATCGTTGGGTTCGTCTTCAGTGATAATGATTAATGTGTCGCTTTTAGTAAGTACACTTTCCACAAAATACAGGTCTTCAATGATATTGTCTAAATTTTGTGGACGAATTTGTTTGGCGGTGAGATAATATTTAATGTAGGTTTTGGTACCGTTGGTTTTATGATTCAACAACATGTCCAATTGATCACTAGTAAACATGGCATCGATTTCATTGATACTAAAGTTTTCGTAATCTTTAATATCGTAGTCTTGATGAACATTCAAAATATCCAAAATAATTTTACGGGAGTTGTAGATTTTAAGGATTTTGTTGTTGGACGACATAGTAACAATATATAATTATTCACATAATGTTTTAATTGGTTTTGTAATTCAATTTTTTAGACGACTATAATATACATGTCTGGACTTGTCAGAATAGAGGGTTTCTTGTTAAATCCTGAAACGTCATTATTCAAAGGTGATGATTCAAAATACCTGGATCAATACCGAAAAGGAGGAACCGTGTCATATAACAAGGGACAACCCGCATATTTTGCGTTTGACAAAGAATCCGCGATGAAATATGGAGTGATATTCGAATTCAAGGTAAGAAGCCCCATATTTTTAGTCGATTTAGTTGACGTAAATGTCATGAAACAAATATACGAAATTGCTGGAGACAAAAAAAATAAAAATATACAAAAAATTATGAGCGACCAGTACGGATACAGACCCGTCACTGAAACAATTGAAGAACGAGAATCTGAGCATACCAAAGACGACATTTTCTCAAAATTTTTATGTTCACTCGGAATAAAAGGTTATGCGTTGAAGGAACAGATGAAAACAGATCTAGGAGGTACATTTCATCGCGAAGTGATGTTGTGTGATCCGTCCATGTTGGAATTTACTGGATTAGTAGGATTTCCTGTGGAAACCGATGAAGATAAAGAAATCAAGGAAGGAGAACCCTCCGAAGAGGAAATTGCGCAAATAAAAGAAAGAGTTAATTTAAAAGAAGTTACGAGAAAAGATAAAGGACAACATGATACAAGAAAACGCCACAAGACGTACAATGACGATGACGATGAAGATAAACCGTGGTCAAGTCCGTCAGGGAAACTGTTTGGCGATTCACCAGACCCCGAATCACCGACGAAACATTTTAATTTCGACTCGCCTTCCTCGTCAAGCAAAACATCTCCCGCCAAAAAAACAAAAATAGACAGTTTCAGCACGCCCACGAAATAATATTTTACACGAATACAAAAATATTATTTTATTCTATTTTCTTTACGGAAAACCCTCCCGTAGATATAAGTTTGTTTTGATCACTTGGTTCTGTCGGAGGAGTAGGAGGAGGTGTAACCGCCGACGGGATTACAGCCGTCTTTGTGTATACTTCTTCCAGCGGTTGAGGTAACGAAACATTGTCAGACGCCGGAACAGCAGTATCCACATCTATCGTACCGGTATTATCACCACCCACCACGTTGATCACCGGCGCAAAATGAATGCCTGACTTGGTTTCAGGCATATTCTCATTCGTAGATGTGGCCATGACCGCATTCGGATTCACGATCGGAATAAAAGGTACCCACTGACCGTCGGCCTGTTGTACATATTCCGCCGGTTCGACGGGTGTAACGGCGCCTTTATTGAGAACTGTATCTTGGGGAATATCTGACAGACGATAAATTTCGTTGGGTCGCACTACCCGAATATCTTCTTCGGCGAGTTCCAATACATCAGGTAATTCGGGGTATTCTATACCTTTATTTACTGTATCTGCCATGGAACGGATCGTAACAAAATGAGGACTGACTTCCATGATTTCCCATAATCGCAACACCGGACCCATGGTAGAGTCGCCGCGGAAATGAACGTGTTCACCCTTTTCAAAAGAATGCATCTCGGGTTCTGATCCCAGATCTTCGACTTCCACCAGAACCGCTTCCTTTTGATCCTCAACTTTAATTTTGGGCGGTGGTTTCCGTTTACCCTCTCCCCCTTCTAACGAATACCATTCCGGAGAACCTTCGGACAAATCCGTAAAAATATCGGAAGACCTTTTGGTTTTATTCCGTTTAGTATCGGTGTATTTTTTGGTATAAACTTCCAAATCACCGTATTCTTTGGAAATAGGAAGTCCCATCAAATGATGGACATTATCAGAGAACATCATGTTCTCCAACTGAGGTAAACTATCTTCGGTAATGATACGCATCTGTATGTTGATTGTCTGGAGTTCTTGGATGAGTAGTTTCATAGAGTAGGGGACGGCAACCACACTGAAACTCCGGCCATATTTGGTGACATTTTCAATGTGTATTTCTTTACCGTCGAGAGATCCCACGAATTTGATGGGGCCGTCGGCCATAGGACTCATAAACAAATTTTTCGCAGGATTACATATTGCCAACATACCGGTGTTATTACATATCGCCACGTAGTATTTATCACCGCGTTCCATCATGGATTCGGTCAAAAAATTCGTGACCCCGTGTGCGACAACCGCATCACGTTCCATTTCACCGATACGTAGTCCACCGTCGTTGGCGCGACCACTGACAGGTTGTTTAGTCAAGGCGGTACGCGGTCCCAGTGCGCGATAATTAATCTTGTCTTTCACCATATGCTTCAAACGCATGTAGTAAGTGGGTCCGAAAAATATTTCGGCCTCGATTTGTTCCCCGGTCATACCGTTGTACAAGAGTTCGTTGCCGCTGGAATGATAATTCATCTGGCTCAATATATCCCCGAATACCCGGACTTTGGAACCTTTGTTGACAAACGCGGTGCCGTCACCGAATCCCCCGACCGAAAGGCAGGCTTTACCCATCAAACATTCCACCAGATGACCAATGGTCATGCGGGAGGGTATCGCGTGAGGATTGATGATCATGTCGGGACGTATACCGTCTTTAGTGAAAGGCATGTCACATTCTGGTATGACGAGACCCACCGTACCTTTTTGCCCGGCGCGTGAAGCGAATTTATCACCCAGATTAGGAATACGGACTTCACGAATACGCACTTTGGCGATGCGTTCACCTTCTTCACCCTCGGTAATAAAGGTTTTGTCCACGACCCCCAGTTGCCCCTTTTTGGTGGTTTTTGACCCATCCACTTTCTTGGAAGACCCCGAGGTGGTCGTGGTGAGCCCAACCAACACGGTCTTGTCGTCAACTTCCGTACCTTCGCGTACAACACCATGCGCATCCAATTTACTGTAATCGTACCCCGGTTTGGTGCCGACTACCTCGGTCTCGTTCTCAATGTTGGTGAATTTCAAATCGGTGGTCACATGCGCGTGTTTAGTACTTTCTTCGTGGGCCTGATATGTGGTAAAATAGGTAGTATGAAACAGCCCACGTTGAAGTGCTCCTTCGTTGATGAGAACGGCATCCTCCACATTGTACCCGGTAAAACACATGATTGCCACGATGGCGTTGATACCGTACGTGTTTTCCTCGTGGTTGATGTGTTCTAGGTAGCGGGTTTTGACCAAAGGTATTTGACCCGAGTTCAAAATGACGGCGGTTTTATCCATACGAACCTGATAATTCGTGTGGTACAAGGATACGGCTTGTTTACTTTGTCCACACGAGAACGAGTTACGGGTTGGCGGATTGTTCTCCGGAAAAACGATGAGATTACACATGTTGCCGAAAATGAGGGATTCGTGGATTTCCATGTGGGTATAATTTTTCATAGAATGCTGTTTGTAGTCTTCGGCGTTCAAACATATCAGGGCATTTTCACTTTCACTGCAGTCCACGAAATCAATGACGGCCTTGCGAACAAGAAATCGTTCGAGTTTTTGAGGGTTGGTTTCTTTTTCAACGCCTTCGTACAACTCAAAGAGTTCATAAATGCGGCTGGCGGACGGATCAAACCCGATCTCCGCGCGTTTTTTGTTGAATCCCGTGACCAAATCGTTCCAACGTATTTTGTTTTCGGAGGCGGCCAACATTTCCAAGAGACTTTTGTTGTCAAACGACATTTTTTTGGTGTCGTCGTCGCGGTAGAAAATGGGGCGCGAAACACGACCGGCGTCGGTATAGACATATATCGTATTGATATTGATGTCAAACGTGACACTCATGAAAATGGGCAAGAGTGCGTTGCGGCGAAACAGTTTGATCTTTTTGACACAATCGAGGGGATCCAGGATCGATCCGGCCCAGTACCCGTTGATCATGATTTTGGTCATAAATGACAACATTTTGGGAGAACATTCTTCCACATATTTCATACTGATTTTCTCACGCATCCACTGTACCAAAGGTTCTCGGACCCCTTTGCCGCCCCGGGTCACTTGGGTCATGATGGCCAGCGATTTATGAAGACCAATGTTGCCTCCGTCGGGGGTATCAATGGGATCAATGTATCCCCACTGAGAACAGTGGAGTTTGCGAGGTTCAACCAATTTCGACCCTGCGTCCATAGGAAGATTGGTTTTGCGTAAATGACTGAGGTACGTGTTGAACGACAACCGGTTCAAATCTTGAACAATTCCGACGCGTTTGGTGTGGGTTTGGGCGCCCCAGTTGCCCTTGAACGCCTTGTTGAATCCGGTTTCTACGATGCGATTTTTCAAAATTTCTTCGTGGAATGTTTGGATCAAGAGAGGGAGATCGTTGGCGTACAATATTTCGCTGTAGAGGATTCGTTTCTCGAATTCGACCTGGATATGTTTCAATTGGAGATTATAGTATTCGCGGAACAGTTCGTACATGAGAGAACCGACCAATTCCAAGCGCTTGTATTTGAAATTGTCGCGATCAGTGGGTGTTTCTAGACCAGTATAGACCGACAAGAGCCGAAACACCATGTATCCGAGATAAAACGCTTTTTCGGTATAATTCACTTCGCCAATATGGGGTAAAAAATAATCGGCCAAAATTTCGAGCGCATGTTCGGTACGCATGCCTTTGGTCAGACTCGCAATGTATTCCAAGGCCAGAGCTTGGGTAGTGAAAGAACCGGCGTCGTGAACAGAGGGAATAAACAGATCCACCATGTGTTCGTATTTGTCCATGTCGAGTAGGCACGTTTCGATGATTTTGCGGTCACTCAAGATACCGAGCGCACGAAACACCACAAAAAGGGGGACGGGTTTGCGCACGTTGGGAATATTGACGACGAGATTGAGGTTGGAATATTTGGACGTCGGCGCAAGAAGTTGAACCGACAAATTGCGGATGGGTTTGGCGACATTTTCCGAAACGGACCGAATTTCGGCGGAATACAGATACTCGGTAGCGGCGACCAAATTACCATCGTCGTCGCGGGTTTCCTTACCTTGCCGTATCCAGAGCATGTTATCGGCGAACTTTTCTTGGGTAACCACCGTTTTTTCCAAACCTTGAATAATGAAATATCCACCGACATCGTTGCGACATTCGCCCATGGTGTGGCGGACCTCCTTGGGGAGGCCTTTCAAAACACAAAAGTCGGAATGTAACATGATGGGAAATTTTCCTAGATAAATGTTTTGTAGAGTGATGGTGCGACGCTGAGTGTTGTTACCTATCATCGAATTTTCCGTGGCTTCACGTAGCGCGGCGGCGATGGCGGGGGTCATTTGAAAAGGTTTGACTGTGCGTTTTTCGCGCGTCACCTTTTTGCGACTGTCTTGCCTGGCGTTTTTTTTGGGTCCGCCGCCTTGCGTTTTGGGTTCTTCGTCGCCGGCGGCGAACGCTTCATGAGGTTGTGTTTTGAAATTTTGAAAGGGTTTCTCGCGTGAACGGACATAATCGGCGGCGCTCTCTTTACTCTCGTCGAGTTCGTTGAGAGACCCACCGTGAGTGCGGATGACATCGTCACCGATGATGTTGGGCAATTCGTTCGGAGCCAGCACATCAATAAACTCGACATCAATGTCGTAGTGAATGGTCATGGCATACGTCATATTACGCAGACGCGCCTCGTTCGGAAACATATAATGAGATCGTGATTCGTCGTAAATGACGGGTTTACCGAAATAGATCTTGGTGCCGTCTTTGCCGCCCAAATAGAGATTACATTTATGTTTGTAATCGCCGGTGGTGGGGTCGAGAACCGTGGAGAGGGATACGGGGTTTTTTTCTTTGAAAATTTGAAAAATGTCTTTTTGAAAAAAGTCGTTGAAGGATTCCAAATGATGACCAACTAAACTTTGTGGATTATCTTCAAAATAAGTATGTATTATTTTCCATATAGCAGATGAATCCATGTTTTCAACTATATAATATTTAGATAGAATATTATCTATTTCCAAACACCCTTTTACATAGTTTTGGCAAGTTTACAATAAAAAGATAGGTTTTTTTCTGGAGATAGATTATATTATATCCTATCGAATGTCCGGTAACTTGATGAATACATTGTTTGGTCCGATGGACAAATTTTACTGCTTGTGGTTTTTCTACTTGTCTATTTTTGGCTTTGTGTTGTTTTCCATCGCGTTTTTGATCTTTTTGTACATGGCGATGACCCAACGTCGCACGAGCGGCTTTTATTTCCAAATGTTCATGGTCTGCTTAGGATACTTTGTGTTCTACTTTCAGAACCGTTTGTTGCACTCCATGTGCATGGGTGTGATGAAAAACTAAATTTTTTTGACCGTTTCAATGAAATCTTAGCGAATATGATGTCACATACCTTGTAATTGACATCATAAAATAGTATTTTGAAAAAAGAACATAAATAGTATTTGTATAGATATATTTAGACAAACCATGCCAATCAAGCGTGAAAGAGAAGAATCCGAATATAATAATTCTGAAAAAGACGACCAAGAGTTGGTATCTAGAATCGCGGAAACTTTAGACCGACATTCGGGAAAATCGGCGTCGGACATAGTGCCGCGGCCAATACGTTACATATTGACTACACATTTGAAAAGATTGGTGCCGAGTGAAAAGAAAAGAGACAGATTGGACGCGACAATTGGATCTTTCAGGGTGGATAGTACAAAAAATAATCATAAATGACCATTTAACTGGAAATAAAATGTGTTTAAAATATATATATATATATTGTTATTATGGACGCAATTAAATGGGAAAATTATACAGCAGACCCAGACCGAACTAAAATTGATGAAGTTAATGAAAAAAATTTTTATTATTTAATACATGAAAATAAAGTGAAAGACACAGGATGTGTGATAAAATTGGGTAAATTAACAGAAGTCCTGGATGTTGGTAACAAAAAATTCCAATTATCTTTTAAAAAAAAGGATGGCGAAGATGACACAGAATTCGATGGGATTACACTTACTCTTACACAAAACAGTATCGATGATCGTATCAAAATGCTATCAGAAAACGTCAAAGATGAATTAATTGTTGGAAGATACCAATCAGAAACAGTAGAAGAAGATGGAGAAGTAATACCACAAACACTAGTAGAAGGAGAAGGAAAAGAAGCAGCAACAGCAACACAACCAGACGGACAACCAGCAGCAGAAGAAGCACAAAACAAACAAGCAGCACCTGGTGGCGGAGGAAAACGTTCCATCATTTCGCCGTTTTCCCGTCAATTTGAGCTTCCGATGCATTTCCGTACCAAGAAACGCAATTCTCGCATCAAAAAATCGCGCGACGGACGCCGCAAAACGAGACGCACCAAACGCTCTCGCAAGTAAACAAATATATTGTATGAATATAATATATTTATATGACGTTGGAAATTGGTACAAAATACTACTACGAAAACGAGAATCAACTTCTCGTTTTAGGTGAATTGGTTAAAGACAATGGAATGCGAGAAGGACGACACGTGTATATATTTAACAATGGAGTATTGAAGCGTTCTGAAATAGATATTTCTGACCATGATTTACAGTATGTAAAACCGTTAACAAAGGACATTAGAGAGTTCGATAAAGTAAAAATTTGTGAACTTGCGTTGAACCGCGACGTAGAAGTTATTACTGAAATAGAAAATAGGGAAAAATTAATCGATGTTAAAAATAAATTTACAAAAGGACAAAACATTAAAATAGCTGATGATAACATTGATGCATTCTTAGCAAGAGCGAGAAATACATACAAAATAGCCGATAATAAAGCGAAGAGATTACAAGAAATAGTGAATAAATTCAAAAATGATCGTATAGAAGAAAGTCCAAAAACCGTAAAAGCCAAGGAGGAAGCAAACGCCGCCGAAAAAGAACTAATAGAGGCGAAACAAAAATTGGAAGACGCTAAGAAAACGGTAGCAGCATTACAGAAAAAAGGTGGTAAAAAAACACGTCGTAGACGCAAAAAACGTACAACGCAGCGCAAACGTAAATTTTAGAAATGGAGATTTACACCCTTGAACATTATAAAACGGACACCCAAAGGGTGTCCGGTTCAGTGTTTAAGGGCAACGTTACCGATAAATAAATTGTATCAGGCGCCCATCTTTGATGGGCGTCCGGATTCAAATGTTCATCGGTGTATAATAAATCTACAATTATATTATAAATGGAAGAAGACCCCCAAAAATCAGCAGAAAATATAATATCTAAAAATCCTACTTTGGCATGGAACAGACCAGAACTCGAAAAAATCTCGGATGTAACAGAATTTGAAAACGCCTGCAGCAAACAAGCCGGAAAAGCGTTTGGGAGATCAAATACGTGCGAGAACGAAATTTTTTGTTACTATAGAAAAGGTGACGGGTTTGTGATACCTTTAGGTATACTCAATAAATTGGTTAAAAATAGATTGACAACCAAGAATACCTATACCCTTAGTTTTGTAGAGTATCCAGATAATGAAGGATTCGACGCGTTCGAAATAACGATCAGTGAAAATAATTTGAAAGAACGAATACGTTATATTATTGTTTCAACCAAAGACATTAAGAAAACGAGCGGTTTAACTCAATTGAGAGAAAAAACCGGCAATCTGGCAACTCGGGCCAGTACGGCGACTGGAGAAGCGGCAAGATCCGTAGGAAGAACAGTTTCCACAGGTACAAACGCAGCAAGACAAGCAACGGCTACAGGTTTAAGGAGAGCAGCGGATTTTGTATATACAGAGCCTCCTCCACAAGGTACGGTTGCGGCGGAACCGGTAGCAATTCCGGCACGAGCGCTTCCGGTAGCGTATGGTATACCTGAAAATCCACGACAGACATTCTTAAACAGGGCGAGAAATTTGTTTACAGGTATGCGCAGAAATGCGCCAGTTGCCGATGTGGGTTTCGACAACGTTGTACCTGTACCTAACAAAGGTGGCCGTAAACAAAAAACATTACACAAAAGAAAGAATAAAAAAACAAGTCGCCGAAAAAAGATGTAAAGGTTTATAATTTATGTATGTAAATTATAAATGGAGACACAAGTAAAAGATTTGGACGATTTAAACACAAAAAAAGGTAAACAGATGGTTTTCAAAGAAAATGGAAAAAATGTGGATTTAGGGGAATATCAAAATCATACTGAAACTGCTGGGCGCACAGAGTATATAACAATTACATTTCGCAAGGGCCCTTTTCCGATGATTAAATTAGAACTTCCCATTACAAAAGTAACTACGCTTTACTATAATAGTTTACAACCGGCGAGTGATTCCACACTAGGTACAAACGAACCAGCCTTACCAGTAGCTACCGCAATTTTCGACCACGGAGTGAACCCGCCGCAACCTGTGACTGTTCCGGTATTACCATCACGCACATCGACCGATACTCGAGATCCTATAAACGGACCGCCATCAATTCAAGCCCCGAAAGATGGCACAATTGCCGAAGGTGAACAATCGACTCAAGCCCCGAGAGATGGACCACAACCCGGCGAACCAACTGATCCTGAAAATCAGCCACCTCAAGATCGTATATCCGAAGATGAATCACAATCTCACGGAGTCATTGATACCTACGAAGGTACGGTCGCTGTAGGAGGTCCGCAAACCGAGATAGCTGCCGATGCCTACAACGGTACGGTCGCCGAAGGAGGTCCGCAAACGGAGATAGCCGCCGATGCAGTTGTATCTTCCTTTTCAGAAAACCCTTTACCCGTCGACGCACCAAAGACCAAAGATGTGCCGACCACGGCCTCCGCAATAGCTCTGAGAGAAGACAAACCCGCTGCGGTACGAGAGAACATCGAAGGTACGATAGCTGAAGAACGTAAAGTGAACGCCGAAGGTACGATCGCCGAAAACCCGGCGGTTCCCGAAACAGGTACGATCGCCGAAAACCCTGTGGCCACCGAAGAAGTGCCGACCACGGACTCCGCAAAAGCATTAAAGGAAGATACTGATGAAGTAACTACAGTAGGTGGAAAAACGCGTCGAAAATACATTCATCGTAGAAATATTACGATAAAACACCCCTAAAGCGTTGCAACATTGTAAAAAAAATCCAATAAAAAATATAGAAATGGATATTTTTTATTATAGCAATTACTGTAAACATTCTCAAAAGGTTCTCCAATTTTTGGTAAAAGGTAATTTAGTCGATAAAATAAGTTTTATATGTATCGACAAAAGGTTCTACGATAAACGCACCAATCAAACCAAAATCGCTTTGGAAAACGGATCACATGTCATTCTCCCGCCCAACATTCACAGTGTTCCCTCTCTGTTACTGGTCAACAAAAATTATCATTTAGTCACCGGAGACGATATTATCCGTCATTATGAACCGACGATCAAAGAGAAATTGGCCAGTGCCAATTTTGGCAACGGAGAACCTTTAGGCATGCCCATAAATAACATTTCGGGTTCAGGGGGATCTAACATTGTTTCCGAACAATACACAATGTACAACATGTCTCCGAATGAACTGAGTGCTCAAGGTCAGGGCGGTAACCGAGAAATGTATAATTATGTTCGTGCCAATTTAGATACGCCGTTCATAGAAACCCCTCCGAACACGTATCGACCGGATAAAGTATCTTCCAACGTCAACATGGATACGATTCAAAAAAAACGTAATGAAGAAATACAACAGTCTCCTCTCTTTGTTCCCACCTTTTAATTAAAAGCGAAAAATACATAAAAAAATATCCTTAATTATTCTATTGTGATGTCGACTACCGATAAATCAACAATTTTAAGAGCATTCAATAGCAATTTTTTTGATTTTATCAATGAGATTATACGTATTTTTCCAGATAATGCCGATATTGCCACCGGAAAACGCGCATTTGAAATGGCGAAATCCGCGAATCCGACGATTCTGGTGAAAGTGTGGTACACCTATATTTATAGTCCTTATGTGGACGTGATTGACGAAGGAGACATCACCTTTTTTTTCGACAAGAATTACGAAGAGGACGTGGGGGTACTCAACAATTCGCGCAAGATTTTGAATATCATCGATTCCCTGCGTGATCCGATTCGTATCATGAGTGACGCAAACAAGGCCCATTCCATGAACTATATTCAAATTTTAAGCCGTCTTTCCAAAGTGTACCATTCAATGTAAAAAAGGGGGTGTAAAATGGCACGACTAGGTAATCCTACTTTTTGATATGAAATATACACCTACACCACCTTTCATTCGTTTTCACAAGTATTCCGCATATTTTGTGAGATGTAGTACGGGTTGTCTACAGAGTGGGCAAGTAGGTTTTTTATATTTATTATAGCAGGTTCCGCAGTAAGAATGCATACAGTTTGTGGTTACGCAATTTGATCGGGTCATATTTTCCAGGCATATGCTACACTCTCCCGCGCAGGTTTGGAGTTCTTCTGTAGTACATTTTTGTGTTTTGTATGGCACCACAAGTAGCAAAGGATTTTCTTCAAAATCGAAATCGTTGTCGTAGTAATCGAAATCGTTGTCATCGTCATCGTCATCGTCTTCGTCTTCGTCTTCGTTCTCGAAATCGTGGTTCAAGTTCAAAGACGAAGTCGGTGTAACGTAGGCGAGGCGCTTCACCAATTCTTCTTCATATTTACACATGGCTTCCTGATAATCTCCCGGGTTCGCGAAAGAAGCACGGTTAGGACAAAACAGGGGCATACGAACAGTATAAGGAACCGCACTGGGCGTATTCATGGTAACACTTTGAATGCTTCTGGTGGATTTATCTTACAAGTTTGATATTTTTTTTCAATTTTACGATTTTTCAACACAATTGTTGCAACGCAAACATGAGAACGGCCGGTTCCAACTCCACAAAATAATCCCATACCACTTTGCGAGTAATTTTCTTCTTTTCGCCGTTTGACAAACTGGCCAAATAAACATCGTGATGAATACGACAAATGTGGAACCAAAGATGTCGCGACACCGAATCTGGACGAGGTTGTTTCAAAATGTAGTGTTGAACATATCCTTGGTGGATATATTGAACAAAGGCGTTCAGTTGGGTGTAGAATGCCATGAATAACTTTTTGTACATGGGGAAATAGTGAAGAAACTCGCGCATTTTATTGGTACGCAACAAACACAGGTATTGGTACTGTAAATTGGGATGATTCCCCCGAATCTCTTTCAAGCGTTCGTAATAGTCGCACGTAATTGTGGATCTATCGCCGGTAATCGTATCCACAAACATGTATCCAACGTACGACGAAGCCCGTTCTTTAACCGCCTCGATAGCATCGTAATTGCGAAAATAAGTTTGGCCATTGTGAAACGAAGGGATGAGATGGTTCGAAAAATCGTGATTTTCCGGAAGAAGGAACGTGCCGAGACCCCGAAGTTTCTCCAATTCGGGCGAATTACACACAGTCATGTAGAGAGGCAACCAAGTGGCGACATTGGATTCAATTTCAAAGATTGCGACTAAATACACCCGGGGACAATCAATCGTCAAAACAATGTGGTTTTGCGGATGTTGAAGAACGAAGCTGTAGCAACAGTTTTTTTTCAAATCCTTTACCAAACGGGACGCATTGAGATCGTCGTTGTCGTGCGCACCAATCGCATCCATGAACATGTTACGAAACGTCATTTGGTTGGGTGAATCGGTATGTTCTCCGTAATAATTGCGGTAATACCAATAGTCGCCACCAATCGCACTCTTTGTGGCGATTTCCCACGTTTGAAAATCATGGTCGTAAAAGAGTTGGATCATGGTACCTTCCACAATCTCGGTGATCTCGACGCCTAGTGGAATGACATTGTTGACGGGGGCGTGCCGTTGCTTGAAGACGGACATGGGAATCGATTTAGGTGGTGAAAAACTTACCAAACGAGGTCTGTCACCGGTTGTGTTAAAAATAACTGATCTATATTTCCCGGTTTCTTCGTCGTCAAAACAGACATATTGCGCGTCGTAGTTTATTATTTTGTAAAGACTCGAATATTTTGTTTGTAACGTGGTGTTGGTTTCATCCGCATTCGCATTCAAAACGTAAGTAGGCGTCATCAGTTTCCGTGGGGGGTGGCAGGCGTTTTCTGGTGAATGTTTTTGAGGTATTTTTGATTCTGAATCAATTTTATTATGAATAGGGGGTTCCGGTACAATCATTTCCTTCAAGAAAACCAGTGGTTCTTTCCTACCTATCTTATAATATTTTTCGTAAGTGTATATATAAGAATTAAATTTACATCTTATATATAAATGAACATTTTCACAGACGATGAGAACAATATTTTAGAGAAAAATAAAAAATTAGACTTAGACGAAGAGGACAGGGATGATGTAGATGGGTCTGCTGAAGAAAAAGAAGAAGAACCAGAAAAAGAACCAGATTCTCCCGAGAACAAAGTCAAGTTGAAACTGGGAGACATTATCGAAATCAAGGCGCCTAACCATGACCGTCTTCATGAACAAAGTTTTTTTGTGGATTATATTGATGAAAAATCAATGGTACTGTTGAACATTGCGTCCAACGAATACAGTCAACTTGGCCTCGACAACGACGGATTCCTAACCGACGAATCCATCGAAACGATTTATATACTTAGTCGAAGCGACGAACCCGGTTATGCGAGACAAAACGGCCTTTTACCTAAACAATGGGTAGACATTTATATTGGTGGCGATGTTCCAGTCATTATTACTGGAGAAATTACCAATTTAGATTTAGATATGATTGAAGTGACGACTTATCCAGAAATGGACGTTATTTACATTGATTTTGCGTATAAAGGATTACCACGCGACATTCCGTTTGAGCGTATTGAACTGCGCGATCGTCCATCGATGGCAAACCAAGGTCGGCGAGCCAGTATGGAAAATGTAGATGCGAATGAAGGCGATGAAGAAGAAAAGGTGGATGTTCCGGTAGATATGAACACGCGGGAAGAGGACTTGAATACTACCCTGGGATCCATCATTCAAACAGAAAATGTCGAAATACCGGACAAGGAGTTGTTTGATACCCTTAATTCTCTGTATTTGTCTGCGGACAATGTCACGTTTGGTGAAGAATTGGAAGATCTAGAACAAGTGGTTGAAATCCCGGAAAATCAGCGCCGCTACGGTATCGAAACACAGGCCAACGATTTGATGGACGAATTGCTTTCTATGATTCCGAACAGTCGCCGCACAAAAGACGTCTTGGATCGGGTTCATCTTCTTATTGAGCGATTTAAACAACTGCGCTCGATGTTTTCCAAATTTGATACCAACCACAATGTATTGGGGTACGTTCAGTTGGGACCGCTACACAAGCCGTTGGTACAGAAATTGACGGAATTGAATACTCAGCTTTCGTGGATTCTTCCGGTAGTGAAACAACGAAGATACATGTATGGGGTAGATCCGACTATGGAACGCGAAATCGACGAAGATAGTCCCATTTCAGACGTGATTGTGGCAAATTTAGACAACGAAATACAGAAAGAACGCGAGTTGTACAAACAGTATACGAAAAATACGTTGCCGAATGGGGTCAATAAATACGAATATCTGGTTCATCAGTTGAACGATATTCATACATGTGTAGTTCCCGAAAAATTTTGTGATGCCGGTTTGACCATTCAACAACCGATTATGACCGCGTACGATACGATTGTAAGTAATTTGGAAGACTTTTACAGTACAGTCAGCGATTCAAACACGCGACCGGGGAAATTAGACGCATTGAATCGTCGTCGGTTTGTCATTCAGCGGTACCAGTTGGGCACAAATAAAAAGGAAAAGGTGGTACTAAGGTCAGGTAAAACCGAACATGTAAGTAAAACATTTACTCCCAACGATAAAATGACGATTCAATCCTTGGTGTTGTTGCCCGAACCCGCGGTGAAGTTCTCGCATATACACTTGCCGGGAACCAAGTTACTGACAAAAACAAACTTACATCACAATTATTTGTCTCTTTTCCGGCTGTTTAAAAAAAATACGGACATAGATATTCATTTTGTCGACGATTTGGAACGGGAAATACTGTATGGCGACGATTATTTAAACACGGGTTCTCGAAAATCCAACGAAGAACCTCCGAATGAATTTTTAACCACCATGAAGGAATATTTTTTGGATTCGCATTTGGACAACAACAAGAACAAATTTGAGAAGTATTTGAATGTGGTGGTTCCCAAAACTCGCATTTTGTTTCGCATCATACGCAAATATTTGCGGCATCATTTGTCGATGGTAGATATTGTCAAAGAACTGGAGCCGTTTTATATTTATGCGAACGATCTGACGTACCGTCAATATGACGAAATACGTTATTACATTAAACATAAAATTGTCGACTGGAAAAAGAAATTGGTTAATCGTCTGGAATTGTTCAAACGTTTGGTGAGACGCAGTTCTCAAGGACCGTCGCGTGAAATGAATATAATAAAACGAATTTTATACGAAAATGCCGGATTGTTGGGTATGATGGAAGACGCTTATAAGTTGAAAGAAGAATCACAAGACGCCAAACCTGCGGCGTGGGAAATGTTTTCTGCGAGCGAAATACTGTATAATGCCATACAAACGGACAATGCCGAGTTACTGACCGACGTGGTGACTACAATGATGATCAAAACCCTCTCTACCCCGGGAAATTTATTGGAAGCATTTGAACCGGGCAATCTCGATAACTTGAGCGACTTGGAGAAGATCAAACCCAACGATTGTACCCGTCGTTATTTGGCCAAAAAATATACCACCATGACGGCAATGACTCAAGACAACGGTAAGGAGGATGTATTTTTCGACAAGGACATGGACGACACGGTGTATTCTCTGTTGGACAGTTATAAAAAGGAGAAACGGGAAATGAAACCCGACGAATTTTTGGAATTTTTGACGATGAACCTCATGACAAAACATAAATTATCGATGGAAAGCGCGGGCGATTTGGCGAAGACCCTCGTCGAAGGGAAAAAACGGGTTCTCGAAGGGATGTTTTGTGTGGTTCAAATTACCCGCAACTCGCCCGATTCGCCGCCGTGGGCACCATCGTCGCCGGAATTGGTAACAGGCGGATTCAAAGTACAGAGAAATTATTACTATCGACGGGTGAAGAACCAGTGGGTACACGACACCACTATTGACGAAGAGGCATTTATCGATAACAATACACTTTTCTGTAATATACAGTCCGACTGTTTTAAAAACCAAAAAACTAACGTATGTGAGCCTACGGACCTCGTAAAACAACGGTTGAAAGAAATGACCCAACAGCGCATGAAAGATGAATTTGACCGTCGTGTTACGGGATCCATCGAAGAACTGGAAAAGGCGATTAAGAGTCGTCTTGAAAACGATTTCAAACGGATTGTACGTGAACGGCGGTTGAACGTCATTCGTCAGGAAAAATACAACAATATGGCGTACGAAATTGGGAAACTATTGATTCAGGACGACCAGGTAGAATCGCCGTACCGATCACTCTCTGAATTGGTATTGAGTCAAGACGACTTTCAAAAACGTCAGGCAGATATTGTCAAGTTTGTAGACATGTACTGTCGAGAACCCATGATAGACGATTTGGACGAAAATCCGGCGTGGTTATATTGTCGAGAGACCAATGTGCCCCTCTTTCCACAAAGTCTCTATAAATTGGCAATGACCTATGTTTCCAAAGGAGATTATATGTCCAAATTGAATGAAATATGCCGAACCGTAGGAATCATCAGCGATGACGGAGATTCAATTGTGGATCGTTATACCGGTAAGGTTTTGAGGAAAATCGATTTTGTCGCGGAAGACGCGTTTACCGACGAAGGATTTCGCATCGTAACCCATGATGTGATGGAAGAAGATCTGGAAACCCGATTGGAGAACATGTTTGCCACCGCCAATGTAGGGGTTTCGATGAACAAGGTGGGCAAAGAGGTGTTTGAGAGCGCCATGAATCAGACGATTTATAACATTACCGCGGCTCTATGTAATAACATGGGTATTCCGGTGGAATCTGTACAACATTTTGTCATGATAGCTACGGGGGAAATTTTGGAGAAACACGTTCAAAGTGCCGAAGTATACGAAAAACACGCCCAGGCCATGGAAAAGAAAAAGGGCATTCGTCCGATACCGTACGACATTTACCGTGATCGTTTCATGTTTTGGACACTTGCTTCGTGTTTGTTGGTGGCAATACAAACCGCGATTCCGTCGTTTCGAACGAAAAAAACGTTTCCTGGGTGTGTTCGGTCGTTTGGTGGTTATCCTTTTGATGGGGGGGTAGAGGACATTTCGGGCATTGAATACCTCGCGTGTGTTCTTTACAAGATGAAAAGTAGCACGGTTCCGTGGAACGCCATCGAAAAATTGGATTTGAAAACGTATTCCGCAAAAATACGCGAAATGTTGGAAAAAATCATATTACCGAACCGACCGGATATCGAACAAATGTATGTGGCAAAACGTGAATATTTGCTGTTACACCCGAACGAAGTAGTACCCCTAGACCATGCACTGGATCGATGGCGATCTTTTCTACCCCCGGTCGTAGAGTTTTCCGTTATTTCCAAGTTACGACCGGTAAATGCCGCATACGAGAGAGAAATGATGGATTTGATTACCAAAGGCCATCGCGATCAACGCACACATCTGAGTATGATACGCAGCCGTATTCTACAGTATGGATATGCGATCATTGAAGCAATCAACCGTATTGTCAAAACCAAGGACGTTTTACTGAAAACATCCAGTAAGATTCCATACCTCGAGAACGCGTGTTGTCAAGATCCTCTGTATCCAGAGCCGATTCGTTATTTTGCCAAAGAGAACCCGGCGATTCTCCAATACATGGAAACGGTGGGATATTTGTCGAACATGCTTCAAGATATACACGTATTGAGTAGCAAAGGATCGGTACTGTACCACCCGGGATTCACGGGAACTTCCTTTCCAATGATCGGCGATATTTCGTTGACGGAAAATATCTATGATGCGTATTTCCACTATTGTAATTTTGATAACGAACTCCCCATACCAGAGGCCTATTTGGCCGTATGTCCTGAAAAATGGTCGAAAATATCGGGGTATAAACCGGAATGGTCTATTTACGATAAAATCGAGTTTTTCAAAATGAACGGTAAACAGTACAAGCCCGAGAACCTGGACCAGTTGATGGTGTTAGTACATAATCAGCATCGTATAGAAATAGAAGAACCACGTGAATATACTCAAGTAGATGTTCTCCGGGATTTGTTGGAAAGTTTTGAACAACGAGAGTCAGTGGTGGTGGAGGAAATTTTTCGACAGAGATTGGCGGAGGTCGTCAGCGGATTTGACCCTCAGAAAATGACGGAAGAACCCCGGCCGGAATTGGACCGTTTCAAAGACTACCTTTACAAGGCCAATGAACAAATGTATTATGCCATCATTAATTTTATGGATAAAAATGGTAATCTTTCGGACGCCAAGTTCTCCGATTTCCAAGAGTGGTTGCTTTCCCCGTTGGAAAGGGGCATGACGGATTCGGAGAACCTTGTGTTTACAAAGGATAGCTTGTATAAAACGGTACAACAGGGTAAGAATTCGGTATATATGATGTCAAAATTATTACCACAGATGATACTTGAAGAAAAGATATACAACAAAATTCCGGAACATTGGGATCTGGCCGCGGTTCATAACCGCGATTTGGAGAACTTTCACAGTAAATTTTGGGAGGGAATACGTCCATTTTTCGGCGACCGGGTTCTCCAAATCTTGTTGCGCGAAGTCCGCGAAAGATTGAACGATATATTTTTATTGGTAAGTGAATTGCCCACTTATTCGCCCATCGCAAAAGCTGATCGCGAATTCCATTCCATGTTTGACACCCAGACCTCCTATTTCCTCTACATTTATTTGTTGTATTCGACAATGTATGAATATATCGTGTGTTCGGAGAACCCCGAGATGCTTTATACGGATTCCGTCGCCGCAAAAAAACGGCGTAAACAAGAAATATTGGACCAAGCGGACGAATCCAAGAGCATTCGGTCAGAAAATATTACGACGGAAGAAGATGCCGGCGAGGTAACCACTGAACTGGAGGATATCCAAATTGAAATGGGCAACCAGGCGGAATTGAAATCAAGGGTGGCGAGTTTGTTGTTGGCCTTTGTAGAATTGGATAAGGAGAACCAGTCGTATTTTTATACATACGAAGAAATTGCGAAAAAGGTGGGACTTTCCAAAAAACAGGAAAAGAAACGTATCACAGACTATTTGGGAAGTTTACAGGACGACGAACGTGAAATCGAGAACCTGTTCAAGAAATACAAGATGGGTCGTTGGAATGCGGGAATGCAAAAGGGATTGGTACACTACGACAAGGCCACTTATGAGCGCCAACGCGAAGAGTCTGCGGCGGATGCGTTTTTGGGCGACATGGGGGCCGGAGTGGGACTGGTTCCAGATACGGGCCGCAGTGCCGAAGATTTGGACCGTGAAATGGCGGAAGATGCGGCACATCAGCAGGACGACGAGGGAATACAATTCGGAGAATTCGGTGACGAATATCAAGACGGAGTGTATTATGCGGAAGACCGCGACCCGGACGATTATGAATAAAATCTAGATATTTTGTATAAGATTGGGTATTTATGCCGAAAAAACAAACTGTGAAAGAAAATGATACACCGTTGATTCAAGGATCGTTATCGCCAAACATATCTGATACAATGATTTCAAAACCGACACCGGAAACATCACGGAAATTGGGCGATTTCGACCCATCAGAGTACGATAAAATAATGCATATTTTAGGCAAACAAACGAATTATCCCGAATTTGTCAAACTGAATTTGACTAAAAAACGCGCGTTGGAACCCGAAGACACCCGAAACATGCGAAATTTGACCGCAATGAATTTTCGCAGAATGGGCATTAAAAAAATGAGAACTTGGTGCGATGAACTGTATTTGAGTATGGATAGAGACCAACGATTACGGCGTCTGGGTATTTTGAAAAACATGGGTAATTCGATACCAGAAGAATTTCCTCAACGTTTGATAGACGACATGCTCGGATCTCAGTGGTTTCAACACCTTTTTACCGAAGGCGGTGAAGAAAATACACCTTCGAAATTATTTGATAAATTTTTACAGGTGAGTCGCGTACACTTTGCGTTCGATTACAGTGAATATATGGAACAACATGAACGTTTGTATTATACGGGTATGTTGAAGGCATTGTTAGATCCTGTGGGAGGAAACAAAATACGAAGAACCCGGCGACGAAGAAAACACCGAAAGTAGATAATTATATAATCTTATTTAATTATATAATGAAGTTCACTTGGTTAATACTTTTTTTAATTATTTTTATATGTTTAGTGATTTTCGCAAATAATGTTTATCAGCCCATCAAAGAAGGGGTGGATACGAGAAGTATTGTTACTCCGACCAAAATGTATAAATTTTATAATAGACAACCCGTGGTACTTGAATCTAATTTGGCCATTTCATTTGATATTTACATTAATTCTGCGGTGAGGGACGGTAGTTGGCATCAAGTCATTGGAGTAACTCCTGATATCAACGGTTCAGACCAGCGAGCGTTAGGTATGTGGTTGTGTCCAAATACCACTAATCTTCATATTCGAACGGCAACTACAACTAACGGCAGTAACATGACGAATGGAAATGACAATATTTCAGATTGTGTGATAACCTTACCGACGGGTAAATGGTTGAATGTGTGTGTTATTGGCAATGTGAACACGAGCACATCGCAATGGCCATACACCCAAAATTGGAATGTATACATTAATGGTAATATAGTAACAAATACCAATTTGCCAAGATGTTGGTTTCCGATTGCCACGTCAAAGGTATATGTCATGGCAACATACAACAATTTCGAACCGTTCGACGGAAAATTGGGGAATATGTTATTTGTCAGTTCGGATTCATCCATCACGTACAGCATGATACAACAACAATTGCTTCCAAAAGTATTTTCTGGATTTACTAACATGAGTATCGAGGAAGGAATGACCGGGGAAATTGCGGCGACGGGAAAACCCGACCCAAGTTACATTCCGATCAAAGACGAAAACGGAAATGCGATTTGCCCTCAAACCGTGTTGTATAAAGATGAAGACAACAGTAAGGCTAAGAATTTGTTGGATAGTAATTTGAACATTAAATCCTACGGAGTAAAAGTACCAATTTGTCCACAAGATGATATGTACAAAATACAAACGGTAATATTAAAACAACTGAACGATTTTAACGCAGAATATACGAATTTTATGACTTATAAATATAACCAAAAACATACGGGAAATGGCGACATGTTACCCCTGTTAAGTTACCCATCTCCTGATACAACAGACGCACAATTATCTAAAAAATACGCAACTTTACAAAATGTTACAGATTTGGCGACATATCAAATCCTGGATAAGAGTTTAAGAACATATACCAGTTTAGTTTCTGCCAACGCCACATATTATCCTCGAACATCAGACAGGACAACTGTCGCGGATAAAACTACAAAAATCCAAAACAAACACGACGCAATATTGAAATTACGTAGTGATTTGGACAATAAACTGTATGAGTTGAACAACATGCAACATTCGATGTATGGTGATTCAAAATTATTGACAGACTCTGGGATCTATGTGACAATCTTGTGGACAACTTTAGCTACCTCACTTGTTTACTATATGTTTGTTCATATGTAAATAGTTATAACGAATTCACGTGGTTTATATAATATTATTATATATATATAATTTAATAGTATTATGTCAAGTGACGAAGCAACTACCTCAAATTTCAGTCAAATAAATCAAATTTATGGTAACGTACACAATAATTATAATAATTCTTCTTACAGTTACGCCGAGATTGATACAAATTACGATGCCAAATATGTACCAAATTTGGTGGACATAGGCCCTCTATGTAACGACGAATATTCTTACTATAATTTGTCTTATACACAAATGTGGAAAACCCCCGATACGTTGAAAATGTGTTTACAGAACGCTGAAAAAGTTATCAATGATGCCGTATGGACAGATGAAAACAATTTAAGAAACGGTTCTTATACAGTTCAAAAGGGGCTGAATTTTATTCAAATGAGCGCAAATAATTATATTGACGGTGATGTAAATTTTTTTATTAAAAACCAATCCGTTTCTCCGTTAAGTAATGCTATCATTACTATAAATGCCGGAAATGCGGTCGAAGTGTTTGGATATTTTGTTCCCGATGTGAGTGGTTTATGGACATTTACTATACCCCAAGCAAGTGTTGACAATAAAATATTTTCTAAATTATGGATAAGCAACAACAACGCGCTTTATGATTATACCAACGAAAACGCGGATATTAATAATAATAAACAATTAAAAAACGGAAATGGAAACAGTTTTTCAATTGAATTAACACAAGGCGATTGTGTACCCATGCGCGTACATATTGTGACACAAAACGTTACACTTCCCAATATTCCCGTTTTAATTGTAAACAAACCTGACAGAACCACCATCATTCCGGGTAAATCCGGGTCACCTCCCAATTTTATTACAATCACGAATAAAGGTAAACTGTACTTGAAAACAACCTTGTACGTGGCACTTGTATCAAATTCTGCGAATTTGTATTCTTGTTATTTTTTGGACCCGTCTCCAGAGTACGATTTACCCTCGTTCTATTCTTTGAAATTGAATCCAAAATTACAACATATAAAAACTCAGATACCAACGGCAGTAACTTATGCGGGAAAAGGTACATCTAGTCAAGCTAAAGGCACGGATACAACAATTGCCCTACCTACTGGTATACCGTTGAATATAGATTCGGCAACCTATGGATCAACCGTGCCTTACACTTACAGTGTTACTACCCCGTATACGGTAACCAGCCAAAGTTGGGTTCCTGAAACACAACCGTCTGGTCAAAATACGAATGTTTACAGCGGGAAGCAACAAATAAGCACATATACTACAGGGTACACTCAAACAACGGAAAGTACACAATATACGACTACACAAAAAAGTGAAGCACAACAAAAAGATGTAACGGGTATCGCACAGAACGCGGTGAACAAAAATGCGTTGAATATTCCGGGAAATCAATATGATGCGAAATTTGGTAATCCAATCCAAGATAAGAAAACCAATCCACAGTTTATCACGAACTACAGTTACTCGCAAAGCGTCACCGATGTTACCGATAAACAAATATATGTGGATCCTAACAGTGGCAAATTAGTAATAGGATACAGTTATCAAGGAAATCCCAACAGTACTCCTATGCCCATGGACCAAGACAACACTCCGAAAAGCGACTCTTATAATTATCGTATCGTTTTGGGGAAAGATGCCACATTACAAGTACAGGACGCGAATGGCACCATAATTAGTAAAAAAAATCTATCTAAATTTGTAGACCCCAAATTCAAATTTGATTTGAGTAAGTGTGTGGTGAACCCAAAATGGGTACAAAATCCGTTGGCAACAAATATGATCGAGATGGGTAAAAAGATGCCCAAAGATGTCCAAGAACTCGTTTCATCTGACGGCCGTTTCAAACTGTTGTTTTTCAACGGTAATTTGATTTTTGATTACTGTGCCACCCCATATAGTGTCGTTACAGAAGGAGTAAATAAATATAATTATACTACAGTTTTGAATGTTGATAATAATGCCCAAATGTTCTATCTATACCGTATCAATTCCAGAGGTTTACACGGAAAGAAATTTTTGGGAGAGTATTTAAATTCAACTACGAACATTTACTATCTTCCGAATACTCACAATAATATACTGAAAAAAAGTGGATACGCACAACCAGTTACAGGAGATGTTTATCCTTACATTACTCCAAACAATAACAATGTAAATTATAATGTAATTTTTAATTCAAATAATGCCGACTGTAAATCCAAATGTGACAGTGAGGTAAAATGTGAACACTATTTTTTGACAAAAGATTCGACGGGAAAACAAACATGTTATACAGATATCACCAGCAATGCGAACCCGCTTTATTTTTCTGTACCGTCTAATATAAAGAGTTCGACCTTTAACAAAAAGACGTATAAAATAAATACAGCGTGCGGAGAAGTTGTTAACAACATGGACATGCTGTATGGAATCGATAAACCAGACTATGTTGTTAATTATTTTCCAGGTGAAAATGCCCAGAACCTTACCTATTATTGTGCTTCAAAACCATATCAAGAAGCGAACAGTAAAATATTTAATTTAATCAAAAACGAAACATTTCAAAACTATCGCGAGGGTATGAGTAGCGACGCAACGATGAGTGTCGAGCAAACCATTAAATCAAACATTGAAACAAAAATATATCCTGCGGCAACAGATTATGCGGCGTTGCAAGATAATATAAACGACGAGTACAATAAAAAAATGCGCCTGTTGAATAGTTATACAGATTTATCGAATAATTTGGCAAGTCAGAAATATTTGTTCAATAGTAGCGAATCGATTATTCCAGATTTGTATGTCAACCGACCGAACGAGAAAACGCCCCTTATCACATTGGACGATGGTTTGAAACGTGATACACAAGTCATGTTACTGGAACAAAATCGCATGTTTACTTTGGCATCTATAAGCGCAGTATCATTTCTTATTTTAGCCGTATTTTTAGCGAGAGATTGAGTAATTACATCTTTGCCATTACAATACATGGTATACCAGAATAATATACTATATTATATTATAGTATATATGTCCAACGCCCCGGCACCACATTTTGACTTAACATCTAATTTAAATTTACAAAAGAATTACCTATTGGGTTTATCAAAGATACCGATAGATCCTGCGGTAAATACCAATTCGGAAAATGCGATTTCACTTTTGAACCAACAAATGAATACGACGCAGTCTGCGTATGCGTTGTCCAATAGCGCATCAGGAGACCTATTAAACAGTCAAAAAACCGTAAACACTATTCTAACTACCGAAAACGATCGTTTACAAATGAAAAAACAAAACATTGATGCCGCCGTAAGTGGACAACGCCGTATTGTTTTTTTAAACATAAATTATCAAAAACGGTACGAAGTATACACGAAAATGGCCATCGCTTTAGTTATTGGTTTAGTCATTTATTTTATTATTCAGCGTTTCCGTGAAGCATTTCCCATCATTCCCGACGTGATTTACATGTTTTTGATTATGCTTGATTTTGCGACTGTGATTGTAGTGATTTTAGTATATTATTATCAATTGACGAGCCGTGATCTCATGAATTACGATGAAATTTCTCTTACCCCACCCGACATGTCTTTGTCAAATGCACCGGTCACATCTACGTCAACTACATCTGGCGCGACGGGGGCATCTGGTACAGATGCGGCGAGTTCATCTACCCCGACATGTGTTGGAAAAGACTGTTGCGGAACCGACAATTACGGAAATGCGATTCCTTATACTCCTGCCGCGGGATGCTCTTTGGCAAACAGTGACGATATGATTATTACAGACATTAGCAGCTTATTTGGAGGTAGTAGTACTTAATCGACGGACCTAATCGAAGGGGGGACAAAAAGGGAAAAAAATAACCAAATAATATAAGAAACAGTTTTTATATTATATGACATCTTTGATCGCATCAAGTTGTTTTCCCAATTTAGACCCGACAATTTTAAACGCTATCGGAATATCTCCGTCGCCGGCTCCTGCAGTACAGCCGGCTCCCAGCACAAAATCGAAATATCCGGTAAATAAAAATGGACAAGATTACACTCAAGCATATCCTTTGGTGAAAGCACAAAACGTTTCATTGGAAAACACCATCAACACCAAACATGAAATGTATTCTACTGACAATCAGCAATTTGTGTATAAATACGATAAATACAATTCACTGGTAAGTGCCAACTACTTTTTATTCATTGTTTACGTGTGTATTGGATGTTTTTTGGTAATTTTTTTAACAATGACCGAAAAATTGTCGACGATACCCAAGATTCTCATCATTTTGCTTTTTGCGATATATCCCTTTGTGATTTTTTACATAGAAAACTACGCTTATACGGTGTGGCTTTATTTGTATTCGGTGATGAGCGGCGAATCATACTGGGACATGAATAAGTATTCGCGAGAACAAGGAACCATGTATTAACCATTTTTTCTAAATATAACGTATAGAATGTCGTCTTGGGTACCCGCCAAGTCGATATCCAGATCACGGTCGGCGTCCAAATCGAGATCCCCGTCAAAAACCGTTTTAGCCGAAATGTTGGATGATTATACGTGGACCCCCATTCCCCCCACTTGGAGACCTTTGAACAAAATACGCGAAAAAAATATCCAGAGTATGACCGCGAGTAAAATCGGAAACGCACTTGATCCCAACGCCAAATTCCTCTTGAAGATAAATATAAAAAAGGGCGATTATACGGATACGTACACGACGCAGATTACTTCAGAAGAATGGACCAAAATCAAATCGTTGACGCACAAATTGAAAGGCGGCACGGTCAAAAACAAACGTCGCGCGCAACATAAAACCACCCAACGTAAACGCTAGAACATTCAAATTTTTCATGGAATAATGGACGGTAAATAAATATGTTTACAATATATGAGTGAATACACCTTTCCGTTCAATACCTGTGAAAAACCAAACAAGGAAGGCATAGCGCAACCTTATTCATCCTTGGCGAACTTAATCAACTGTGCGATCATTTTTTATTTCTTATTACAAACAAAACACACCTACACGTTTCTACTTTTGTTCGTCATATTATGTTTTGAAGCATTCCACGTTTTTTCACATAGTATCCATATCTTAGGTTCTATACAAATAAACATAACACACGCTCTTTCTTATTGTATAAATTTTGCGTTTCTATTCTTCTTTTATAACTATGTCCAAAAACTGCCTAGTATCCCATTCATTTTATTTTACGTATTTTTAATTTTTTGTGATATATACGCATTTTGTAATATGAATGTAGTTTATTATATTTTTAGCCAAGCATTGTTATTTTTGTCGGTATTATTCTATTATTATCCACTCTTGAATAGAA
>Ga0164296_1000802_pt1 | contig 35848 bp, 31 predicted proteins | sample GEODES057metaG_FD_113533 | JGI IMG/M metagenome (GOLD analysis project Ga0164296, IMG submission 113533) | Dystrophic lake water microbial communities from Trout Bog Lake, Wisconsin, USA - GEODES057 metaG | ecosystem: Environmental > Aquatic > Freshwater > Lake | place: USA: Trout Bog Lake...
ATCAGAACAAGCCGACGACGCGGCCCTGATCGTCGATGTCGATCTTATCGGCCGAGGGCACCTTCGGAAGACCCGGCATCGTCATGATGTCTCCGCACACCATCACAATGAACTCCGCTCCAGCCGCCAGCCGAACCTCACGAATGTTCACCACGTGGCCAGACGGCGCTCCGCGCAACCCAGGATCGGTCGAAAACGAATACTGCGTCTTCGCCACACACACCGGATAGTGACCGTACCCAGACTCCTGCAACTGCTTGATCTGACCCCGAATCTTCGCGTCCGCCGTAATGTCCGACGCCCCGTAGATCTTGGTCGCAATCGCCTTCATCTTGTCCCATAGCGGCAGCGACTCCTCATACACAAACGTCGCCTTGCCCGGCTTCTTCTCGATAATCTCCACCACCGCACGCGCCACATCCGCAGCACCCGCTCCACCTTCCGCCCAGTGCCGCGCCAAAATCACCGGCGCCTCGTGCTTCGCCATCTTCTGCTTCAGCAACTCAATCTCGGCATCCGTATCAAACGTAAAGTGGTTGATCGACACCACGCACGGCAAACCATAGTGGTTGCGCACGTTGCTCACATGACGCTCCAGGTTCGCAATCCCCTTCTCCAGCGCCGCCAGATTCTCCGTGTTCAGCGCCTTCAAATCACACCCACCGTGAAACTTGAGCGCCCGAATCGTCGCCACAATCACCACCGCCGACGGACTCAAACCCGACTTGCGGCACTTGATGTCGATAAACTTCTCAGCACCCAGGTCGGCGCCAAAGCCCGCCTCCGTCACCACATAGTCCGCAAGCTTCAGCGCCGTCTTGGTCGCCAGCACCGAGTTGCAACCATGCGCAATGTTCGCGAACGGGCCACCATGGATAAAAGCCGGGTTGTTCTCCAGCGTCTGCACCAGGTTCGGCTTCAGCGCATCCTTCAACAGCACCGTCATCGCGCCGTGCGCATTGAGCTGCTTCGCCAGCACCGGCTTCTGGTCCCGGGTATAACCCACCACAATGTTGCCCAAGCGATTCTTCAGATCCGAAATGCTCGTCGCCAAACAGAAAATCGCCATCACCTCCGACGCCACGACGATGTCAAAACCGTCCTCACGCGGATAGCCGTTGCCAGGTCCCCCGAGCGACGCCGTGATCTGCCGCAGCGCCCGGTCGTTCATGTCCATCACCCGCTTCCAGGCAATCCGACGAACGTCGATGTTCAGCTCGTTCCCGTGATGAATATGGTTGTCAATCAGCGCCGCCAGCAGATTGTTCGCCAGCGCAATCGCGTTGAAGTCACCCGTAAAATGAAGGTTGATGTCCTCCATCGGCACCACCTGCGCGTAGCCGCCGCCCGCCGCGCCACCCTTCATCCCAAACACCGGACCCAAGCTCGGCTCACGCAGGCAAATCACCGCCTTCTTGCCAATCTTGTTCAGCGCATCTCCCAAGCCCACCGTCGTCGTCGTCTTCCCTTCCCCTGCAGGCGTCGGGCTGATCGCCGTCACCAATATCAGCTTGCCATCCGGGCGCGTCTTCAAACTGTCCAAAAACTCAAAACCAATCTTGGCCTTGTAATGACCGTAGTTCTCAAGACTCGACAGCGGGATCCCGATCTTCTCGGCAACCTCCACAATCGGCTTCAACGTCGCTTTCTGGGCAATCTCGATATCTGATGGCATCGCCGTTTTCCCCTAAAAAAAGACCCCGGCTAAAGGGTGACAACTAACATTCGATGTAAAGGCGCGCAGTTTTTCAACCGCAGCGGCCAAGAATACTCCAGCGCTCATATATCAACTATATTTATTCGTGCGACAGGCCTAATCGACCGATCTCGGCAGGCCTCGGGACCGTACAAGATCCTCCGCAAGATTGCGGCAATGCAGCATGTCTATCCTATCCAGTTGCCCATCCCGCAGCACCTGAATACCGGTCTCCGTCACCACGAAATCCATTGGAATATCGTGTGACTGCGGATCGCTGGTATCGATTCGCGACAACTCAAAGGCAAGCGCGATACACAACGGCTTGGGCGCGATCGAGGCGATCGTACGATCAAAGAATCCGCCCCCATAACCGAGCCTGTCCCCCGCCCGACCAATACCGACCACCGGAATCAGCAAAGCGTCGGGCATGAGGCGCGGGGTTCCGTCGGGTATCGGCAAGTCATAGACCCCCGCCGTCATCGCACACCCAGGGAACCATTGGTGAAACTCGAGCGGCTGCGCCTTCGCGACCACCACCGGTAACGCGGCCCGAGCGCCCTTTGCAATCAACCGCGCAGCCAATGGCCGCGTGTCGAACTCCGCCTGAAACGGCCAGCAAATACCTACCGTCAACCGCTCCAGGACGGGAAACCCTCCTTCGAGCAGATCGTTGATGGCCGCGCTCCAACGAGCATGATCGGCCGCGCTGGCAGCCACACGCCTGGCGATCAGCGTAGCCCGCTCGGCTTTACGCCAGCGGGCCAATTCGGGTGACAACGTCATAGTTATTCTCCTGGCGCCATCCTATCGCAAGAGCACTCCGCCGCACCCATATGGTTGGCGACCTCGGAGCGCCCATTGCCGTCTCTCCCACCTCGCCGATCGGAGTCATGACAGCAAGCGGCGCGAGTGCCCGCGTTCATACCGCGGGAATGACTGCAGCGGCGGGCGCTGATACCCGAGCCAACCGTAAAGCCCCACATTTGGGGTGTTGCGGACGAGCGTATTTGCGGCTGAAGTACGCGCCACTGCTGGGTGAAACCGGCAACTCTTAATATATCAATCAGAAACGATACCTCCATGGACCTCAGCAGCATCGAACAGAAACAACGTGCGGAACGCTATCTGTTCGGGCGCCTCACGGCGCCCGAAGCGTACGAGTTCGAACGACAGATTCGAAAATCACCAACGCTTGCCGAGAGTCTCGGCATCAGCACCGTCTTGGAGCGTGCTCGGCGCCTGACCAATGACCACACTGACACCGCGCACAGCCGCAGCAAGCAATCAACCCGGCTTTGGCTACCCCCCGTTCTAGCTTCAGCCCTAGTCCTGTCACTCATTGGCACCCTTACTCTGTTTATGGTGCAGCACCGTCTGTCGCTGGAAAATTCGCAACTGGCATCGGAAGTTCAGGTAGGTCGCCTGATCGCACCCAGCCGAACGGCCACCGAACTGGTCTCCCCAGGTCTGCCCGGGGAACACGTGCCTCTGTACGACCTTGGCTCGCGAAATCGCCCAACGCTCACGGAACTACACATCGCCCTGAAGAAGAGCAAGGCGACCCTTTACCGGGTGACCATCAAACGCTCCGATGGCACCTACTGGGCTCGGCTCGACAACCAAATCAAGGACTCGGAGGGCGCGCTACGACTCGCACTCAACTCCGGAGCCTTCGCGGTCGGCACCTACTCGGTGTCCATAGAATCCGTCGATCTGTACGGGAGACTCTCGCCCGCCGGCGAACTCGAGCTACGCATCGCTTAAGAGCGCTAAGAATCACACTCCCCGCAGCACTGAGATCGGCGGTGCGTTGACCACGGAGCGCATGGACCACACACCTGCGCCACCGACCAACAGCGCGCCACCGACAATGCCGACAGTCCAGAGCCACGGATTGAAGGAATAAGGCAGATGGAACAACTGCGTCGCCAACCACCAGCCGGCAAGCGCAGCACCACTTGTACCGAGCACACCCGCCAGCACGCCGATGGCAATGAACTCGGCGGCAACGCCCTTCAGCACCATCCAACGACTCGCTCCTAGCGTTCTGAGTAATGCACTTTCGTAGCTACGCTCATCCCGCGTCACCCGAATCACCGCAAGCAGCACCAGTACGCCCGCCACCAACGTGAAGGCAAACACAAGTTCTATCGCGAGCGCCGCGCGATCGGTGACCTCGCGGATCTGCTCAAGCAACTGCTCTACATCGAATATCGTCACACTGGGAAATGCTCGGACCAACTCGCCGACGAGTGCTCGCTCGTGATGATCCAGATGGACGCTCGTCATGTACGTACCGGTCACGGCCGACAACACGCCGGGCGAAAAGAGCAGAAAGAAATTGGGCCGAAAACCATCCCACCGCACATGTCGAATGCTGGTCAACGTCACCGCGACCGGCTCGCCGGCAACATCGAATGTCAATGTGTCACCAAGCGCGAGGCCTAGCTCTCGCTGAAATTCCTCAGCCACTGACACCGACGGCGCGACCGGCCGCAATGGATCCCACCAGGAACCCGCGACGATTGCGTTGTCGATGGGCACGGCACCCGACCAGCTGAGATTCTGCTCGCGCTCTGCAAAACCACGGCCACGGACGGTCGTCGGCATTCGGTCACGCATCGGCTGCCCGCTCACAGCCACGAGTCGGCCGCGCACCCAAGGCGCAAAATCGGGTCGAGCAATGTGGTGCTGCTCGAAAAAAGCCCCCAATGCGTCAACATCCACCGGTCGAATATTGACGAGAAAATGATTGGGGGCATCTACCGGGATCGTGGCTTGCCATTCTTTCAGCAAATCATGCCGCACGATGACCAGCAACAAGAGCACGATGAAAGCGAGCCCGAAAGCCACGACCTGCAGCGCGCTCTCATGGCCACGCCTCGCGACATTTGCCAAGCCATAGCGCCACGCGGTGGCGCCGGCGCCCCGCAGCATCCCGGTGATGGACACCAACAGTCGACCGGCACCATACAACACAGCCGCGGCCACGACAATGACCACCAGAGCGTACGTCAGTAGACGAGCGTCACGAACCAGCACATATAGCGTGCTTGTTAACGCAAGGAGCGCCAACAGATACGGCACATAAAAACTGAGCCTGACTGGCGCCAGCTGACGGCGAAGCACCCGCGCGGGCGATACACCGCCAAGCTCGAGCAGAGGCACCGAGGCGCAGCCGATCAACATGATCAGAGTCGTCGCGAGCGATACCCACACAGGCATCCACGAAGGTTGAGGCAACGATTGGTGAAAAAGTGAGCCAAGAACAAAGACAATGCCCGCCTGCGCCATAAAGCCAACCGCTACGCCGGCGAGCGCTGCAAGACAACCTGCACAGACGACCTCGAGGAGCAGACTCCTCACAATAAAATGATGGCGCGCCCCCATGCATTTCATCAACGCAACGGCATCCAGTTTTCTCTCCGCAAACTGACGAGCCGACATCGCGATGGCGACTGCCGCGAGCAAGACCGTCACGAGCGCGGCGAGATTCAGGAACCGATCGGCGCGATCAACTGCCGATTGCATCTGCTCACTCGACTCCGCCACCTCGATTTGGCGCTCCGCATCACTTTTATGTGCTCTGAGCCAGCGGCTGAAGCTACCGATTGAATCGACGCCACCCGAAAATAGCAGCGCCCAGCTTGCGCGACTGCCGGGAACCAGCAGATGCAGGGACTCCAGATCCGCTCGGTTGACCATGACGGTCGGCGCCAGATCCGTAAAGCCGGCGCCTTGATCGGGTCGATGGTCGAGGACGGCAGCGATACGGAGCGCTCGGTCGCCAACGGACAACAGACCGCCGGGAAGGGCATTCAAACGGGTGAGCAGCCTGGCTTCTACCCACACCTCACCGGGCGCGGGTAGTCGCTCGACATCATGCGCCTCACCGTAGGGCGAGTCGGCGATCCGCACCTTGCCCCGCAATGGGTAGGGCTCTTCCACCACGAGCACGGTGGCAAGCTGGCTCGCATCACCGGAAAACACGACACTTGAAAAACTGATCGTCCCCGTCGACAAGAGACCCCGCGAGCGCGCTTCCCGAATATAGGGATGGTCAGCGGGCAGCGGGCGGCCGGACTCGAGGCGCAGATCTGCTGCAAGCACGACACCGGCCTGAGAGCGCACAAGCTGCGCCATTCGACTGGTGGCAAAGCCCACGGCAGACAGGGCGGCGACCGCCGTGACCACCGCCGCGAGCAGCACCGTGAGCTCGCCAGATCGCGAGTCGCGTACAAAAGACACCCAAGCGTGACGTAGCGACGACATGAAGATCACCTACGAAACAACTCGACCGGCATCCAATAGCAGTACGCGCTGGCAGCGACCTGCAAGCGCGGCATCATGGGTCACGAGAATCAGCGTGGTGCCGGCAGCGGCGTTGGCGTCGAAAAGCAGGTCGATGACTCGCGCACCTGTGGCCCGGTCGAGGTTGCCCGTCGGCTCGTCCGCAAACAACAGCCGTGGGCGCGTCACGAATGCCCGCGCGATCGCGACGCGCTGCTGTTCGCCGCCGGAGAGCTGGCGGGGGTAGTGCGTCGCGCGCGGGGTCAGACCGACCCGTGACAGCGCTTCGACCGCGCGCACCCGGGCATCTTTCGCCCCCGCAAGGTCGAGCGGCAACATGACATTCTCGAGGGCATTCAATGATGGAATGAGGTGAAAAGACTGAAATACAAAGCCGACGCGCTGCGAGCGCACGGCGGCTCGCCCGTCCTCATTGAGCTCGCCCAAGTTTTCGCCAAACATAGTGACTTGTCCGCTACTCGGGATATCGAGGCCTGCCAACATCGCAAGCAAGGTCGATTTTCCCGCGCCCGAAGGGCCCATGATGGCCAGCGACTCTCCCGACGCCACGCTGAAGTCGACATCGTCGACAATGGTCAAGGTTCCATCAGGACTGCTAACCTGCTTGCTCAAGTGGCGCGCTGCCAAAATCGGCTCATCGGTCTTCATCGGGATTTCCTTGAAACGAAACATCATCGTGGCCCTAGCGGTCGTGCTGCATTGGATGCTGGCGTGCTTCGCCGCCCAAGGCGCAGACGCGCCACAACGGCCCGTGGTCGTGCTCGGGGACTCCCTGAGCGCAGCGTACGGCCTTAGTCCGGAGGAGGGCTGGGTCACGGCACTCAAGGAACGCCTCGGCGCACAAGGGTACGTTTACCCACTGATCAACGCTAGTGTGAGTGGGGAAACGAGCGCAGGCGGGCTCGCCCGCCTGCCCCATATCCTCGAGGCCCATCATCCGAGCGTGCTGATCATCGAACTTGGCGCAAATGACGGGCTCCGCGGCCTACCGATTGACGCCTTGCGGCAAAATCTGGTCCAGATGATCCAGACGGGCAAGCACTCCGGGGCGAGGGTTCTGCTGGTTGGCATCACCTTACCCGCCAATTACGGGGGACGCTACAAATCGGATTTTGACGCGGTTTTTTCCGCAATCGCCCACCAGGAGCGAGTCTCGCTGGTACGTTCTCTGATCGACGGCATTGCGCTAGACGATCGTAACTTTCAGGCTGATCACCTCCATCCAACGGCGGCGATGCAACCCAGAATGCTCGACAACGTGTGGCAGGAACTGAAGCCCATGCTCATGAAACGACCGCCGGAGCACCGGTGACCGATCAACCTGCCGCTGGCCCGTTGGCCCTACTGGCGCAGCGGCGCTTCGGACCGTTTTTCCTCACACAAGCGCTCGGCGCCTTCAACGACAATCTCTACAAGAATGTACTGGTCATTCTTGCGACCTATCACGCGGATCGCTACGGCTGGCATGACTTGGGCCTTCTCACAAATCTGGCCGCGGGTCTTTTCATACTGCCGTTCCTGCTGTTCTCGGGTATCGCGGGTCAACTCGCCGACAAGCTGGACAAGGTTCGGGTGCTTCAAGCGGTCAAAGCCTGGGAAGTCGCCATCATGGTCGTGGCAGCCGTGGGCTTCCTCGCTCATCTGATGTGGCTGCTGCTTGGCGCCCTGTTTCTCATGGGGGCGCACTCGACCTTCTTCTCGCCGGCTAAATACGGATTGCTGCCAGAGACACTCGCCACCCGCGAGCTACTCGACGGCAATGCCCTTCTGGAGACCGGCACTTTTCTTGCGATACTACTCGGTACGTTGATCGCGGGTCTGGCGGCCGGGTTGGATAACGCGTGGCTCCTGGTCGGTCTTTTGATCACGGTTGCCCTCCTGGGGCTCGTGGCGAGTCATCGGATACCGCGCTCCAGGCCCATGGCACCAGATCTGAAGATTGACTGGAACCCAGCGCGATCTGCCGTGCGCAATATGCAGGATGTACGCCAACATTCCTTGGTGCTGCTGGCAATCCTCGGAATCTCGTGGTTCTGGTTTTATGGTGTCGTGATGCTGGCTCATGTGCCGCTCTACGGCGCAGGCCCCTTGCGGGGCACCGAAGGTGTGGTGACAGCCTTACTGGTCGGCTTCGCGGTCGGCGTTGGCGCAGGCTCGCTCGCATGCTCGAAGCTATCGCGCGCCGCGCTAGGACTAGGTCTCGTTCCCATCGGCAGCCTCGGGCTCACGGCGTTTGCCATCGATCTCTACCTTGCAACGCCAGCCACCATCGCAAGCACTCAGCAAAATGTCGCAATGTTACTGTTGTCCGGGCATGGGCTACGGATTTTGGCCGATTTCGTGCTGATCGGCGCGTCCGGAGGGCTCTACATCGTACCGCTCTACGCTTTGATGAATCGCGACAGCCCTGCAGAGACCCGCTCACGCATCATCAGTGCAAACAGCATTTGTAATGCCCTTTTCATGGTAGCGGCATCGTTGTTCGGGGCGATGATGCTGAGCCATGGCAGCACCGTACCGCAGCTTCTGCTGTGGTGCGGCATTCTCAATGCGGTCTTTGCGCTCGGCGGGCTTGCCACCGTATTCTGTAGCCGCTCAAATCGCGCTCTGTTGCGCCGATGAGCTCCAAATCGCGATAAGCTCCCGATTCGGCGTCACGTCGGATGCCTCACGAGCGAGCGGCACGCGATGGAAAAATTCTGGCTGCAGTCATACCCGGCGGGGATCCCTGCGGAGATCGACCCGGACCGTTACGTCTCACTCCCGGCACTCTTTGAAGACGCTGTCCGACGATTCCGGGACAGACCGGCTTACACAAGCTTCGATACCACCATCAGCTTCGCGGAGCTTGATGAGCACAGCCGTGCGTTCGCAGCTTGGCTGCAAAGCGACCCGCGATTGAAGCCTGGCGATCGTATCGCGCTGATGATGCCGAACACTCTGCAATACCCAATCGCCTTGTTCGGCGCTCTGCGAGCCGGGCTTTGCGTGGTCAACACCAACCCGCTTTACACTGCGCGGGAGCTGACACATCAACTAAAAGACTCTGGCGCCAAGGCGATTTTGGTGTTTGAAAACGCCGCTCACATCGTCGCAAGCGTGATGTCGGAGGTAAACCTCGAAGTAGTGATTGTCACCGGGATAGGCGACTTGCTGGCGTTTCCCAAGGGAACCCTCGTCAACTTCGTGCTGAGGCATGTCAAGAAACAGGTCCCGAGTTATCGGCTACCGACAGCGCAGCGCTTCAATGATGTGTTGCGCGCTGGCCGCCACCTGCCCTTGGCGGCGGTCGTCATCCAGGCGGATGACATCGCGTTCCTGCAATACACGGGTGGTACGACGGGACTTTCCAAAGGCGCGATGCTGAGCCATCGCAATATGGTTGCCAACACGCTGCAGGCGGACGCCTGGCTCACCATGTTCATTCCCAACCCCGAAGAGCAGCAAGTGATCGCGGGCGCGCTACCGCTGTATCACATCTTCGCACTTACCTCGATCGCGCTGCTGTGGCTGTTCCAGGGCGGGCGCACCATTCTCATCACCAATCCGCGGGACTTGCCGACGTTCGTCAAGACGCTCAAGAAGTATCCCTGTTCAATCTACTACGGCGTCAACACACTGTTCAACGGCCTCCTGAACACGCCCGGCTTCGAGACGGTGGATTTCTCGCGAACCCATTCCTGCGTTGCGGGCGGCATGGCGCTACAGCGAAGCGTAGCGGAGCGCTGGAAGGCCCACACCGGCTGCATATTGTCACAGGGCTGGGGTCTCACGGAGACCTCTCCGGTAGCGACCACCATGCCCGTCGGTGTCGACTTCAACAACAGCATCGGTCTCCCCGTGCCGTCCACCGAGGTGTCGATCCGAAACGATGCTGGCGACGAATTGACGCCTGGTGATGTCGGCGAACTTTGCGTTAAGGGACCACAGGTGATGCAAGGCTACTGGAAACAAGACGCCGAGACGACGAAAGTGATGTTTCCCGGCGGTTGGCTTCGGACCGGCGACATCGGATATATGGATCCGCAGGGCTTTGTCTATATCAACGACCGAAAGAAGGACATGATTCTGGTATCCGGTTTCAACGTCTACGCCAATGAAGTCGAGGACGTGCTTGCCGGCCACCCGGGCGTGCTAGAGGTCGCGGCAGTGGCCGAGGCCGATCCGCGATCCGGAGAAGTCGTTTCCGTCTTTGTGGTGCGCAAGGATCCAACGCTCACTGCGCAAGCGCTGATCACATATGCACACGAGCAATTGACCGCCTACAAGGTACCTAAGCACGTCTACTTTCGTCGGGAACTTCCCAAGACCAACGTGGGTAAGATCCTAAGAAGACAACTCAGGGACGAGCTTGCGGCGGGCCGTCGCGGCGACGACTAACGGCACTTCTCGAGAACGATGAAGTCGAGATCCGCCCGCTTTGGAATCCCGAAGCGAGGATCACTCTTCGGAAATTCCTCACGCTGCCCGGTCGACAGGTATCCCCGTCGCGCGTACCAGGCGATTAACTCGGTGCGCAACGAAATCACCGTCATCTTGATGCGAGCCACACCCAGAACGAGAGTGGCATAGCTTTCGGCGGCCTCAAGCAGCAAGCGACCAAGCCCCATGTTTTGCAGGTTGGGCCGGACGCTCACCATTCCGAGGTACGCGCTGCGCTCATCCGCGCGACAGACGTGGCAACACGCGCGAAGACCGTCAGACGCACGCAGAACCAAGACCGCGCTGTCGGGCGATTGCAGCAGTGCCGACATACTTTCAGCATCGGTACGCTGACCTCCGAGCAAATCAGCCTCGGAGGTCCAACCGCGGCGACTGGAGTCGCCGCGATAGCAACTGTTCACCAAGTCGACCAGCGCGGGGATGTCCTCCGACATCGCACCGACGATATCGTCAAGAGGCTGCCCGTCCCTAGCCTCAGGGCTAAAGCGCCACGAAGCCAGGTCGGCGCGCCGATCAGGCACCTTTCTTCCGCCGCGGGGCTCGCGCTTTTCGCTTGACGGCGGGCTTTGTCGGTCGCGCCGGCACGTCCACCCCCTGCACTCGAGCGATGCCGTCTCGAATGAGCTGCGCCGCTCCTTCCGGGCCTTCCCACTTGACGATCGTCACCCACTTTCCCTTCTCGAGATCTTTGTAGTGCTGGAAAAAGTGCCCGATCTGCTCCATCAGGATCGGTGGCAGATCCAGATAAGACCGCACTCCGCTGTAGAACGGATGCAGCTTATCGACCGGCACTGCCACGATTTTTTCGTCACTGCCGGCCTCGTCGCGCATGATGAGCGCGCCAATCGGACGGCAGCGAATCACGGCACCGGGAACGACCGGCACCTGGCCAACCACAACGATATCGCACGGATCGCCATCTTCGGCGAGCGTCTGGGGAATGAACCCATAGTTACCGGGGTAGTACATCGAGGTATGCAGAAAGCGGTCTACGTACAACGCGCCGGAGCGCTTGTCGAGTTCGTACTTGACCGGAATGCCACCCTGCGGGATCTCAATGACCGCATGAATGTCCCAAGGCGCCTTCACGCCCACCGGAATCTGACTCAGATCCATTGATCTACTCCTGATTTCATCTTGAAAAAGCGGCGGCCACAGCAAACCCCGCCCATGTTGACAGCAGACAGCCGAGGACCGACAGCAATACGTTCATCGATGCTCTGAACCATTCGCCTGCTTGCAGTAGCAATACGGTCTGCAAACTGAATGACGAAAACGTCGTGTACCCGCCGCAGATCCCCACCATGACGAAGCTGCGTATCGCCGGGGCCTCCGCCAAGCGAATGTGCTCCCAAGATCCCCCGGCGACAAAGCCGATCAAGAAACTGCCGGTCACATTGACGAGCAGCGTCCCGTACGGAAAGGCGGCTCCCACGGCAAGCGCCACCCATTCGGCAACCCAGTACCTGGCGAGACTCCCGATCGCCCCGCCCACAGCGATCAATAATCCGTTCACTCGATCCCCTTGGCGATGACAGCGTAACTCAGCGGTGATAGGCCGGTGACAACTCGTGAACCGCAGCAATCATCGCCGCCGCATGCTCTGGCGGCACGTCCGGATGAATGCCATGCCCCAGATTGAACACATGACCCGAACCACGGCCAAAGCTCGCAAGCACACGCGCCACCTCGACGCGTATGGCTTCCGGCGGCGCGTAAAGCACCGAAGGATCGAGGTTCCCCTGAAGTGCAACGCGATCTTTCACGAGTACCCGCGCAGTCGCAAGATCGGTAGTCCAGTCGACGCCAAGCGCATCAGCGCCGGTATCGGCAATCTCGGCCAGCCACTGGCCACCACCCTTGGTGAACAGGATCGCGGGCACGCGGCGCCCCTCATGCTCCTTGATCAAACCCGCGACAATCTTCGCCATGTAGGCAAGTGAAAATTCGCGATATGCTGCAGGCGAAAGCGCTCCACCCCAGGTATCAAACACCATCACCGCCTGCGCGCCAGCCGTGATCTGAGCATTGAGGTAGTCTGTGGTGGCGCGGGCCAGATGCGCCAACAGCCGGTGCAACTCGGCGGGTGCGCTGTAAAGCATCTTCTTGATGCGATCAAACGTCTTGCTACTACCACCCTCGACGACATAAGTACCGACCGTCCACGGACTGCCCGCAAAGCCGATCAGCGGCACACGGCCGTCAAGCTCCCGCCTGATCAGTCGCACCGCATCCATCACATAGCGCAACTCCCGTTCCGGATCGAGAGTGGGTAGCTGATCGATGTCTTGTGCGGAGCGCACCGGCCGGTGAATACGCGGCCCCTCGCCAGCCTCGAACTCCAGGCCAAGCCCGAGCGCGTGCGGAATCGTTAGAATATCGGAAAACAGAATCGCCGCATCAAGAGGGAAACGCGCAAGCGGCTGGAGCGTCACTTCGCAAGCGTAGTCCGGGTTCATGCAAAGATTCAGGAAGCTGCCGGCCTTGGCGCGAGTGGCCCGATATTCCGGCAGATAGCGACCCGCCTGTCGCATCATCCAAAGCGGCGTTCGCGGCGTGGGTTGACGGAGTAGTGCGCGTAAAAATAGGTCGTTGGCCAGCGGTTTCACGACAGCCTTCAACGAGCCGATACGCTGGCGAGAATCGATGCCTGAATGGCTTCTGCCGCGGCGCGCGGATCTGCGGCGTCGCGTATCGGACGACCCACAACGATGTAGTCGGCTCCAGCGGCAAAGGCACGCTCCACCGTCAACACGCGTTTCTGGTCATCGGTAGGTCGATTCTCGACAGGCCGGATACCGGGCGTCACGACAAGCAGGCGATCGCCGAGTTCACGACGAATTGCCTCCGCCTCGATACCTGAGGAGACAACACCCGCGCAACCTGCCGCCAGTGCGCGACGCGCTCGGGAAATCACCAGCTTGTCCACATCGCACTCGAAGCCGAGATCGTCCAAGTCACCCCGATCGAGACTTGTGAGCACCGTGACCGCAAGCACCTTGACGTCTTTCGCCGCTGCCGCTGCGGCTTCCATGATGCCCTGATTGCCGTGCACCGTGGCGAAAGCGACGCCGCGCCCGTTCAGACGCGAAACCGCCGCCGCAACCGTGGCGGGTATGTCGAAGAACTTGAGATCGACGAAAATCTTCTTGCCGCGCGCAACCATCCAGTCCAGCAGCTCAAAGTAGCCGCCGGCCATCATCAGCTCTAGACCGAGCTTGTAGAACACCACCGAGTCGCCCAAGGTATCGACCAGCTGGCGAGCCTCCTCAGCCGTCGGGACGTCCATGGCAAAAATCAACCGTTCGCGGACCGGAATGTTTTTCATAGGTGAGATTATGCCGTGGTTTCCCTGCATCAAGCGAGTACTGAATCAACCCTGCGGCACGCGGGGATCGTAGAGGCGGGAGTGCTCCAGAATCGCATAGCGATCCGTCATGCCGGCGATGTAATCGGCGACCGCGCGCGCACGGCCCGCCATGCCATCGACACGCTCCATCTGGACCGCCGTTGCACCGGCTTCCTCGGGTAGCAGGCGCGGCGTCTCGAGGAACGCGGAGAACAACTCACGTACCACACGTTGTGACTTCAGGGTCATGCGAGCAACCCGGTGGTGCTGGTAGACACGCTCCCGGAGAAAGCGCTTGAGTTCCAGATGCTCGGCCGCCACCCGATCACCGAACGCCACCAGCACTGCCGACGCCTGACGCACATCGTCGACCGTCTTGACCTGATGATCCGCGAGGCGACGCCGCGTAGCCTCAATCAGATCCGTCACGACCTCGTTGATCATTCGTCGAACCACTTCATGGATCATGCGGCGCTCGGGCAGGTTTGGATAGCGCTCGACGACAAGCGCATGATGGCGAGCGAACACCGTGACATCATCAAGTTCCTGTAGTGTCACGAGCCCGGCACGTAAGCCATCGTCCACATCATGATTGTTGTAGGCGATCTCATCAGAAAGATTCGCGAGCTGGGCTTCGAGCGATGGCTGCGTTCGGTTGATGAAGCGCTCGCCAACATCCCCCAGTACCGCTGCGTTGCGCGCGGAACAATGCTTGAGAATGCCCTCGCGAGTCTCGAAGGTCAGATTGAGACCGATGAACTCCGCATAGCGCTCTTCGAGCTCATCGACGATGCGTAGCGATTGGAGATTGTGCTCGAAGCCACCGAATTCACGCATGCATGCATTCAGGGCATCTTGGCCAGCGTGCCCGAATGGAGTGTGACCGAGATCGTGCGCGAGACAGATTGCCTCACACAGCGCCTCATTGAGGCCAAGAGCACCGCAAATGCTGCGACCGATCTGCGCGACCTCGAGAGAGTGCGTCAACCGGGTGCGATAGAGATCGCCCTCGTGATTGACGAACACCTGGGTCTTGTAGACCAGACGTCGAAAGGCAGCGGAGTGCACGATACGATCGCGATCTCGCTGATATTCTCCACGATACGCCGGCGAAGCAGGCTCTTGGTGTCGGCGGCCCCGGCTCCCGGATTCGTGGGAGGCATAGGGCGCCAGTGGCCGGTCCGCGGCGACCATCGGAGTATTCATCAGCTCATCGACTCCGTCAGTACGGCCCGCAGTGCGTCGGCATCATAGTCTGCAGTGACGATGGCCTCGCCGAGGCGCTTGAGAAGCACCAGGCGAATTTTTCCCGCCAATACCTTTTTGTCCATCGCCATGAGCTCGAGCGCCTTATCCGCGCCAATGCGCGGCGCGGTCACTGGCAGTCCTGCGCGCTCAAGCAGGGTGCGCACGCGAGTCACATCGGCAGCTTGCAGCCAACCGAGTTTGCACGAGAGCTCCGTGGCGAGCAGCATCCCGCTCGCCACCGCTTCACCATGCAACCACTCGCCGTAGCCAAGCGCCGCCTCGATGGCATGTCCGAAGGTGTGGCCGAAATTAAGCAGCGCTCGGGGACCACTTTCCTGCTCGTCGATCGACACGATCTCCGCTTTGATCGCACACGAGCGCTCGATGGCGATCGCCAAAGCGTCCACGTCTCTTGAAAGGAGCCGCGGCAACTGCACTTCCAACCACCCGAGAAAGTCGACGTCGTGAATCAACCCGTATTTGATCACCTCGGCAAGACCCGCTCTGAGCTCGCGCTCAGGCAGTGTCTTCAAGGTGTCAAGGTCGGCGATGACGCCAACGGGTTGATGAAAGGCGCCGATCAGGTTCTTGCCCGCCGGATGGTTCACCGCGGTCTTGCCGCCGACCGAGGAGTCCACCTGAGCAAGCAAGGTCGTCGGTAGCTGCAACACCTTGACGCCTCGTTGCCAGGTGGCCGCCGCGAACCCAGCGATGTCGCCCACTACGCCCCCGCCGAGAGCGAGCACCGCACCATCTCTATTGAGACGCGACGCTCCCAAACTGTCGTAGAGGCGCTCCAAGGTGGCCAAGTTCTTGTGGGCTTCACCGTCCGGCAACAGACAGGTGGCCACCCGACGCCCTGAAAGCGCCGCTTCCAGGCGCGGCAGGTACAAAGGCGCCACCGTCTCGTTGCTGACGATCAGCAGCGGACCATCGGGCAAAAGCTCCATCAAGGAAGCGCGGTCGGACAGCAAGCCGATACCGATCCTGATCGGATAGCTTCGCGGCCCGAGGTCGATGCGCAAGGTACGAGGTGCGGGATTCACAGGGTTAGACAACAACAAGGTCCGGTAAGTGGGTCGTGACGGCCGCCATCGGGTGACCACCCGATGGCGATACCCTTACGAGCGCGGTCACGAGATGAATGGTAACTCTATCATTATCAGCCAGTTGACATGAATCACGCCGCCGACTGACCGGCCGCCTATCGGTCAGCGGCCGCCACCGTTTTGACGAGCGTCGCGATATCGCTGGCCACATCCGCCACCCGCCGTCGATCGGTGGACACAATGCCATGTGCGATCCCCCGGTAGAGGGGTTCACGGAGGGTCATCAACTCGGCGAGCCGTGCCTCGGGGTCCCCGTCGAGCAACAAGGGCCGATGACGCCCGCGACGAGTTCGCTTCCGCTGCTCGGCGAGGGACGTTTCCAAGTAGATCACCATGCCGCGATGCATCAGGTGTTCGCGATTCTCGGCGAGCAGCACCGCGCCACCGCCGGTGGCGAGCACGATGCCGGGGAGTTGCGTGAGGTCGGCGATCACCTCACGCTCGCGCTCACGAAAGCCCCTCTCGCCCTCTTTCTCGAAAATCAACGGGATATCCACACCGGTTCGGTACTCGATCTCCGTATCGCTATCGATGAACCGACGGCCCAGCTGCTTGGCGAGCGCCTGTCCCACGGCGGACTTACCGGAACCCATCGGGCCGATCAAAAAGATGCTTCGTTGCATCGACGCGGGATTCTCAACCGGCGGGGGGATCTCGGTGCGCATGAGCGACAGTGTAGGCGTTCAAGACCCGAACGAAAACGGCCACCCGAAGGTGGCCGTTGCAGCAGACCCAAGGCCGCCGATCAGTTCGGCGCCGCGCAACTCGCTGCCGTACCGTACGGACTCGTCGGTCCGGGCGGCTGGGTGGTCTGAGTACTGAAGTCGACCGCGGCACCCGGAAGCACGAAGGTCGTGCTGGTGCTGCTTTGTGTACCTTGGACCGTCGCGGTGGCCACCAAGGTGACACCGACGTAGTAAGCGTGGTCCTTGGGGTACGCCACGGTCACCAACAGCTCTCCATTGGAGTTCGTGGTGCCACTGACCGGTGAAACGACTGCCACGTTGCCCGGCTCCAGTATCCCATCCTGGTTGTAATCCTTATTGGGAAGCGAATTGATGTTGCCCGAGAAATCCGTGTCCTCGTTGGCACAGAAAAGATCGCTTCCGGACTGTCCGATCGGCGCGTCAAGATTGGGGCTCGTGACACTCGGAATCGTGCCCCAAGTGCTCGCCGCAGAATTCCACAGCCGGCCACCCTTCAGATACTCGTAGGGCAGTACTTTGACAGTCACCGGGATGTTGGCCACCGGGCCGCCCTGCGCATCGACCGCGAAGATCGAATACTGGATGCCATACGTGGCTGCATCGATTGCCAACACCGTATTGCCAGTACCCATCGACAGAAACACCGTCTGCCCCCCCACCGTCAGGGCCACCGTGCCGGTGACCGGTACAGAGCCGGCGGTCGCTGTCACCACCACACCATTCGCCGAGCTGCTCGTGCTACCCGCGGTATAGCTGACCTGAGCAACACCCTGCGCGTTCGTGGTCGCCGTGGAGGCCGACAACTGCCCACCCGTCACGTCGTTCAACGAGAACGTGACCGTCTGACCTGCCACGAGGTTGTTGTTGGCATCACTCAAGGTCGCTGTGATCACGCTCTGGCCGTTGATCAGGACGGCTGCGGGACTCGCCTGCACCGAGACCTGACTCGGCACCGTGGCGACAAAGTTGATCGTGCCCTGCGCCGCAACGCCAGACCCGGTTGCGGTCACGAGCGATCCACCCGCGCTGGTCGAGGAGATCGTCACGGTCGCGTTACCGTTGCTATCGGTCGTCGCACTGGTCGCACTCAGCGTGCCGCGCGTCGCGGAGAAAGCCACGGTCTGGCCAGACAACGGCGCATTGTTCGACAACCAGGACGCCGTCAGGGTCTGAACCGTGTTATTAGCACAGGGCTGACTCAGGCAGATCGGCACCGCCGTCGAGGGCACACTGAGCGAGAAGTTCTGGCTGCTGACGTTGATCGCCTGCTTTGCGACCGCCCCTAGTGCCGTCGCCGTGATGGTGTCGACACCATTGTTGCCCGTGCTTGTTCCCTTGACCGAGAACGCCGCCTGCCCATTCGCATCGGTAGTCACCGAAGAGGCGCTCAAGGTATTGCCGTTCGCCGATACCAACGCTACGGCCGTGTTCGCAATCGGGGTCCCGGACGAATCTGTCAGAGACACGGTGTAGCTTGCGGTCGTGTTCAGCGACAACTGTCCGACACCGGTGATCGTCAGGTTGGTACCCACCACGTCAACCGGTACGGTCTGGCTGCTGCCATTCACTGTCGCCGTCACGACGATTCGACGGTCGGAAGGATCCAGACCGGAATTCAGACTCACCACGGCAACACCCGAGTTGCTCGTCGTGGCGGGTGAGCCTGTGATCACGCCACTGGTCGCCGAAAACGCCACCGTGGCCCCAGGAACCGCGTTGTTGTTCTGATCGAGAACGATGGCGGCAATCGTGGCGCTCCTGATGCCGCTCGACGGAATCTGCGGCGCCGACGTCGACAAGGTCACCTTGGTCGTTCCGCCCGCCGAAGTCACCACCGTCACGACGGTGCTGCCCTTCGCCGAACCCACCGATGCCGTCACCGTGATCGCCGTGCCGGCGGCGGCGCCGTTGGCGGTCAGCGTCGCCGTCGCGGTGCCCGACACCCCGGTCGTCGCGGAGATGTTTTCAAGTGCCGCGCCGGCACTCGCCGAGAAGGTCACGGCGGCATTGGTGATCGCGGCGTTGTTGGCATCGAGTACCAGCGCCGTAATGGTTGCATTGACCTTGCCATCCGCACTGATCGAGGGCGCACTGCTGGTTACCGTCACTGACGCCGCAGGCGTGCCCGTGCTCTTCGTGACAGTTCCTGTGAGTGTGTTGCCGCCGCCGCCACAGCCCGCGACGAACCAAGCCGTCGCCAAGAGGGCACCCATCCATTTTGAGATCTTCATTCTGTCACTCCGAATCGGTATGTCACGTCGCGTCAAGGCTCAACCCCCCCGTTAGAGGTTGGCGCCCTCGCGGAGGATCTTCGGCGTCACGAAGATCAGGAGTTCGTCCTTGTTGTTGACCTTGGTCTCGCTGTTGAACAGGTGACCGAGCACTGGAATATCTCCCAGCAGCGGCACCTTTTTACCCTGCGTGCTTTTCGTCATTGCAAGAATGCCGCCGAGCACCACGGTCTGGCCATCGTTCACGAGCACCTGGGTCGAGATTGAACGGGTGTCGATCGCCGGCACCTGGCCGCCTGTCGCACTGCTCACCAACTGGCCTACGCTGTCGTTGGACACCGTCAGGTCGAGAATCACCCGGTTATCCGGCGTGATCTGCGGCTTCACCTTGAGCGACAAGACGGCTTTCTTGAACTGAGTCGTCGTGGCACCGGACGAGGCGGATTCCTGATAGGGAATTTCCTGACCCTGCTCGATGGTTGCTTCTTTCTGGTTTGAGGTGATCACCCGCGGCGCCGACACGATCTCGGCGCGATCCTCTGCCTGCGCGGCGGAGAGCTCGAGGTCAACGAGGAAGTTGCCACTCAGGATCGACGCGCCGATGCTACCGGCAGGGTTCGATGCCGGCAGATTGACGTTGTAACGGCTCGCGTACGCGCCGCTCGCTGTCGGAATCGTGACCGGGAACGGCGACCCGTTGGACTGCAGATTACCCAAGGCGGAGCCGACGATCGTGTTGGTCGCGGAAGCCGACCCCGACACGGCCAGCAGGCCGTTGCTGCCGTTCTGCTTCACCGCAGTCGTACCCAGAATGGTACCGAGCTGACGCGTGAAGTCATCGTTGACGATCACGATCCTCGACTCGATGAGAACCTGCCGCACCGGAATATCAAGCGTCGCAACGAGCCTGCGAATATCGGCGAGACGTTCCGTGCTGTCCTTGAGCAGCAAGGTGTTGGTGCGCTCATCAATCGCCACACTGCCGCGCGACGACAGCAGCGTATTACCGCTCTTGCCCTTGATGAGGACGGCAAGATCCGCCGCCTTCGCGTAGTTCACCTGGAGGTATTCGGCATGAAGGGGAGCAAGGTCCTCGACGTCCTTGCGCGCCTGCAGCTCCGATTTCTCACGGTTCGAAAGCTCGGCCGCCGGGCCGACAAGGATCACGTTGTCGCGACGACGCATCGCGAGACCCTTGGTCTTCATGACGATGTCCAAAGCCTGATCCCAGGGTACGTTCTGCAATCGCAGCGTGACATTGCCCGTGACCGAGTCGCTGACAACGATGTTCTGGCCGCTGGTATCCGCCAGAAGTTGCAACACAGCGCGAACGTCGATGTCCTGAAAGTTAAGCGTCAGGCGCTCGCCGGTATATTCCCGCTTCTCCTCGAGCCCCTCGTTCTTGTCGGCAGTGGAAGCACGAAGCTCGATGACGTACTGGTTGTCGGTCTGGTAAGCGACCTGCTCGTAGTCGCCTTGCGCGCTGATCACAAGACGCGTGTTGCCCTCGGCTCGCATCGCATCGACGGTGGTCACCGGCGTCGCGAAATCCGAGACATCGTAACGCTTCATCAATTCGCCGGAAATTTTCGTGCCGAGGAAATCGACGATCACCTGAGGGCCCTGCTGGTGGATGTTCACCGCGGTCTTCGGATCGCTCAAGGCGATGATCACTCGACCGGTACCATCAGGTGCTCGTCGAAAGTCGATGCCAGTGAGTCGATGATCTCCGTCAGCGCTGCTGTTTGCACTGTTGACTTGCGACGGCGTCGCTGGGCTCGCTGCCGCCACTGCGGTCGGCCGAGTGGTGGCGCGGCTGGCGCCCACCGTGATGATCACGTCGTTCCCATCCACACGGGTCTCGTAGGGCGCAACAGCGTCCATATTGAGCACGATGCGCGTGCGGCCGCCGGCTTCACCGGCAACCATGGTGTCGATGCCACCGGCCTTGACGTCGATACGACGCTGCGGGAGCGCCAGCGATACGCCGGGAAGGTCGATCGAGATACGCGCCGGCTTGTCGATGGTAAAGCCAAGCGGTTGTGGCGCCGGGCCGGAGAGATGCAACTTCAGCTGAATTTGCTGACTCGGTAGGGTGGCGACGTCCGCGGTCTCCAACCGATTGACGACGTCTTGCGCGGCGGCCTGCAGGGAAGCGCAGGCGAGCACGAGGGCCAACACGGCGAGGCTGGCTCGGGCGCCAGTGCGGCGAACCGCGACGTTGACAGGCCCAAAAATGGCGTTCATTCCAAGTACTCCCGGTAACATATCAGTGGGTCGCAAGCGCCAACGTGGCCGGACGCTCGACATAGGCGCCCATCCCGTCCGGAACGATCTCTACGACAGTGATCTTCGAATCTGTGATTGTCTGAATCTTGCCGTCGTTCTGCCCGACGTAGTTGCCGGTCTGAACGCGGTGTACCAACCCATCCTTGGTCTGGATGAGCCCAAAAGTCTGCCCTGCCTGGCGCAACGTGCCCACCATCTTGAGCGTATCCAGCGAATAGGTCTCGAGGTACTGGCGGTTGCGATGGGCGTCAGGGCGAATGCCGCCACCCGAAGAGGCCGGCGTGCTGGCCACAAATGGCGAGCGTAGCCCGGTCGGATCGTATGTGAACGACTCGTAGGTCTTGATGGGCTGCAGCGGCGCGATATGCGAGCCGGGGCGCTTCTTCTTCTCAGCGATCATCTGCTTGAGATCTGAATTGCTCCCACCGCAACCGACGACGCCCGTCACGACGAGGGCGCCGAGCGACACGATCGACATTGTTTTAATCAACTGACGCTTCACGGCGTGACTCCACTGACCCGAGACCCCGGCTTGCCCGCTGTTTTCGACTTGTCGGCCGCAACTTCCGAGTCATCCAGATAACGGTACGTCTTCGCGGTGATATCGAGCGTCAGGCGATCGGAACCGCCATCCCGATTGTCGGTAGCGATCGATATGTCGTGCAGCGTCACGATCCGGGGGAGCGCAGCGATGCCGCTGACGAACGCACCGAACTGGTGATAGGAACCGGTCAGCCGAATCTTGATCGGCAACTCCGCGTAGAAGTCTTTACGGACCTCGGGCGCCGGCTGAAACAAACGCTCCTGCAGCCCGGCACCAAGACCGGTCTGGGAGATGTCGACCAGCAGGCTCGGGACCTCTGTCTTATTGGGCAACTGGCGGATCATGGCGCCGAAGGAACGCTCCATCTCCTTCAACTGAGTCTTATAGGCGTCGATGTTCGCTGCTTTTCGCTGCTTGTCATCGAACACCTTGAGGAGACTCTGCTCGTCGGCCCTTGCCCGTTCCAGCTCAGGCAGTTGCGACTGCCAGGGCAGCACGTAGATCAAAAGACCACTCAACACGATAAAAATCAGGCCCAACGCGAGCAATCGGAACTGCAGCGGCCAACGGCCCACATCGCGTGGATCAAGCGTTTTCAGCTCGTCGATGAAATTCAAATTCATGGCGCGCTCACCCCGGCTTTGCTCGGATCCCGTGCCGGCTTATGTTCGGCTTCGGGACCGTCTGAGCTGCGCTGAGTTGCAAACAGCGTGAACTCGGACCCCGACCCGCCTGTCTTGACGGTTTCGACGACCTGAAGCTCTGGATTTTCAAGCCAGGGCGACGCTTCGATGTTACGCATGAACGTCGACACACGCGTAGAGGACTGCGCGATACCCCGTATCTCCAGACGCTTGTCGTTTTGCTTGACCGAGGTCAATGAGACCCCTTCCGGCAGCGTACGGACGAGTTGGTCGAAGATATGAACGACCTCCGGTCGACTACGCTGCAAGCGCGTGATGATCTCCATCCGAGCATCGAGCTTTCGCTTCTGCTCCTCAAGACCAAGAATCTCGGCAATCTGCTTGTCGAGCTCGGAAATCTCGTGCTTCAGCAACGCGTTACGCTGAAGCTGCCCGTCGATCGCGGCACTATAGCCCCAGCTCACGAACAGCGTGATGGCCGCCGCGGCAAGCGCAGCACCCACCGCACCCAAGGCGAATTCCTTGCGGCGACGCGCGCGATCGGTGTCACGCCATGGCAATAAGTTGATGCGCGGCATCAGTCGAAACTCCGGAGGGCGAGCCCACACGCGGTCAGCAGTGCGGTCGCATCTTTGTGCACACCAAGCGATTTCGCTCGTGCGGAAATCTTCATCTGGCCCAGAGGATCACCTCGCTCCGCCGGAATCCCGACCCGACTGGTGATGACTTCGGGCACGCCCGAAATGTTGGCGCACCCGCCGCAGATCAACAGCTGTTCGGGCTGATCGCGCCCCGTACCGGACGCGAGATAAAACTGCAGACTACGGCTGACCTGCTGGGTCATGTCATCGATGAACGGATCGAGAATATTCGGCTGATAGTTGGACGGCAGCCCGCCATCCTTCTTGGCGCGACCAGCCTCTTCCATCGACAGGCCATAGGTTCGCATGATTTCCTCGGTCAGCTGCTGACCGCCGAAAGCAAAATCGCGCGTGTAGATGACGCGTAAGTCCCTGAGAACGCTGAAGGTTGTGGTGCTCGCACCAAAATCCAACACCGCAATGGTACGCCCAGCACCGCCATCCATCATCTGATGAGCCATCAGCTGGCAGGCGCTTTCCAAGGCAAAGGCCTCCACATCGACGATTCGGGTGGTCAGCCCAGCCGCGGCGACCGCAGCCCGGCGCAACTCGACGTTCTCCGAACGCGTCGCTACCAGTAACACGTCCTGGGACGTCGGATCCTTCGCGGAAGGACCCATCACTTCGAAGTCGTAACTCACCTCTTCCATCGGAAACGGAATGTACTGATCCGCCTGTAGCGCAATCTGATCCTCAAGATCCCGAGCATTGAGTTCCCGCGGCATCTGGATCACCTTGGTGATCGCCGAATCGCTGGAAATCGCGACAGCGACCTCCTTGGCACGCGCACCACTCCGCCGTACGGCGCGCTCGATCGCTTCACCCACGATCAGGGGATCGGTGATGGATTTATCGCTGATTCCGGCGTGCGGCGTGGCTTCTGCAGCATAGCTTTCGAGCCGATACCCGTCGCCATCGCGGGACAACTCGATCAGCTTGACTGAAGAGGTGGTGATGTCCAATCCGATCAGCGAGGGGCTCTGGGAGCCGAACGGCCATGTGATCTGGGGGACGGAAATCTTCATAAATCCCTTTAGTTATCAAGACATCAGTGGGCACAGCGCAGCCGACGCCACAAATACAGAATCGACTCTATAGAAAGGTTCCCGGAGGAAACGTGAGGATGGTCACGGTTCCCCGATGGGATTGCCAGATGGCCACCCCCCCCACCCGGGGGCTTTCCGCGAGGGATAAATGCCACGGTAAGGAACGCGCGCGCAGTTTACAGCCCATTAGGTCACCGACGCCCTTCGCGGGCATAATCGCTACCTGTTCGTCAGGCGCAGGCTCGCTGCTTTTGAATACACGCCCCAGACGCCTCCTCAAGTGGGGTGCCCTACTTGTTCTCCTGCTGGCAGCCGGAGGGCTGATCGGCGGTGCAGCAAGCTATCTCATCCTCGCGCCCGGCCTACCCGACGTGGGCACACTCCGGGACGTGCGTCTGCAGGTTCCGTTGAGGATCTATACCCGGGATGGCCGGATGCTGGCTCAGATCGGGGAACAACGTCGGATCCCGGTCCGATTCGAGGACATCCCCAAACCACTCGTCAACGCATTCTTGGCGGCGGAAGACGACCGGTTTTTCAGTCACAGCGGTATCGATCTGCCGGGTCTGGTGCGCGCACTCGTGGTCACCGCGACAGCCGGGGAGGCCCGACAGGGCGGCAGCACGATCACCATGCAACTCGCCCGCAACATGTTCCTCGGGCCGGAAAAACATCTGTCCCGCAAACTCCGCGAGATCTTGCTGGCGTTCCAGATCGAACACCAGTTCTCCAAGCAGGAGATCCTGACGCTCTATCTCAACAAGATCTTCTTGGGAGAGCGCGCCTACGGCGTGGGCGCGGCGGCCGACGTCTACTATGGCAAGACCCTTGGGGAACTGACGCTCGCCGAGATCGCGACCATCGCGGCGCTGCCCAAAGCACCTTCGACGATGAATCCCATCGCGAATCCAGAGCGCGCCCGCCAGCGTCGCGCGTACGTACTCCGAAGGATGCTGGACAAAGGATACATCACCCCCGCAGAACATAACTTGGCGGCGGCTGCCCCAATCGAAACGTCCGAACACGGCCCGCGGGTCGAAGTGGACGCGCCCTATGTGGCTGAAATGGTTCGCGAACAGCTCGCCGCCAAATACGGCGATGCGCTCTACACGGCTGGCTATCAAGTCATCACGACCGTGGATAGCCGACTGCAACGCTCTGCGAACTGGTCGCTACGTGCGGCGCTACTCGAGTACGACCACCGCCACGGTTGGCGAGGCGCCGTCGGACATGCCAGGGAAGCGCCACGTGATGGCCGGCAAGCCACCCAAATGCTCGAGCGCTTCAACGTCATCGGGGGACTGCAGCCGGCCATCGTCAGGAGTCTCGATAGCCACGGCGCACAGGTGTACGCCAAGGACGGGCGCGACTATCAGATCCCCTGGGAGACCGGCCTCGCTTGGGCGCGACCCGCCGACAAGCCGACGCAACGGCCTCATAGCCCCGCGGATGTCCTGTCGGTTGGAGAGGTGGTTTATGTTCTCGCCGGTGCTCATGGCGTGGCCCTTCTGACCCAAGTACCGCAAGTTCAGGGATCGTTCGTATCGCTGGACCCACAGGATGGCGCGATCACCTCGCTCGTCGGTGGCTTCGACTTCTATGCAAGCAAATTCAATCGTACGGTGCAGGCAAAGCGGCAACCCGGATCGAGTTTCAAGCCATTCATCTATTCAGGCGCACTCGAGCGCGGGTTCACACCGGCGACGGTCGTCCTGGATGCACCGCTGGTGCTAGGCAACGCCGGCGATGAAATGTGGCGCCCCGAAAACGACTCGAAGGTGTTCTACGGGCCCACCCGAATGCGGGACGCACTTGCCCGCTCGCGCAACCTCGTGTCCATCCGCATCCTGCGAGCCATCGGCGTCGACTATGCGATCGACTACGCAAGTCGCTTCGGCTTCAACGGACCCGAGCTACCCCACAACTTGACGCTAGCGCTTGGCACGGCACAACTTACGCCGCTGGAACTTGCGACAGGCTATGCCGTATTCGCCAACGGCGGATTCCATGTTCAGCCCTACCTGATCGACCGCGTACTGGATGCCAGCGGCGCCGTACTCGAGACGGCCGATCCAGCACTCGCCTGCTTGCCATGCAATGCACCCATCGATCCGCCGCTGTCAGATCCTGCGGTCACCAACGACCTTCCGAGCGGCCCAGAGACGATGACGCCAAAGCCCGAGTCGACATCAATGACGGCGGCACCCGCCATCACACAAAGCGTTGGCCCCAACGCTGCCGGCATCACCCGACTCACCGATCTCGGACTCGACACGAGCAGTCTCCGACCAAAACACGTCGCGCCGCACGTCATTTCTCCGGCCAACGCTTTCATCATGACCGACCTGATGCGTGATGTGATTCGCCGTGGCACGGGGCGACGAGCACTTGCCCTCAAGCGCGATGACATCGCCGGGAAAACCGGCACAACCAATGATCGTCGCGACACTTGGTTCACAGGATTCAATGCCGATATCGTTGCAGGTGCATGGGTGGGCTTCGATCAGGAGCGCTCGCTAGGCAGCGGCGAAGAAGGCGGTCACACGGCACTCCCGATGTGGGTGTACTTCATGGGTGAAGCCCTCGCGGGCCGCCCGCAGCATCGCCTCGGCCAACCCGAAGGCGTGGTCAGCGCACGAATCTCGCCGGCTACTGGCGAACTCGCTCGCGCCAATGACTCCGAGGCCATCTTCGAGTTCTTTCTGACAGGAAAACTGCCTGGCGCAGGTGCGCTGACGGGTGACGGCAGCGCTCAAAGCGGCAACAAGCGAACCAACGCCGACGAACCTATTTTCTGACCGTCGCTGATCCCCCAAAGCGGGCTATGCTCGTGCGGGACCCAGCGCTTCGAAGGACGAACGATGACTCGACCACGCGCCATACGCGGAGACGATCTCCGACGCGCGCTCGCGCAAGAAGCGGCGCGACTGATGTTCGAGCATGGCGTGGTTGATTACGGCTTCGCCAAGCGCAAGGCAGCGGAGCGCTTGGGCGTCGGCGAACATGCCGCACTACCCAAGAATGCCGAAATCGACGCGGCGCTCGCCGAGTACCAGAGATTGTTCGCGCTCGATACCCATGACGACACGCTCAACGAACAACGCCATGTCGCACTTGAGGCAATGCGCGTACTTGCCGATTTTGAGCCACGTCTGGTCGGTCCCGTACTGCTCGGCACCGCAACGCCACATCAGGATATCGCGCTGCACGTCTTCTCGGAGACACCGGAAGCCGTGAGCCTGTGCCTGCTGGATGCGCGCATCACCTACAAGGTATCCGAACAGCGCATTAAGATGAGTGCGGATAGAGTCCTGAACTACCCATCAGTCGTGTTCGAGCGACATGGCTTCGATGTACAGGCGACGATATTTCCAAGTGACGGCATTCGGCAGTCGCCACTCTCGCCCAGTGATGGCCGCCCGATGCGTCGCGCAACCCTCGCCGAAGTCACGTCATTACTGGCCGCAAGCCGGCTGTGAGTTCCCCGCTGGGATAGGGCAGCACTCAACAAGCCGAACGCAATGTCGGCAGATCATCTTCCCAAAACTCAAGTGGGCGACGCGCCACGCCGGGTACACGCGTCACTTCGGCGGCACGAAGGTCAACTCGTCGTATTTTTCCGGAAATCGTTTTCGGCAACGGTGCAAACTCAATACGACGGATCCGTTTGAACGGCGACACGCGCTCCTGAACGTGCCGCAAAATCGACGTCGCAACTTCCGCGCACGGCGAGATCCCGTCGACGAGAACCACGAATGCCTTTGGCACTGAGAGCCGCAAGGGATCCGGGCTTGGCACCACCGCCGCCTCGAGCACGGCGGGATGCTCAATTAGAACGCTTTCCAACTCGAACGGACTGATGCGGTAATCGGATGACTTGAAGACATCGTCGGCACGGCCGACGTAAGTCAGGAAACCATCCGTGTCACGACGTGCAATGTCGCCTGAATGGTAGTAGCCATCCCGCATGACCGTTGCCGTCTGCTGAGGATCATCAAGGTAGCCCTGCATCAATCCGACCGGCCGCCGCGCGAGGTCCAGACAGAGCTCGCCCTCCTCGGCGGGCGTCCCGTGGGGATCGAGTAGAACGACGGAATACCCGGGCAACGGCCGCCCCATGGAGCCCGGTTTGATCGCCTCACCCGGTAGGTTGCCGACTTGCGCAGTGGACTCGGTCTGGCCAAACCCGTCACGCACCGTGATCCCCCAAGCACGCTGTACCGAATCGATCACTTCGGGGTTCAACGGCTCACCGGCGCTGACCGCGTGGCGAAGCGTCACCGGCCAGCGCTCCAGAGCCTCCTGCAGCAGCATGCGCCAAACCGTCGGTGGCGCGCAAAAGGTGGTGACCCCCGTCCGAACCATCTGCTGAAGCAATCGGCTCGGCAGGAAGCGCTCGTACTGATACGCGAGGATCGTGGCGCCAGCGTTCCAGGGCGCGAAGAAACTCGACCAGGCATGCTTCGCCCAACCGGGCGAGCTCAGGTTGAGATGCAGATCGCCCTGAGCGAGGCCGATCCAACGCGCTGTCGACAGATGACCCACCGGGTAACTCTGATGGGTGTGAGCAACAAGTTTCGGTCGTGCGGTGGTACCGGAGGTGAAATAAAGCAACATCAGATCGTCCGCGCGCGTGGGAGCATCCGGCGTGAACACGACTGATGTGTTGGTCGAGGAGGAGAAGGGTATCCAGCCGGATACCGGCTCTCCCACACTGATCCTTATTGGCGCACCCTCGATACTCTCGAAGCGTGCGGCGACCGCACTATCCGCAATCACGGCTTTCACACCGCCTCGGGTGATCCGATCCTGAAGATCCGCACGCTGCAGAAGCGTCGTGGCGGGAATCATCACGGCGCCCAAACGGATGATGCCCAGCATCGACTCCCAGAGCTCGACGACGTTACCCAACATCAACAGGATGCGATCACCGGGCTGAACACCGCAGTGCTTCAAAAAGTTGGCAACGCCATGAGATCGACGCGCCATCTCCATGAAGCTGATCGACTCATCGCGACCTGCGTCATCAATCAGCCGTAGTGCGGCACGCTGATTACCGGTCGCGATCAGATCAAAATAATCATGCGCCCAATTGAAGTGTTCGACATCTGACCAACCGAGTCCATCGGGCCCGACATGCTCTCCCGCCAGAAGGCGATTTCGAACATCCAAAAACAGCTCGCCTGGGGTCATGATCGAGATCCGCGCACCGGAGACATCTTAGGATCATGCCACGGGAACGGGACGACGCTCGTCCCACATGAGATAGAGACCACTCATGATCACCACAGCACCGCCCAACAGCACGGTGTGGGCGGGATGAATGCCAAACAGCAAAAAGTCGAGCGCAAGCCCCCAGACCAGGGCCGTATATTCGAACGGCGCCACGATAGATGGCGGGGCCAACTTGAATGCCGTGGTCAGGCAGTATTGGGCAATCGCACCGGTCACACCGATCACCGCCAGTATCCAGAAATGTTCCGCACGCACGGGCTGCCAGTCCGGTGCCGCGAGGGTACCCGCGATGAGCAACATGCCGACAAGATTCCAGAACACCAGCGTACGGGTCGATTCGGCACGACCCCAAGCGCGGATGGAAACGACGCTGAGGGCATAGCAGACCGCCGAGAGTGCAGCGGCAAGACCCGCGAGCGACACGAAGCCTCCACTGCGCGGTCTGAGAGCGATCATCACGCCGACAAATCCCACCAGAATCACGAGCCACCGCCGGACGGGGACCGACTCCTTGAGGACGAAGTGACAGAGCACCGCAACCATCAAGGGCGCGCTCATGAACACGGCATACGAATCGGTCAACCCTTGCCTCGACACCGAATAAATGAAGCTCGCGATCATGATCACGCCGAGAAGAACCCGCACCACATAGATGGCCCAACCATGAATACGCAAATCACGCCAACTGTGGGTCCAGGCGATCGACGCCAGCAGAAAGGGCAGGGACGCGCCGGCACGCAGCGCCGATACCTGCATCGCGGGATAGGCGCTTGACAGCGCCTTGAGCCCTGAATCCATAAAGGAGAACAGCAGCACGCCGAACAGCATGCGACCGATGGCTTTGAGATTGGCCGTCTTCACCGAACTCCCCGAATCACCGAATGGGCTGACGCCCTTCGGAAGGCTTCAACGGCTGGCGATATCGACGTAATCGCGCGCCAGAGAGCCCGTGTAGAGCTGACGAGGCCGGCCGATCTTCATCGCCGGATCGGCAATCATTTCCTGCCAGTGCGCGACCCACCCGGCCGTGCGGGCGATCGCGAACATGACCGTGAACATCGATCGGGGTATGCCCAAGGCGCTGTAGATGATGCCCGAGTAGAAGTCGACGTTCGGGTAAAGCTTTCGTGACACGAAAAACTCATCCTGCAGAGCGATTTCCTCGAGGCGCAAGGCGAGCTCGAACAGAGGATTATCGGCGCGACCGAGCTTTTCGAGCACCGCGTGGCAGGTTTCGCGAATGATCTTGGCGCGCGGATCGAAGTTCTTGTAGACGCGATGCCCGAAGCCCATCAACTTGGTGTGGTCCTGCTTGTCCTTCACCCGGGCCAGGAACTTGGGGATCGCGTCGGCCGTACCAATCTCCTCGAGCATTTGGAGAACCGCCTCATTGGCGCCACCATGCGATGGCCCCCACAACGCGGCAACGCCCGCCGAAATCGCGGCATAAGGGTTGGTCCCGGTGCTTCCAGCGAGACGCACCGTCGAGGTGCTCGCATTCTGCTCATGATCCGCATGCAAGATCAGCAGCAGGTCCAGCGCCTTCGCAGCCACCGGCTCGATGTCGTACGACTCGCTCGGGACAGCGAACAGCATGTTGAGCAGATTCGAGCCATAGCTGAGGTCGTTCTTCGGATAGATGAACGGCTGACCCACCATGTGTTTGTAGGCTGCGGCAGCGATCGTCGGCATCTTGGCGAGAATTCGATGCGCGAAAATCTCGCGATGCCGCGGATTATAGATATCCAGCGAATCGTGATAGAAGCCAGCGAGCGATGCGACGACGGCCGATACCTGCGCCATGGGATGGGCGTCGTAGTGGAACCCGTTGTAGAACCGCAGCAAGGATTCGTTGAGCATCGTGTGACGCGTGATATTGAGCGTCCACTCAGCGAGCTGCTGAGCCGTGGGCAAGGCCCCATAGATCAGCAGATAGGAGACTTCCAGAAACGAGCTCTTGGCCGCGAGCTGTTCGACGGGGTAGCCCCGATACAGCAAGATCCCCTTGTCACCGTCGATATAGGTGATCTTGGATTCGCACGCGGCCGTCGACATGAACCCCGGATCAAAGGTGAATACCCCATGGTCCTTGGCAAGCGGCGCAATATTAAGGACGTCGGGGCCGATGGCTGGAGCCAAAGCCTCCAGGGAACTGGTCTTTCCGGTCGCGTCGTCGGTCAGCGTGAACGTTCTAGTCTTCATCAGAGGGCCCCGTCAGTGCGGGCAGACTGTCACGCTGCAGCGCAAGAATCAAGATTTTGCGCTTCCGTTTCAACGCAATAGCCAAAAGACCGCCGGCGGCAGCGGCTTGCGGCCCTCCGAAACGAAAACGCCCGGCACAGGCCGGGCGTCGATAGCTTCAAACGGAAGCAGTATTTCGTCAGGCTGCGGGTGTCTGCGCCGCGTATTTCTTACGGAACCGGTCCACACGACCGCCGGTGTCCAGCATCTTCTGCTTACCCGTGTAAAACGGGTGGCACGACGAACACACTTCCACCTGCAGGTCGGTCCCGAGCGTCGAACCGGTCTCGAACGTGTTGCCACAGCTGCAGGTCACAGTGATGGATTTGTAGTCAGGATGAATGGCGGCCTTCATGTTCTTGCTCGCAAGCGCTGGGCGATGAAAAGGGGGGCGAAGTATAGGCAGCGAAGCGGTCCGCCGCAAGTTCACCGTCACTTTAACAAGGCTCGCTCGGTCTATCGCGGGCGGTGGCGCCATATTTTTTATCGCTGCACCATCCGTTTAGCGTTTTTTGAGACTGCTTAACCTGAGCTTTATGTCATAACCCGCGGCTTTGTGGGACGGGGGCAGATTATCCACAATTCCTGTGGATAACTATGTGGACGACACTCCACTCGCCTGTCTTTTGCCGCAACGAAATTGCATTTATGACGATTTGTTTAAAAAATGAACAGGCCTATTTAATATTTAAAAACAAAGACTTATGAAATCGCTCTTAATACTTTGGATCACAAAGCGTGCGTTACTTCACATTTTCGACCCGATAGCTCTCCGATGTGCACAAGTACTTTGGGACCGCCCGGATTTTTGTCGATTTTACAAGCATATATAGAGGTGCAGCGAATCCTAACGCCTCGGCCAGCCGTAGCTCGGCCGAAGGTCGGTCACTCGGTCAGGGCTTCCGGCAGGAAAATGGCCTGCAGATCGCTTAGAAAGCGCATTCCCAATGGTGTTGCCCGGATGGAAGCCTGCTCCCACAGCAGCAATCCCCGACCGGCCGCTTCTTCGAGCCCTGGAGTGATGGCTGTGATTGCAAGGCCCGTGCGCGCTTCGAACTCGGCATGGGTGACACCCTCACACAGACGCAATCCATTCAGCAGATATTCGAAGCCGCGCCATGACCGAGCGACCTCACGGACTTGGCCCAATGACTCCCGACCGGCGGCGCGCGCCAAATAATCTCGCGGCTGCTTGGCCTTTTCCGTACGCATGATCCGATCGGTCGCAACGTCCGTCAGTTTGCCGTGCGCGCCAGCGCCGATACCGAGGTAATCCCCAAATCGCCAGTAATTGAGATTGTGGCGACATTCATAACCCGGTCGTGCCCAAGCAGACACCTCGTACTGGCGTAGCCCGGCCGCCTCCAGCCGTCGCTGCGCCGTCTCTTGAATATCCGCCAGTAAATCTTCATCCGGCAGGGTGGGTGGCCGAGAGTGAAAGACCGTGCCCGGCTCCAACGTCAGTTGGTAGTGAGACAGATGCGGCGGCCGATGCTCGAGCGCCATCTCCATATCGCTTGCTGCATCCTCGGCCACCTGTTCCGGCAAGCCGTGCATCAGGTCCAAGTTGAAGTTGGCGATCTCCGCCGTCTCGAGTTCCTCGAGCGCCCGATGGATTTCGGCAGGGCCATGTATGCGACCCAGCAACTCGAGCTGTCGCGCACCGAAACTCTGCGCACCCAAGGACACTCGATTGACACCAGCATCACGATAGCCGCTGAAGCGACCATGTTCGATCGTCCCCGGATTCGCCTCCATCGTGACTTCGACATCCTTAACCACCGCGCATCTTGCGCGTACTCCACTCAACAGTCGGTCGATGTGTTCGGGGGCAAAAAGGCTCGGTGTGCCACCGCCCAGGAAGACAGTCTCGATGGGACGATCCCCCGCCATGACCAGATCCTGGGAAAGATCCCACAACAAGGCATCCACGTATTCCTCATAAGGCGTGTCCCCCTTGTGAACATGCGAATTGAAATCGCAGTAGGGGCACTTCCGAACGCACCACGGGAGATGCACGTAAAGCGAAAGCGGTGGCGCCGATAGTCGCGACATCTAGCGCGACACACGAGCCAACAAGGCAGCCATCGCCTGCGCTCGATGCGAGCAGCGGTTCTTCACGTCCACGGCCATCTCCGCGACCGTCACCGTACTGCCGCACGGCACGAACAGCGGGTCGTATCCGAAACCACCCGCGCCCTGTGGCGATTGCGCGATTTCACCTTCCCACACGCCCTCTGCAATGATCGGTGTCAGATCATCGGGATCGGTCAACAACACCAGCGCCGCCCGATACCTTGCACGCCTTGGACTCGGAACACCGGCGAGCATCGTGAGCAATTTTTGATTGTTGTCGCGATCAGTAGCGCCAACACCGGCATAACGCGCCGAATAAATGCCAGGCGCACCCTGCAGCGCATCCACCTCGAGCCCGGAATCATCCGCGAGCGCAGCGCCACCGAAAGCGCGAGCCGCATGTCGCGCCTTGATGAGCGCGTTTCCAACGAAGCTGTCCGCCGTCTCCTCCACGGACTCGAGGCCGAGCTCAGACTGAGAGATCACCTCATCGGCCACGGAGGACAACAACGCCCGGAACTCGCGCAGCTTACCGGCGTTGTGAGTCGCTATGACCAGTCGAGGCAACTTGAGCGCCATGCTTCACGCCAGCGCCTGCTGCTGACGGGCGATCAGATGCTCGATGCCGGAACTCGCGAGATTCAAAAGGATATCGAGCTCGTGACGGCGAAATGCGTGCCCTTCCGCAGTGCCTTGCACCTCGACAAATGCGCCACCACCATTCATCACCACATTCATGTCCGTCTCAGCTTGAGAGTCTTCTGCATAATCGAGGTCGAGCACCGGCGTGCCATCGACAATGCCAACCGAAATCGCCGCCACCTGTCCATGCAGCGGACTGCCGGTCAGCTCGCGTCGCTTGATGAGCGCGGTCACCGCATCCGCGAGCGCCACATAACTGCCGGTGATCGCCGCCGTACGGGTTCCTCCATCCGCTTGCAACACATCACAATCGAGCGTGATCGTTCGTTCGCCCAGCGCCTTCATGTCGACCACCGACCGCAGACTACGACCGATGAGTCGCTGAATCTCCTGGGTTCGACCCGTCTGCTTGCCACGCGCCGCTTCTCGTGGACTACGGGTATGCGTTGCACGCGGCAGCATGCCGTACTCAGCAGTGATCCATCCCTGCCCCTTGCCACGCAAGAATGCCGGCACCCCACTTTCTATGGTGGCGGTACACAGCACGCGTGTATCACCGAATGACACGAGCACGGAGCCCTCGGCATGTCGGGTGTAATGGCGCACGAAACTGACCTCGCGCATCTGATCTGGAACACGGCCGCTCGGACGCATAATGGACTCCGTCAAATTGAAATCATTGGTTGGGTATTGTCAGGCCAGCCAGCGCAGTACCGCAGCGCTGGCGTTATCGCTCGCCGGTGCCGCCACGGCGACCGCGTCGGCTATCGCACGACCCAATACGGCATCGAGGTCCGCCGACTCAGGCCACAGCGACGCGAGATGCTCGTCGTCGAAACTTGACCACAGGCCGTCCGAACAGACCAGCAGAATGTCGCCACTGCGCAGCGACCGGCGTCCGCCGACGTTCATTTCAGTCAGTGCCACATCGCCGCCGAGGCAGGACTCGACGAAATTCCGCATTGGATGATGACGAGCCTCGCCGTTCGTGATCAGGCGATCCCGAACCAGCCGTTCAACGTGGCTGTGATCGCGGGTGCGCTCGCGCGTGGCGCCATCCCTGCAGTGGTAGGCGCGGCTATCGCCCACATGCGTCCAATAGGCGGATGCACCTTGCACCAGCACGACGGCACAGGTCGCTCGAGGTCGCACCTCGAAAGGCAAGCCCTGCCCCAGCGCCGCGACCTCGGCATGCGCCCGACCCATCGCGAGGTGCAGAAATCCTTGAGGGTCGAACAGCGGGTGTGGCTGGTCCTGAAAACTGTTCGTCAAAGAGGTGATCGCCGTTTCGGCCGCCAAAGCCCCATGTTGATGACCACCCATCCCGTCGGCAACCACGAGCAACACCGCGCGATCACTACGCACGATGGCGACACGATCCTGATTATCGTCG
>Ga0164296_1000803_pt1 | contig 35827 bp, 30 predicted proteins | sample GEODES057metaG_FD_113533 | JGI IMG/M metagenome (GOLD analysis project Ga0164296, IMG submission 113533) | Dystrophic lake water microbial communities from Trout Bog Lake, Wisconsin, USA - GEODES057 metaG | ecosystem: Environmental > Aquatic > Freshwater > Lake | place: USA: Trout Bog Lake...
CGACCCGGTCCAGCCCAACGCAGCCCAGCCCGTCATCCCGGCCCCCATGCTGCTCGACGCTTCCACCACTGCTCCCGCGCCTTCGCAGAATTACGCACCCGCCCCGCGCCTCGCATCGCCCGCTCAGAAACCTCCCACACCGGTCCCCGCGCCGCCCATCGCCTATAGCTATCTGCATTACGCCCCGCCGGTCACCCAGAGCGATATCGACTCCGGTGCCGCCGCGCCGCCCAGCACCACCGGCCTGCCCACGCCGCTCTACGGCTCGCATGAAATTCTTCTCCATCAAAATCAAATGGCAGACATCGAAGGCCTCGGCCGCATCCGCAATGACGCCGACCTCGAGCGTCTCCGCCGCTCCGGCCAGTTGCTGCCGCTGCCCCTCAGCTTCCATCTCACCGTCGACCCGCGCCTGCCCGTCAACCGCCGCTTCTGCCGCCCGTGGACAGCCAGGTTCCTCGCCGACATCTCCGCTTCCTTCTACGCGCGCTTCGGCACGCCGCTGCAGGTCAACTCCGCCGTCCGCACCATCGCCGTGCAACAGCATCTGGAACGCATCAACGGCAACGCCGCTCCCTCTGCCGGCGCCACCGCATCGCCGCACCTCACCGGCGCCGCCGTCGACATCAGCAAGCGCAATCTCTCCTCCGCGCAAATCGCCTGGATGCGCGAACATCTCCGCACCATTGAAGCCACCGGCAAGATTGATGTTGAAGAAGAATTCCAGCAGTCGGTCTTTCACATCAGCGTCTACAAAACCTACGCTCCGCCCGCCACACGCAAACACTCGCCCGCACGCAGCCTTTCGCAACTCTCCGGCAGCGCGGCCTCGCCCGGCGGCGACAACTAATCTCCGCAAAGAAAAACGGCGCAGCTTTCGCCACGCCGTCTCTCCTGCTTTGCAACTTCAACTCATCACTGCAACTTAAAAACTAATAATGATGACGATTCTCAGCGGGCAACAATCAGCATTGACGGTGATTTTTATTTTTGCCGCCGTGCCCTGTCCACCCGTGTTGTCCTGTAAGGATATCGCTGCACCCTTCAGCTGCTGTGCCGTAAATCCATTCTTCAGCAGAATCTGCGATGCAATATCAGTGTTCTTCGTTCGCACTGCAGACAACAGCGCCTGCTTGTCAGCCATCGACGATGAAATTTGACCGCCGGCCTTTCTGCACGTCAGTTGCACTTGCGCCATGTCCGGCTGCGACACCTGCCCTGTCGCCGGCTTCACTGCTGTCTGCGCACTCGCCGTTCCGTATCCTGCAACCATCAAGGCCATCACGGCTCCTGCTGCCATCATCCTTCGTATTGTGTTGTTCATCACTGCTCCTGACTTTTCATCACTTACGAATTGAACTCATTACAGAGCGAGCATCCTAGTAGCGTCGTTTAACTAATGTCAACATCCATCCCCAATTCTTTTCGTGCATCCGCCACCCCTGCCGTCTACAATTCCACCATCCCTCCAATGCCGTTTTTCTCAAGGAGATATCCATGTCAGAACAGGAATCTGCTCCAGCGCTCTCGCAACTCCAGCGCATCACCAATACCTTCATTGCCCCCGGTAAAACCTTCGCAGACATCAACCGCAGCGCCAGCTGGTGGCTGCCCTGGCTGCTTTCCGCCATCGTCAGCCTTCTCTACAGCGCCATCGTCATCACCCGCGTCGGCATGGAAACCATCATCGATGGCATCATCGCGCACAGCCCGCGCCTCGCCACGCAACTCGCGCAGAACCCTCTGCTCGAACCAAAGGTCCGCGACTCCATCGCCGCTTCCATGAAGTTGATGTGGGTCTCACCCATCCTCTCCATCATCGTCGCGCTCGCCATCGCCTCGCTCTTCCTCGGCAGTGCCAACTTCATCTTCGGCGGCCGCGCCACCTACACCCGTCTGCTCGCCGTCTGGTATTACGCCTCGCTCCCGCTCCTCATATATTTCCTCATCATCATTTTGATGGCCGCCTTCGGCCTCACCGGCGAAAATTTCTACATCAAAAATCCCATCGGCACCAACATCGGTTTCTACCTCGATGGCACCTCCATTCCCGCGCCAATCATCGCCCTGCTCACCGCACTCGACGTCTTCAGCATCTGGACCGCCGTCCTGCTCACCCTCGGCATCTCCACCGTCGCTGGCATCCGCCGCAGCTCCGCCGCCATCGTCGTCTTCGGCTGGTGGCTCGGCTACATCGGCCTGCAAATGCTCGGTGCACTCTTTAGCTAGCCGCATTCGCAGCAACAAAAAAGCGTGGCCCAAAGGCCACGCTTTTTCTCTTGCTCTTGATTCTTTTCTACTCGGTCCAGTTTTTGAAAACCAGCGACCCATTCGTTCCGCCAAACCCAAACGAGTTTGAAAGCGCATACGTCACTTGCTGCTTCACCGGAGTCTTCGGAACATAATTCAACCGGCATGCCGGATCCACATTGTCCAGGTTCACCGTCGGCGGCACAATTCCATTCTGCATCGCCATAATCGTGATGCCCGCCTCCAGTCCGCCCGCGCCACCCAGCAAATGCCCGGTCATGGACTTGGTCGAACTGATCAGCAGCTTGTGGCTCAGCGCATGCTCGCCAAACAACGTCTCCATCGCTTTCGATTCCATCGCATCGCCCAGCGGTGTGGAAGTCGCGTGCGCGTTCACATAATCAATCTGCTCCGGCTGCAGGTGCGCGCTCTTCAACGCATTGCGCATCGAGCGGTAACAGCCCTCGCCATCCGGCGCCATGCCGGTCATGTGGTACGCATCTGAACTCATGCCGTAGCCGATGACTTCCGCCAGGATTTTTGCCCCGCGGGCCTTGGCAAACTCCAGCTCTTCCAGAATCAGAATGCCGGCGCCTTCGCCCACCACAAAACCGTCGCGGTCCTTGTCAAAGGGCCGGCAGGCATGCGTCGGGTCTTCGTTCCGTGTGGAGAGTGCGCGCATCGCCGCAAATCCGCCCACGCCCATCGGCGTAATCGCCGCCTCGGCTCCGCCCGCAATCATCACGTCCGCGTCGCCGCGTTCGATGATCCGGTACGCATCGCCAATCGAATGTGCGCTGGTCGTGCAGGCCGTCGCCGCTGCCTGGTTCGGCCCCTTGGCTCCGTACTTGATGCTCACGTGCCCCGCCGCCAGGTTCACAATCGCCGCCGGTATAAAGAACGGCGATATCTTTCGTGGCCCCCCGGCAAGCAACGCAGAGTGCTCGCGTTCAATCACATCGAATCCGCCAATGCCGGACCCGATGTGCACGCCGATGTTCTCCGCATTTTCCGGAGTCACCTGCACTCCCGCCTGCGCCATCGCCTCGGCTGTTGCCGCCAGTGCAAAGTGGATGAACCGCCCCATCTTGCGCGACTCTTTTTTGTCCACGAATTGCAACTCGTCGAAGTTTTTCACCTCGGCGGCAAAGCGCACGGAATGCCCCTCGGTATCAAAACCGACGATGGGCGCCATGCCGCTTTTTCCAGCAAGCAGGCTTTGCCAGATCTCAGCTGCTGTGTTTCCCACTCCGCAGATGAGGCCCAGCCCAGTAACGACAACGCGACGCTGCAAGGCTATTTGCCGCCTTTCGCATTCTTCGCGATGTAATCAATCGCGTCCTTTACCGTCTTGATTTTTTCCGCATCTTCGTCCGGAATCTGGATGTCGAATGCTTCTTCAAACTGCATCACCAGCTCGACAACGTCCAGCGAGTCGGCGCCCAGGTCTTCCTGGAACGATGCGTTGGGGGTTACCTCTGCCTCGTCCACCTGCAGCTGCTCTACGATGATCTGTTTTACCTTGTCTTCTACGGCCATCACATTCTCCTGTCATAGTGCCTTCGGGACTTTTGCCCCTTGGCCAATTTCGCTGCGGTGGTACATGCTGCCAGCCACATGTTCATGGTTCCCAACGGCTTTCGCCGCCTTGCCTGCGCACGGTGCCGGCTGCTTCACGGGTCCTCAGTTGGATTGCCCCGAGATTTCAGTCTACTTACCGCCTAAAGCAGTGTAAAGCAATCCCGCAGATTGGCAAGCAAACACTACCACTTCCGTCAAGCTCGTGTCTCGCAATTCCCACCCATTCCCCGCTCCCGCCCACACTTTCCACACCTTCCAGCCGTCTCCTTTCGCCTGCCCCTCTGTATCCTTTCTCAATCCCGCTGTATCCTTTCTGAATGATGGCCCCAATCCTCTGCCTCGTCGCCGGCATCATCATCGGAGTTCTGCTCACCCTCTGGCTCCGTCCCGCCTCCGCCGCCAGCGCCACCGGCCTGCCCGAATCCGAACTCACACGCCTCCGTCAGGAGGCCGCCGCCCGCGCCGGCTTTGAGTCGCTCGCCGCCGAACGCAACTCCGCCATCGAAAAACTTTCCGCCGACCTCGCAGAGAAGTCCGCCACACTCAACACTCAGTCCGCCGAAATCAGCCGCCTCCAGGCCAATCTGCAGAACGAACAGAAAAACGCCGCCGAGAAACTCAAGCTCCTCGAAGATGCGCGCGATGCTCTCTCCAACCAGTTCAAACTTCTCGCCGATGACATTCTCAAAGCCAAAGTCACAGACTTCTCCACCGCCTCGCAAAAAGAACTCGGCACCCTGCTCACGCCCCTGCGCGAACAGCTCACGCAGTTCAAACAAAAAGTCGAGCAGGTGGAAAAGGATTCCAACACCGGCGTCACGCGTCTGGAAACTCTCATCGGCTCGCTGAAAAATCTCAACCAGCAACTCGCCGACGAAGCCCGCAGTCTATCCACCGCACTCCGCGGTTCCACAAAGTCCCAGGGCGACTGGGGGGAAATGATTGTCCGCAATCTTCTCGAACACGCCGGCCTGCGCGAAGGCGAACACTACCGCGAACAGGTTGTCTTCGACCGCGGTGCAGAAGCCGCCGACGGTGGCCGTCGCAAAGGCAAGCCCGACATCATCGTCGACCTGCCCAACGACCGCCATCTCATCATCGATTCCAAAGTCACCCTCAACGCCTATCTCGAATACGTGCAGAGTGAGACCGACGACAATCGCAAGGCCGCCATCAAACGCCTCGTCGCCGCCATGCGCGTGCATATCGACGAGCTCTCCGGCCGCCGCTATCAAAAACTTCCCGGCCTTGAAACCGTCGACTTTGTCGTCATGTTTGTCCCCATCGAACCCGCCTTCCTCCTCGCGCTCTATGAGGACGACAAACTCTGGAGCTACGCCTACGAAAAAGAAGTCCTGCTCGTCGGCCCCACCACGCTGCTCTTTGTCATCCGCATCGTCAACAATCTTTGGGAGCAGGAAAAGCAAATCCGCAACGTGCAGGCTGTCTGGGACCGCGGTTCCAAACTCTATGAAAAATTTGTCGGCTTTGTGGAAGACATCAACGCCATCGGAAAAAATCTTGAGGATGCCAGCTCCACGCATCGCGAGGCCGTAAAAAAACTGACTGAAGGCCCCGGCAATCTCGTGCGTCAGGTGGAGATGCTCCGCGAACTCGGCGTGAAGCCCTCGAAAAAAATTCCCGCGCGAATGCTGGAAAGCGCCGGCGTGGTAGAAGCAGAACCCGGCACCCTCTTCGGTTCGGAGTCAAAATAATTCCTCCACCAAATAGTTTCGAGGTCCGATGAATCTCCGCTCCCTCATCCTCGCCGCTCTGCTCCCGGCCACCGCGCTCGCCCAAGCCCTAGAGCCGCCTGCGCAGATGCCGCCCACCTCCGGCCTCATCCTCACCACGCAAACCACGCTCGTCCTCGTCCCCGCGCTCGTCCGCACCAAATCCGGCCAGCTCGTCTACACTCTCACCGCCAACGATTTTTCCCTCACCGACAACGGCGTCCAGCAAAAACTTTCTCTCATTGACGACACAGACTCGCAGCCGCTTGCCCTCGTCATCGTCGTGGAAAACGGCGCCGTCGGCGCGCATGAACTCGACAAGCTTGCCAACCTCGGCAACTTTCTCGATAACCTCGTCGGCGGCGTTCGCCATCGCGTCGCCATCGTCAGCTTCGACTCCACCCCGCACATCGAGCAGCCCTTCACCTCCAACATGCGCACCATCTCCGCCGCCATGCAAAACATCACTCCCGGCAATGACGGCGCCGCCATCCTCGACGCGCTCAACTATTCCGTCGGCATGTTGCGCCAGCAGCCCGATAATTTTCGCCGCGCCATCCTGCTCTTCAGCGAAACCATCGACCACCACAGCCACTCCGATCTCAGCCAGACCCTCCGCGCCATCACAGACACCAACACCATCATTTATTCGCTCGGCTTCTCCACGCCGCGCAATGAACTCGGCCACGGCAGCGGCAAAGCGCTCGGCGACTCAGAACCCGGCCCGCCCCGCGGTTGCATGGCGCGCGACAATCTTCCCGCTGACGATAGCGGCCTCGACACATCCGCTGCAGATGCCGCCGCTGCAAACTCCACCACCGAACCGGATAAAAATAATTTCGACAAGGCCCGCATGAAGCAGGCATGGAACTGCCTCGGCCTCTTGGTCCCGCCGCTCAAACTCGCGCAGGTCGCCGCCGTCGCCGCCATTGACTCCATGCGCCGCAACACGCCGGAGACCGTCGCCCGCCTCACCGGCGGCGAATATTACAAAGTTGAAAGTTTGAATTCCGTCACCCGCGACCTGATGACAATTTCCAATCACGTGCCCAACCGCTACATGCTCAGCTTCCACCCGCAGTCGCCCGCGCCCGGCCCGCACGTCCTGCATCTCTCGCTGCCAGACCACGTCAATCTCAGCGTCAGCGCGCGCTCCGCCTATTGGGCAGACGACCCCGCCGCCGCCGCATCGCTAGCCGCACCCACTCCACAAAATTAATTTTAGGATTTTAGTTCTGTTGTATTTGCTCTTGCTCTTCTAGCCCCGAACCTCTAGCCCCGAATCCCTGCCTTCATTTCGCCGGCGGAAATCCCTGCTTCACCAACCACTCATGCAAACTCGTCTCCTGCGACTTCTTCAATTCCATGCATCCATTAATATTGTCCACCGCCGACTTCATCGCCCGCGTCGCCGCTTCCACCTGTATGTGCGAAAAGAATTCCGTCAGCTCCGTCTTCTTTTCTTCCGTGCAGAACCCGCCCATGCTCTCCATCACATCCGCGCCCGAGCTCTCCGTCAGCTGCGCCGAAATCATTTTCCAGTTGGTCATCACAAACCGCAGCGCCTGTTCGCGCGTGTCATGTCCGCTCAACTCAATCACCAGCAAATACCAGCTGTCTTGATTGCGGACTTTCCCGTCCGCCACCAACTCCAGCGTCCGCTGCACCAGCTCCGGTTCTTTGAACTCCGCCAGCGCCATCAACGCATCATTCTGTCGCGTCGGGTCGGTTTCGCTCTGGCTCCGCCGCAACAGCGTTTCATACAACGCCGCCGCATCGCCCGCCGTCTCCTGGTTCGCAATCATGATGGAAACCGCCGCCTCGCCCATCGATGCATCCATGCTCGCCGGGTCCGCCAGATATTTTTCTCCCAGCTCATGTGCCTCGGCAATCACCGCCGCATCGCTGCTCCCGCCCAGCAGGTTGAACAGCATCGCTCGCGTCTCCAGAGTTTTTTGCGGCTCGCCTTTTTTCATCGGCGGCAACGCGCGATAAATCGGCCCGAACTCCGCCCGCTCCCACGCGCTCATCGCATCGCTCTCCGCCTCGCTCGCAATGCGGTCGCTCAACACGCTCTCCCCTTCCAACGCGTTCCGCACCACTTCGGGATTCGCATCGTGGCTCACTGACTTCACCAGGTCCATGTAGTCCGCCGCCGTCCGCCGCTCCGCACGCATCATCGACCACTGGTCCGCAATCAGTCCAATCCGTTCCACCGGCGTCAGCCGCGTCTCCGCCTCCGCCACAATCCGCGCGTATAACTTCGCATCGTAATCGCTGCGGTAGTAGCCCTTGTCTCCCGCATTGCCGTAGAAAAACTTTTCGCCCGCCGGCAATTTATATTTCTGCGAAGAACTTTTCAGCAGCACACACGCCACTTTCCCCGCATCGTCCTTCATGCAAACCGGCACCGTCCACTTCTGCCCCTGCCCGTGCAACAAACTCAACCGCCACGCGTTCAACGCATTCGCTCGCGTCGCCTCGCCCGTCGTTGCATCCTCTTTCGCCGGCTCTTTGAAAAATCGCTCCTGCGAAACTTCCACATTCCCTTTCTTGTCCAATGCAAAATGCAGCATCGGCAATCCCGCCTGCAACACAAAGCTGCCCATCACTTTGTCCACCGGCTTTCCGCTCACTGCCTTCTGCGCATTCCAGAAATCTTCCGCCGTCGCATTGCCATACAAGTGCGCGTTCAGATACTGCCGTACGCCGTCGCGAAAAACGTCCTTGCCCTCGTACTCCTCCACCATCGCCAGCACAGACCCGGCCTTGCTGTACGAAATGCTGTCAAACAATTCGTTGATCTCGCTCCGCGTCTCCGCCGCCACACGCACAGGATGTGTAATCGGCTGCGCGTCGTAATTCATCGCGTCGTCCAGCGTCTCCGCCTGCACCTCATCCATCTGCCAACCCGGCTGCCAGTCTTCCACGGACTTGTTTTCCATCCACGTCGCAAAGCCTTCGTTCAGCCACAGATTGTCCCACCACTGCATCGTCACCAAATCGCCGAACCACTGGTGTGCAATCTCGTGCGCCACATTCGTCGCCACCGACTTCCTCTGCTCCAGCGTCGCCGATTTTTCATCCACCAGCATTCCCGTTTCGCGGAATGTAATCGCGCCAAAGTTTTCCATCGCGCCCGCTTCAAAGTCCGGCATCGCAATCAGGTCCAGCTTCGCCATCGGATATTTAATTCCGAAATAGTTGTCGTAATACTTCACCGCAAATTCCGCCGTCTCCAGCGCAAACCGCGTCATCCCCGCCTTGTCCGGAGTCGCACACGCGCGTATCGGCACCCCGTCGCTTTCGCCGCTCTCGCACTGTAGGTCGCCCACCACAAACGCCACCAGATATGTCGACATCTTCGGTGTCGTCGCAAACCGCAGCGTGTGTTTCCCCGCGTCGTCCGCCGCATCGCTCACCATCGCGCCGTTCGATATCGCCGTATCCCCCGCATCCACCTCCAGCGATAGATCAAACGTCGCCTTCATCGCCGGCTCGTCAAAACACGGGAACGCCCGCCGCGCATCGGTCGGTTCAAACTCCGTCATCGCATAACTGCGCTTTGCCGATTTTGATAGATAGATGCCGCGCAAATCATTCCGCAGCTTTCCGTTGAACTCAATCTGCAGCGTCGCCTTTCCCGCCGGCAACGCATTCGCAAATGCAAACGTCGCCTGCTCCTTCGCCGCATCCATCGCCACCGTCGCCGTCTCGTCGCCCGCCTTCACGCTGGTAATCTCCAACTCCAGCGCATTCAGCGTAATCACACGCGTCGGCTTGTCCAGCATCACATCAATGCTTTCCCTGCCCGTGTAACTCTGCGTCTTCAACTCCGGCTTGATCCAAATCGCATAATGCTCCGGCTGCACACCCGCCGGCAGCCGCTGCGCCCCAGCGCTCGCCGCAAGCAGCAGCGCCGTGCACAACATCGCACGCATCACACCAATTTGTTTCATTGGGATTGGAAATAAATTACGGGGCATACAATCTAGAACACTCACAATCTCACAAGCACTCGCATCTGCAGAATTATTTTCATCTGCAGAATTATTTTATGGAACCGCGATTAATTCGACGCCAGCCGTTCTGACCGGCCGGAAATTTCCGCCGCCCTCGCCTCGGCATACGCCGCCGCTCCCAGCAGCGCGCACCGGCTCTCCAGAATCACACGCACCGGCATCTTCTCCAGCAGCCCGCTCAGCCGTCCCTTGTCCAGAAACGCCTGCATGAAGATTCCATTCTGCATCGTCTTCAAAATCTTCGGCGCAATTCCGCCGCCCAGGTACATCCCGCCCGCGGCAATCACCTTCAGCGCAATGTTGCCCGTCTCCGCGCCATACGCGCCCGCAAACATCTCCAGCGTCTTTGCGCACAACTCGCTTTCGCCGCTCTCACCCATCTCGCCAATCACCGCGTTCGCGTCTTCGCCCTGCATCCGCTCGCGCAACGCAGCACTTTCGCTCATGCCTTTTTCATCGCGTAGAAATTTGTAGATATTCTGCAGCCCCAGCCCGCTCACCACGCGCTCCCAACTCACCCGCCCCTTCAGCGTCTTCAACAAATATTCCAGCAGCTCAATCTCCAGCGGATTGCGCGCGGCAAAATCACAATGCCCGCCCTCGCTCGCCACCGGCACATGCGCCCGCCCGTTCCAAATCAGCAGCGCCTGCCCCAGTCCCGTTCCCGCAGAAATTAATCCGCGATGCCCCACCGCACTCGCATCGCCCTCATGCAGCGTCAATATCTGCGACGCACTCAACTCAGGAATCCCGTACCCATTCGCTTCCAGATCATTAATCAAAAACAAATGTTCAATCGCCAGCTCGCGGCTCAACTGTCGCGTGTCCAACTCCCACGGCAAATTCGTCAACCGCAGCTTTCCATCTCGCACCGGCCCGGGCACGCCAAAACACGCGGCAAAAACTTTTTCTACGTTTTGATTTCCGCCCGCGAAAAACTTCTGCACAATTTCTTCCAGCCCGGCATGTTCCTGCGCGGCAAACTTTTCATCGCGCACCAACTGCAGCCGGCCCGATGCAAAATCAAACAACGCCAGATGCACTTTCGTCCCGCCCACATCACCGGCCAATATCATCTATCGCAACTCCATCTTTCCCACGCTGGCACCATCCGCATTCGCTTCGCCCGCCGGCAACTCCGCCGCCGCCGCCGCATCCAGCAGCAGCGTCAGCTTTCCATTCACCGGTCGAATCAACTGCGACGGCAGCGCCTCCGGATCATATCCGCCCAGCAACACCTCGTGCAGCTTCTCCGCCTTCGCCGCGCCCTCAATCAAAAACACCACGTCCTTCGCCGCGTTGATCACCGACCAGCTCAGCGTAATCCGCCAAGTATTTTTTTGCGGAACTTCATTCGCCAGCGCCAGGTGTCCAAAATTATGCACCGCTTCGGTGTGCGGAAATATCGACGCCGTGTGTCCGTCCTCGCCCATCCCCAGCAGCAGCAAATCAAATGCAGGCGACTCCGCCCCCTCCAGCCGCATCGAGTTGCGCAACTCCGCCTCATACCGCGATGCCGCTTCCTCCGGATCCAACTCGCCTTCAATGCGGTGGACATTCTCCGCCGGTATCGCCACTTTTTCCAGCAGCGCCTCGCGCGTCATCCGGTAATTCGACTCCGCATCCTCCGGCCCCACCGCGCGCTCGTCCACCCAATACAAATGCAGTTGCTGCCACGCAACTTTCGTCGCATATTCTTCGGCCAGCACTTCAAACATTCTTCGCGGAGTCGTCCCGCCGGAGATCGCCACCCTCGCCACGCCGCGCGTCGCCGCCGCCGTATTCACACGCGCGGCAAACAGCCGTGCCGCCGCCTGCGCCAGCAACTCCGGCGATTCGTAAACAATATAGGTAGCGTCAATTTTTCTCGGCATCAGTTTCTCTTTGCGATATCGTACATCGCGCAGGCAGTGAGGTTGCTTTTCTAATCCCTAACCCCTGGTCCCTAACTCCTGCTCTACAAATGCCGCCAGATATGTCCATCGGCCGCCAGCAGTTGTTCAGAGCTTTCCGGCCCCCACGTTCCCGCCGCATAATTCGGCAGGTCGGGTATCGGCTCCCTCGCCCAGTGCTCCAGCACCGGAGTCATCAGCGCCCACGTTGCCTCCACGCCATCGCGATGCGCAAACAGCGTCGCATCCCCCAGCATCGCATCCAGCAGCAGCCGCTCGTATCCATTCGCACTGCTCACGCCAAACGCCGCCGCATAGTTGAAGTCCATATTCACCGGCGCCACATTCATATTCGGCCCGGGCAGCTTCGCGCCAAAGCGCAGCGTGATGCCTTCATCCGGCTGGATGCGCATCGAGATCACATTCGGCTCAATCACCTTGCAGTAATCCGGCTGCTCGCTGAACAGATGCATCGGCGGCTGCTTGAACTGGATTGTAATTTCCGTCACGCGCTTCGGCATCCGTTTGCCCGCGCGAATATAAAACGGCACGCCGGCCCACCGCCAATTTTCAATCCCCACCCGCAGGCCCACATACGTTTCTGTCTGCGAAGTCGGGCTCACGCGTTCTTCCTGCCGATACCCAATCACCGGCACGCCATCAATCCGCCCCGGCCCGTACTGTCCGCGCGCCGTGTCCATGTTGTGGATGGGATTAATCGCACGCCACACTTTAACTTTTTCCGCGCGCACGGAATCGGCTTCAAATGAAACCGGCGGCTCCATCGCCACCAGGCTCAGCAACTCCATCACGTGGTTCTGCACCACATCGCGCAGCGCGCCGGCCTTCTCGTAAAACGGCCCGCGCCCTTCAATGCCGATGCTCTCCGCCGCGGTAATCTGCACGTGCTCAATATAATTCCGGTTCCATATCGGCTCAAAAATTCCATTGCCGAAGCGGAACACCATGATGTTCTGCACCGTCTCTTTGCCCAGATAATGGTCGATGCGGAAAATCTGCTCCTCGTCGAACACGCTGTTCACTTCCGCATTCAACGCGCGTGCCGACTCCAAATCATGCCCGAACGGCTTTTCAATAATCACCCGCACCCAGCACGCTGACTCCGGTTTCGACATGCCGTGCGATCCCAGCCGGTCAATGATGTCGCCAAAATATTCCGGCGCCGTCGCCAGATAAAACAGCCGGTTGCCGCATGTGCTCAGCTTTGCATCCAAACTCGCCAGCAAATCTTTTAGCTTCGCGTAGCCGCCGTCATCGTCAAAATTCATCGCGTGATACTGCACTCGCGCAATAAAATCATTCAGCTTCGCGTCATCGTCTTTCACGCCGCCGAATTCAACAATCCCCTCGCGCATGTCCGCGGCAAAACTGTCGCCCAGCGGCCGCCGCGCCACGCCCACCACGGCAAATTGCTTCGGCAGCAGACCTGCCTGCTCCAGGTGGTACAGCGCCGGCAACAACTTCCGCTTCGTCAAATCTCCAGACGCGCCAAAAATCACCATCACGCACGCATCCGGCATCCGCTCGTTTGCCCTGCTCGCCGCAATTGCCTCTGGACTGATGTGTACTTCCGTTGTTGACATGTCGCGCTCTCCTCAGCTTCTGCTCAAGCTGCTTCAATCTGCGAATTCATTCCGTTAAATCTCAATCCCCAACCCGCGCATCTCCTGCTCCAGCGCTTCAATTCCCGTAAAACAAATTCCCTGCATCCCCAACGCCTGCGCCGCCGCTATGTTCGTCGCCTTGTCGTCGATGAACAACGTCTTCTCCGGCGCGCTCTGCGCCACGTCCAGTGCCAGCCGATAGATGCCCGCTTCCGGTTTCATCATCCCCACGTAGCCCGAGCAGATAAAAAAATCAAACCAGTCCCGCAGATTAAATTTGTCCAGCCGGTAATCATTCAGCTCGCGCGACTCATTGTTCAGCGTCGCCATGCGGTGCTTCCCGCCGGCCCGCAATTTTTCCGCCAGCCCGAACCACTCCGGCGTCAGCACGCGGGACTCGTTCTCAATCGCGCACCAGATGTCCTCCCGCGTGAATTTTCGCGGCGTGTAAAACAACACCTCGTCCAGATACGCGTCCGCGCTCATCTTGCCGCGTTCCCACAATTCATTTGCTTTGTGATGCAGCGGTTCGTACTCGCCCAAATCCACGTCGAACTGCGGCAGCGTCGCCGCCCGCTGGTGCTCGTCCCATCCATTGGTCAGCACCACGCCGCCAATGTCCCAGAAAATTGTTTCGATTCTTTCCATCCCGCTCAATCCGGAAAGTCCGTGCCCAGCGTTACCGCTTCCCACGCATCCACGTCCGCGGCCCACGCCTTCGCCTTCGTGCGGTAACGCATCAACGCCAGCGCACCCATCAGCAAACGCAGCGGCGGATTCGGATGGTCCACCAATTCCATCATCACCCGCACCGCGCGCAGCGGATCGCCCTTTTGCGTTCCCTGGTAGCCACGCAAATTCTCGCGCGTCTTGCCCGCCGTCGCCGCATAATCCGCAATCTCGTTCTCCGCAAAATCAGCAGACCTTCCCGCAAAGTCCGTGCGGAACGGCCCCGGCTCAATAATCGTCACGCGAATTCCCAGCGGCTTCAACTCATCGGCCAGCGCTTCACTCACGCCTTCCACCGCAAATTTCGTCAGGTTGTACAGTCCCAACCCCGGCATGCTCGCCACGCCCGCCACGCTCGACAAATTAATAATGTGTCCCGACTTTTGTTTCCGCAGTTGCGGCAGCCACGCGCGCGTCACCCGCAGCACGCCGTACACATTCGTTTGGATCTCGCGGTCAATCTGCGCCTCGCTCGCTTCTTCCACCGCGCCAATCAATCCGTAGCCCGCGTTGTTCACCAACACATCCAGCCGCCCGAACTTCACCAGCGTCGCTTCCACCGCCGCGGCAATTTCCTCAGGCTTGGTCACGTCCAACGCCAGCGCCAGCACATTATGTTGATGATGTTCTTCCAGGTCGGCAATCTGTTTCACATTGCGCGCCGTCGCCACCACTTTGTTGCCGGCCTTCAGCGCTTCTTCCGCCAGCAACCGGCCAAAGCCCGTGCTCGCGCCCGTGATAAACCACACCCGTTCCTTGGTAGCCGACATAGTCCGCCTCTCTTGCCTCTGTATTTTGGATGCGCTATCGCGCCCGACGACTCAGTCCGCTTCGGCCTAAATCTTTCCCGACGTTTTCATGAACTCGGATTCAATCGCGCGCACTTTATTCAGCCGACGCACCAGCCGCTCTTCGGTCGCAGAAAACTTCGCGTGCAGATACGCTTCCACCAACTCCGCCGCCACCGCGCGCCCGATGATTCTCGCGCCCAGCACCAGCACGTTCATGTCGTCATGCTCCACGCCCTGGTGCGCCGAATACGTATCGTGGCACATCGACGCCCGCACGCCCGGCATTTTGTTCGCCGCAATCGTCACGCCCACGCCGCTGCCGCAAATCAGCACCCCGCGCTCCGCCTCGCCCGCCATCAACGCCTTGCCCACCGCTTCGGCAAAGTCGGGATAATCCGACGGCTTGTCGTCATACGCGCCCAGGTCCAGCACTTCGTGTCCCAACGCGCGGATCTGCTCGCGCACTTCTTCCTTCAGTGCAAATCCCGCGTGGTCGGCTGCAATCGCAATCTTCATCGCTTTATTTCTTCACCAGTCGTTTTACTTCTTGATTAATTTCTTCGCGTGCTCCACAACATTCGCCACGTTGAATCCCAACTTGTCCATCGCCACCGGTCCCGGCGCCGAGGCGCCAAAGCGGTCCAGCCCGATGACTTCATCGGCATACTTCCACCAGCCCAGCGTCGCGCCCGCTTCAATCGCCAGCTTCGGCAATTTCTTCGGCAACACACTCTCGCGATACTCCGCCGTCTGCTCGTCAAAAATCTTCCAACTCGGCAGGCTCACCACCTGTGCGCTGATGCCCGCGGCCTTCAACTCCACCGCCGACTTCATCGCCAGCGTCACTTCCGACCCGCACGCCACCAGCACCACATCCGCGCCCGCTTCCAACACGTAGCCGCCCTTGCTCACGCCTTCGGCCACTTTGTATTTCGCCGCGTCCAGCACCGGCAGGTCCTGTCGGGATAACGCCATAAAGCTCGGCGATTTTCTTTCCAGCGCCAGCTTCCACGCCGCCGCCGTTTCATTCGCGTCTGCAGGATGAAAATCCGTCAGTCCCGGAATCGCACGCAGCGACATAATCTGCTCCACCGGCTGGTGCGTCGGTCCGTCCTCGCCCAACCCAATCGAGTCATGCGTAAACACAAACAGCGACTGCACATGCATCAGCGACGCCAACCGAATCGCCGGTCGGCAATAATCGCTGAACACAAAAAACGTCGAGCCAAACGGAATCAATCCGCCATGCGCCGCCATGCCGTTCACCATCGCGCACATGCCGAACTCGCGCACGCCGAAAAACACGTTGCGTCCCGCCGGGTCCACATGGAAACTCGGGCTGTCTTTGAAAATTGTCTTCGTGCTCGCCGTCAAATCCGCCGCGCCGCCAAACAACTGCGGCACCTTCGCGGCCACCGCGTTCATCACCTGCTGGCCTGCATTGCGGGTCGCCACCGGCTTCTCTGTCGGGAAGACAGGAATCGTCTGCTCCCATCCCGCCGCCAATTCTCCCAGCTGTGCGGTCTCCAATTCCTTCGCCAACTCCGGCTGCGCAGATTTATATTGTTGCCACAACGCGTCCCACTTCGCGTTCGCCGCCTTGCCGCGCTCGCCCACCGTCGCCCACTGCTTCGCAGCTTCGTCCGGCACGTAGAAAAATTTGTCCGCCGGCCAGCCCAGGTTCTCTTTCGTCTTCGCCGTGTCCGCCGGCCCCATCGGTTCGCCGTGGACTTTATTCGTCCCCGCCTTCGGGCTGCCGTATCCAATCACCGTCCGCACTGCAATCAGCGTCGGCTTGTTCGTCTCTTTTTTCGCTTCGGCAATCGCCGCTTCAATCGCGCCAATGTCATTGCCGTCGGCCACGCGCAGCACCTGCCAGTGGTACGACTCGAACCGCTTCTTCACGTCTTCGGTGTAGCTCAGCTCTGTCGGTCCATCCAGCGAAATCAAATTATCGTCGTACAACACAATCAGCTTGCCCAGCCCCAGCGTTCCCGCCAGCGATGCCGCTTCATGCGAGATGCCTTCCATCAGATCGCCGTCGCCGCACAAGGCAAACGTGTAGTGGTCCACAATCTCCAGCCCCGGCTGGTTGTAGCGCGCCGCCAGATGCCGTTCCGCCACCGCCATGCCCGCGGCCATCGCAAATCCCTGGCCCAGCGGTCCGGTCGTCACTTCCACGCCGTCGGTGTCGCCGCGCTCGGGGTGTCCCGGCGTCTTCGAGTGCCACTGGCGGAAGCTTTCCAAATCCTCCATCGTCACCTTGTATCCACTCAAATGCAGTACCGAATACAGCAGCGCCGACGCATGACCATTCGACAACACAAACCGGTCCCTGTCCCACCACTTTGAGTTCGCCGGATTATGCTTCATCAGCTTGTTGAAGAGAACATACGCAATCGGTGCGCAGCCCAGCGGCGCGCCCGGATGTCCGCTCTTGGCCTTTTCCACCGTATCGAGTGCAAGAAAACGGATCGTATTAATTGAAAGCTGATCGATGTCGCTCATGGTTCCTCAAATATCCAATATTTCGTGGTTCATACAGTATAGGCGGTGTGCAACTCTATCATCCCAGCACCCGAACGATTTTGTTGCCCTCCAGCCAGCGGTTCTCCTCCGGCCAGTACATTGAAAACTCAAGGCTTCCACCCGCCGCGCCGCTCGCCGGCACATCCGCATAGAACCCCGGATAGCCCGCCATCTTCGCTTCCACCGCGTGCGTCGTCACCCAGTTGTCCGCCGTCCACACCACGCGGAAACGCTTCTGGTCCAGCACCCGCAGAATTTGCCCCACGCCCATCTCTGCAATCGGCCTCGCCAGTTGGAAAATCTCCACCGGCTTCCGCTTATGTTCCACACCGTCTTTCGAATAGCGGTCGTACACAATCTGCACGCGGTCAAACACGCAGCCATCCGCCGCACTGCGCAGCAGTTTGATGTACTCCGCATGGGCCCACGCCAGCGGCTGTGCAGAACCCGCCGACTCGCCAAAGAACAGGCCCTCTTCCGGCATGTCTTCGTGGTCCCAGATCTGTTCCGGCAACATGCCGCCAATCGAACTAAATCTCTCAATCGCCTTAATCAGCAGCGTGATGTCCTTACCCGCCGCCATCTCGTAATGCGCCCGTTCGCCCGTCAGCAGCGGCCACGCCCGTCCCTGTCCCCAGGTCAAAAACGGCCCGCCGTCTTTCCGCTGTCCGTAGCCGTCATGGTTGTACCGCCGCCAGCAGGGCCCGAACTGCGTTTCAATCCGCAGCACTGAATCAATCACCTTCAGCGTGTCCACAATCAGCGGGTTGTCCGCGCGACGCACGCCGTATCGCACCAGCTCCAGAAATCCGCCGTCCACAATCTCCCGCGCCTCAAACTCCGTCTTCTCGCCCGGCCCGCGGTTGTTCACCGTCACCTTGTCGTAGCCGCAATCCCCCGGCTTCACAAACGGGTCGGTACACTGCGGCGGCCGTATGCGGATGTAATGCCGCTTCACTTCATCCAGCAACACGCCATCGCTGGTCGTCGTCCACTCTTCCAGGTGGGCTTCCAGCCAGTCCGCATAATCTTCCAGAAACTCCGCCATCTCCGGAGCTTCATGCGCCCGCGCTATGTCCGCCGCGCACAGCAATCCGGAAATCACCGCCGCCAATGTTGACGGCGAATAGCCGGCATTTTCTTCCCATCGTTCCTGTTGAGTCACCGGAGCAAACCGCACCAGAAACGCCGCCGCCCGCTCCACAAACGGAAACACGTCGAAATTTCCCAGTCCGCCCAGCTTCCACAAACGCCACGCCAGAATAATCGGGAACGCCACTTCATCCAGTTGGATCCCCGTCCAGTACGGCGTGCCGTCAATCCAGAAATTCTGCGCGAATCCCCCATCCGGCTTCTGCGTACACGCCAGATACACCAACGCCCTTCGTGCCGTATCCACGCGTCCGCACGCCAGCAACGCCGTTGCCGAATGCACCATGTCGCGCGTCCACACCAGGTGATATCCGCCCAGGTCGTCATCGCCCTTTGACCGGCCCCACGGTATCGACGCCGACGCAATAAACGCGCCCGCATACGTCTTGTCCTCATGCGCCAGCAGAATATTGTGGCTGATGCGCATCAATCTTCCGCCGTCGGTCGACTTCGCCGCCAGCCGCTCGGGGCTTTCCGCGCGGTGCCATTGCTCGATGAATCTTTTTCGGTGCGCCTCAAACGGCATCGCCAGCGACTGCATCATCCCGCTCAACGCCGCATGGTGTCCTTCCCCCACGCTGATGGCCACGGTGAACTCCCGCGTCCGCTCGATATCAATCTCGCCCATCACCGCAATGTTGCCGTCCAGCGCCTCGCCGAACTCCCACTCCATCTTCATGTTCTTCGCCAGGTCCTGCCAGCCGTCGCTCATGCCAACGTACCCGCAGCTCACCCGCGTAAATCCGCAGTCCGCGCCCATCGCCAGCGAGATTTGCCGCTTCCAGCACAGCAGCGCATTCATGCCCGCCACTTCCACGCCGCGTCCGTTGTTGTTCGCTCCGCCCACTTCGATATGCGGTGCCATCAGCGCGTAGACCTTCATTCGCCGCAGCACATCTTCTTCACCGGTGATTTTTATCCGCTGCAGCACAATCGGGTGATGCGGATCGCACACCACTTCCTTGGTCAGCGCATACCGCCCCATCGGGTCGCGCTCCACCATCCTCACGCCCAGCGCATCATTGTCGATGTACTCAAACTCATGCTGCAGGTGCCGCTTCTCCTCATGGAAAAACGTCTCCCCGTCGGTGAACAGGAACTCCATGTCGCGCACCTGCGGCCGGTCAATCGTCGGGTAGTAAATTTCATTCAGGATGCCGTGCGACATGGTGAACCACACGCGGCTGCTCGCCGCATACGCCGTGCCCACTGCGTCCTTGCGGCTCGATGTCCAGCGCGGAGCCATCCCGGGCGCGCCAAACGCCGCACCCTGTCCTTTGATCCACCGGTAAGCTGTCTCTTTTCCGCTCATGTCCTATGCCTGCCACTCCAGCATACCCAACTATTCCGCCCTCCCAGCCGCCTCCACCCCAAGTCAACAAATATTTATGTGCCATTCCCGGCAACACTGTATCTATATATCTCTAAGCTGCATCTATTAATGTTGGATGCATACATCTTCCATTTCGCTGTTTCCTCTTTTCCACCCCATACCCACGAACTCCGTTATGATGTAACCCGAGCTACTTTCAGTCCCACGAAGGAGACACACATGGCCTACGAACTCGCACCGCTCCCCTACCACTACGCTGCTCTCGAGCCGCACATTGACATCGCCACCATGCACCTGCACCACGACAAGCACCACCAGGCTTATGTCAACAACCTCAACGCCGCCATCGAGAAGCACCCCGAACTCGGCTCCCACTCCGTCGACGACCTCGTCCGCAACCTCGCCACCATTCCCGAGGACATCCGCGGTGCCGTCCGCAACAACGGCGGCGGCCACTCCAACCACACCCTTTTCTGGAACATCATGAAGCCCGTTGAAGAAGGCGCTGGCGGCGCCCCCACCGGTGCCATCGGCGAACAAATCATCAAGGACTTCGGCTCCTTCGACGACTTCAAAAAGGCCTTCAATGACGCCGGCGTCAAGCAGTTCGGTTCCGGCTGGTCCTGGGCGGTTTTTGAGGGCGGCAAACTCAAAATCACCTCCACCCCCAATCAGGACTCGCCCCTCACCTCCGGCCTCTACCCCATCCTCGGCAACGACGTCTGGGAACACGCCTACTACCTCAAGTACAACAACCGCCGCCCAGACTACCTCGCCGCCTGGTGGAACGTCGTCAACTGGGACGCCATCAACACCCGCTTCGCCACCGCAAAAAAATAGCCACCGCGAAGCAACATCGTTTTCATCCAACCATAGTTGTCATCCAATAAAAAGGCCGGATTCCCTCCGGCCTTTTTTCTGTCTCCCTTTGCCCGAACCCATAATTCTTCAATCTCAAAATTGTCATCCTGCAACAAAACCTTAAAGTTGTCATCCCGCAACAAACCTTAAAGTTGTCATCCCGCAGCGAAGCGAAGGGATCTGCTTCTAACGCGTGCCCCATCCTTTCGCGTCTTTGCGAAAGTGTGGGGAATTCAATCCAAGCTCGAATCGCCCTTCTAATCCCTAACCCCTAATCCCTACCCCCTGCTCTTTTCCCCCGCGCCACAATATAATTGCCTCCAGATTCAAACTCCTCCCGGACCTATGAGCATGCCCATGAAGTCGCGCCCCGCACTCTGCCTTTTTCTGGCACTGCTCCTCCTGTCCACCATCGCCGTCGCGGACTCCCCACGCACTCCCGCCGCCGTCACGAAATTAATCAACGCCTGCATCGCCTCCGCGCAGGCAAATGCAGACAACGCCTATCGCTACAACTTCAGTGAAGACTGGCAGACCGTCTCCAACGACACCAACCACGCCTCTCCCATCACCCACTCCTTCCAGTACGACGTCACTTTTATTGACACCTACCCCTTCCGCCGCAAAGTCGGCATCGACGGTTACCCGCTCACTGCAGAATCCGCCGCCATCGAGCAGGCCCGTTACGACCGCGAATTCACCCGCATCCGCGCCCTCTCGCCCGAGCAGCGCATCCAGGCCCTCGCAGACCGCAACGCTCTCATCTTTGACCCCGCCCAGCTCGCCACACACTACGCCTGCCGCTTCAACGGCAGCGGCAAAATCGCCGGCGAAGACAACACCATCATCGAGTGCACGCTGCTGCCTGAAACCATCGTCGCTCCGCCCCCGCCCCCGCGCACCAAGTACAAGCGTTACGCCCCTCTGCCGGAAGAAAAAACCACGCTGCCCAAATCCATCACCTTCTGGGTCGACCGCCAGCATAATTTCTTCCATCGCACCCGCATGGTCCTCTCCAGCGATATGGGCGACTACGGCAAAGACTCCATCGTCACCAATGACTGGTCGCTCATCAAAGACGTCTGGCACCAGACCTCCACCCGCATCGAATACAACGGCACCCGCGAACACAGCGGCACCGGCATCATTGTCGATACCTACTCCAACTTCCGTAAATTCACTTCAGAAGTCACCTTCATGCCCGGCACCAAAGTCGCCCCACCCGCGGCCCCCGGCATCGCCATCCCCTCCTCCGCGCCGCCGCTCCACTAACGCCGCCCGCGCGTGTTGAACTTCTCCGCGCCTCGTCGTATATTCGTTAACTCATTCACAGCGCAAGCCCATCGCCGGACGCTTTTTCTCTCCGGCGCGGATTGCGTTTAACAAATACTCACCCGGCGCTCGCTGCCGGCCCCGGGCTTTTCGCATCGTTGGAGATTCCTGCCGTGCCGAACCCATCCCATCTTGAGCAGCATCCAGAGGTAGCGCAGCGCTTCGCCGATCTGCATCCGCCGCTTTCGCGTCAGGCCGCCCTCGTCGAAGCCAACCGCTGCCTCAACTGTTTCGATGCGCCCTGCACCGCCGCCTGTCCCACGCACATCGACGTGCCCCGCTTCATCAAGAAAATTTCCAGCGGCAACCTCGCCGGCTCCGCGCTCTCCATTCTCGACGCCAACATTCTCGCCGCCAGTTGCTCCCGCGTCTGCCCCGTCAGCGTCCTCTGCGAAGGCGCCTGCGTCCTGCATCGCTACAACGAACAACCCATCGAGATCGGCCTGCTGCAACGCCACGCCATGGAGACCTTCCATGCATCCGGCGCGCCCCTGCCCATGAAGTCCGACGTCGCCCACCCGCAGCGCATCGCCTGCATCGGTGCCGGTCCCGCATCGCTCGCCTGCGCGGCAGAACTTCGCCAGCGCGGCTACTCCGTCACCGTCTATGAGTCCCGCGCGCTCCCCGGCGGCCTCAACACCTACGGCGTCGCCGAATACAAGCTCCGCACCGCCGACTCGCTCCATGAAATCGACCTCATCCGCAACCTCGGCGTCGAGTTCCACTTCGGCGTCAACATCTCCACCGATGCCGACTTCATCGCCCTCGAGTCGCAGTACGACATCATCTTCCTTGGCGTCGGCCTCGGCTCCATGCACAAATTAAAAATCCCGGGCGAGTCGCACCCCTCCGTCATCGACGCCCTCAAATTCATCGAGACCTACAAGACCACCAACGCCCCCGTCACCGGCCGCCACGTTGTCGTCGTCGGTGCCGGCAACACCGCCATCGACGCCGCACTTGCCGCCAAACGCATCGGCGCTGAAGTAGTCACCATCGTCTACCGCCGCACTGAACCCAACATGTCCGCCTTCGATTTTGAATTCGACCACGCAAAACGTGAAGGCATCCATTTCATGTGGCTCACCCAGCCCATCGCCGTTCATGCCGATGGCGACAATCTCCGCTCGCTCGAGTGTCTCCGCGTCGCCCTCGTCGACGGCAAACCGGAAACCGTTCTCGGTTCCAATTTCTTTTTGAAGTGCGACATGCTCATCCCCGCCATCGGCCAGTCGCCGCTCGTCGATTGGCTCTCGCAATGCCGCGGCATCGTGCCCGACTCGGGCCGCGTCCCCGCCGACCCCGTCACCGGCCGCACCGCCAATCCGAAATATTATGCCGCCGGAGATTGTGTCAACGGCGGCCGCGAAGTGGTCGATGCTGTCGCCGGCGGCAAACGTGCCGGCATCGCCATCGCCGCCGCGCTGGAGTCCGCTCATGCCTAAACAGAAACTTCCCTCGCTCGCTGTCAACTTCGCCGGAATTAAATCTCCCTATCCCTTCTGGCTCGCCTCCGCGCCGCCCACCAACACCGGCGAAATGATTATGCGTGCCTTCGACGCCGGCTGGGGCGGTGCTGTCTGGAAAACCATCGGCGCGCAAGTCACCAATGTCAGCTCCCGCTACTCCTCCGTCGACCTCAACGGCCAGCGCATGATGGGCTTCAACAATATCGAACTCATCTCCGACCGTCCCGCTGAAGTCAATCTCCGCGAAATCACCGAAGTGAAAAAACGCTATCCCAACAACGCCGTCATCGCCTCGCTCATGGTTGAGTCCACCCGCGATGCCTGGCACGACATCGTTCATCGCGCAGAAGACGCCGGTGCCGACGGCCTCGAACTCAACTTCGGCTGTCCCCACGGCATGTCCGAACGCGGCATGGGTTCCGCCGTCGGTCAGGTTCCCGAGTATGCCGAACGCATCACCGCCTGGGTCAAAGAGGCCGCGCGCACTCCGGTCATCGTCAAACTCACGCCCAACATTTCAGATATCCGCATGCCCGCCCGCGCCGCCAAACGCGCCGGTGCAGACGCTGTCTCCGCCATCAACACCATCAACTCCATCACCGGCATCGACCTCAACACTCTCACCCCGCGCCCCGACGTCGGCGGCAAGTCCACCCACGGCGGCTACTGCGGCCCCGCCGTCAAACCCATCGCCCTCAACATGGTTTCGCAAATCGCCAACGACCCCGAATCGCAACTCCCCATCTCCGGCATCGGCGGCGTCGCCACCTGGCAGGACGCGGCGGAATTCATCCTCCTCGGCTGCGGCACCGTGCAGGTCTGCACCGCCGCCATGCACTACGGCTATCGCATTGTGGAAGATATGGCCGACGGTCTGCAGCGCTGGATGCTCGCCAAAGGTTTCCACTCCATTGAAGATTTCCGCGGTCTTTCCCTCCCCCGCGTCACCGAGTGGAAACACCTCGACCTCAATTTCAAAATCGTCGCCCACATCGACGAACAGAAATGCATCGGCTGCGACCTCTGCCACATCGCCTGCTGGGACGGTGCCCACCAGTGCATTCACATGGATCGCGTCTCCGGCCCCGTAACATCAGGACCGATCGACGGTCACGTCGATCTGCATCCAATTCCCGCCGCCTACGAAGCCGCCAGCAAATCCGCCATCGCCGTCACGCCCATTCCCAAACTCGACGGCTCCGCAAAATCCGGCAACCACGGCCCCTTCGCCACGCCGCTCGCCCGCATCCCCCGCGTCGATGAAACGGAATGCGTCGGCTGCAACCTATGCTCCTGCGTCTGCCCGGTGGAAAGCTGCATCACCATGGTCCAAATCCCCAGCAACCAGCCGCCCGAAACCTGGGCCCAGCGCACCGGCGAAAAAGACTGCACCGCACCCAACAAAGCTTGATGTACGTTGTGTAGCGCCGAGTAGAATGACTATCTTTGACATCAAGGATGATTCATGAAAAATCAAAAACAAACCATCAGAAAAATTGTGGGATTCCTCAATAATGTGGAAGAGGAAGGCGGGTTTTGGTTGCCCAATATTCAGCGCCCATTCGTTTGGAGCGAAGATCAAATTTGCAGGTTATTTGATTCGATACTTCGACAGTATCCCATCAGCACATTGTTAATCTGGAAAACAAATAGTACTATCCGACATCGGAAATTCATTGACAACTGGAAAGAAACGCTCCGGCTGAGCGATTTCTACGTTCCCGAACACCCCAATAAAAAGTGCCTCGTCCTGGATGGACAACAGCGCTTGCAAAGTCTTTTTATAGCGCTCCGCGGCAGCTTCGAAGGTAAAGAACTCTCATTCGATATTCTCAGTGGAGAACTCACAGCGCCAGACGATGTGAAATACAAATTCAAGTTTATTGACCCAGCCACAATTACATTTCCTAGGGTCAAATTCAAAAACCTTATCTTCACCACAAAAAATAAACGTGAAGTCACTGAAGAACTGCTTTCATCTGCTGGACGCGCAGTCACTCAAGCTGAAAAAATAAAATAGTAGATCATCTTGATCTTATTGATCAAACGTTCAAAATTGATGAAGCGGTGACATATCAAGAACTCGATAGCATTGACAATCCTAGTCTTTACACAGAAGACGATGTAGTGGAAGTGTTCATCAGAGCCAATTCAGGTGGGACAAAGCTAGGCAAATCTGACCTATTATTCTCTCTCCTCAGCGCTGCATGGGAGGTGGCAGATACGGAGATGGAAGATTTGCTAGATTCTTTGAACCGTCATGGCTTTGCATTTGACCGAGACTTTGTTCTGAAAACCTGCCTCGTATTGCTGGGCCAAGGTGCACGATACGAAGTAGAGAAGTTTCGCAAGGCTGGAGTTCGTGAACGTATTGAGGAGCAGTGGGATGAAATTGCAAAGGCAATCCAAGATGTATTGGATTTCGTGCGGGGTCATACATTTATTCAGTGCGATAAAGCTCTACCATCATATCTTGTGCTGATTCCTTTGGTTTATATGAGATTTCATTTTGCCGATGCATGGGAAGATACGCAGGATAGAGATACCTATATCCTGCGTTGCTCGCTTAGCGGTGCGTTCAGTGGGCAACCAGACAATTTGATAGATGCAATAGTGAAGCAGGTATCTGAAAGTGGGAGATTTAGTGTAGATGAGGTATTTGGTGTTATCCGTACACAGGGACGCAGTCTAGAACTTACTGAGGATAGATTTTGGCAAATGGGTTATGGGTCATCGACAATACACTTATTATTCAACCTCTTGTATTCATTCAATTACAATCCATCCTTCGAAGCAAATATGCCAGAAATTGATCACATTTTTCCTCAGAGTGCACTGCGCAGAGTAAAAATTGAGAACCCAAGAACAGGTCGTAAGGACCTCTTGAAATATCGTGAGGCCGAACGTAACCAGTTAGCTAATTGCATGCTCCTCAAACGGCAAGAAAACGGAGCAGGTGGCAAGGGCGATAGACCTCCAAGCGATTGGTTCTCAGGAAAGAGTCATGATTATCTTGAAAAGCATTTGATACCTACAGATCCGGAATTATGGAAGATGGAGAGATACGAGGATTTCATCGAGGCACGAAAGATTCTACTTCGCGAACATTTTAAATTTTTGATAGTTCAGACCGGCGAAACAAATAGCTAATCTGCCATGCAGAGGGAATAAAGAAAACCCATGGGCACACTAATAAAAAACGGCACCATCATCAACGCCGACGCCACCACTCTCGCCGACGTCCTCATCGAGCGCGGCGTCATTCAGTCCGTCGCCCCCGGCATCCCCGCCGCCACCCACACCGTCGTCGACGCCACCAACCTCCTCGTCCTCCCGGGCGGCATCGACGCCCACACCCACATGGACATGCCCTTCGGCGGCACCACCTCCGCCGACGATTTTGAAACCGGCACCCGCGCCGCTGCCATCGGCGGCACCACCACCATCGTCGACTTCGCCATCCAGGCCCGCGGCACCAAAATGCGCGACGCCCTCGACATCTGGTGGCGCAAGGCCGAAGGCAAGGCCTGCATCGACTACGGCCTGCACATGATCGTCACCGACCTCGGCGAGTGCGGCCTTGAAGATATGGACGACCTCGTCGCCGAAGGCGTCGCCAGCTTCAAACTTTTCATGGCCTACCCCAACGTGTTGATGGTCGACGACGCCACCATCTTCAAGGCCCTGCAGCAGACCGCAAAAAACGGCGCCCTCATCTGCATGCACGCCGAAAACGGTTCCGTCATCGACACCATCGTGCAGCAGGCCCTCGCCGCCGGAAAAACCGCGCCCATCTATCACGCCCTCACCCGCCCCACGCAGATGGAGGCCGAGGCCGTGCAGCGCGCCATCGCCATGTCGGAAATCGCCGGCGCTCCGGTCTACATCGTCCATCTCTCCAGTGAAGACGCTCTCAATCAGGTCCGCGAAGCCCGCGACCGCGGCCTGCCCGCCTTCGCAGAAACCTGTCCGCAATATTTGTTGCTCTCCATTGAAGACAACCAGACCGGCACCTCCTTTGAAGATGCGAAATACGTCTTCACTCCGCCGCTGCGCGAAAAGAAAAATCAGCCCTCGCTCTGGGACGGTCTCAAGACCGACAACCTGCAGGTCGTCTCCACTGACCACTGCCCCTTCTGCTTTGCCGATCAAAAAATTCTCGGCGTCAACGACTTCACCAAAATTCCCAACGGCGGCCCGGGCGTTGAAAACCGCATGCAGCTCATCCATCATCACGGAGTCAATCTCAACCGCATCTCCATCAACCGTTTTGTTGAGATTACTTCCACCGCCCCCGCGCGCATCTTCGGCATGTATCCGCGCAAAGGCGTCATCGCCCCAGGCTCCGATGCCGACATCGTCCTCTGGGACCCCAACGCCGCGCACACCATCTCCGCCGCCACCCACAACATGCGCGTCGACTACTCCCTCTTCGAAGGCTTCAAAGTCACCGGCAACGCCAAACAGGTTTTCTCCCGCGGAGAACTCATCGTTGAGAATGGAAAATTTCTCGGCAAAGTCGGCCGCGGCAACTATCTCAAACGCACCGCTCGCGGAGGCGCATGGCAATAACACCGTCCCACACCGGTTTCGACACCACACTCTCCAACGCCGACCTCGCACCCACCACCCCGGACCATCGCACCTGGGGCACCTACAACTACATCGCCCTCTGGTTCTCCATGTCGATGGAGGTCACCACCTACTCGCTCGCCTCGGGTCTCATCGCCGGCGGCATGAACTGGCTGCAGGCCATCCTCACCATCCTGCTCGGCAACCTCATCGTGCTCGTGCCCATGCTGCTCAACGCGCACGCCGGTTCAAAATATGGCATCCCGTTTCCCGTTTTCGTTCGCGCCAGCTTCGGCACCAGCGGTGCCAACATCCCCGCCATCCTTCGCGCTCTCGTCGCCTGCGGCTGGTTCGGCATCCAGTCGTGGATCGGCGGCTCCGCCATCTACGCCATGCTCAAAATTCTCTGGCCGCCCGCCGCCAATCTCCCCGTCGTTCTTTGGACCTGCTTCCTCGGCTTCTGGCTGCTCAACATGTTCATCGTCTGGTGCGGTGTTGAATCCATCCGCTTCCTGCAAAGTTTTTCCGCCCCGCTCATGCTCGTCCTCTCCGTCACGCTGCTCCTGTGGATGCACCACAAGGCCGGCGGTTTCGGCCCCATGCTCTCCACCCCTTCGCAGTTCCACTCCACCACCAGCTTCCTGCATTTCTTTTTCCCCATGCTCACCGCCATGGTTGGATACTGGGCCACGCTCTCGCTCAACATCCCGGACTTCACCCGCTTTGCCCGCTCGCAGGATTCACAAATCATCGGCCAGGCCATCGGCCTTCCCATCGCCATGGCCATGTTTTCCTTCATCGGCATCGCCGTCACTTCCGCATCCGTCGTCGTCTTCGGCCACGCCATCTGGAACCCCGTCGATCTCCTCGCCGCCTTCCATCAACCCGTCGTCGCTTTTCTCGCCATGGTCGCCCTCCTCATCGCCACCCTCAACGTCAACATCAGCGCCAACGTCGTCTCGCCCTCCAACGACTTCAGCAATCTTGCCCCGCGCCTCATCTCCTATCGCACCGGCGGCCTCATCACCGGCTTCCTCGGCCTCGCCATGATGCCCTGGTACTGGTACTCCACCTACGGCAACTACATTCAGGGATGGCTCATCGGCTACTCCGGCCTCCTCGGCCCCGTCGCCGGCATCATGATTACCGACTACTTCCTCGTCCGCAACACCCACCTCGACATCAACTCGCTCTACCATCGCGACGGCGCCTACCACTACACCCGCGGCATCAATCCCCGCGCCGTCATCGCCCTCGCCATCGGTGTCGTCATCGCCCTCATCGGCGCCATCCCCGTCGTCCTGCAAAACCTCGTCGATATCCACGTCCTCGCCATCGCCACCGTCGGCCCCACCATCCACGCCCTCATGCCACTCCACTTCCTCTACGACTACGCCTGGTTCGGCGGCTTCTTCACTTCCTCCGCCATCTACTACCTGCTAATGCGCACCACCGCCCCAACTCCCGCCCCAGTAAATTAATTTGCATTGTGATTTTTTCGCGTGCCCCATCCATGCAGCTTCATCGCATGGGTGGGAAAGTACTCCCGCCAACCCCACCCACTCTGCCTTTGCTTTCAAGTTGTCATTCCGCAGCGCAGCGGAGGAATCTGCTTCTTCTTTTGCCGCCGTGCCCCATCCATGCAGCTTCATCGCACGGGTGGGGAAAAAAATCCCACACCCACCACTACCGTCATTCTGTCCCTGAGCCCCGCAATCGGGAAGAATCCCTGTAGTCGCTTTCGCCCTTGGCCTTCAATCAACTACGCCTTTGTCCTTATCCGTAACATCCGTGCCATCTGTCTTAAGCCTTCACCCCTATCGGTGAAATCACTGGTAGTCCTTAAAAAAATATCCCGGCTCTCATCTCTGAGAACCGGGAACAAGTGGAAACGCAATCGCTGCTACCCAATCCATTCACGCCGCATATTGATTTAATTTAGCTATATCTATATCTGCGTGCGATTCATGTGGGGTAAGCCAGCTCGGTTCCGCTCAAGCCTTTTAATCATGGTGGTAAGGGTGATGATGACGGTGGTGGCGATGATGCGTCTTCACCACGACAACAACCTGGGCCTGCGATAGCACCGGTGCGATAAAGCAGATTCCAAGAATGACTGCAAGAATAAGTTTCTTCATGTTAAGTAAGATGCACGCAATCTCAAATCAACCGTACGTCTTTTAAATTATTAACTCCCCCATGTGAGCACTTCTATACACATCCATCCCTAAGCCACTCATGCCTCTGAGTTTCCAATCCCTCGCCCCTGCTCACGCATTTGAATTTCAACCACTCCTTTTGCCCATATCCATCCTTATGCTTCAGTATTTGCATTTTCCATCTCTGGCGTTTGCCCATATCCGCATTAAGCCCTCGCCTTTGATTTTTAATCCATCCCTATCTTTTGACCTTATCCATCCCTATCCCTGTTTTCCGTGTCATCCGCATTAAGCCGTTGCTCATATCGGTGTATATCGGTGTGAATCGGTGCAATCGGTGGTAGTCTTTTTTCCACTTTACCCAGGCCCCCCGCTTCGCTATCCTTCTCCAGCAACGCTTCCCCCTCATCCCATGCACCGTAAGGAGCAACACCATGTCCTCCATCCTCAAGCGTTCTTCTGCAGAATTCCTCGGCACCTTCTGGCTCGTCTTCGGCGGTTGCGGGGCCGCCATCTACTCCGCCGCCTATCCCTCGCTCGGCATCGGTTTCGCCGGCGTCGCCCTCGCTTTCGGACTCACAGTCCTCACCGGCGCCTTCGCCTTCGGCCACATCTCCGGCGCGCATTTCAATCCCGCCGTCAGCGTCGGCCTCTGGGCCGGCAAGCGTTTCCCCGCTATCGACCTCGTCCCCTACATCGTCGCCCAGACCCTCGGTGCCATCGCCGCGGCCTACACCCTGCTCATCATCCTCGTCCACAAACAGGGTTACGGCGTCGGCAACTTCGCTTCCAACGGATACGGCTTCCTATCCCCCTCCGGCTTCAACGGCCACGGAGTCGCCATCGCCGAAGTTGTCCTCACCCTCTTCTTCCTCCTCATCATTATGGGGGCCACGGACTCGCGCGCTCCCAAAGGCTTCGCCCCCGTCGCCATCGGTCTCGGCCTCACCCTCATCCACCTCATCGGCATTCCCATCGACAATCTCTCCGTCAATCCCGCCCGCAGCGAAGGCCCCGCTCTGGTCGCCGCGCAATTCGGCAACCCGCTCGCTCTTCATCAACTCTGGGTCTTCTGGGTCTTCCCCATCCTCGGCGGTCTGCTCGGCGGCTTCATCTACCGCTTCCTCTTTCCCGCTGAGGAAAAATAATTCGCCGCACGCTTCACCAAGGAATCGCCCATGAAGATTCTCTTTACCGTCCTTCGCTCCATCGCCGCCGTACTCGTCACCTACGTGCTCGTGTACGTCGTCGTTATGCTGGGCGAGCAGATCATCGCTCGCCTCACCCCCGGCTACATTCCCGGCCAGGTCCCCGCGCATCTTTATCTCATCTGGATCAACACCGCCATCTACGCCATCGCAACTGCCTTCTGCGGCTGGCTCTGTGTCCTCTGGGCGCCGGCGCGTCCGCACTTTCATCTCCTGCTTCTCTTCATCCTCGGAGAATCCGCCGGCCTCTACTTCACCGTCGCCGGTTGGGGCACCCATCCCCACTGGATCTCATTTCTCTGGCTGGCAGTCTGGCCCATCTTCCTTTGGATTGGCGGCGTCCGTCTCACCGGCAATTCATAATCGCAACGCGAAACTCTTCCCACTCCCTCGTGTTTCAACCAACAGAAAGGATCCAACCCATGCACGCATCCCGCACCTTGAAATTCTTTTCACTCTTCCTCTTCGCCGCAGCCATCGCCCTTCTGCCTGCCGCTGCAAACGCGCAGCAGGTACCGGGCCCGCACCCTGCCTACCTCCACGCACTCAGCGACCTCCGTTACGCCCGCGCCCTGCTCTCTGAAGGCTGGCAGTATCCCAACGTCCGTCGCGAAGACGACCACGCCATCGCAGAAATCGACGCCGCCATCAATGAAATCAAGCGCGCCTCCTTCGACGACGGCAAAGACCTCCGCGAACACCCGCCCATCGACTCCCGCCTCGGCTGGCGCGACCGCTTCGGCAAAGCCAATGAGCTTCTCGACCGCGCCCATCACGACCTCGACCGCGCCGAAGATGTCCCCCAGTCCCGCGGCCTCCGCAACCGCGCCCTCATGCACATCGACGAAGCCCACAACACCGTCGACCACGCCTGGCGCACCGCCCACTGGGACAACATGCGCTAACCGAATCCTTCCCTCCAAATAAAAATGCCGCCGGTTTCCCGGCGGCATTTCTATTTCGCATTCGCTCTTGCTCTAACCAATCATTTGCCTGTGCCCTTAATCCGCTTTCATCAAGGAATCACCGGCAATCACCGTTAGGCATTTTTACTTCTTCAACTCCGCCACATGATCATCGGCAATCTTCAACGCCGCATCCAGTGCCGCAATCCCCAAATCAATTTCCTCACGCGTCACAATCAGCGGCGGCGCCACCACCAGGTGGCTGATCCATGCCTGGATCGTCACGCCGTTCTTCATCATCTCGCCGGCCACCTTGTCCACCACCAGCACTTTGCCTTCCACCTTGTCGCTCATCGTGTTCAGCGGCTGCTTCGTCTCCTGGTCCTGCACCAGGTCCACCGCCCAGAAGAGTCCCAGCCCGCGCACATCGCCCACACTCACGTGCTTTGCCTTCAGTGCCTGTAGCTTCTTGCCCACGTACTCGCCCAACTCGCGCGATCGATCCACCAGCTTCATCCGTTGCATCTCGCGGATCGTCGCCACCGCCGGCCCCAGCGTCATCGGATGCGCTTCATACGTGTGCCCGTGCGAAAAATAATGGTCGTTGAAATAATCCGCAATCTTCTGCGTCGTCGCGCACAACCCCAGCGGCACCGCCGCCGTTGTGATGCCCTTCGCCGTCACCAGAATGTCCGGCTTCACGCCCCAGTGGTTCACCGCGAACCACTCGCCCGTGCGCCCCCATCCGCTCATCACTTCATCGGCAATCAGCAACACGCCGTGCCTCGTGCACAGGTCGCGCAGCTTCGGCATATATTCCTTCGGCGGAACCAGCACGCCGTTCGTTCCCACCACCGGCTCCACCAGCACGGCCGCCACATCGCTCTCATTCACAATCATGTGTTCGATGTAGTCCGCGCACGCCACACCGCACTCGGGATACGTATGCTTCATCGGGCAGCGGAAACAATTCACCTCCGGCGCAAACACCACGCCGTGCAATTTTCCCGCCGGCTCCATCGCCCACCGCCGCGGATCTCCCGTCGCCGCAATCGATCCCGCCGTCGAGCCGTGATACGACCTGTACCGCGCCACAATCTTGTTCTTGCCCGTGTACATCCGCGCAATCTTGAACGCGGCCTCATTCGCTTCCGTGCCGCTCGTCGTGAAAAAGAATTTCGTCAGCCCTTCCGGCAGCACGTCCAGCAGCATCTGGCTCAGCTTCGCGCGGCTCTCGGTCGCGTACCCGGGCATGATGTACGCCAGGCTCCGCCCCTGCTCGGCAATCGCTTCCACCACTGCGGGGTTCTTGTGCCCCAGGTTCACGCACATCAACTGGCTGCTGAAGTCGAGATACTTCTTCCCCGCGCCATCGGTGAACCAGCATCCCTCGGCATCCACCACCGTCATCGGGTTCCAGCTCTTCTGGAACCGCCACGTGCCGAAATTATGTTTCCGCGTCAGCTCGCTGATTTCCGCCGCTGTCATCTTCTCTTCCGCCATCACTTACCTCCCGAAAAACCTAAATCATATCAAATCATGCACAGCTTCATTCAAATTCATTCCACCCACACCTCAAAATTTCCCTACCGATATCCCGCCGCTTTCATGCATACTTGTTTCGCGCAATTCACATCGCTTTCCGCCGTCGCCTATCCCACTACAGGAGCAACTTCATGTCTACGACGGCCTCCACCTTCAAGCCCCACCGCAGCTGGGACCGAATCTTTTTCCCCTTCATGGCCTTGCTCATCCTCGCCACCGTCCTCTACGGGTTCGCCCATACCTATTTCCTCGCCGGCATGGTCCTCGCCCCGCTGCCCAGCCTTCTCGTCCACCTTCACGGCGCGGCCTTCACTCTCTGGATCCTTCTCCTCATCGTTCAAATCGGTTTCGTCACCACCCACAACGTCGCCATCCATCGCAAGCTCGGCGTTTACGGATTCCTTCTCGCCATCGCCATGGTCGTCCTCGGCTTCTTCACCGCCATCGGCCAACTCAACCGCGGCCACGTCCCCCGCGGCATGGACCCGCAGACTTTCTTCATCATTCCCCTCAGCGCCCTCGCCCTCTTCGCCCTCTTCGTCTATTTCGCCTGGCGCAACCGTTCCAAGCCCGAGTCCCACAAACGCCTCATCCTCATCGCCACCATCTCCATCATCGACGCAGCCGTCGGCCGCTGGCCCATCGACATCCTCCAGCAGCACCCGCCTTATCAGGACCTCGTACTCTTCGCCTTCCTTCTCCTCATCATCCTGTACGACCTCGCCTCGCTCCACCGCATCACCCGCACCACTCTCTGGTGCAGCCTCCTCTACGTCGTCGTCCACCTCACCCGAGTCCCCCTCGGCTTCACCCCCGCCTGGCACCACTTCGCCAGCCTCTTCCTCCACAAATAATTTCGTTCATCATTAATGTTGTCGATAAATTTTCTACCGAATTAAATTTCCACCACCCAACCGCGCCCCCATCCTTTCGCCGCCGTTGCGAACGGATGGGGTATTCGCGCCCAGCGCGAACCGCTTTTCTAATCCCGAATCCCTAACCCCGATTCACTGCATTCGCTTTCCTTCCCTCCTGTATACTTCCGCCATCCCGTAAGGAGCCACATCATGCATCGCAGAACCTTCCTGTCCTCTGCCCTCAAGACCGCCGCCATCGCCGCCGCCGCGCCTTCACTCTCCTCGCTCGCCGCCTCCCCACGCCCGCCCGTCCATCCCTTCGACGTCGGCCTCAAAGTTTCTCTCGGCGACAATCCCGAAGGCCCCATCAAGACCGTCGCTGAAATGGGATTCAAAAATATCTTCTTCTCGCTCGATGCCTACATCGGCAAATACACCCCCGCTCTCGCCGCCCGCATCAACACATTGCTTGACCACTACGCCCTCACCGCCACCGCTGCAGAAGTCGTCGGGCCCGGCCGCCTCGAATGGAATTTCATTGACGGTCCCGTCACCATCGGCGTCGTCCCCCGCGAAACCCGCGCCGCGCGCATCGATGCCCTCAAACAAACTTCAGACTTCGCCGCGCGTCTCGGCATCCCCAGCATCCAAACGCATTGCGGATTCATCCCGGAAAATCCCCGCGACGTTCTCTATCCTGAAACCGTCGCCGCCATCACCGAGCTCGCAAAATACTGCGCCGGCAACAAACAAAACTTCCTCATGGAAACCGGTCAGGAAACTCCCACCACCATGCTTCGCGTCATTGCGGATGCGGCGCAGCCCAACCTCGGCGTCGGCCTCGACACCGCCAACCTCATCCTCTACGGCAAGGCAGACCCCGTCGTCGCCGTCCAGATTCTCGGCCCCTACATCCGCAACACACACATGAAGGACGGCCTCTGGCCCACCGGCCCGCGCGAACTCGGCAAGGAAGTTCTCATCGGCACCGGCGATGTCCGCTTCCGCGAAGTCGTCGCCGGCCTCAAAAAAGCCGGCTACACCGGGCCCCTCACCATCGAGCGTGAAACCTCCGGCCCGCAGCAAATCGCCGACGTCAAAAAAGAAAAAGTCTACCTCGAAAAAACCGTCCACCAGGTCCTCAACGCATAACGGAGCCAGCTCATCGTCATGAAGAAAATTTCCCGCCGCAAATTCATCTCCACCACCGCCGCTGTCTCCGGCCTCATGATTCTCAAGCCGCAAACCGCCTTCGGCTATCAGGCCAACTCCGCCGTCCGTC